>Ga0070733_10001411_pt1 | contig 17957 bp, 18 predicted proteins | sample Coa_R1_9_FD_66450 | JGI IMG/M metagenome (GOLD analysis project Ga0070733, IMG submission 66450) | Surface soil microbial communities from Centralia Pennsylvania, which are recovering from an underground coalmine fire - Coalmine... | ecosystem: Environmental > Terrestrial > Soil > Unclassified ... | reverse complement strand
CCCTTGCCGGCGACGACGTCACCCGTGCGAGCCGCGCGCTCACCAAAGACGTGATCTCGCGTTTGGACATCCGTGAACACACAGGTGTCCACCCGCGAATCGGTGTCGTCGACGTCGTTCCATTCGTCCCCGTCGGTGACGAGCTCAAGCCCGAGGGGAACCTCGAAGAGGCGATCTCGGCTCGAGACGAATTCGCCCGCTGGGCGGGCGAAGAGGTCGGTTTGCCTTGTTTTCTATACGGTCCGGAGCGATCGCTCCCAGACGTCCGCCGCCAGGCGTTCGGCGAACTTCCGCCCGATTTCGGTCCCGACCATCCGCACGAAACCGCCGGCGCGTGCTGCGTCGGGGCGCGTCGCGCCCTCGTCGCTTACAACGTGATCTTGGACATCGACGACGTCGCGCTGGCGCGGAACATCGCGACCGCCATTCGCTCGCCGGCGGTCCGCGCCCTCGGTTTCGGTGTCGGCGATGAGGCACAAGTCTCGTGCAACCTGATTGCACCCTGGGCGGTCGGCCCGGCCGACGTCTATGACGAAATCGCCAACCGTGCACCGATCCGACGCGGCGAGCTCGTTGGTCTCGTCCCGGCGTCAGTGCTCGACGCCATCCCGCAAGAGCGATGGCCGATACTTGGACTGAGTGACGAGGCGACGATCGAGGCGCGAGTCGCGGCCCTCGATCGAAAGGGCGTCGGCTAGGAGGCGGCCGCCTCACGCTGTTGAAGGACTCGCTGGCGGCGGATGCGACGCCGCTCACGCTCGCTCATCCCGCCCCAGATCCCGAACTTCTCGCTGTTCGCGATCGCGAACTCGAGGCAGTCCTCGCGAACCACGCAGCCACGACAGACCTCTTTCGCCTCGCGAGTCGATGATCCCCGCTCGGGAAAAAAGAGGTCCGGATCGACCCCCATGCAGTTTGCCCGGGCCTGCCAGGACCCTGGACGCTCACCGACGAGCGCTTGGATGTCCACGGACACCCCCCTTGTTCCTCCGACTCGGTCCGAGTCGCAACCGTGAAATTACACGGTTCGTATTATGATGACGACCTGGTCAGCGCATTGCAAGGGGTAATTTCGATTGGAGGCTGATCGGTCCGGTCGCCTCGGGGCGGGGCTCGGGCGACTCCGCTGCCGAAACGGAGCCTCGTTCTTCGAAGCGGCGTCGAATTTCCCCGAGTAGAGGGCGGGTGGAAGGATGAACGTGCCGACCGAATGCGAATGCGCCCGCGCGCGTTTCGATTCGCCGTAGGCGTTTCGACCTCGAAGGCGCGCGTGAAGGAGGAGCGGGTTTGACCCTCGTCGAGGGGACGCAACGGGCACCACAACCGACGCCGGTCTTCATCGGCGGGGTTCGTGCCGGACCACCTCGTTCAGTCATTCTGAGACGCGACAACTGGCGACTCCAACCGATCTTGACCGTGCTCGGCCTGCTCGGCTTCGTCGCCTATTCGACGTGGGCGGCGTTTCGAAACGGCAACTATTACGCCGGCAACGTCGGACGTGACTACCTGTCGCCCTTTTATTCGCCCTGTCTCACCGACAACTGCCACGGCTACGTATGGGGACCGATCACGGGTTCGTGGTGGCAGGTCTCGCCGGCGCTGTTGATCCTCATCTTCCCGCTCGGCTTTCGCCTCACCTGCTACTACTACCGCAAGGCGTACTACCGATCGTTCTGGCTCTCGCCGCCGGCGTGCACTGTCGCCGATGCGGGTTCGACGACACCTGGCGGCGCTCGCTCGAACTACACGGGAGAGACCCGCTTTCCGCTCATCTTGCAGAACATCCATCGCTACTTCTTTTACGTCGCTGCCGCCTTCGCCGCCATCTTGACGTGGGACGCGATCACATCGTTCCGTTTCGCCAACGGTGGCGGCGTCGCCCTCGGGTCGCTCGTGTTCACAGTCAACGCCGTATTGATCTGGGCGTACACGCTTGGCTGCCACGCTTGCCGACATCTGTGCGGCGGCGGCCTGAAGGAGCTTTCGAAGGCGCCTGTTCGGAAGTGGTTCTGGAAGAACGTGGCCGGTGCGCTCAACCCGCACCATCAGCTGTTCGCCTGGTTGTCGCTGTTTTGGATCGCCTTCACCGACTTCTACGTATGGCTCGTCGCATCGGGGACGATCCATGACCCGCGGCTGTTTTGATGGCCGAGTTCGAGACCCACTCGGTCGACGTCTTGGTCATCGGCGCCGGCGGCGCCGGGCTGCGCGCCGCCATCGAAGCCCAGGCGACAGGCGCGTCGACGGCGGTCGTCTGCAAGTCACTGCTCGGAAAGGCGCACACGGTGATGGCAGAAGGTGGCGTCGCCGCCGCGCTCGGCAACGTCTGGCCCGACGACAACTGGCAGGTCCACTTCCGCGACACGATGCGCGGCGGAAAGATGCTCAACAACTGGCGCATGGCGCAGCTGCATGCGCTCGAGTCACCCGACCGCGTCCTCGAGCTCGAGGAGTGGGGGGCGCTGTTCGATCGCACTCCTGATGGGCGCATCCTGCAGCGCGACTTCGGTGGCCACCGCTACGCCCGTCTAGCCCATGTCGGCGACCGCACCGGACTCGAGATGCTGCGCACGCTTCAAAACCGTGCCGTTGCGCTCGGGCTCGAAGTCTTCATGGAATGCAAGGTCCTTCGCTTGTTGCGCGACGGATCCGGCGCGGTGTGCGGTGCCGTCGGACTGTGGCGCGAGTCCGGGCGGTTCGTCGTCTTTTTGGCGAAGGCCGTCATCCTTGCCTCCGGGGGAATCGGCAAAGCCTGGAAGTTCACCTCGAACTCGTGGGAGTCGACCGGCGACGGCCACGCCCTTGCGCTGTGGGCCGGCGCCGACCTGATCGAGATGGAGGCGGTCCAGTTCCACCCGACCGGGATGATCTGGCCGGCCTCTGCTCGCGGACTGCTCGTCACAGAGGGCGTGCGCGGCGACGGCGGCGTCTTGTTGAACAAGGACGGCGAGCGTTTCATGTTCCGCTACATCCCCGACTTCTACGCCAAAGAGACCGCCGACACGATCGAAGAGGCGGACCGCTGGTACGACGACAAGAGCGTTCGGCGTCCGCCCGAGCTCCTCCCCCGCGACGAGGTGGCGCGGGCGATCAACTCGGAGGTGAAGGCCGGTCGCGGGTCGACCCACGGAGGCGTCTACTTAGACATCGCCTCGCGCCGGCCAGCCGAGTACATAAAGCGCCGGCTCCCTTCGATGTACCACCAGTTCAAAGAGCTCGCCGACGTCGACATCACCGCCCAGCCGATGGAGATCGGTCCGACCTGCCATTACATGATGGGAGGCGTACGGGTCGACGCCGAGACCGAGCGTTCGACCGTCGAGGGCCTCTATGCCGCCGGCGAGGTGGCAGGTGGCATGCACGGTGCCAACCGGCTCGGCGGGAACTCGCTTTCTGACCTCTTGGTCTTCGGGCGCCGCGCCGGGGAAGCCGCCGCCAGATACGCGCTCGAAAAGGGCGAGCAGGCGTCTCCCGGCCAGGCACAGATCGACGAGATCGCCGAGCACGCGCTCTCGTACTTCGCCAACGAAAGCGGCGACAACCCGTACACGATCCATCACGAGCTGCAAGATGCCATGCAATCGCTCGTCGGGATCATCCGCACCGAGTCAGAGCTCGTGCGCGCCCTCGAGCTCCTCGACGAGTTCGACAGCCGTGCAGAAAAGGTCTCCGTCGAAGGTCACCGCCAGTTCAACCCGGGCTGGCACCTTGCCCTCGACATCGAGTCGATGCTCGCCGTGACGCGGTCGACGACACTCGCCGCTCTCGAGCGCAAGGAGAGCCGCGGCGGGCACACTCGGGACGATTACCCGAATCCCGACCCCGAGCACTACGGCAAGGTGAACATCGTCGTCAGCCTCAAAAACGACAAGATCTCGGTCCGCGAAGAGCCGCTGCCACAGATGCCGGCCGAGCTCGCCGCCTTCTTCGACGAGGCGCACTGATGGCCGAGGAGATGGCGGCTTCGTCGAACGACGGTTCGGGATCGGTCGTTCTTCGCATCTGGCGGGGCGACGCCGAAGGCGGCGAGTTCCGCGACTACGAGATGCCGGCGGTCGAAGGAGAGGTCGTCCTCGACGTCGTCCACCGCGTCCAAGCAGAAATGGCGCCGGATCTCGCTGTGCGTTGGAATTGCAAGGCGGGAAAGTGCGGATCGTGTTCCGCCGAGGTGAACGGCAAGCCGAGCCTCATGTGCATGACGCGGATGAGCTCGATCGACACGACGCAGCCGATCACGATCTCACCGATGCGGGCCTTTCCGATCATGCGAGACCTCGTCACCGACGTCTCGTACAACTTCGAGATGGCAAAGAAGATCCCGCCCTTCTCCCCAGCCCCGCGCCCTGCGGACGGCGTCTACCGGATGGACCAGTTCGATGTCGACCGGGCACAGGAGTTCCACAAATGCATCGAGTGCTTCTTGTGCCAGAACGTCTGTCACGTCATCCGCGATCACGAAGACAACAAGCCGCGCTACTCAGGACCGCGCTTTTTCGTCCGGCTGGCCGCGCTCGAGATGCACCCGCTCGACACGCTCGACCGGCGCGAACTCATCTCAGAAGATCTCGGAATCGGCCTTTGCAACATCACGAAGTGCTGTACGGAGGTATGCCCGGAGAGCATCCACATCACCGACAACGCGATCATCCCGCTGAAAGAGCGAGTGGTCGACGCGCGTTACGACCCGATCGCCTGGCTCGGCCGCACGATCCTCCGCCGGCCACGGCCTACGCCCGCTTCGGTCGCCGGAAAGACAGCGCCAGCGGCGAGATCCGGCCAGTTGATCTTCACCGAGGTGCCGTCCAGTTCGCCCGGTTCGTGACGGGTGGCGCGGTTCTTGTCACCGGAGTGGTTCGAAAACTTCCAGGACGAACTCTCTCGGCTCGAAGCTGACCCCGACTGGCCATCGCTCGACCTCGGCCAAGAGATCAGGGGCGCACCCGGCGGAGCGATTTGCTACACGATCCACGTCACCAACGGAACGGCGCGAATCGACGTCGGCACCTTGGAGGGCGCCACGGTCACGCTCGTAGAAGAGTACGAGTCGGCACGTGCCATCGCCTCTGGGGCTTCCGTCTCCGACCTTCTCTCCGAGGGAAAGATCACGATGCGAGGCGATGCGAACGCGCTCTTATCCGCGCAAGCACCGCTCGGCGCCATCGCCAAGTCGCTCAGCGAACTCGCTCGAGCTACCCAAGTCTGAGACAAAGGAGCGCGCATGATCGTCGAACAGGCCGTGATCACCGTTGCCGAGGGAAAAGAAGAGAGCTTTGAGACCGCCTTCGCCGAGGCAAAGTCGGTGATGGCGTCCTCTCCGGGCTGCCAATCGGTTCAGCTCTTTCGGTGCATCGAGGAGTCCGATCGGTTCTTGCTCTTCGTTGAATGGGACTCCGTCGAGGCGCACATGGAAGGCTTCCGAAAATCCCCCGCTTTCGATGAATGGCGCGAGATTGTGGGCCCATACTTCGCCTACCTGTCGGACATGTCCCACTACCGCCCAGTCGGAGCGGGATAAGAGTCACCGCCCAAGGACTGGGGTTGGTTGACCAATCAGTCGAGACAGCGCGACAGAGCGTCAGTGTTGAAACTCGCCGCGACCCTCCAACACGACCACAGGAATCGACCGCTGCGTGTGGCGCTGATACACGTCGTACCGACCAATCGCCCCGGGATGGATGACCGGAGCCAACCCTCGGTTGTTGCGATTGACGAGCGGCCAAAGCCGTTCGCGCTCTTCGGCCGATGCAACCCGAGCGCTCGCCAACCAGCGCCGCCGCCCGACCTGGACCGTGACCTCGGGATCGGCGCGCAGGTTAAGAAACCAATAAGGAGGGCGATCACTGCCGCCCCTGGACGCGACGACGACCCATTGATCACCGTCTGCGAGATAGGAGAGGGCGCACGTGCGCGGCTCGCCGCTCTTGCGTCCCTTCGTCGTGAGCAGCAGCGCCGGAGCGCCGCCGATGTGCGCACCCCATCGCCCGCCCGAGCGCTGGTAGACAAACTGATGAAACCTCAGGAGCGGAAATTGCAGCATCGCCGCCGGGGCGTACCTCACCGTTGAGCCTCTCCTCTAGTAATGCGCTAATGCTGACCAGACTGACGTTCGCCTTTCTAGCGAAGCTCGGTGGGCAGGCAGGTTCCTCCAAGCCTCGATCCGAGAGTCGCGCCGGCGGCCTTCGACGGGTCGTATTTACAGGTATCAGGGCTTCTCATTTCATCGATTTCTGCATGCTCATAGCAACATGAGTCTTGATTGTGAGCTGTCTGTCCCTCATGATCACCGACAGGGAGGCCTCAAACAAAAGAGGACCTTCAGCGAACACAATTCCGACCAGAAGGAAGCCTGCGGTGGTCAACCCAAACAACGAACGCTCGTCCTCGTTTAGGGGCCGTCTCCTCGTAGCCATCGCCGCGTGCACGGTCGCGATCTCGGTGGTGGCTCTTGGCTCGGCAGGGGCATCCGTTCCATCGACGACGAAGCCTCCACCACCGTTCACCAACCTCGAGAAGTCGCTACGAGCAGAAGAACATCTGACGTTCAAGGTGACCTATTCGACGCACGGGTCGGGGACCTCTCAGACACTTGTCTTCGAGCAGAAGCCTCCGAACGCCCGTTTCGGCACGTCGCAAGGTTTCGTCTTGGAGCTAAACGGCAAGGCCTACTACTGCACGACTGCCGCGGGTCATGCCGTCTGCATCAAGACGAGTGCGAACCCGTTGGCCGGATTCGTCGGGCTCTTCAGCCCAGCGGCAGTAGTCACCGACCTCAAGCTCTACCAAAGCGAATACCTGGCGAAGATCAAAGGCGTGACTGTGTCTAGCGCGCACAAGACCTTCGCCGGTCAAGCGTCCACCTGCATCATCGTCACGGTTAAGTCGAAGACCTACGAGATTTGCGTGACGAATTCCCACGGCATCCTTGCGTATAGCGGGACCTCGACTAATTACATCCAACTGACCGCATACTCAAGCTCGCCGCCCGCCGGGGACTTCGCTCTTCCTCGCGGCGCGACGATCACGTCGGGTTAGTCCCGCCACCACCGCGGGCAGCGCGGGACAACAATCTTTGCAGGCGATCGTTATCGCTCGATCCGCGCCGAGGTGACTTTTCCTCCTTCGACATCGAAGGTTGCAACAGGTTCGTCACAAGAGCTGCCGCGGACCCGTACCTCATAGCTTCCTTCAGTTAAGGAACCGAATAGCGCGGCTGGCACAACGCCGTCGGGTAGATGACGTTCGCGCACCGCGACGTGGGTGCCTTCCCACGGCGATCCGCGGCGCCGGATCTCGATCTCGGCTCCAACGAGGGCCGCCGGCGCGACGACAATTGCGGCTCCAACGCTCCCGCCGACCTCGAGGACGACTGATCCGGGCGCGCTCGGCCCGAGTTGGCTTTCCGTGGTTATGGCGCCGCCGACGAGACCGGCGTGACGCTCGGATTCGAGTACCCGGCGTACGGGAGTCCCAAGTACGGGAACGTCGACAGGTAGTTCTCCGTCCCCTTGGCGGTGAGGTCGCTTCCGCCACTCGTGACACCGAAGTCGACCACCGATGCCGCTCCGTCGGGGGTGAAGCTCACGACGAGGCCGAGAATGGCGCCTGCCACGGCGCGCAACGCGATCGTGGCCACGTCGTCGAAGACGCGGCGGCCATTCGGGAATCCGGCCACATCACCACCGAGCAAACCGAGACTTGTGGTTGGCGACGTCGTCGGCGGGAGCGCAGTGTTGAGACGCAACAAGTCAGCCTTCACACCGGTCCCGTTGAAGTTCGTGAACCCCGGCGAGACGATCCCGGCTGGGATCCCGGTGAGGAAGATCGCCTCGATATCCGGCCTCACGCCCCCGGTCGACGTGTTGTAGCTCGCCAGGTTGGTGAAGACACCCGGGTAAAGATTTGGCAGGAGCTGAGGCAGCAGAGGCTGTGTGAAGTAATGGAGGAACTCGCCTCCGTCCGCGAGGGGCTGCGAGTGATTCCAGCGGTCCTTGTCACCGATGCCGATCAGGACTTCGTTCGTCAGCGGATTCCCGAGTCTCGACACCTGCGTCCATGGGCCCGACCAGAAAGCCCCGTCGCCGTCACCGTTTGATTCGACGAATGCTCGCTGGTGACTCGCCGTCGTCCACACTCCGATGACCGCCGCCGGGTCCAATGGACCATCCGGCGTCTTGCGCGTGAGCTGCGCCGTCGGAACCTGCAGAGCCAACGTGTGCACATTGACGTCGGCTGTTGAATTGACGCCGGGCATACCGTTCATCAGGCCGGGCCCTCCCCCACCGGCATGGTCGCCGGCGAACCCGCGCAGATCGCCGAGATCGAAAAGCGAGCCGAGGTCGACGTAGAAGCCTTCCGCCCTTTGACCGGCGAACACTGTCGCTGAGTACGGCCCAGCGGACACCGAGTTAACGGCGGCACTGGCGAGCGCCGCGTAGTTGGGCGTCGACAGAGGCCCGATATTGCACGGAGGACTTAACAGTCCGGATCCGAGCACAGTCTTGGATTGAATCCAACGGTCGTTGTCGTCGTCGGGGTGGTGGTCGACGCGCGTGAGCGTGTACGTCTGTTGCCGATTCCAGTTGGAGGTCGATGACGGAGGAGTCAGCGATGTGATCGGTCCGTCGTTGTAGAGGAACGATGACGGAATGTTGTTGACGGTTTCGAAGCGGAATTGGAAGCTGATGTCGGCGACTCCGTCGCCCGTGTTGTCGATGTGTATTTCGTACAGCACGTCGTCGCCGAACTCGTAGAAGTTCGGACCTCCGTCTGGTGCTTCGAGTGGGATGTAGTTGGCGATCAGCGTGACGGTGTCGGGGTTGTCCGGACTTACGAATGCGTAGAGGTCGGTGCTGTCCGAGACCGGGTCCTTTGAGATTTCGGGAGCTTCACGGTGTGACGACATGGTTTCCCTTTCGGTGATCGCGGTGTGCCGGCTAGCGATGGATGGCAGAGAACAATTGGCGCGCGAGCGCGGGGTTTCGCACGACGACTTCCTGCTCGCCTTGGAACAGGGATATTTCCCCAGTACCCACATCTTTGATTTGAGCGAGGAGCGGTTCGGTTAAGACGCCGGCGTCGGCCTCTGCTGCGACGGCCCCTGACTCAACCGCGGGTGCGTCTGATGCACTCGTGGTAAGCAGATTTGCCAGTCCGGGGACGGTTCCGATCGCCCCAGCCGCCGCAACTGCCACGGTGCCACGGCGAAGGAACGTGCGGCGGGTAATTCCTTCTCGTTTGACTCGAGGTGTCGGCTGTCCCTTTGGTTGCTTGTTTCGGGTCATACATGCCTCCGCTCAGTGAGAAGCAAAAGACGCCGGACGGGAGGGTTTCCCCAGTTATTGCGTCACCATTGTCAATATTGAGGAGGTCAGAGGTGGACCCGCAATGACCAGTTGTGCATTAGTCAATTCTGATGATGCGTGCGCCGCCCGAGGCCGCCGCTATCTGCGGGAAGGCCGCGAGTCGTCGGTCAGACGGATAAACGTTGAAGAAGGCACAGAGGTATGCGTTCCATGAACGCTGTTCCTCGGTCCCAGAGCGGCTGAAGCCTCGCTTTGCAAAGCGGACTCGACTCCTTACGGCCAACACCCGCGTCCTCGCCCAGCAGGATCCAACAGCGAGACAGGGGCGGCTCGATCGGATCTAAGTCGCAATACGGATCCAAATGCGGCGGTCCGGTTGCCGGCCGACTACTCGCGGTCAGCAACGACGATGGCGAGATCTCGATGACTCCAAAAGAGATTGGCTGAAAGCCCAGCCTCGCCCAACCACGCCATTTGCTCTTCGACGCGACTGGGCTTGTCGTAGTCACCCTCGATCGGTGTGACGACCTCGTCGGGATCCTCCGGCACGACGAGATCAGCCAGCACGAAGCGTCCACCACGACGCAGGGAGGCAGAGATCCTGCGGAAGAGATCGGCTTTCCCGATGCCATCGAGGTGGTGCACCGAAAGAGCAGCAACGACAAGGTCATACTCCCCCGGCGGAAGTGGGTCCTCGAGTTTCGCAACGCGCAGATCCGCGTTCTCGAGTCGACGACGCGAGTACTCGAGCATCTGATCACTCTCGTCGATGCCGACAAGTTGAGCGCCCGGATGTCGAGCGAGTACTCGGTCGGCTGTCTCCCCGGTCCCCACTCCGAGTTCAAGAATCCGCTTCGCGTGCACTCCCTCGGTCGCCTGAGCGGTGAGGTCCTGCAGTTTCTCGTACTCGGGTACTTCCCCGAGCACCATCTCTCGGTAGGTCACCGGATCGAAGTGAGATTCTTGCCGCTCCTCTGACATCGACAAAGGATGGCAGCAATCAGAGATTTGTCGCAGGCGCGGTCCACTCGCTCGATCGTTCGGTGGATCGAGCTGATCCGGTGACTTGAGTCAGGCTGAAGTAGCTTCGGAGCTCTCCGTACGCGCGGCACGGCCCGCCTGCAAGGTCGCGACGCCAACCCAAGCCAGCAGCCACAACATCCCAACCCGCAACAAAGCGGCTTGCTTGTCACGGCTCGGCTTCGCTAGCAGAGCGACGATTCCGGCCGCGATCGGACCGAACCCGCCAACCGTCAGCGCCGAAGCCGCCGCCTGGTGCCCTGCCATCCATGCCTCATCGCTACGCATCGTTGACGGGATACGGATACCGACCAAGAGGTTTCTCGGCAAGCGACCCGCGGCTGCCAGGCGTCCAACCACGATCATGATTATCCCGCCGGAGCTGTGTTTGAAGAGTTTGATCACGCGACTCACGATACAACGCCGTCACGATTATCAGACGGCCAGGAGCGAGTTCGTCTGCATCTCTACTGCGACAGCGACTCTCTCTCCGGGTCGCCCAAAAGGGGTTGAAAGCAGACGTCGTATTGTCAGTTTGTGACCGACTACCTCGCGGCAAATCGAGCGAACTGGGACGATCGTGTTCCGATCCACCGCCGTTCGAAGTTCTACGACGTCGAGAGCTGGCTCGATAAACAGCCCGGTCTTCGCAAGTGGGAACAAGTCGTACTCGGTGACGTGACCGATCTCGACGTCGTGCACCTGCAGTGCCACTTCGGACTCGACACGCTTTCATTGGCGAATGCCGGTGCCAATGTGACCGGGCTCGACTTTTCGCCGGCCGCTATAGCCGAAGCTCGTTCGCTGGCGATCCGAGCTCGCTTGGACGACCGGGCCCGCTTCGTAGAAGGCGACGTTCTCGCCGCGTCCAAGGTGCTTTCTCCGAACAAGTTCGACCTCGTCTACACGAGCATCGGCGCGCTTTGCTGGCTGCCGAGTGTGCGCCAGTGGGCAAGTGAAGCGGCGGCACTTCTGAGACCGGGCGGTCGCCTGTACCTCCATGATGGGCACCCGTTGGCGTGGGCGCTGGCGGAAGACGATCTGCGTATTGAATCCTCATACTTCGAGGAAGCCGCTCCGCTGGTGGAGGACTACGACGTCACCTACACCGATGGCACGGGACGCATAGCCAACTCGCGCTCTTACGAGTGGAACCATTCGATCGGTGAGATCGTCACCTCGGTGCTCGGTCAAGGACTCCGGCTGCTGACGCTCACCGAGCACGATTGGACGCTATGGGAGCGATTCCCTTGGCTCGTCAAGACCACTGACGACCGGTGGAAGGTCCCCTCCGACCGGCCACGGATACCGCTCACGTTCACCCTGCTCGCTGACCGACCCCTCTGACGAGCAGTCTCTGGATGCTCATCCGCTGCTGAATACCGACTGCGCTCCTCGTTCTGACCGGACTGCGCGAGCCGAGGTCGGCGGCAGCTTCGGTTTGCGCCGCCCTTAGGGAAGGAGATCGGTGACGTCGGAGCGCTCAGAGAGGAGCTCCTCGGTCGTCTTTTCGATCCGCTCGTTGGCGAACGCCGAGTGCTCGAGTCCTTCGACAACGCTCCATCGTGTCCCGTCGCTTCGGACCGGGAAACCAAACTGAAGGTCTTCGGGGATTCCGTACTCGCCGTGCGAAGCGACAGCGAGCGACGTCCAATCTCCCTTTGGAGTCGGATTGAGAATGGCGCGGAACGAGTCGATCGCCGCGTTGGCCGCCGACGCCGCTGAAGAAAGACCGCGCGCCTCGATGATCTTCGCCCCGCGTTGCTGGATGGTGGTCAAGAACTCGCCGCGAAGCCACGCCTCGTCATCGATGACCTTCGTTGCAGGCTCGCCGGCAATCAGCGCGTTCTCGTAGTCCGGAAACTGCGTCGAGGAATGATTTCCCCATACGGCGAGGTTGGTCACCGTCCGGACAGGTTTGCCGGACTTCGTGGCGAGCTGCGACTTCGCCCTGTTCTCGTCGAGGCGGGTCATCGCGAACCAGCGATCGGCAGGCACTTCTCGGCCGTTGGAACGGGCGATCAGGCAGTTGGTGTTGCAAGGATTCCCGACAACGAGGACCCGAACGTCGGATGCCGCGCCGGCCGCGATGGCTTCGCCTTGCGGTTTGAAGATGCTGCCGTTGACGCCGAGAAGGTCTTTCCGCTCCATACCGGCCTTGCGAGGAATCGAACCGACAAGGAACACGGCTGATGCGCCGTCGAAAGCGACGGGGAGCTCGGATGTGAGTTCCATCCCTGCGAGAAGCGGAAACGCCCCGTCTTCGAGCTCCATTGCCACGCCCTCAAGGGCGCGCATCGCCGGTTCGATCTCGAGAAGCCGGAGAACGATCGGTTGATCTGGCCCGAGAAGCTCCCCGGCTGCCAAGCGGAACAAGAGTGCATAGCCGATGTTCCCCGCCGCGCCCGTGACCGTGATGTGGACCGGGCGAGCGGGAACATCTAAGTACTTGGGGCTCACGATGTGCTCCCAGCTAGGTGACCAGTCGGCACCGCTCGACATGCCGGTGCCAAAGAACTAGAGGCGCTCGATGATCGCCTCGGCGAACTCGCTCGTCTTTACCTCGCGAGCGCCTTCCATCTGCCTCGCGAAGTCATACGTCACGATGCGTTCGGCGATCGTCTCTTCGAGGGCACGGACGATGTCGGCGGCAGGGGCGTGCCAGCCGATGTGTTCGAACATCATCACTCCCGACAACAACACCGAACCGGGGTTCACCTTGTCCTGGCCGGCGTACTTCGGGGCGGTGCCGTGCGTGGCCTCGAACACGCCGTGACCGGTCACGTAGTTGATGTTCCCTCCTGGGGCGATCCCGATTCCGCCAACCTGCGCCGCCAGTGCATCAGAGAGATAGTCGCCGTTGAGGTTCGTCGTCGCGATGACGTCGAACTCGTCAGGACGGGTGAGAACCTGCTGCAGCGTGATGTCGGCGATCGCGTCCTTGACGAGGATCTTGTCGCCCGGATCGCCCCCACAGTCGTCCCAGGAGACGGCGACGCTTGAGAACTCGTCGCGGACGACCTCGTATCCCCAGGCGCGGAAGGCACCCTCGGTGAACTTTTGAATATTGCCCTTGTGGACGAGGGTGACGCTCTTTCGGCCCCGTGCCAAGGCGTAGTTGAGCGCGGCGCGCACGAGTCGCTTCGAGCCGGTTTCTGAGATCGGCTTGATGCCGATCCCTGAGTCGGCGCGGATCTCCCAGCCGTACTCGGCCCCGAGCCACTCGATGAGCTTTCGCGCCTCGTCGGTTCCTTCTTCCAGCTCTAAGCCGGCGTAGACGTCCTCGGTGTTCTCGCGGAAGATCACCATGTCGACTTTTTCCGGGTGGCGAACCGGTGACGGCACACCGCGGAACCAGCGAACCGGGCGCAGGCACACGTAGAGGTCGAGCTTCAACCTCAAGGCGACGTTGAGCGAGCGAAACCCTCCACCCACCGGCGTCGTAAGCGGCCCCTTGATCCCGATCAGGTGCTCGCGGAACGATTCGACAGTCTCATCGGGAAGCCAATCGCCGGTGGCGTTGAACGCCTTCTCCCCCGCCAAAACCTCGAGCCAGGCGACGCGTTTGTTGTGCTTTGCCGCGGCGGCGTCGAGCACAGCTTTGGCGGCGGGCCATATGTCAACGCCCGTGCCATCACCCTCGATGAACGGGATGATCGGCTCGTCGGGGACGACAAGCTCGCCGGAAAGAGACATCGTGATCTTTTCAGCCATAGAAGGCGAGCCTACCCGTCGTGCCAGGGTCCCCCACCTGGTCCGATATGCCTCAAGCACTCCTCGGAACGAGATCGAGGTTCTCGCAGACGGCGACCGTCGCCGAGACCTGGTTCATCGTGTAGAAGTGGAATCCCGGCACGCCGAGCGACTCCAAGGTGTCGCAAAGCTCGGTCGCGATCTCGATCCCGACGGCGCGCACCGACTCGGGGTCGTCCGCCACCCGATCGATGCGATCGACGACATCAGGTGGGATCGCCGCGCCGGAGAGCTCCGCCATCTTGGCGACCGTCCGCACATTCGTGATCGGCATGATCCCGGGGATCACCGGCTTCGTGATGCCAAGGTCGGCCAGGTCCTCGACGAGTTTGACGTAGTCGTCGACATCGAAGAAGAACTGCGTGATGGCGAAGTCGGCGACGGCGAGCTTCTCGGCCAAATACCGCCGATCGGACTCGAGGTCGGGGGATGCCGGATGGCCTTCTGGGTGAGCTGCGACGGCGACGCAAAAAGGCGCCGTCTGCTTGGCGAGTTCGACAAGGTCGATCGCGTGCCGTAGCTCGCCTTGTGAGAGCTCGCCGTTCGAGTGAAGTGGTGGGTCACCCATAAGTGCGAGGACGTTTTCGATCCCGGCCTGGTGGTAACTGACGAGGATCGACTCGAGCTCGGCACGCGTGTGGGACAAACAGGAGAGGTGCGCCATCGCCTCTGTCCGGCCTTGGTTGTGGATCTCGACGACGAGCTCGTGGGTGCGCTCGCGCGTCGAGCCGGCGGCACCGTAGGTGATCGAGGCGAATGTCGGACGTAGCTCGTAAAGGCGCGGCAGTGATTCCGAGAGTCTCCTGCCGGCCTCCGGAGTACGGGGCGGCCATAGTTCGATCGAGATCGATCTTCCCCTGGCGAGAAGTTCTCCTATCGGCGCCATCGGGGATTCAGTCTTCCAGCCCGGCGCCGCGTTGCCCGTCACCCCTGCCTATCAATGGCGCAACCCGTGTTCTGGGTGCTCGACCGCTCGCGTTACGGTCGAGATCCGTGTCCCGAGCTCCTCGCGCCCTTCGTCATCGCGACTTCGCGCTCCTTTGGAGCGGGCAGACGACTTCGGGCGTTGGCGATGGCATCTACACCGTCGCACTTGCGCTCGAGACGCTGCGCATCAGCGACCATGCAAGCACTCTCGCGTTTGTCGAAGCAGCCCGACTCGCACCGAACGTCCTCATACTGCTTTTGGCGGGCGCGCTCGTCGACCGTCTCCCGCGCCGGCTTGTTGTCCTCGGCGCCGACGCGGCGCGAGGGCTCGCAATCGCGGCGATGGCCGGCCTCGTCGCTGCACACGCGCTAAACGTCGCCGAGCTTGTCGTCATCTCAATTGTCGTCGGCGTCGCCGACGCGTTCTTCTATCCCGCTTACCAGGCGATCATCCCCGAGCTCTTGCCACAAGAGCTCCTCACGCAGGGAAACGCTTTCAACAGCGGGAGCCAGAGCTTCGCGCAATCGCTCGCCGGTCCGGCGTTCGGTGGAGTGCTAGTCGCCGCTTTTGGCTCGTCGTCCGCCTTCGCCATCGACGCGGCGAGCTTTGCGATCAGCGCCGGCTGCTTGATCGCCATGCGCGCCGTGCCGGCCCCGGCGCGGTCCGGCAAGTCGATGTTCGCCGACGCGAAAGACGGCTTCCGCTGGGTTATGGGGCAACCTTGGCTTTGGTTTGGGATACTTGCCGTGTCCGTCGCCAACTTCGCCGGTTTCTCCACCTTCGCTGTGCTCGGTCCGCTCCTTGTCCGTGACGTCCTCCATCAAGGACCGGCCGCGTTCGGTGCTGTCTTCGCCGCCGCCGGGCTCGGGGCGATCTTCGCCGCGATCGTCGCAGGAAGGCTCGGCACGCCAAGACGCATCGTCACGGTGATCTGGACGTCTTGGGGTATCGCTTCGCTGTGCGACGTCGCGATGGCGTTCTCGCCGAACGCGATCGTCGTTGCCGTGCTCGTTGCGGCCGTCTTCGGGCTCATGATTTACGGCAACCTGCTCTGGCAGACGATGATGCAGACACTTGTCCCGCCCGCGATGCTCGGTCGCGCTTCGTCGGTCGACTGGCTGTTCTCGATCAGTATCTCGCCGATCGGCATTCTCGTTGCTGGAGCAATGGCGGGTTCGATCGGTGTGAGAGAGACGATCTTTGCCGGCGGCTTGCTCGCGGCCGTCTCGTGCCTCATCGTCTTGCACCCGCGCGTGCGCGATCCGGAGCGGACCGGCCAGTTTGGTGCGCCCGACACGGCGAGCGATCTCGGCGCGTTCGGTTCGGAAACTCCGCCAGTCAGCTGAAGGCGTCGAGCCCGGTGAGGGCGCGACCGATCGACAACTGATGGATCTCGGCGGTTCCCTCATAGGTGAGAATGGACTCGAGGTTCGCCGAGTGCCGAATGACCGGGTACTCGAGAGAGATCCCGTTGGCGCCGAGGATCGTTCGCGCCTCGCGGGCGATCTTGATCGCCTCGCGGGTGTTGTTGAGCTTGCCAACACTTACCTGCACAGGCCTGAGCTCACCTTTTTCCTTCAGGCGCCCGAGGTGGTAGGCGAGGAGGAACCCCTTTGAGTACTCGAGCGCCATGTTGGCGAGCTTGGCCTGGGTGAGCTGGAAGCCACCGATCGGCCGCCCGAACTGTGTACGCGTCGTCGCATAATCGAGCGCGACGTCGATGCACGTGCGAGCCGCGCCCATCACGCCCCAGACGATCCCGTAGCGCGCCTCGTTGAGGCACGAAAGCGGGGCCTTCAATCCTTCGGCGCCCGGGAGCGCGAAATCCTTTGGTACCCGGCAGTCGTCGAAAGTGAGCTCACTCGTAACGCTGGCCCGAAGCGAGAGCTTGCGATGGACGTTGCGGGTCGAGAACCCCTGTGTTTGGCGCGGAACGATGAAGCCGCGGATTCCCTCGTCGGTCTGTGCCCAGACGACGGCGAGGTCGCAAATGCCGCCGTTCGTGATCCACATCTTCGTCCCAGAGATGACGTAGTCGGAGCCGTCCTTCCTCGCCCGAGTTCGCATCGACGCGGGATCGCTCCCGGCGTCGGGCTCCGTCAGCCCGAAGCAGCCGATCGCCGATCCAGCCGACATCTTCGGGAGCCACTCGGCGCGTTGTTCGTCTGAGCCATAGCGAAGGATCGGGTACATGGAGAGCGACCCCTGCACCGACACGAACGACCTAAAGCCGGCGTCGATCGCCTCGAGCTCCAACATGACGAGCCCATAGGCGACGGCGCCCGTCCCGCTCATGGCCTCGGCTTCGGCGTACCTGCCGAGAAGGCCGAGAGCGCCGAGCTCAGGGGCGATCTCGACAGGAAAGGTCCCTTTTTCGAACAACTCTTCGATCTCGCCAAGGAGGCGCTTGGTCGCCCAGGCGCGTACCGTCCGCTGGACTTCCCGCTCTTCCTCGCTAAGAAGCGACTCGATGTCGAGGAGCTCGGCTGAGGCGGCGCGGCCTCGTTGAACCTCCGGTTTCGACTGCGCGCGTTGGGCCACGCCAAGCCTCCTTTTCGAAGCCCCCATCATGGCGGACCGGTCGTCGATCGAGCGACCGCCGTGGAAAAGTTTCGCCGTGACTGCCGACCCGCTCGATCTGAGCTCGTGAGCAATCGAGTGGCCTTTCTGTGGAGAAAGCGCGGACCGGAATGGAAGCCGCTTCCTCGTCCGTTCTGGTTCGTTTGGGCTGGAACGCTCGTCAACCGGCTTTGTTACTTCGTCGAGCCATTTCTTGCGCTCTATCTGGCGCGGAGTCTTCGCTTTTCGACCGAGACGATCGGAGTCGTTCTCACAGGCTTCGGAGTCGGCTCGGCGATCTCCCAACCTCTTGGCGGGTTCCTCGCCGACCGGATCGGCCGACGAACGACGATGGCGGCCGGCATGGTGGCGACGGCGGCCTCGTTCGGTTTCCT
>Ga0070733_10001409_pt1 | contig 17962 bp, 11 predicted proteins | sample Coa_R1_9_FD_66450 | JGI IMG/M metagenome (GOLD analysis project Ga0070733, IMG submission 66450) | Surface soil microbial communities from Centralia Pennsylvania, which are recovering from an underground coalmine fire - Coalmine... | ecosystem: Environmental > Terrestrial > Soil > Unclassified ... | reverse complement strand
CCGCGCACCACGCATTCAATCGGGATGGGCTCGGTCCTGCGGCAGAGCATGGCGCGGCCCTCGAGAATGGCTTGGTGCGGGGCGAGATCTCCGGTGAAATCCGTCGCGGTGATCACGTGATTGGGAATCACGTCGCGCAGCAGGTTGAACCAGAACATGGAAAGCTGCGTCAGCACGCGCCCCTTGTCAGGGATGGGAGTGGGCAGCACCACGTCAAAAGCGGAGAGGCGGTCCGTGGCAACGATCAGCAGCGAATCGCCCACGTCATACAGGTCGCGCACTTTGCCCCGGTTGCGGAGGCGGGCGCCTTCTAAATTTGTTTCCCAAACGACTGGATTCATGATAGGCGAAGCCAAAGTAGTTTTTCTCCGACTTGAGAGGCGGACATTCTAGCGCAGCGACACTGTAAGTCAACGATGAAGAGTGCGAGTACCTGTGCATGAATGTGCAAAACTTTTTTGCGTAACAGTACTGCTTGGAAGCTACGGACCAAGGCATTCCACGGCCGAAAAAACTGCGCGAACGAGAATCGCCGTCATCCTGATCGGACGCCTTCAGGATGTCGGCGATGACCAAATTGGCGGAGGTTACTTACGCGGCGTTGGATGCGGCCGCGGCACGTGGCGTGCCTCCGCCAGCGACGTTGTTGCCGGCGGCGCCTTCATTCCAACGCACCGAAACGAGTTTGCTGACGCCCGGTTCCTGCATGGTCACTCCATACAGCACGGGCGCCATTTCCATGGTGCGGCGGTTGTGAGTGACAACTATGAATTGCGTCTGCGCGCCCATGGCCGCAACCATGTCCGCGAAGCGGCCCACGTTGGCTTCGTCGAGCGGCGCGTCCACCTCGTCCAAGATACAGAACGGGCTGGGCTGGTAGCGGAATATGGCGATGAGCAACGCCAGGGCGGTGAGCGCTTTTTCGCCGCCGGATAAAAGCATCACATTTTGCAAACGCTTGCCGGGAGGTTGCGCGACAACATCGATGCCCGCATCCCCGCTGCTGTCCACTTCCGTCAAGCGCATTTCGCCCGTGCCGCCGCCAAACAACGCGCGGAAGGCTTCCGCGAAATTGGCGTTGATCGCGGTGAAGGCCTCTTCAAATTTCTGCCGCGAAACTTCGTCGAGTTCAGTGATCGCGGATTGCGTGTCGGCGATGGATTGCAACAGGTCGTCGCGCTCGCGGGTGAGGAAGGCGAAGCGCTGGTCGCACTCGTTATATTCCTCGAGCGCCATCATGTTCACCGGGCCCATGGATTCAATGCGCTCCTTCATCTCCTTGTAATTTGCATCGGCGGTGGCCAGCTCTTCGCCCGTGAGCAGCGCGGGGAACTCGGCCATCATGTCTTCGGGCTGAGCGTTCAGCTCCGCCATGCAGGTTTCGCGCAGATGATCGCGGTCGGAGTCGTTGCGGGCGCGATCGATTTCCATCCGGCCGCGCTCCTCCCGCAGATCGGCAAGTTTCTGGCGGGCGGTGCGCAGGGTATCGTCCAATTGCACGGTACGCGTGCGCGACTGCTCCCACTCGGTTTCCAATTCGAGCTTGCGCGCTTCCATGCGTTTCTTTTCTTCGTGGAGCGATGCCGCGCGGCGCGCGTAATCCGCGCTTTCGCCGTCGAGCAACGCGCGCTCAGAAGCCAGCGCCACTCGTTGTGCGCGCAACTCGCCGACGCGCGCCTCGGCGGCAAGCCGCTCTTCCTCCAATCGCGAGGCCAGAGTTTCGGCGCTGGCCAGCCGTTCGGAAAGGGCGGCTAGTTCTTCGCGCTTGGCGGCCACGGTCTGCTGATGAGTTTCGGCTAGGCCTCTCAGATCGACAAGTTTTTCGCCCGCGATGCGCAGCTCTTCCTCATCGGATGTGCGCGAACGGGAAGCCTCTTCGCGCTGCATCTGAGCGGTTGCCGCGCGGCTCTCCGCTGAGGCCACTTCGCGGCGCAGTCTCTCAATTTCGTTCTGGCAGTCGCGCAGCTCGATGCCCATTTTCACCAGGTCGGCGCGTGCTTGATCCCGTTGGTGCGTCGCGCCCACCAGGGATTTCTCCGCTTCCATATGGCTGGCGGAGATTTGCATCAGGGATGCTTCGCGCTCGGCAAGCTCGGATTGAATGCCTTCCATCGCCGATTGCGCTTCGGTAAGTTCGCGTTCGCGTTGTGTTGATTCGGCTTCCAGGGCACGCAATTCACGCTTCATTCCCAGCGGGCCGGCTTCGGTGGCGCGTCCGCCGCTGACCATGCGTCCCTGATAGGTGGTGCCGTCGGGCGTGACAAAGCAGTAGGCCGGATAATCACGGGCCATTTTTTCCGCGGCGCTGGAGGTTTCCACCAGGTAGGCAGACTTCAGCCGCGGCAGAAACTGTTTCGCCGCGTGGCCCAGCGGATCGCGGAATTCAACGAGCTTGTCGAGCCGCGACACGATGCAGTCCGCGGTAGGGAAGGGAATCACGTTGTCTTCGGGGAGCAAAGTCAGCTTGTTGAGCGAATCAACAAAGAATGTGGCGCGGCCGCCCAGCTCTTCTCGGAGCATGGAGATGCCGGTGCGGGCATGATCGAACGTTTCGACCACGACATACTCAAGTTCATCGCGCAGGAAATTCTCAATGGCCGCTTCGTGCGATTCGGAGACCTCGGCGTAATCAGCCAACAGGCCGACGGCGCGGAAATCGCGATGGCCTTTGCGATTGCCGCCTTCGGCGCCAGAAGCGGATGCTGATTCCGAGTTTGCGGCAAACAGTTTCTTCACCGCCTCGGCGGTATAGGCGCGGTCATTCAACACCTGCTCGAGCGTTGCGCGCCGGGCGCGCACAGACGAGGCGGCGTCGCGCGCTGCATCGCACCGCGCTTCCATCTCGTGGCGGTCGGTGCGCAGCGTGGCGATGCGGGCTTGCGCGGCCGCCACTTCACCCTTGATGCGCTGCAAGCGCTCGACCACTCCCTGAAATTGAATTTCAGCGGATTGATCGCGTTCGCGGTGGTGCAGCGATTCCTCCAGCAATTGCTGCTCGACGACGCGCTGGCGGCCCATCGCTTCCACGTGATGTTGCAGCGCTGCTTCCGCCTGCGCGAATTCGGTCTGGAGCCGTTCGAGCTGTCCGGTCCATTCGCTGGAGGAGTGGCGCAGAAATTCGATGCGCTCTTCCGTTTGTGAAGCGAGGAGCGCGAGTTGCATGCCCTGTTCGGCAAGTTCCTCCACGTGTGCTTCCAGCGCGCGCGCGTCGTCCTTCAAAACGTTCACGGTTGCGGTGTGGGCGCCTGCCTTTGCGGCAATGGCAACGGATTGCTCGTCGGCGGCGGAGATTTGTCCATCGAGCTGTGCGGTGCGCGTGTCCAGCTCCGTGTTGCGCTGACGATTGAAGGCGATGTGATTTTCCGCGCGATCGAGTTCCAGGGTAGTCTGTCCAAGCAGATTTTGATTCTGACGCAACTCGCCGTCGAGTTCGTAGGTGCGCGTGCTCAAGCGTTCTTGCTCTGCGTCGAGCGCGGCCAGCGATTGCGTCTGCTCGGTTTCCGCAGCTGAGGTATCGCGCAGCAAGGTAGAGAGCCGCTCGGCCTCGGTATCGAGTTCGCGCGCTTTGCTGGCCATCACCTGGCGCAACAAGCCGCGCATTTGGTCGCGGATTTCGGCGTAGCGGCGCGCCTTGCTGGCCTGGCGCTTCAAAGAGGCAAGTTGCTTCTCGACTTCGACCACAATGTCGTTCACGCGGGCAAGATTGAGCTTTGAAGATTCCAGTTTTGCTTCGGCCAGGCGCTTCTTGGTTTTGTATTTGGTGATGCCCGCGGCTTCTTCGATGATGGCTCGGCGATCCGATGCCCGGCTAGAGAGAATTTGGCCGATGCGCCCCTGCTCGATGATGGCGTAACTGTCCGGGCCCAGGCCCACACCCATAAAGAGTTCCTGCACGTCGCGCAATCGCGCCACTCGTCCGTTGATCAGGTATTCGCTTTGTCCGCTGCGGTAGAGCCTGCGTCCTATAACGACTTGCCCGGGCTTCACATTCATGGCCGGCTTGGCCACGCGCTTTTTCTTGGCGAGGAATGGCTGGCCCGGCTCTGGTTCTGCTTCCAGCTCTGTCGCTTCGCCCTCCGAAAGGGAGGGGGACCCGGTTGTCGCTGCCGCGGAGGAAGTATCCAATCCGTCTTGACCAGGAAATTCGGCAGCCATTTCATCAACAAGCTCAGGAGCGAGAATCGGTCCGCCGGATGTCGATTGTTCATGGCCGGGGGCGTCGCCCCCTTCCACTGCGGGATCGGCCTGTGGGGCGCTCGGTACGTCGGCCTGGTCATCCTTCTCTTCAAAAATAAATCTGCCGGCTTCGGCCAGTTCGGGGTCTTCCAGGTGAATGATCACTTCGGCCATGCCCAGCGGAGGGCGCTTCAGTGTGCCGTTGAAAATGCAGTCGGACATGCGCTCGGCGCGGAGGCTCTTGTGGCTCTGCTCACCCAGCACCCAGGAGATGGCGTCCACGATATTGGACTTGCCGCAGCCGTTTGGCCCTACGATGCAGGTGAGCCCGGTGCCGCTGAAGGCCACCTGGGTGCGTTCAAAGAACGACTTGAACCCCACAATTTCGACTTTCCTCAGTTTAAGCAAGGTAACCCTTTCCGTTTCCGCGACCTACGCGATACCGGACATGCCGCAATGCGGAATGAATCGGCGCATAGAGATGCGCGGTCCTTTGCCTCGACTGGAGGGAAAATTTCGACAAAAACTGTGGAGGGTCGAATAGCAGGGCCCATCCGCCTGGCGCTACTTTGGCGGTACGGGATAAAAATTTAGCATAGGCAGCGCGGGACAGCAAGGAAGATTCGCATTTATTTCGCGTGGGTAATGGGGCGTGGATTGAAGGTTGGACCACTACCGTCTACTCGGTCACCCTTTGCTGGCGGAAAAGCTTGTGCCCCGCCAGGCCCCACACAGAGCCCGCGCAGCGATTGACGCGGACAGCTGCGGACTCCTCGATGACGGGACGCGATTCTATCGGCTCAATGATCTTGTTTAGGTTTTCCCGCTTCTTCAATCGCCTTTTTCAGTTCAGGGTGTTCGTTCAAGACCTCGATCATGGATTGGCGTCCGATTTCCTCTCCCAACTTGCTTCCAGCCGCGTTTGCCTCGCCCGTCAATTTGGGAAGGACTGTGAGCGTCTTCTTCCCCAGGGGCGTTGCATAAAAAGCGACAAGACCTTTGATTTCTTCGTCGGAGAAATACTTGTCATAGAGCGGGACGCCTATTTCCATAAGTTCATGCGGGTCTAATTTAGAGCGGAATTTTTCGATGAAGAGGTCAATCAGTTTGTCGCGGTAATCTCCAGGTGGCAGCATACTGCTCAACATCGGCTTCATGTTTTTCGCCAATTCCTCCAATACCTGGGCCGCGAGTTGATCTCCGCCCATGACTTCCTGCAAATGGCGGATGTCCGCCTCTTTAGTTGGGTCAATTTTCTCTTGCTCTCCTTGGACACCGGCGGCTTTCAGAAACCGCCCCTGACCCTGTTGTTGCACCTTTCCATCGTGGCGAGGTTCCTTTTTTGCTTGGATGGAAATCGGCGCGAATAGGACCAAGCAGGCGAGAGCGGCGATAACTTTCATGAAAGCCTCCAAGAGAACAAGATGGTGATACTACTCCGTTCTACTGAGCGCTGACAATACTCGAATCGGCAATTACCTTGAATTTGTAATTGAGTGCAACTCAATCCACCAGCGGCGGAGGACAACGAAGACCCAGGCGAGTTCAACCAAGCCGAACGGCCACGCTCCTTGGAGGAATCCGTAGACGGAGGCCATGCCGCACGTCACCGCAAACGCCAAAATGAACCAGTGGCTGCGCTTCTCGAGCGCGTAAAAGATAAGCATGGCGATCACCGAGAAAAGGCCGAACATCGTAAGTGGGGACATGTGGATGATAGCGGCCATGTCGCGGTTCGCGGTGACGCGGGCGCGCGGGAGGATTCTAGCATTGGGAGAGGGCTGAATGGGTGGTAACGCGGGGCGATGGAAGAAGGAAGAGGAGATGAGGAGTATGAAAGCATAGGCAGATGCAAAGGGGAAAGCTCTTACCGCAGAGACACAAGGGTTGCACGGAGAATGCTTAAGGGAGGGGCGAGGGGGCGTGGTGGGTCCGCCACGAAAATCAGAGCACAGATATTTGCACTTACAGACGGAATGCCTTGCCTGACTTAAACGATGGAGTAGTTTGCGGGCCTGCGGCGCGTCGGCTAGAATGACGCGTCTGTCAATTGCGGGCGCCGACCGATGCCAGCGGAAATTCAACTTCACAACACGATGAGCGGGCGGAAGGAAGCGTTGTCCACGCTGAAGCCAGGTGTAGTGAACATCTACACCTGCGGGCCGACGGTGTACGACTACGCGCACATCGGGAATTTCCGCACATTTATTTTTCAGGATTTGCTGAGGCGGTTTTTGCGGACGCGCGGGTACAAGGTGAATCAGGTGATGAACTTGACCGACGTGGACGACCGCATCATCGCCCATGCCGCCGCCGCGGGGAAAAGCATCCGCGACTACACCGAGCCTTACATCAAGGCGTTTTCCGAGGACTGCCACACGCTGGGGATGGAGACTCCGGAGAAACTGGTGCGCGCCACCGACCACATCGAAGACATGGTGGCAGAGATCGAGCTGCTGCAAAAAAAGGGATACACGTACATCAGCGAGGGATCGATCTATTATCGCATCGCGAAATTTCCCGCGTACGGGAAGCTCAGCAAGATAGACGTGAGCGGAATGCAGACCGGCGTCCGCGTGGACGTGGACCAGTACGAAAAAGAGGACGTGCGCGATTTCGCGTTGTGGAAGGCGCCGAAACCGGGCGAACATTTTTGGGAGACGCGCATCGGAAAGGGGCGGCCCGGCTGGCACATTGAATGCTCAGCGATGGCCATGAAATATCTGGGCGAAACGCTGGATATTCACAGCGGCGGCGTGGACCTGGCGTTTCCGCATCACGAAAACGAAATCGCCGAGTCTGAAGCGGCCACAGGAAAACCGTTCGTTAAATATTGGCTGCACGCGGAACATCTTCTGGTGGATGGGCAGAAGATGTCGAAATCGTTGGGCAATTTTTATACACTGCGCGATTTGTTTGCAAAAGGAACCAAGCCGTCGTCATTGCGCTTGCTGCTGGCATCGGTGCCCTACCGCCGTCAGCTCAATTTCACGATGGAAAGTTTGCAGCAGGCGGCCAGTTCGGTGGAACGGCTGCGGAATTTTATGGAGCGTCTGCGGGCCGAAAAACTTCTTCACGGGGAAACGCCGGAATTTGTGGAGCGTGTCCGCAAAGCCAAAGAAGATTTTGACGCCGGGATGGCGGACGACTTGAACACGGCGCAGGCGCTGGCAGCTATGTTTGATCTGGTGCGCGACGCGAATATCGCCATGGATCGGGGTGAATTGCGCGCGGACGATGGCGTTAGCCTGCAGGAGGCGATGGAGTCATTCGATGAGATTTTTGCGGTGCTTAAGGATGAAGATGCGGCGCGGCTGCACGCGATTGGATTCGGACAGAAGGCTGAAGAGATCAGCGAAGCCGAGATCGAAGAGTTGATTGCCAAGCGATTGGCGGCCAGAAAGAAAAAGAATTTCGCCGAGTCGGACCGCATCCGCGATGAGCTGGCGGGGCGCGGTGTCGTTTTGGAGGACACGCGTGACGGGATGAGGTGGAAGCGGCGGTAGATTTGGCGTAAAGTGTATTTGACATGATTGCAGAGCCCACACAAGTTCTGTTCCACTCACGACCTTCTCAGGAACGCCCCAACCTGTTTGGAGCGGCGTAAGCCCGCTCCCCTTTCGCGTGCGGACATTCCTGCGCGCCCTTTCCTCCTGAAACTCAACAAGATTCCAGCCGCATGATTTGCTTTTCACGCGCACTCAGTTTCCGAGGAGAAAACGATGCCGACAGAAACAGTAGCGAAGCTGCCTCACCTTGTGACGGCGTTGCCCGGACCGCACGCCAAAAAAATTCTGGAGTTGGACGAAGAATTTATTTCGCCGTCGTACACGCGCGGCTATCCGCTGGTGGCCAAGTATGGACGCGGCGCGACGATTGAAGACGTGGACGGCAACGTGTTCCTCGATTTCGCGGCGGGGATCGCGGTGGTGGCCACGGGCCACTGCCATCCCGAAGTTGTAGCCGCGATACAAAAGCAAGCCGCGGAGCTGATCCATATCTCGGGCACGGACTTTTACATTCCGAACATGGTGGAACTGGCAAGGAAGCTTGCGTCGATTGCTCCTGGTGCGGAGCCGAAGAAAGTCTACTTCGGCAATTCCGGTGCGGAAGCCATTGAATGCGCGATGAAGCTGGCGCGCTATCACACCCAGCGCGAAAAATTTATCGCCTTTTATGGATGCTTCCACGGACGGACCATGGGCGCGCTGTCGCTCACCGCATCAAAGGCCGTGCAGCGCAAAAAATTCGGTTCGCTCATTCCCGGAGTGTTCCACGCGCCCTATCCGGACCCCTATCGCGGGATCACCTCCGCGGATTGCATTTCGTTCATCGAGAACGAATTGTTCAAGCGGCTGGTGGATCCAAGCGACGTGGCCGGGATTTTCGTGGAACCCATTCAGGGGGAAGGTGGATACATCGCCGCGCCCTCGGAATTCCTGCGGGCCCTGCGGCATATCACTCAAAAGCACGGCATCCTGCTGGTCGCGGATGAAGTGCAATGTGGAATGGGCCGCAGCGGAAAATGGTGGGCCTGCGAACATGCGGAAATCGAGCCCGACATGATTTGCGTGGCAAAAGGCATCGCCAGCGGAATGCCGCTTTCTGCGGTGATTGCGCCTGCCAGCGTGATGGATTGGAAACCGGGTGCGCACGCCTCAACATTTGGGGGAAACCCGGTATGTATCGCGGCTGCGCTGGCCACGATTAAATTGATCGAAGGCGGTTACATGAAGAACGCCGCGCGCATGGGCGAATTCCTGTTAAAGCGCATGGCGGATTGGCCGGAAAAGCACAAACTTGTCGGCGACGTGCGCGGGCGCGGGCTGATGATTGGCGTGGAACTGGTGCTGGACAAGAAGACTCGCGAGCGCGCGCACGATTTGCGGGACCGCGTGGTGGACCTGGCGTTTACGAAGGGAGTCCTGCTGCTGGGAGCCGGTGAAAATACGGTGCGGATTGCTCCCCCGCTGCTGATTGACGAGGAGCAGGCGGAGTTCGCGGCGAAGGTGCTGGAGGAGTGCATTGTGCTGGTGGAGAAGAAGATATGAGAGCGGGGAGAAGAAAAGGGAAATCTAAAATGTGAAATTTGAAACGCACAAAGAAAAGAATAAGAGGAGTGCAAAGTCAAAATCCGCACCCTTACAGACCAAAGGGTGCGGCACCCGTGTTGAAGGAGTGCATTACTCAGCTGGAAGAGGGGAAATGAACGTGCGAAGTTCCGTGCGCACAACCCCAAGATTCTCCTTGTGATTCGCGAAAAAATCGACGTACTCATCATGGCTGAAGAAGGCGTTGACGTAGTCCGCCTGCGTCAGGACATAGCCGCCCCAACCATTCAGCATCGCTAGTTGCAGAAATGAGGCAAGATCCTCGGTTTCGTAATCAAGGAAAAAATGGCCAGGCGCTTCATGAAGCAGCCTACGGTCTCCGTAGGTTTCGCGCAATTTGTAATACAGATGCCAGTTTTCGCTGCTGGGCCAGACGCCCCACTCCGTGATCCAGAGCAGCGCTGGCTGTCGATACGTCATCGTCGAAGCAATCGTGTGAGCTAAATAGTAGATGCCATGGGGTTCACGCGGATAGTTGATGCGCTCGCTATGCGGATCGGGGACGCCGTCAGGCTTCTGCCGATTTCGCTCGCGCAGCCACTCCTCGCATTCCTGTTGAGCGTAAGAACGCATATACGTCACGATTATAATGCAACTCCTGATAATCTTGGAGCCGACCGTCGGGGGGAATGACGAATTTGAAATTTGGAAGTGCAAATAAGATGAAGATGTAGAATTGGGGCGTCATGCCGATAGTTGCGCGAGCGGTGTTTGGGATTGTGAATTGGAGGGCTCGACGCGGGCTGGCCGAGGATGCCCCCGTGGATTCCGCCAAACACGCGGCGCTGCGGACCGGTGTGCGCGGGGAAACGTATGCCTACTGGTATTTGCGCAGATGTGGATATGTGATTGTATCGCGGAATTTCACCGTGCCGGGTGTGAAAGGCGAAATTGACCTGGCGGGATATGACGGCAAAGTGCTGGCATTTGTCGAAGTGAAAACGCGCTCGATGGATTCAGAGAAGGGAGACGGGTTGTCGCTCCCTGAAGATGCCATTACCCCCAGCAAGAAGCGGGCGCTGGCGCGAATGGCGCGTGTATTCATGGCCGAATGGAGAATTCCGAATGCGCCCTGCCGGTTCGATGTGCTGGCCATCGAGTCGCGGGCGGGGCAGAAACCGGTCCTTCGGTTGCACAAGGATTGCTTCGGGATTTCAGGACGCTGATTCATTGGAGACGGTGTTCATCCCCTCGCGTTGCGCGGAACTTAATCCCCGAATACAATAGTTGTTGGACCACAAAGACCATCAATATTTTCCGAATCAGGATTTGAGACGGGGGAGGATTGCTTGCCTGAGCTGCGGAAAGACCCAATCACCAATCGCTGGGTGATCATTTCGACCGACCGCGCCAAGCGGCCCACGGATTTTGTGCGGGAGAGCGTGGAGATCCGCGGGAAGGGATTTTGCCCCTTCTGCTATGGGAATGAAGGGAAGACCCCCCCGGAGCTGCTGGCCTACGGGCGCAATGGCAGCGGAGCGAACTCACCTGGCTGGACCGTGCGCGTGGTGCCGAACAAATTTCCCGCGCTTGGAATTGAAGGCGAGCTGGACCGCGCCGGCGACGGATTGTTCGATCGCATGAACGGGGTTGGCGCGCACGAAGTAATTATTGAGACGCCCGATCACAATGCCACCTTGGCGAGGCTGAGCGAGGGCGCCATCCAGGGAGTTCTGGAGGCCTTCCGCGACCGGGTGCTGGACCTGAAGAATGACAAGCGCTTCCGGTACATCCTGATCTTCAAGAACCACGGAGAGGCCGCCGGGGCCTCTCTCGAACACACCCACTCGCAACTGATTGCCTTGCCGATTGTGCCCAAGCGCGTGCGCGAAGAAGTGGACAACGCGCGCAAATATTATGAAGACAAGGAGCGCTGCATTTTTTGTGACATGATCCGCCAGGAGCGCGAAGAAGGCGCGCGCGTGATTGTGGAGACGCCTGAATTTATTTGCCTGGCGCCCTACGCGCCGCGGTTTCCATTTGAGATGTGGATCATGCCCAAACAGCACAGCTCCTCCATCGAAAATAATCAAAGCCCCATGTTTGGCGCTCTGGCCAGGGCGCTGAAGGATTCCTTGATGCGGCTGGAGACCGTGCTGGACAATCCCGCGTACAACTTGATGATCCACACGTCCCCCTTGGGCGAAGAATCAAACCCGCACTATCACTGGCACATTGAGGTGATGCCCAAACTGACCAAGGTGGCGGGATTCGAGTGGGGCAGCGGATTTTATATTTGTCCCACGCCGCCGGAGGAATCGGCGCGATTTCTGCGCGAGGCCATGGTGCCGGCGCCGGTATAGGGTTATGTGGCCAGCCTCGCGTTGATGAGGCGGGGGTGTTTGTTGCCATCGCGCAGGAATCCAGCTGGCAACGGAGATTTGTTCGCACTTTGCTTTGGGCTAAGCGATCGCAGTTTTGGCTGCAGCAAGAAACCTCAGGACTTCACGACGTCCTGACCTACACAAACCATCCCCTGAATGTCTCAACAATGAGTTAGTAGCGCCAACTGGTGACATCCGCGCCGGACGGAGCCGTGCGCAGCATTTGTTCCTCCGCCGCTTTCAGGACGCGCTGCGTAAAGGTCAGTCCGCCTTCGCGCGTGGTGGAACCCGGAGGGCCAGTGTAGCAATGCGGCTGGTCCACGCCGTAATCGAAATCCGCGGCATAGTGGGGATTCGCTGTTGACTCGAGTGCGCGCTGCATGAGATGCACGGCGTGATCCAGGTAGTAGGTGTCGGCGGTTCCCACCATCACGTGGAGTTTGCCAACGAGCTTCGGGCCCAGCGTGGGCCAATCGCGCTGCAGGATGGCGGTCAGGTCGTAGTGCTGCCTCCAGTATTCCGCGACGGACTTATCAATGATCCCGGTGGTTTGGTTGAAGATTTCCGCGGGATAGCCGTCGGGGCCGACGGGGCTGAAGACGGCCTGCCAGATGTCCCACTGCTCGCCGGAGCGGCCATGCGTGCCGAGAACTAATTCCCACTGATTTGAGCCTTCGGTGGTGGCTTCAACAATACCGTTGGCGGCGCGCATTTCGGGTTGATTGATGCGGCCGAACGGGCCGATAGTCCAGAAGGCGTTGTTGTCATCATAAATATTCACGGACTGATAGCCGTGAAAATCCACCGGGTCGGGACATGCGCCCCAGGCCCCGTTGTAATCATCGGGATAGAAAACTTGCGTGGCCAGCGTTTCCCAGCCACCCGTTGAGCCGCCGTAAAGCGCCCGCGCCCAGCCCTGCCCGATGCCTCGAAATTGTTTTTCAATGTAGGGAATCAGCTCGTGGTTAATCGCGTCGCCATAGGGGCCCACGTTGGCGGAATCCACGGCGTAGGAATCGTCATAGTAAGGATTGGCGTGTTGGATGATCAGCAGCAACATTCGCGGGAGTTTGCCGGTGGTCCAATCCTGATAGAACTGGTATTGAGTTTGCGCGCGCTGCAGCGGAGGGCCCTGTAAGTCGGAAGTGGGAGGTGTGGTGCGGAATCCCCCGAAATCGCGCTGGAAATGACCCTGATTCACCAGCAGCGGATAGTGCGCGATTGGATGCGTCGCCCATCCCTCAGGAATCACGACGATGGCGCCGAGAAACATCGGGCGGCCATAGAACTTTGTGAGCGCCTGGCTTTGCATGCGGATGTGCTTTACCCAATCGGTGTCCGGCGGCTGAGCGATTGGCGGGATCGTTTCGGTTAGGCGGATTTTTACAGACGCGGGCACTGCCGGATCAAAGTGAATTTTTTCCGGCTTGCTGAAAAAATTGCCGGGCTTGGAGTTCCAGTGCTGGCCTTCGCCTTCATCCATGGGCAGCTTGACCGTGTGGCCGTTGGCTAGATGAAACGTGGTGTATTTGTTAAAAACGGCCTGAATGAAATAGTCTCCGGCGGGAATATCTTTAAAGCTGCGCGCGGGATAGCCTAGTGTGTTGCCAAAGATAGTCGCTGGTTGGTTCGGGTTGAGACCTTCCACATCTACGGCGAAAAGCTGCTGAGACCGGGCTTCCTGCTCGCTGATTTGGAAGCGGGGCTCGCCACTGGCGGCGGTAGAAATCGCGACGTAAACCCGGCCATCGAGCGGAGTGGAGCTAAGCTCGGGGCCGAAAGATACTTGAAATCGCGCATTTGTATCCCCGCTGGCGCTTTGGCCCGCGCTCGGGAAAGTCGCGGAGCAGGCGAGCATCAACGCTAGACACGCGAGCGCGTATCTCGTGAAAAGACGAATGGTCCCGCGCGATCCGCGCTGCGTTTGTACAGTAATGTGAAGCATGGAAATGTTCCTCCGCGCCAAGTTCGTTTGGAAATCTTCAAGAGGCGCAATTGTATCTGAGTAGCGGGAAGATGTCTGCGATGAGGTTTTCGTAGCCAGCCCGGATTCGTAGCGGGATAGCTTGCATAGCGCACGCCAATGGCACGAACCCGAAGGTTTGAGTTTGGCGGCTTAACATCGAGATCGACATGATTCAAAACCACTGTCAATGGCCCCAGCCCAACAACGCGGCCCGGGCTACATGGTCAAAGGCGTTGACGCTTCGCAGGTTGGACGGATTCCGCTATACTTTTGATGGCAGGACGCGGTAGCTTTTTGCGTCACCAGCAAGCCGGGGCGCGGTGCCCAAGTGGTCTAAGGGAGAGGTCTGCAAAACCTCCATTCGTGGGTTCAAATCCCACCCGCGCCTCCAGTTTTCCCATCCGTAAAACTGTCCTCTGGAAGTCCGCTGAGGCCACCGAACCAGGACCTCTTCCAAACGTCCTGTAGGTTTCTACCTTGTGATTCCGGTGCAGTTGGACGAAATGCTTTAGGCTCTCCTTTTCCATCGTCATCTTGCCTCCATTCGCTTCTCTCCTTGACATCTTAGGAGAGTGTGCGATAGTCTCCTAATGAACTTAGGAGGACGCGTGACCGTCCAAGCTCAAATCCTACCCGGCACTCTCGACCTGCTTATTTTGAAAGCAGTTTCTCTGGGACCCTCGCACGGCTACGGAATCCTTCTGCGCATCGAGCAGATTTCCGGCAAGGCGCTGCTGATCGAGCAGGGCGCCCTTTATCCCGCGCTCTTTCGACTCGTGCGCCAGGGATTGCTGAAAGCCAACTGGGGAACGTCCGACAACAATCGCCGTGCAAAGTTTTACGACCTGACCGCGGCGGGGCAAAAGCGTTTGCGCAAGGAGGAAGAAAGCTGGAACCGGCTTGTTTCAGCCATTGGCACCGCCCTCGGCGCACGGCCGGAGGAAATATGAAACTGTTAGCCTCTATTCGTTCCTTGATGTCTGCAATTTTTCATCACCCACGGGCCGAAAGTGATTTGGACGAAGAGCTTCGCGCTCACGTTCACTATCGCGCGGATGATCTCGAGCGGTCGGGAATCACGCGCAAAGAAGCCGAACGCAAAGCCCAAATTGACTTTGGCGGCCACGAAAAATACAAAGAGGAAGCGCGCGAGGAGCAAAGATCGTATTTCTTAGAAGCACTGATGCAGGATTTGCGCTTCGGACTTCGCGTGCTGCGGAAGTCGCCGAGCTTCACGGCGATGGCAATACTGACGCTGGCGCTGGGTATCGGCGCGAACACGGCGATTTTCACACTGGCAAACACCATGATTTTTCAACATCTGCCGGTGCGGGCCAGCAATCGGCTGGTGGTCATCTGGATCAACAATATGGAGCACAGTTGGAGCCGGATTGGGCCATCAGGGCAGGACTACCTGGATTGGAAAGCTCGAACCAAATCGTTCGAGGATCTTTTTCTTTTCGAGCACGGCACGGGGACAGTGACGGGACAGGGCGAGCCGGAACAGGTCGCGGGCCTGCGCGTGACCACGAATTTCGGCGACTTCTTTGGAATCAAGCCGTTCTTGGGCCGGACATTCCTGTTGGAAGAAGCGGTGGCGAAAAATAATCTGATCATTCTGTCGTATCACTACTGGCAGGGAAAATTTGGCTCGAACCTGTCGATAGTCGGTCGGGGAATAACGCTCAATGGCGAGCAGTACACCATCATTGGAGTCTTGCCGCCGGAGGTGAGCACGGTTTTCCCGGGGGATGTAGTGGTCCCATTCGACAATGCCTGGGTGGAACGCGCGGACTCCGATCTGGGCGTGTTCGGGCGGCTGAAGAAGGGAGTCACGGTCGCGCAAGCGTCGTCGGAGATGAAAGTGGTCATGCAAGGCATCGCGCTTGAGCGGCCATCGCGCAAGGGATATGGCACGGTGATGGTGCCGCTGGAATCGGCGCGCGTGGAGTACATCCGCCCGGCCCTGCTGGTTCTGCTGGGTGCCGTGGGGTTTGTGCTGCTTATCGCCTGCGCCAATGTGGCGAACTTGATGCTGGCGCGCTCCGTTGCGCGGCAAAAGGAATTCGCGCTGCGCGTGGCGCTGGGAGCGGGACGCGGGCGAATGGCGCGTCAATTTCTGGCGGAAAGCACGCTGCTGGCATTGCTGGGCGGCGGCGCGGGATTGCTGCTGGCGTGGTGGTCGACATTTTTGCTGATGAAGTATTTGCCTTCGCGGATTCCTGTTCCGAACGCGGCGGACACGATCCTCCTTCCAACAGTTCATCTGGATGGGACCGTGCTGGTTTTCACCCTGGTCATTTCATTGGTGACGGGAATTGTTTTCGGGCTGTTGCCGATTTTTCAGACTCTGCGATGCGACGTTTACGAAACGCTGAAGGAGGGCGGGAAGGGAGCGCTGTCGAGTCCGAGGGGAAACCGGGCCCGGTCCGCGCTGCTGATTGCCGAGGGGGCGCTGGCATTCATTCTGGTTATTGGCGCGGGGCTGATGATCAAAAGTTTCTCGCATCTGCTGTCGCAGAGCCCGGGATTCAAGCCGGACCATCTGCTGACACTCAGGATCAAACTGCCGGATGACGCCAAGGACTCGCCCTACAAGGACCCAAAACAACAAATTGCCACTTTTCAGAGATTCCTGACCAAGATCCAGGCTGTGCCCGGAGTTGGGTCCGCCGCGTTCGCTGAAATTGTTCCTCTTACGCAGGATGACATGGACATGGGTTTCTTCGTCATCAAAGAGCAGCCACCCTTGCCGCCGGGCGAGCACTTGTCTTCGGATTTCAGGGACATCAGCCCGGATTATTTTCGGACTATGGGAATCCCATTGATTCAGGGGCGGACTTTCACGGATTACGACAATTTGGACAAAGCGCGGGTGGTGATTATTGATGAATCGCTTGCCCGGCACTTTTTCGCCAATCAAAATCCGATTGGGAAGCATCTGCAGATTCCGGATGCGCGCCAGCCCGAACGTGAAATTGTCGGAATTGTCGGAGGCGTTCGCGATACAGGATTTGACCAGCAGCCCCGGCCGACAATCTATCTTCCTTCGCAGCAGGATTCGGACCAGTCGATGAGCCTGGTAGTGCGCACTAATTTGCCGCCCACAGCCATCCTGCCGGCCATCAAGAAAGCAATATGGCAGGTGGACAGCAATCTGCCTGTGTTTAACGTCAGGCCGATGGACGAAGTTATTTTGCAAATCACTTCGGCGCAACGCATCGCTTTCCTGGCGCTGGACGTGATGGCCATTCTGGCGTTGGTGTTGGCGGCAATCGGAATTTACGGTGTGACTTCCTATGCGGTCGGCCAACGAACGCGCGAAATGGGAATCCGGATGGCACTGGGAGCGCAACCAGGCGACGTTGTCCGGGCCGTTGTGGGGCAAGGGCTGAAGCCGATGTTGTGGGGCCTGGCGATCGGTTTGATAGCGGCGGTGGGGTTGACACGGTTGATGTCCAGCTTGCTGTTTGGCGTGACGGCCACCGATCCGCTGACATTTGGCGGAGTTGCCCTCCTGCTCGGGGTGGTGGCTTTGGTCGCTTGCTATATCCCCGCGCGGCGCGCGATGCAAGTGGATCCCATGGTGGCGCTGCGTCACGAATAGTCGGTTCGCGGTTCATCCGCACATAATAGTAACGACCCGCATTACCATCCCGCCCGAACCTTGTGAGGCCCTAGTTGCCGCCCGCCGATTTCCAGCGAATCCCATTTGACTGAGTTGTGTAACGTATGTTACACAATATATGTGCGCATGATACAGTGATTCAATCCAGACCAACCCGTAAGGTTTCCAGGCGCCCAGCGATCTCTTCGCCGGGACGGGGCGGGTGGCTGCTGCTCATTTACCAGTTGCCCGCAAATCCTTCCAATGCACGCGTGGGAACCTGGCGGCGCTTGCAGGATTTAGGAGCGGTGGCACTGAAAAACTCCGTTTACGTTTTGCCGAACAACCCGCAGGCGCGGGAAGACTTTGAGTGGATCAAGACTGAAATCGCCGGCAAGAAGGGGCGTGCCAGCGTATTGATCGCAGGCACGTTAGATACCGCGACGGAACAAGAAATTATCGCGGCCTTCCGGGGCGCGCGCCAAACGGACTACGAAAGTGTGAAGCGGGAGGCGGAAAAACTCCTGAAGAAATTAAGGAGCGCCCCGGGGATTTCACCTGTCCGCCAGCGCGCCGGGCGTGTGACACGGGCCTTGCGTGAACGGTGGGGGGAAATTCGGTCCATCGATTTCTATCAAGCGCCCGGCGGAAGTGAATCCGCCGCGATTCTGGATGCCTTGGACCTGCGTCTGGCCAGAAAGCATTCAACACCAACGAATATTTCAGAAGTGAAGGAGCTCCTTATGCCGGAAAAATTTCATTCGAGAACTTGGGTTAC
>Ga0070733_10001407_pt1 | contig 17978 bp, 12 predicted proteins | sample Coa_R1_9_FD_66450 | JGI IMG/M metagenome (GOLD analysis project Ga0070733, IMG submission 66450) | Surface soil microbial communities from Centralia Pennsylvania, which are recovering from an underground coalmine fire - Coalmine... | ecosystem: Environmental > Terrestrial > Soil > Unclassified ... | reverse complement strand
ATGACTTTGGCTTTGGATGCCGCTCCGTATCTACATAAGCAGCCGGGGCAGCGTCTTCATTCGCGTTGATCTCAAACTCTTCCTTTTCGCTCAACAGTTCCTGCAAATCGTTGTACACGTTATAGTTGTCGATCACTTCGGGCATGCGCAGCATGTGGCGCAACACCTGTATCTGGGCGATGTTTGTTTTATCATTCCTGGCAGGTTCCGCCTTGCGCAAAAGCTTCTCTACCAGGTCCATGCTGTCGTCATGCGCGCCGATACCCTCCAGGCGCTCACGCACTACTATCAATTGCTCATATAAGTTCATACTGCTCTCCTCCTGGTCTGGGCAACTCAGTCCCAGAGGCTATGGTAACATAGAGCAGCAACCCCGTCAAATTCAGGAAGACTCATGCAGGGGGAGCGCAACGAAGAAAGTGCTGCCTTCGCCTGGTATGCCATCACTTTCCAACCAGATATATCCTCCCATTGCTTCGGTGAGCTGGCGACAGAGATAGAGTCCCAATCCTGCGCCTCGCTGTGTGCTATTGATGGCTTCGGTTAGTCGCATAAACCTGCTGAACAAGCGGGGTTGGTCCGCGTGAGCGATACCTGCCCCCCAGTCACGTATGCCGAGTACCATAAAGCAGCCGGATGCCGATACAAGCAATTGCCGGGGAAGCGAGGGAAGGCGTTGATCAAGCTCACCCCATGCTACGCTTTCAGCGCGAATCTCGATAGCTGTACCTGCTGGCGTATACTTCAAAGCGTTGCTAACGAGGTTCAGGAGAATCTGGTGCAGGCGCAGTTCATCTACCCAGACAACGAATTTGTCTGGAACGTCGACCGACACACTGCGTTGTTCTTTCGAGAGGATTGGCTCTAAGATTTCCAGGATAAGCTCGACTGATTGGGCCACTTGCACCGGCGCAAAATTCAATAACATCCGGTCCTGATCAACGCGGCTGGCATCCATAACGTTGCCCAACAGCAGCGCCAGTTCATCACATGCTCGCCGCGCATTTTGCAGGAAGCGCGTTCTTGTCGCGTTATCCAGGGCATCCCCATAGGTGCCAAGCAGTTCTATATAGCCTTGAATGGCCGTTATGGGCGTGCGCAGTTCGTGTGAAGCAATCATCATGAAATGATCTTTCATACGCTCGGATTCCTGAGCTTTTTTGAGCGCATTACGCAAGTCGGCATAGAGACGCGCCCCTTCAATAGCTACTGCCGCCTGGTTCGCAAATAACTCAAACAGCATCATGATCTCAACAGTGGGACGTAGGCCGTTGAGCGGTGCATCCGGGGTTAAAAAGCCCAGCAGTTCGTTATCTCCACTCACGAGGGGGACAATCAGCAAATCCTCGTCGCGCCACACACCTGGCGACGCCGGAGACGAGGCAACTGAAGCAGGCGCATCTTCGTTCACAATGACGAAATAACTCGCTAACTCGCTATTAAGCCAGATTGGAGCCTCAGCGGGAATGAAATACGAATCGCTTATGCGATAGTCTTCATTGATGAGCAGCGCAGCGATTGAGCCTGGAAGCGTATGTTCCTGGAGATAGCTTTCATCCTCCACACTTATGCCGACCGTTGCGCGCACACGGAAACTCCCCCTGTCGTCAACGAGATACAGCACGGAATATCGAAAACGCAAAGCTTTGCAGGCCGCTACGGCGACCATTTTGAGCAAGGTATCGACGTCCATCTGTAAGCGTAAAGAAGAGCCAATTGCGATTATGTATTGAAGCACATCGCGAAGTTGCTCAGGGTTCGTCTCGAGCTGTTTTGTCAAACCCAGCATGATATGCTGGTAGTCCTCCAGAGGAATATCGAAACGATCCAAGTCTCTTAACCTCGCTTCTGTTTATCTGCAATACTCATCGGAAGTTATTCCCAGGAACCTGTAGCGGTCAACCAGTCAAGCACCAGTTCAGGCATGTGAGACAATGCACCCTGCCGTTGAGAGCAGCGCGGGAGTGTGTGCAACACGGTAGCGCCATATTCCTTTGAAATGACGCGGCGATCAAAAAGCACAACGACGTTGCGCCTGGCATTGCTCCATGCCAGGCGATTAAGGGCGCGCCGCACGCGCAGCGAAGCCATTGGCACCGTAACCTGGTGCAGTTGATCGGCATAGTGTTCAGCGCGGGCCGCAATGGGTGGATCATTGAGGACCGGCATGGGGAGACGCGCCACCAGCACACAGGCGGGAACGCGGCTGACTTCATCTGTGCCATTCCAGAAGCTGCCAGTGCCAAGCAGGACGATACGCTCCTGGTTGTGGAACATCTGCCAGAGCTGGCGCGGCGAGCCATCGATACCATGCCCCAGCGCCAGTATACCACGCGCTTCCAGCAACGGCTTGACCGCCGCGTAGGAACTACGCAGTGCGGCATAGGAAGTAAAAAGTACCACCAGTTGGCCATCCAGGGAGGTAGCTAGCTGTACGATAGCCTCATCCAGGTGACGCTGGTACTGCGGCGCGTTCGGTTCCGGCACATCGCTAGGCATATACAGCATGGTTTGTTCATGATGCTCGGTAACGACGGAAAGCGCCGGGCACCCGTCGGATTCAAGCCCAAAACGTCCGCGATAGAACGAGAAACTATGGTCGACCGAGAGCGCGACGCCCGCGAAGATCGAACTGACTCCAGGTGTGAGAAAATATTGCTTAATGAAAGCTGCCGTCTGAGCATCCTGCGCATACAGCACTGGCAAAATCATAGCAACCGGCGCGTGCTGCGCGGAATGTGTTGAGGTGGACTCTGCCTGCCGTTGTTGCGTAGTAGAAGAGGGAGGCGCAGGAGGCACGCGCAGCCAGTATACCATTGTGCCTTTTTCGCCGGTGTCGGCGATTAATGCTCGCTGGCCCAATTGTTTTTGCTCATGCAGGCGGCGAGCCAGCTCAGAAAGCTCCCAGGCAAGCGATTCATCTTCACCACTACCGGCATCCAGGCGGTGATGACTGCGTTGAGTGGTAAGCATGATTTTTTGCGCTTCATGCACAAAATTGATAACCGTCTGGAAACGCTGGGCTGTCTGCTGCCAGGCACGCTCTACTTCCATCCAGCTCGACAAATTGCGCATCTGCGGAGACAGGCGCAGCGGTTGGTCGATGCGCTCATTAATTCGCCCCGCGTAAGCATTGCGACCCACATTTTCCTGTTTATTCTTATCGCGCGTGCCTGCGCCATTGGCGCCTTCCTGTAAAAGGTGCCCCAACGCGCTAAAAAGACCATCCACTGCTGACCGCGCCTGGCGCAACGCTTGAAACCATGACAACAAACGCGCATCCAGAGCCGATTTTTCAATAGTGGGCGTTGTAGAAAGTCCGCCAGGACCATCTTCACGCAGTGCAGGAGCAGCCAGGGCCAGCAAGCCCTGATATCGTCCACCTGGCAAATCAGTGCCGATGGTATTGAGCAATTCGAGCAGGCGCGTATGATCGAGGTCAGCGCTGCTCCAGCGCGCTAACTCATCCTCTAATAGGTCGGCGTCAAGTATGAGACGCCGCGTAATGCTGCTCAGCAGCGAACGCTGCGAGGAGAGATCATCGAGCAGCCCGGCATGGGTGGTCACGACAATGCGCGCTTCTTTGACACGCTCCTCAGCCCGGTCTACAAAGCAGTAGCCTTTTTTACGATAGAGGCAACGCTGATATGGAGTTTCCGGGCGTCCTTCGACCAGCGCAACACGCTCTACGCCGGATGAGATGCGCTCCCACGCGGTAATCTCCTGGGGCAGTAAGGTCAATTCACTGCGTTCGCCGGTCAGGGTTTGCTGCGCCCATAACCCCAGTTTCGCCAGGCCGCGCGCCTGTTCAGCCGTAAGTTCCCCACTGGTGCGCCGCAAAGCCGAACCAAACCAACGATGCACACACAAATACCCACCACGCTCGGCTAGATAAGACACCGGCAGCGAGATTTTGAGCAACGCCTGCAATCGCGGCAGCGCGTGCTCAAGCAGGCGGCGCGCTCCCTGCTGGTTCGCACAGGCAATCACCAGGCGACGGGGAACATCCTCCCCCTCTTCCGACTCACCCGCCCATTCAAGCACGGGCAGCAGGGCAGGAGTATAATCATTTGCGCCCACAGTCACTTCTAAGAGCAGTGGCGTCTGCTCATCAAGCGCCTGGCGAATGGCGTTGTATGCCGTCTGATACCCGGCATGCGTAGCTGTTTGTTGTTCCTGCGTATCAACCTGTTGCTGGTCGGCAGGTGCAGAGGTATCGGCCTGAGGCTCATTTTCAGGAATGACCTCAACCAGAGCTTTCAGCGCATCAGCTATAGGCGCAGCGCTCAATTCTGCCAGCGAGGACAGCGATTCACGCGCCGCGTAGTCGCCCTTCAGGGCCGGAAGCGGCTCAGACTTTTGCTCATGTACTATGGCTGAGCGCGTCAGGGCAATATCGCCAGCCTGGCGTGAGATCGCAAAAGAGAGGATGCGCGGATCCATACCCAACTGGGCTGCGAAGCGATCGCCGAGGCTGCCGCGCAACGAGCCTGGTCGCAAGCCGTCCTGCTCCATACGCTCGCGCCATTCCTGGCGAAAGAAACCTAACAGAGGCCAGCTGCGAGGCGCGTCCAGGTTCGCCAGATCTTTAAGAATAGGTGTATCCACCGCCTCGAGCATATGATGCAAGGCTAAGAAGACATCCATCGCTAACACGGTATCAACCATGGCCCGGTGTCTCCCCGGCGCGACAGGCACACCCAGCGCGAGAGCCACCTGCCCCAGACCATAATTGGGCAAGGAGGGTAATAAGACAGTCGCCAGTTCAAAGGTGTCAATGAGCGGGTTGTTACGAGCCAGGCCGCGCCGCCGCAGAAAACCAACATCGAAAGGGATACTATGACCAACAATGGGGTACTCGCCCAAAAACTGCTGCAAACGCGACGAGATTGACTCAAAGACAGGAGCATCTGCGACTTTTTGCGGAGTGATACCCGTGAGTCGCTGCACGCGAAAAGGAATCGAACGTCCAGGAGCAACAAGTGTCTCCATCTCGTCCAGGATCGTCTCGCCCTGAAACTTGACTGCTGCGACTTCCAGAATGGCATCCTGTTCCGCATGCAACCCCGTTGTTTCCAGGTCAAGCGCTACACGAATGGGAGGCTGTTTAGCCATAAACGTCTTCGTTCCTTGCGTTACTCATCTCAATAAACAAACCAGTAGTGACGCCCCTACTGGTCTCCGAGGGAGGGCCAATATTCAAGCAGCACACGAGCGATCTGCGCAGCGCGTCCACGATGGCTAATGGGGTTTTTCTGTTCAGGTGTCAGTTCGGCGAATGTTTTTCCAAGCTCAGGCAGCAGAAAAATGGGATCATATCCAAAGCCCTGCGTGCCGCGCGGACTGTCGGCTATAATACCCTCAATCATACCCTCTACTACCCGGCAATAGCCAGATGGTTCCGCGAGCGCGATGGCGCAGCGGAAACGCGCTCTGCGCTGCTCACCTGTCAGCCCCTGTAGCTGCTCAAGAATCAGGCGGAAACGCTCTTCATAGGGCGTATCCCTGCCCGCGAATCTGGCGGAGAACACACCGGGCGCGCCGTTAAGCGCAGCGATTTCCAGGCCAGAATCGTCCGACAGACTTAACATTCCGCTGGCCTGAGCATAAGCCAGCGCCTTTAATTGCGCGTTCTCTGCAAAGGTCCGACCTGTCTCCTCTACGTCGCCATCGATATGAACCTCGCGCAGAGATCGTAAAGTTAACGGAAGATCGGAGAAAATGGCATAAAACTCATCCAACTTATGGCGATTCGTGGTCGCCAATAACAAGGCGCGCATAGATTCTCTCTAGGAGGGGAAATATCCCTACGATACGGGTGACATCTTACCATATCCTGTTTACCTTGTCGAGTTCTTTTGGATCGAGGTATCGAGTCATTTTATCACACTGCAACGTATATGTTATTATAGTGGCATATATTGCTATAACATAAAGCGCCGTATTATAAAATGCCACCTGCAGCGTCTAATATAGTGAGGGCGCGTTATCTCCTGTTATGCGCTCAAACACAAGAGGATAACAATGTATAGGCGAGACACTATCAATGGCGATAGGGGTCTTATAGCGTTTTTGGAGAACGCTGCATATCTCTCTCCGTCTATCTTAATACCTGAATCTCCTGGCAATTTATCTCTTAGATCATACAGGTCAGCATTACCAGACCTGCCAGGCATCCAGTTTCAATGCAAGTTGCGCAACGCGCTCTATGAGCGATTTCATGACCCGCTAATACAACTTGCACTACAAATGCAGGCGAGACTCCCTGAGTTATTTCTGCATGGACAGAAAACACTTTCTCTCACCCTGCTTTTGCTGCGTATGCTCGACCTTTCAGAAGATGAACAAACCACTATCGCAATGGCAGCACTTTTTCACGATATTGGGAAACTTAAAATCGACGAGGCTCTCCTGCATAAGGCCACGAAGCTGACGCCTGAGGAGTTTGCGATTATCAAACGCCATGCAGCATATGGCGCAAGGATACTTAAGCGGTTCAGGTCGCTAGCCGATGTGGCCTTACTGGTCCATCACCATCATGAACGCTGGGATGGAGACGGCTACCCCGACGGATTATCAGGAGAAGCGATACCTCTGGGAGCGCGCATTATCACTATTGCCGATGCATTCGATGCGATGACCTCTAATCGCAGTTACCAGGTAAGGCGCACCTCAATGGAAGCATTCGATGAGCTGCAACGATGCGCAGGCACGCAATTTGATTCGCTGTTGGTGCAACTCTTCCGGGCAAGCGACGGGCACAGGCGCTATACCATCTCCAGTACCAGGTCACTTTCGGCAATCCACGCAGCGCGTGAATAGTGTGCTGCGCATGGCTTGTTTGGGCATCTCTCCATAACCCGGTCATTACCCACGATCAAATGGTTTTTCCCTGCGCTTCCTGAGCAGGCGAATGCACACCAGTACTTGCGTTCATCACGCTTCATGAACAATCATATGTGATACGATGGTGGTAAAAAGGAAGAGGGATATGGCAATATTCCAGGTATCATCGAGAACTGAGTCATCTGGCACATCGAAGAGGCGTCCATCGCGTGTGCGCCTGCTGTGGTATAACGTCCTGCTGCGAGTCATTACAGCGCTTATCGTTGCCGCATTCGCAGTCCTGCTTGGTAAGATCGGGCTTTTCTTCTTGTTCTTTCTCCTGCTTCCCGTGGGTATGAGTATCGTCACGACGCGTTCCCAACTCTCCAGGCTCCTCCATGGCACACTGCTCTATGACGTGCTCACGATTGGCCTGGCGCTTATCTACTATGGCAGCGTCACCGGCATACAAATCCTCATTCATACCCCTGGATTTGGATTGCTATACCTCTACCATGGTCCCCCCGTTTCCCTGTTCATTGTTGTCACTACCACCCTGGCCTGGGCGGTCTTACTTGCGCCTCTGCTTACCTACGGCCAGAGGCTCATCGATCAACGTTTCAACCGCCAGGATTATGAAGCTGCCAGAGCCGTTGAAGCCTTCACCTCGACGCTGCGCGAAGAGATTGACCTGGACAAGGTGCGCGACGGATTACTCACCGTTGTCCAGCAAACCATGCAGCCCCAATTCGTCTCCGTCTGGGTGCGCAAAGCCGTTCAACATGAAATGGGGAGTCTGCCAGAAATCTTCATAGCCGACAATGATCCTCTCATTGGCTACGCTCTGAGCCACTCCGAAGCGATCGAGGTTGAACGGTTGCAACTGGATTCACCTGTTTTACATACCTTGAAGACAAACGAAGTGGAAATTGTTCTCCCGCTGGTTAACCAGGGAGAACTGATCGGCCTGCTCGCCCTGGGACCGCGCCTGCATGGCCAGGGGTATGCTCACGAGAACCGCAGCTTGCTCAACTCGCTCGCTGACCAGGTTGCTCCAGCGCTGCGCGTGGGGCAAATGGTGCAGACCCAACAGGCACAGGTGCGCGAGCATGAACGCATCGAACAGGAATTACAGACCGCTCAGGATATTCAGCACACCTTTCTACCCAAAGATGTGCCTCCTCTCCCGGGATGGCGGCTCGTACCGTATTACCAACCTGCGCGCGAAGTCGGGGGCGATTTCTACGATTTCCTCCCGTTTGAAGATGGTCGATTGGGTCCCGTCATCGGTGATGTCACCGATAAAGGCATCCCTGCTGCATTGGTGATGATGGCCACCCGCACCATGCTCCGTACCGCTGCCCAGGAGAAGGCTTCTCCAGGCGAGGTATTTGCACGAGTCAACGAGCTGCTCTATGCAGACATCCCGTCCAGGATGTTTGTGACCTGCTTTTATGCCATCCTCGATCTGGGAAGTGGGCAGATGATATACGCAAATGCTGGACATGATCTGCCCTACCGGCGAAATGACGGCGGCGTCTCTGAACTTTGGGCGACAGGGATGCCTCTTGGAATGATGCCAGGTACGTGCTATGAGGAATATGAAGTCACCTTAGCGCCTGGAGAGAGCCTCCTCTTTTACACTGATGGCCTGGTGGAGGCTCATAATCCCAGGCGTGAAATGTTCGGCTTGTTTCGTCTCAAAACATTGCTCGCAGAGCATTCTGATGGAACATCGCTTATCGACTTCTTGCTCAGTGAACTCAGTAGCTTTACCGGCCAAGAATGGGAGCAAGAGGATGATGTAACGATGATGATACTGCAGAGAACGCCTGAGTCTCGCGCAACCGCCTTCTCTTCAGCGTAAGGACTATCCGCTATCCCATTCCAGGTCAGCAACAACGAGGACTGGTCCCTGCCTGAAAACCCCTGGCGGCCCGGCAAAAATGCTTGACAGTGGCTGTGGCAAACAGTATAATCGGATACGTCAAAGGTGGCAAGCCGGTGTAGCTCAGCGGTAGAGCATCGCTTTCGTAAAGCGAGTGTCGTCGGTTCGATTCCGACCTCCGGCTCCACATTTTATATCTCATAGTCCTTTTTTCCGCCTTGCGCTGATTATTCTTCATCTTATTATGCCTCTCTCAACGCTTCAAGAAAACTCAAATGCTTCCCCAAATTCGGGGAAATACTACCCAATTTGCCATAAGTTGGAGATAGTGTATAAAAGTGTGAGCCAGTTCACAGCTATTCCTGAGCTTCTATGGTAAGCTCACATTGGTTATATACTATTAATAATGATCTGTTTAATATGTCTCTTCTAAAATATATGTCTTGATCAATCAAAGGATATATCACTATGCAAGCAGCTTCGCCATCTTCTAAACGCTTGTTTATCGGAACAAGCCTCCTCTCGTTGCTCTTCCTTGTTCCAATGCTCGTTGCCTGCAGCGCTGGAACGAGTGGTACAAGTCCGAGTAGTACCGCAACCAGCAGCGCGACTGCAAATGGTACACCGGGAGTACCCTCAGGCGTCCAACGCTGCCCTGGTGACACCGGTAATCCCGCGCACTGGGAAGCGATAGTCAACCCCTATGCTTATGGCGGGCAACACCATGTCGAGAGTGTGAGCTGCGCCCATATCATGGGCACTCCTTCGCTTCAAGCCCTGGTGACGGTTCGTCGCGCCGACTCAGACGACACTCTGGATATCTTCGTATTCAACAACATCACCAATGCGAGGCCCGCGAAGGTCTTTCAGACGTATGGACTCGTCAAGGGCGAGGCGAAGATCAGCGGCTACAACACCGTAATGACGGCCCAGGCGGACGAGCTTTCCGCGCTCAACGCGGGCAAACCCGTCTCCGCCATGACAGCAGATTTCTTCCGCGAGTTTAAGTGGTCTGCCAACGCTGGCACTCTGGTGCAGACCGCTTTCCCCGGCATCTTTCCTGACCTGACGCGCTACCAGGCCGAAGCCGACCAGGTGAGCGTCAACCAGGGACATCAACCCTGGAAACTCAGCGCGACCATGGTCGCCGACGCTCTAGTCGCGAGCTTACTCAACTGGTCTCCCAGCTCTCCTACCACCCTGCTCAGCGGCGGTGGAGCGCATGATGCCAGCGCGGTCTTGCGGGTGCGGAGCACCGAGGCTGTCAGCGGGACCATTAAGGTGACACTCTCGCGCCTGGAGGACAACACCAATGGCGGCATCTGGGAAGTCGTCTCCGTCACCGTCGATGGCATGTCTCTCACCAGCCCTGTGCAGCTTTCTGTCCTCAGCAGCCCTGTCAGTGTGAAGGGTACCGGCAATGCCTTTGAGGGGCGGATTGGCCAGGTCATAGTGCTAGATCACCTCTACAATGTCATTGGAAAAGCGAGCGCCATTGGATTAATCGGTGAGGGTCCGACATCGTTCTCGACCAGCCTGGATTACCAGTCTACCTTCCCTGCCGGAATCCAGGAAGGAGTGCTGGTCTTGTACACCCCCAGCAATGCCAATGGCTCGATTGCCGCCGCTGTTATGGAAAAGGTGCTGGTCAATGGCGCGCTCGAGCGGGCATTCCAGGTGTTGAGCGTAGATTTAGTGGTGACTCCCAACAGCATTGCGGGAATGGCCTGTGGAAGCCAGGTCACCTTTACCTATACCGCGACGTTCCATGTTCCGGCGGGAACGGCCGGGGGAACCATCAAGTTTCTCTACACCTGGAACAACGGGCGCGCCTCCCCGAGCGCGAGTGTCATCGTTCCTCCTGAGCAAAGCACAGCCATCTATACCTTTACGACACCTGGGACACTGTATGCAGATCATACATTTCCAGGCATTGCCGAAGTGCTTGTGACCAGTCCGAATGCAGTCAATTCGCCACAGGTCATCCCGGCTGGCAAGTGTAGTTAGTTGGGGACTATATAGACAGATAACTGCAAGCAACTTCTCAAAGTGCCTTCTTTCTTCCAGTTAATAAGCCCGGTGCAAACAGCTTTCAGACAAGCTATTTAAGGCAGCAGGGGACACGATTCGCGGAATTGCTGCACTTTTTTCTCCACCTCAAGGAAAGACATATGCATCGATACGGGAACGCTCAAATTGAAGGTGAGAATCTTGCGATTCAGGTCGCGCAGCTTTTGTTCGTATGCGCTGGCAGCTTTTTCGACGGCGTCGTTAAAGGCGCGTTTTTCGCTGGGAAACGGGGGAACACGACGAGCGCGCAAGTCCCTGGCTTGAGCGCGCAGGCGCTTCAGTTGTTGCTCAATGCGCTCATTTTCACGGCGAATTTCTTTGAGCAGTTCAATTTCAGGGGAAGCATAGCCGCTATTTTTCAACAAGCGGTAGGCGGTCGCTTTGTCTCCGGCCAGCGCGTCATCTTCGAGGTTAAGCGGCTTGCCTGTTCCCGGCAAATTGTCAAACTCACCGCGAGCCACAGCCTCCTGAATCTGTTCTTCGATGTAGTGCTGAAAATGTCTGCTTTGTAGTTTGTTTGCCCGTCGTTCTTGCTCTTCTGCATCAGGGTGTTTGGCAACGCCGCGCCAGTCTTTGAAATCCATATGTCACCTGGATAATAGAATTGGGGTTGTCACACTTTGAACCCCGCTTGTTCAATTTTCAAGCTCTCTTTGTATTATAGTGCTGTTGATGACCTGCCGCGCAACCTCGTAGACCTCCTCCAACGGCAGAGCCTTTTCAAGCGCGACTCTCCGGCATTCCTCGTACTCTGGCGCGGCGCTGATAACACGACCACCCAGCAGCTTCACTTTGATCATCATCTTGCCAAACGGGGTCTCGATGTATTGCTGCGCTCGCTGCGCTTTGCGACGCTGCGCCTGTTGTATGCGCACGCCCAGGGTACCGGTTTCGCTCAAGAGAAGCTGCGCCAGCGCGTCGCCGTCCTCAACACGGCAGATCAGGGTGAGCATGACGGCGGGGCGGTTCTTCTTCATCTGGAGCGGCGTATAGCTGACATCCAGCGCGCCAGCCGCCAGTAATCGCTCCATCAGCCCTCCCAATAGCTCGCCGGTCATATTATCGATGTTTGTTTCAATAGACGTGACCCAGTCGGTATCCATCGAAGCCTGCTCTCCTATCTTCATACTTGCACCGACCGGCCTTCCCAGGCAGAGTCGCAGGCAGTTGGGCCAGGGGAATGATGTACGCCCGAAGCCATAGCCAGTACGCTCAATATGTATAGCTGGCGTCTCAAAATGGGCCAGGGCAGCGAGGATAGCCGCGCCGGTGGGAGTCACCATCTCACCTTCAACAGGACAGGGTCTCCACGGCGCAGCCACACGCCGCAGTATTTCCAGAGTGGCAGGCGCGGGAACAGGCAAGAGGCCATGCGCAGCCTTGACGTGACCGCTGCTCAAAGGCAGGGCAGAAGCATAGAGGGTTGCAATCTCCATTGTTTCGATAGCCAGAGCAGCCCCTACGATATCGATGATGGCATCAACAGCTCCAACCTCGTGAAAGTGTACCTCTTCGAGAGTGGAACCATGCACAGCGGCCTCGGCCTCCGCCAGGCAGCGAAACATCGCCTGCGCCCGTTCGCGCACACGCGGGGACAATGTTGCAGCTTGCAGCAACGATACGATATCAGTGAAGTGGCGAGCAGGCTGCTCCTGATCATTCAAAACAACATCGAAGCGCGCGCCGCGTATGCCTTTATCCCGAAATTGTTCCAGCTTTAACTCGTAACCGGTGATAGGGAGACCGGTCAGCGCCTGTTTGAGCGTTTCCAGGGGAAATCCGGCATCCAACATCGCGCCCAAAAACATGTCGCCGCTGATGCCGGAATGACAATCAAGATAGGCAATGTTCTGTTGCATTTATTTTCCGCTTTTGTGAAAGGCGATGGCGTTGCGGTAGACATCAACATAGCGCACGGCAGACGCATGCCAGGAATGATCGGCTTCCATGCCGCGCTGTTGCAGCGTGTGCCAGATATCTTTGAAACGGAAGAGTTCCAGCGCGCGCACGATGGCGGCGAATAGCTCCCAGGGATCATAGTTGGCAAAGGTAAATCCATTGCCCTGGCCGGTGCGCGGATCATATTGTTGAACGGTATCGGCCAACCCTCCGACGTTGCGCACGATGGGGACGCTGCCATAGCGCATGGCAATCAACTGGCCCAGACCGCACGGCTCGAAACGCGAAGGCATCAGGAACATGTCGCTGCCCGCGTAGATGTTCTGCGCGAGTTCGGTATTGAAGGTGAGAAAAATTGCTACCTGTTCAGGATAGCGAGCAGCCATATTCTGGAACATCTCATGATAATGCTGATCGCCGATACCCAGCACGACCAGTTGAATGCCCTGCGCCAGCAAGGGCTGCGAAATCTGCCCGATCAGGTCAAAGCCTTTCTGATCGGCCAGGCGCGAGATCATAGCCAGCAGCGGCACATCGGGTCGAGCAGGCAGATGCGCCCGTTCTTGCAGCGCCTGCTTATTCTCTGCGCGCTTTTCCAGGCTGGAACGATCGAATGGCATCCGTATAAAGTGGTCAGTTGCGGGATTCATCTCCTGATAATCAATGCCATTCAGAATACCAAACAGGCGCTCTCGCCGCGAACGTAACAGCGGGTCAAGCTTTTCGCCAAAAGTAGGGGTTAAAATCTCCTGGGCATAGCGCTCGCTGACCGTAGTGATGGCATCAGCGAACAGGATACCGCGCCCCATGATATCGACGACGTTCGCCAGTTCGACTATCTGGGGATAGAGGAAACCACCCGTGGCGACACCCGCTACCTCCAGGATGCGATAGCCAAAGATACCCTGGTAAGCCAGGTTGTGGATGGTGTAGACCGTCGCGGAATCGGCGAATAACGGGTCGTCGTGATAGACCGTGTGCATCCAGTTTGGGACAATGCCAGTCTGCCAATCATTGCAATGAATTATATCGGGCGACCAGCCGAGAAGTCGCGCCACCTCGAGCGCGGCACGGCAGAAGAGAATGAAGCGCTCTCCATCATCGATATAACCATAGATATTCTCGCGATCAAAGTAGCGAGGCGCATCGATCATATACACCGGAATACCATCGCCAATATTGCCCTGGAGCACGCGCACCTGTTCCTGATACTGCCCCATATTCACAGTCATAGAAGCCAAAACAGTCGTCAATTGAAAGCGTTCAGGGCTAACCTGACCATAACGCGGCATAACCAGCCGTACATCATGACCCAACTTTTGCAAAGCCTTCGGCAGCGCGCCAACGACATCCGCCAGCCCGCCAACTTTAGCAAACGGCACAATCTCAGCAGCAAGCATCAAGATTCGCAGAGGTCGATCAAACTCCATATCCATACTACTCTACTCCCCAATCAAGTTGGTCTCAACCGCAAGATATTTTTTCCATTATAGCATAGGATGCAGACGGCGATTTATGCCTTCATCTAATCAAATTCTTCTTTGCGGTTTGTAGGAACTTCACTTGTTGAGAGGCAGTAATCCAAACCACTTTGGAACTCGTAGTTATAATAAAGCAGAAAGTCAATTTCGAGTGGTCTTGTCGATCAATAATATAGTTTTTCTGCTTGTAGTTATTCTTAGCTGAGAAATTCGCTAAGATAGGAGGTTACAATGGATTCGATACGTTTTCTTCCAACATCAGTGCATGGTGTTCTGGATTACCTGGTAGGAATTGCCTTGATTGCAGCGCCCTGGCTCTTCGGGTTTGCTTATGTAGGAGGCATTGCCGTGTATTTGCCAATTATACTCGGCATTGGTCTCATTCTCTATAGCCTGGTCACGAAGTATGAGCTTGGAATACCTGGCATTAAGTTCATCTCTATGCCATATCACCTGGTCGTCGACTTTATCGCCGCTGCTTTGCTCGCTGTTTCGCCCTTTCTCTTCGGGTTTTCAAGCAAGCCGCTCAACGTCTGGCTTCCTCACCTGGTTGTTGGTATCGTAGTCATTCTTGTCGTGCTCGTATCACAAACACATCCTAAAATGGTCGCCAGGGCCGCCTGAGCCTGTTGGCCTGGATCAAGATAAAAGGAGTAGCTCTGCTGGATACCCGGCAGAGCTACTCCTTTTACGTGAACAACGTTTCTTTCAACCTGATATAGATAGACCTAAATGCGCGAAGCTAACATTCATCCCATACACCGGGCAGGTAGTTCATCATTGCTAGACCTTGTATCGGTTGCGCGTCAGGAAGTAGAACTGGATGGCGGCGAGCAAGCCGATTATTACCACGACCACAACCGCGTTAATGGTACCCGGTGGGCCGACAATCAAACCACCGCCGGGAGTAAATGGGATATTCCCCTCGGTTTCATTGGGGAAGACAGGCAGAGAGAAGTAGGCGAATGCGGCCAGATAGATCAGCAAGCAGGTGCCAACGATAAGCCACATACCGAGGCAGCCGAGACTATTTTCGCCCACGACTGCGAATTCGCGGCGCGCTACGCTTGTCCAGATTGCCGCCAGCGCGAGTCCGGCGCCGCACAAGAGAGCGGCGATAAAGATTTCTGAAGGGCTTGTATGCACTAGCAAGGTGGAAACAGAAAGTACCGCGGCAATGGTGACGCCGCCAATCACTACCAGGTTACGCCTCGATTTCCAGACCGCAATAGAAGCCATCAATAGCGTAAAGAAACCACCGGTTACTACGGCGTCCATAATGTAACCACCCTGCTGCGAGAAGGAGCAACTTTGCGGGATGGCGGTTATCTTGGCGCACAAAGTTAGATAGCTACCCAGACCGATGAATGTCCAGGAATGTATCCAGTCAATCAAAGGATACATGACAAACCAGGCCAGCAGGAACAAGACCCCGAATTGCGCCAGATTGATGCCGATGATGTAGAGGCCCGACATGGTGCGCTTACGCACAGGACGCATCAGGTAATGCAGGCGCAGCGCGAAGGCTCCCAGCATGCAAAAGATAGCAACGGCCAGGAAGACATTGAAAATGGTATCGACAATGAAAAGGCCCGTGATTGGTCCAGCACAGCCACGTTTTGGATCAATGCCAATCGGACACTGAGGATCAATCATCTGAGCCAGTTGCTGCTCGCTAACAAAAGTGTAGAAGATCAAGAAGACGAAGAGCATGATAGAACCGACGGCGATCAACAGGCGGATAACAGGCGTTGTTCCAGCGTCTCTACGGTCGGGGTTGCGCTGCTCGCGCGCGGCAAGAACGCTAAAAAATACCATAGAGATGCCGATGGCCATGATAGTCGCGCCAATCATGACAAAATCGATGACGTTTATCGGAAACCATAAAAACTTGCCACCGAGCAAGGGATTCCAGGATGTGCTGGCGTTAGGAAAATACTGGTTGCCGGTCCAGGCGGCCCACAGAAGCAGCGCGAGTCCGGCGACAGCCACCGGTAGACCAAGCATACTAAAGATAATGGGTGGAATAACAGGCTTCGGGTCGAAGAGCATCACTACTACCTGAATAACGATAAAGCCGGCCAGGCAGGTTGCAGCCAGAGCCAGAGCGCCTTGTTCCATGCCGGTCAACGACGCGGCTGTCATCTGATTAAAAATATAACCGGGAATTTGTCCAATCAGCAGGGCTGCTATAAAAAAGAAGCCCACGGCGAATATCATGGCTCGCGCCCATGATATTCGTTCTGGTTGTTCCCGTTGTTGCGTTTGTTGCATAGATCGCAATCCTTTTTAACAGGACAATTTCCTTATTGTACAATAGTCAGCGCTGCCAACATCACCGGGTGAATCTGGCAAAAGTAAAGCACGACGTGATTCGAGTTAAATGTGTAGGCGCTTGCCTTCACCGTATACGTGAAACTCTGTCCGGGGCTAAGCGGAGGCGCTTCGCCTGAGTTGAAGACTTTTGCCGGAACCGGAGAGCCCGTGTTCTGACCCACGATGGACGTGACAGTGTGAGGCGTTTTGCTCTTATTGACCCAGGTGATGGTAGTGCCTACTTTGACCTTGACATTCGGGCTGATAATAAACTGGCCCACATTTTTGGGATCAGGAACCGCAAAGCAGGCGGGACTGCATGTCGCGCCCGCAGGTGAGTCGATGATATCGATAGTGATAGTCTTCTGTTTAGACATATCCACCACCGGGTACTGTGTGAGACCAGTTCCTGCAGTTGCCTGCGCGATGGCAGTTGCATAAGCGCTGGGGTTGCTTGATTGTAAGTCGCCAGGAGTCTGGGTAAATCCGTTAGTTCCAGCGCCATTAGGGTAGCCATTTTTCGCCAGGTAATTGGGATCAGCCGAACGAACGAGATCGAATAAGTACTGGATCTGGTCCTGCGTGAGCGGGCCACCATAATCCTGACTCCACGCCGGCATCAGAGCAGTAGTTGGATTGGCAGGGTCATAAATACCACCACTGATGATGCGCAGGAGATCGGCATCGGTCAAAGCATTCACCGCACTATTCCCATTCAGTTTAGGGCCAGCGGCGCCTTGCCCACTGATGCCATGACACTGAAAACAATATTGCGCGTAGAGCGCCGCGCCGCGCTGGACAGAAGTATCATGCTGCTGTGTCTTGGAGATTGCCTCTCCATTGGTCTCCATAATCCAGAAAACAGGGATCATCAGTGATACAATCGACAGCATAATAAGAGCGCCATATCCCGTTTTCTCGACCGCGTTAGTGCGAGAATAGAAAATATAGATTAAGGCTCCCACTGTAATCAGCACAACCACAATACCTACTGCCGCCTGTACAGGATCTATCATAAACACACTACCTTTTCACAAGGGGGTGAAGATGCCAGCGCCGAAAATTCGGACGCGCTCACTTCACACCCCGGACTAAGCATTGTCTAGCTGGCCGCGCATTGAACTGTCGGCTTTGCAATGATACGAGTAGTATCATCGGGATGGGGTACGGTATTGTTCAATGTACCCGTACTAACGGTGACATTGCCGCCGCTCAATGATAAGGCAAAGCGATCCAGGCTCCTGGGAGCAGGCCCATCCAGGTACTCTCCATCAACATTATAGTGTGACCCATGACAGGGACACTTGAAGCTTATGCAGTCATCGCGGAACGGCACCGTGCAGCCCAGGTGAACGCAGCGCTGGTAGAGCGCGAGCCAGTAGCTGCCGTCCGAATCCTTGACGAAATTTTCAGAGATCAACTGGTCGGTGAGGTTCGAGCCATTCAACAACAACGGCGTATCCTTCGCCAGGTGAGAGATATACGTTTTGGCCGCCTGC
>Ga0070733_10001405_pt1 | contig 17998 bp, 25 predicted proteins | sample Coa_R1_9_FD_66450 | JGI IMG/M metagenome (GOLD analysis project Ga0070733, IMG submission 66450) | Surface soil microbial communities from Centralia Pennsylvania, which are recovering from an underground coalmine fire - Coalmine... | ecosystem: Environmental > Terrestrial > Soil > Unclassified ... | reverse complement strand
TGGAACTCGATGAGCTCGGGTACGAGACCGTTGTGCGACAACGCCGTGATCTTGCTCCGTGCGCCGCTCAGCTTGATCCAGAGGCGAGCGTCCTCGAGCTTGTCCCTCCAACCCGATGACGAGTTCTGCGAGTAGGTCTTGTAGTACTTCTTGGTCGTTGGGTGCCTGACGGCGTAGAAGGTCGCCAGCACAGGTGGCTGTTCCACGAACTCGGGATGCACTTCACGTTGGTCGTGATGCTTGTAGGTGCAGCCACAGAACTCGCCATCGCGGCCGTCCTGGCGTTCCCAGCAGGCGTAGCCGATCCCTTCAGCATCCCGGTGACCTTCCAACGGGTGCTGGCACTCAGGGCAAAAGTACGGCGCTTCACTCATGCTTCGAGACACTACCACGTGTCCGAGCTGGTTTTCACTCAGTCGGCGACTGAGGCAGTCCCGAAGACCCGGTCCCAGGCGAAGCTCAGGATGCCGTAGTTGACAGTCATGTCATGGTGGTGGCGGAAGTGCAGCACCTTCAGGCGCTTGTACCACTTGAAGCGGTTGAACCAGTGCTTTCGTAGGTGAAAGCTGTCGTGGAAGTAGTCATTGACCAGCCCGTAGCCGACAAGGACGGGTCCCAGCACCCCGACCAGCCACAGGGGTGCACCGACCAGCGCGAGCAGCCCACTGGCCGCCCCCAGGATTACCAGCAGGGGAGGGGTGAAGAGCAATGGGCCCCTGTGGAACCACTTTGCTGCGAGGTACCTGTCGCTGGTCAGCTTCCCGACCGGGTACAGGTCAAGGTGGTGCTCCATGTGCCCCGCGTGTGCTGGACCCGTCCACCGCTGGTGCAACGCCCAGTGGATGACGTGCCCGAAGAAGCTGGCGATGATGACCGAGACAAGGACGGCGAGTAGGAGCAACATGGACGCCCCTCCTGATCATAGGATAGGGGCGCCCACGCTTGTGTTCAGCCGTTCGCGCGCAGATACTCGTCGGTCAGCTCGACGATGAACCTGTCGATGTCCGCCCGATTGGGCTCCTTACGAAGCGTCGACGTCGCGTACAGCTCCTCGGCCCGGGCCTCGAGCTTCTCGGCCGCCTCGACGAGGGGGTCGTAGGCGAGCAACCCGTTGCGGATGCCCATCAGGTACTCCCGCTCGGGTCCCGTCCACTTGACGTGGACGGTGTGCTTCTCGAGGATCTCGATGCCCATCAGCTCCAGCCGCATCAGGTGCATGCCGTGCTTGGTGTCGTACCCGTACTTGGCCTCGAGCTCAGCCCGCTTGGGGTTGCGCGTCTTGACCCAGTTGAGGTACTGGTCGTAGTGGGTCTTCGCCGCCTGGTACGCCTTCTCCCTGGTGAACAGGGTGACGACGTTCTTGGGCAGCTCGACCTCAAAGCCCTGCTCGTTCAGGCTGTCGAACGCACCGAGCTCGCCCTTGCTGACCTTCATCATCTCGGTCAGCCCGAACTCCTCACGACGGGGCGCCGCCTTGGGCGGCTCGAGCAGCCACTTGCGGTGCGTCTTGATCCTGTGGAGCTGCGCATTCGCGTAGCCCGCGAAGGTGAACTTCGCCTTCTTAGACAGGAAGTCGTCAGCCCGGTCGCGGAGCATCTCGCCGAACCTGTCGATCTTGACGATGTCCGTCGGGTCAACGTGCAGCACCTCGATGATGTTCGGGTTGCAGTCAGCCGCAAGCGATGCGAACTTCTCCAGCGAGTAGACGACCTTGTCGATGCCGTCGCTCTTGCTGCCCATGTGCTCCATCTGCTCGAAGCGCTGGGTGAAACCGAAGTACGCCTCCTTGGGCTTGATGCAGACGCCCTTGAAGTCCTCATCGGACGTGGGCGTGCTCAGGCCGTAGGCGTGAGACCCGTGACGGACCAACAGGATGGTCCTCTTGTCAACATCGAAGTTCATGGCCCGTGGATAGTACCACGGCCCAGGGCCGATGGTTCACAACGGGAGGACGTGGACAGTGACCGCGGCGTTGGAGATGACAGTCTCACCGAGCTTGTCCCAACCAGCGCCCTGGTGGATGTGACCGCAGAGGACGGCCTTCAACGGCTTGGTGAACCTGCCGTAGTCCAGCGCGTTCCTCAGGGCCGTCGTGCCACAGTGCTGTCCCCAGCCGTTGACATCGAGCGAGCCGAACGGCGGCGAGTGAGCCACCAGCACGTCGACGCTCTCTTTGTTGCAGCGCTCGACCAGCTCATCGACCTTCTGGAGCATCCTCGGGGCCTCGGTTGAGAACGCCCACTCGTGGCCGATCCACGGCACGTACGGGAAGCCCGTGAACCTCAGGCCACCGACCTCAACGACGTTGTCGACCAGGCTGTGGGCGTCGATGCCCATCGCCCGCATGTCCTGGACCACGTACCCGTAGAAGTCGTGGTTGCCTGGGCAGTACAGGAACGGCTTGTCTCGCGCGAGCTCGCGCAATCGGTTCTCATTGCGTGCCAGCCACGTCTGCTGCGTGAACGGAGACGCCGGGCGGCGGTGCTCCTGGTTCAGGCGGATCTGCTCGTCCTTACGCAGGTACCTGTCGGGCCCGAAGTCACCCGAGCACACCATGACATCAAACCCGATCGCCGCGGGGACGACCGGGATGTGACCGTGGTTGTCAGAGAAGTGCAGGACCTGCATGGGTCCATCGTACCACGGTCAGGCCCGTGCTTTCACTTTCACGATGAAACGATCTCGAACGCGCTGAGTTCAACGAGCAGGTGCGTTGCCAGCAGGTTTGCGCTGGCGTAGTCGAGCTTGTCGAACCACATCTTCAGCGGTTTCGCCCGGAACGTCCACCGTTCGACGACGGTGCCCACCGGGTCGAGGAACTTCAGCTCTCCGTCCTTCTGGGTCGGCAGCTCGAGCCAGGCCTTGAGGCGCTCGTTCTGGTCGCCGCCGACGACGTTGTAGAGCTCAATCTCCAGCTGCGTCTGGTTGCCAGTGCCCGGTTCAATGACGGGTGGTTCAACGGTCTTGACCAGGAAGGCATCCACGCCCTCGAGCATCATGACCCAACGGTTGACGCGGAGTGGCTCGAACGCTTTGGGGATCAGCTTCTCAACTGCGACGGTTTCCATAGCCCTAGCTATGTGCTAGGGCGAAACTCAGTAGCCGTTGTTGATGCGGTCAACGTTGACCTCACCCTTGTCCAGGTAGGCCTTGACCAGCTCGTCGAGACTGATGCCCGAAGCGATGACCAGCTCGAGGTACAGGTGCAGGGCGTCCACCAGCTCCTCCTTGTAGGCCTCGCGATCTACCTCTGGGATCTCGGTCGCTCGGTGCGACTTGGCGTTCTTCAGGTGCTGGGCTGCCTCGTGGAGCTCGTCCACGACATGGTGCCTGATGTCGTTCAGGAACTTTTGGCCCTTCTTGGACGAGATGTCGGTTGGGAACTCTGGGAAGCCGCGCTTCTGCTGGAGCAGGCGCATGAACGCCTCCTGTTGCTCCCACATCCGGCCCAATCGGTCGAGATCATCTAGCCTGTCGTCTTCTCTGTTGTCTGCCACGTCGAACCCTTCACCTGGGAAGACCCAGGACAGCGCAAGCATGAGACCTATGACGATGAGCTCAATTGGTGTCACCACCATCACCTGGGATGATGAACTTGTTGCCCTTCACCGAGGCTTGGATCTCTCTGGCCTGCGCCAGCATCTTTTCGTGCATCTCACGGACCTGCGTCTGGTACCCGTGTGACAGCACCATGACGCTGGCGTCGTTCTCGTCGGGGACACAGCGGATCTGGCGGAGCAGGTCGCTGCAATCGACACCTGTCAACATCGCTTCCTGGACGATCTGCACCACCCGGTGCCACACGCTGTCCGCAAACTTCAGTTCACTCATGTTTGAGCCTCACCCACGATCCTACATCGCTCGCAGGCGGCTGATACTGTCTCTGACGTCTTCTCCCTGCGTCGAGGGGCACTCGAGCCCCACGCAGGTCCAGTTCGGAAAGTCCCGTCGGGCGAACAGCTCCAGTCTATCGGCCTCAGGGAACATCTCTTCGAGGCTGAAATGGAGCAGGGGCGGCTTCTGCGAGTGGCCCATGTTGGGCCAGAAGCAGACGCTTCGTTGCGAATGGTCCTCGAGCAACGGGTAGACGCTCTTGCCCGACGTGCAGATCAACGCCGTCTCATGGGTCTGCCTGAACAGACGGCCCATGCCGAACGCGAGGTGGTTCGCTGGGTGTGCGAGCTCGCCCGCCTTCAGCTTACGCTTCTTGGTCTTGACCCAGATGAAGTTCTGTTTCAGGGTGAAGCCCCACGCTTTGGCCACTTCCAGGCCTTGGGCCATGAAAGAGCCCGGGACCCACAGGGCCAGCACGCAGCCCGCTGGGTCAGCCAGCGATGCGACGTCGAGGTTGGTGATGTCGCCCACCGTCATGACACCGTACTGCGATGCAGCCGAGCGCTTCGTCTTGGCTTTCATCTTCGCCAGTTTGTCGTTGAACGACCAGGGCGGGTCAGCGATGATGACCTGGTACTTCATCGGTGGTACGCCTCCTGGCACGGCTCGTCGTACGAGGCCTTGCAGACCGGGCATCGCGAACTGGGAATGATGTTGAGGCGCTCGAGGCACGCTTGGATGCTGGCCTGGACATCATCGATCGCGTCGTGGTTGTCGACCAGAGCGTGGCCGGGCCAGTTGAGGCCCACCTCCCGGTACCTGATCCTCACCTTGGTCTGCAGGTCGTTGTCCTTCTCGTACGAGTCGTCGGTTGTCGTCGACCGCTTGTAGGACGCCCCCGACAGGACCAGGGTGATGTCGGCCCGCTTGACGCGGTTGAACATCCACTTGTTGAGCCACGGCTTGATGCCCTCGGCCTCCCCGTAGACGTAGCCCGACAGGGCCCACCTGTCCAGGATGACGACATCGTAGACCGACTGCAGCTTGGGCAGCTTGAAGGTCTGGAAGTAGACCTTGTTGAGGAACTGGACGAACTGGAACGTGTTGGGGTGCCGCTTGGCCGCGCCCGTGTCCAGCATCGAGTAGATCAGCTTCTTCAGCCGGGGGTGCGCCTCCTTGGAGGGCTCGACCCTGATGCAGTTGACGCCCTGCTTCTTCAGGTTCTGGGCCAGCAGCTTGGACTGCGTTTCCTTCCCGACCTTGTCGGGACCCTCGAAGACGACCAGCTTTCCCATCACACGCACCTCGCTACGATCTCCTGTTCGGAGAGGTAATGGTCGAGCGCCAGCTGCTCCTTGCCTGACTTGACGCGCTCGACCCAGTCACGGAGACGTTGCGCTGTCTCGCTCGACAGCTTGCTCTCGGCCAGGATGCTTTCGCTGACGCGAACGAAGTGAATCTCACCTGCGGTCTTGCCGATTTGCCAGTCCATGGTTCTCCCTATCCTACCCCTCAATCTGTGCCCAGTTCACTGGGTGGGGCGCGCGAGGAAGTTGCCCTCGAAGGGCAGCGTCTTGCGGAGCTGGACCCAGCCCTTGAAGTTGCCGCAGAAGTTCTTGGCCGGGTCCATGTTGTCCCCGATGAACTCACCTTTGAGCCCATAGCTGTTCTCGCACTCGCGGACCAGCATCGGCCGAGCAACGTGCTCGAACGGCGACATGTGGCCGTTCACCTGCAACCGTTGCGCCATCTCGATGTCGGCCTTGATGTCACGCTTGCCATCATGGGTCAGGTATGACACCCGGGCACAGCGACCGACGCTGACCCAGCACGCTTCCCGCCAGTTCATCATGACGCAAGCCCCGGGCACGGGCTCGTTCCATTCGGGCGAGTTCTCGTCCAGGACGAACTCGTCCTTCTGCAACAGAGGCAGGTGCCACTGGCCCTCGTTGATGGACTTCGGTTTTGACGCGTTGAACGCCGCGAACATGGTGTCTGCGGCTCGACGCATCTCGGGCTGCGCAGCCTTGTGACGCCTCAGGCCCCAGAAGTTGTCCCACTCGGTCGCGGTGACGATGACGGTGTGCCACAGCCAGGGTTCCAACATCCTGTTGGCGATCTGCTTGTGCAGGTCGATGTCGGGTGCCTGGAGACGTTGCACGTGGCGGACAGCGCTGTCGCGTGCCCGGAGCCACTCAGACTCAGCCTTGACCTTCGCCATCGGGTCCAGCTCGACCTCAGCCTCCATGCCCTTCTGGTTCTTGCCCCACCAGATCGGGATGAACGGGTCGTTCTGCACCCGTTCCAGCATCTTCGCCACCGGGATCGCCCGGCTGGAAGCGCTGTTGCGGGAGAACATCCTGTGCGTGTTGAACTCGGCCAACACGATGCGGGGAAACGTCACCTCCATGGTGACCAGGCGAGGGCCTACCTCGTCCCGGTTCGGCCAACGGTAGATGGGAACGCTGTCTGCAAGAACTCGGGCACTGAACCCCATTGGCAACCTCATCCCTTCAGCAAGGGTTTTTCTTGCCGCGCCGCAAGGGCCCGCTTGGCCGTCTCGGCACGGTTGAAGGCTTCTGCACGGTCCAGCAACGAGTGCAGGCGACCGAAGTCCTCGGGCCTCAGCATCGTCGTGTCGTAGTGGCCGTAGGTCTTGTCCTTCTTGAAGACGTACCTGATGGCAGCCCACACCCGCTTGTACCAGGGCTCCCACTGGTGGAGGTGGACAGACAGGTAGAGATCGCCATCTTCAGCATCGAAGCTGAAACGGATCACGTGACCGAAGTCAGAACAGCAACAGTCGAAGTAGTGTTCCTCGAACATGTTCTGACAACTTACACCCGGCGGGTGAAGTTGAACAGGGCGTCCTCTAGGACGTCGTACACTTTCTCTTCGAGCTCTTCGCACACGTCGTTCATCGCGGCGATCGCTTCGCGGGCATCGTTGGGGTTCTCGCTCTTGTTGATGAGGATGTAGCCCTTGATGCGCTTCTTCAGCTGGTCGACGAAGGTGGTCGTGTCCTGGCGCAGCGCCCATTCAGGCACGCCGTGCAGGTACTCCTCTTTGATGAGGCCCCTCAGTTCGCCGACAGTGATCTTCATGCGACCGCCTTAGCGGCGGCCTTCGGTGCGACACCAGATGCTGCGGGAGCTTCGGTGGCCGCGCCCTTCATCGCTTCAGCCCAGGTGGACTGGACCGCCTTGTGGACCCGGGCCATCACCGTCTCGGTGGCCTTGTCAGAGACGTCCTTGATGTGCTCCCAGGCACCATCATCGAGCTCGCGGGTCTCCTCGTTGTACTTGCCCTTTGACGCCAGCACCATGTTCTGCTGGATGGCGTTGCGGAACGGCGCTTCCAGGGACTGGAGCGCACGCGCGATGTTGGGCCTGTCCATCGGGTCATGGACGGGCTCTTGCTTGAAGACAGACGGTGAGATCGCGACCTCACGCAGGATCCGCTTCAGGGTCCCCAGGCGGATCTTCATGGGTCAGCCCTCGTCGCCGAAGTCACCGTCAGCGAGCATCTGGCGCACCTCGCGGACGTCGTTCTCCAGGAGACGCTTCAGGTAGGCCGCTGCCTTGCGGACACCATCACCGCCGTCGAACTCGTGTCCCTCGTAGAGGGGCGCACCAGCGACGAACGTCTCGACCAGGTCCTGGACCGCGGCCTTCAGGCCCGGGCCCAGCTCGACCCTGGGTGCCTCTTCGAGCAGCTCAGGTTCATCGTCACGGGCACCCTCAAGGATGCGGTGGCGCTCCTGCTGCGACTCGTGAGCCGCCCTTGACTCTTCGACGATGATCTGGGAGATCATCTCTTCCTGACGCTTCGTGAGCCCCATCTGTGACACTCCTGAGCGATAAGTATGGCTCGCTCAGCACTTGCTCCAGCCACATAGGCTACCGTCTTGCTTCACCCCACCGAGGCACGAGACGCACCCTTGCTGGTAGACCAGGGTCTCTCCTCCGCACTCTGGGCACCGCTTCTCGCTGGTGCTGGCGGTCCCATCAACGATGTAACCCTTCAGAACGCGGGCGACAACGGCGCTGAACGACGTGATGTCGCTGTGCTTGTCCTTCCGCAGCTGCTCGACCAGGAACTGGACGGGCACGCCGTGGCGCAGGGTCAGGCTGATGGCCCGGGTGAACGCCCCGTACAATGGGTTGTCGAACAGGCTGACGATGTCCTTCAGCACCAGCTCATCATCGTCTCCCAACGGGATCCGCAGGTTGTAGGTGGTGACGCCGTCCTTCTTGCCGTTCTTGATGAGGATGCCCTTCTTCGCTTTCTTGGGCACCTCGACCTGCTCTGACAGCCCAGCAAAGATCTCGTAGGGGCGCTCTCCCAACACGCCGACGAGGACCAGGTACTGCTCGCCCTTGACAGTGACGCGGTGGATCTCACACGGCATCTCCTTGGGACGCTTGGGAGCGTGGGTCTCGACGATGACCAAGGGCAGCCCGCCCTCGGCAGCATCTTCGTTAACGATGACTGCGGCGCGGCTGCCGATGCGATAGATGGTGACGCCCTTGCAACCTGTCTCCCACCCGTGCCAGCACAGCTTCTCCACCATCTCCCAGGGAACGTCCTTGGGCAGGTTGGTGGTGTTGCTGATGCTGTGACAGATCCACTTCTGGGCCGCGGCCTGGATGTCGATCTTCTTGAGCCAGTCGATCTCTTCGACCGTCGCACCGTGGTAGGGTGACTTGGTCGTGTCGGTCTCGCCCGTGACCTCCATCCACTTCTTGACGCCGAGGTGGAACTGCTCGTAGAACTGCCACTTGTCGCCGAGGTCATCGACCTCATCAACCCGTGCTCCCCTGTCCTCTTCGGTGATCTTGCGCTTGCGACGGGACTTGATGAACAGCACCGGCTCACAGCCCGATGTCGTCTGGGTCAGGATCGACATGCTACCCGCAGGCGCGGTCGTCGTGTTGGCGATGTTGCGACGCCCATACAGCTTGTAGTCGCGCGCAAGGTCCGGGTCCTCGGCCATGATGCGCTCGATGAACGGGTGACCCGCTTCGACGTCATGTGAAAAGATCGGAAACGCGCCACGTTCGCGGGCCATCTGCACGCTGGAACGGTATGAAGCCAGCGCCAGCTCCCGATAGATGATGTCGGTCATCTTGATCGACTCATCGCTGCCGTACTTCAGGTTGCACATCGCGAACGCATCGCCCAACGCAGTGATGCCCAGGCCCGTCCGTCGGCCGTTGATGGCTGCGTTCTTGATCTTGGTCCACAGCTCGAGCTCGCGGCGCTTGACGTCCTTGGGCTCGGGGTCGTTCTCGATCTTCGTCATGATCCGATCGACAGCTTCCAGCTCAAGGTCGACCAGGTCGTCCATCAGGCGTTGTGCTTTGAAGACAGCGTCGCTGAAGCGAGGCAAGTCGAACAGGGCATTCTTGGTGAACGGGTTGTTGACGAACTTCGACAGGTTCATCAGCAACAGGCGGCAGCTGTCGTAGGCCGACAGGGTGATCTCGCCGCAGGGGTTGGTGCTGATCGAACCGTAGCCGAACTCCCGGTAGGCATCAGCCGGGCCCATCGCTTGCACTTGGTCCCAAAACAGCATGCCGGGCTCGCTGCAGTCACGCATCGCCTTGACGATGTTGAGCCACGTCTCACGGGCATCGACCCACTGCTCGATGATGCACTGTCCGGGCTTGCCATCGACTGGGAACCGTTGCAGGTACTTCCCGTCGTTCTTAACGGCCTCCATGAACTCGTTCGTCATCCTGATGGAGACGTTGGCGCCGGTGACCTTCTTCTTGTTGCGTTTGATGTTGGCAAAGGTCAGCACCTCGGGGTGGTGGACGCTGATGGTCAGCATCAGGGCACCACGCCGCCCACCCTGGGCCACTTCACGGCAGGTGTTGGAGTACCTCTCCATGAAGACGCCGATGCCGTCGGTGGTCCTGGCAGCGTTGGCTGCGGGCAGGCCTTTGGGACGGATGGTCGACAGGTCGAAGCCCACACCACCCCGGCGCTTCATGATCTGGACCTCTTCTTCGTCCGTCTTCATGATGCCGCCGTAGCTGTCATAGGGCGACTGGATGACGAAGCAGTTGCTGAGGCTCTGCACCTGGAACGGGTTGCCGATCGCGCTAAGGGGCCCACCCTGGGGCACCACTTCCCACGACTTCAGCAGGCGCTTGATCTCCTGCAGCTCCAAGGGATTGGCGTACTTGCTCTCGGCGCGGTGGAACTCACCCGCCGCTCGGTCATGCATGTCATCGGGCGTCTTCTCGTACAGGACGCCCTTCAGGTCCTGCAACGCATACTTGCCCGCGAAAACATCGCCAGCAAGTTCATCTCCCGCAAAGTATGAGACCGAGGCATCACGCACCTCGTCGTAGCTGTACGTCGTCGTCAAGTTCGCCCTCTCCTGGGTTACCAAGTAGGTGTGTTCAGGGGGCGAGCTGGCGCCGAGCCCGCCATTGCGCTGTGCAGCTCATACCTATTCCGCAACGGGCGGAGGTTCGTCACTGCCCGGTGGTTTTGATCCCATGTTGAGCTGTTCTCGCTTCAGCTCTTCGAGCTTGGCGAGGATCTGCCGCTTGGACTCCTTCTCATCGTCCTCTGAGGCCTTCTGGAACGTCATGGCGCTGCCCGCAACCGCGAACTTGCTACGCGCGGTATCAATGAGCAACGGGTAAACCAGACCGTCGCGGCCGAAGCGGTTCTTGGCCACGCACAGGCGCCCTTCCCCAGTCGCCTTCTCCTGCGTCCGTCGGCTGAGGCTGAGGACAGCGTCGGCGACGAAGGCCTTGCCGTAGGCCTCGCTCATGTTGTTGAGGTCCACGACCTCGGCGTTGCTGCCCTCACGGTTGGACTGTGATGCGGTCCAGCCGGGGATGTGCTTCTCCTGGAGGAACGACCGCAACTCCTCGTAGATCAGCTTCAGCTCGTGCCGAAGCGAGTCGTACTGGCGGCTGGAACGCATGATGTCGGCGTAATCGACCAGCAGCAGGCCCGGCCTGAACCCTCGGAGGTCCAGCCGCTCCATATGAGCGCGGACGGTGTAGATGGTAGCGCTGTTGGCTGGGAACTCCTTGATCATCAGCCTGCCCAGCTTCATGCCCTGGTAGGCCTGGATGACCTTGTCCTTGTTCTCGATGATGCCGCTGCTGTCCATGTCACAGAGGTTGCTGTCATACCTGAGACCGACCGCAGCCTCTGACAGCTCCAACGTGTAGTGGAGGACGTCGATCCCCTCACGAAGAGCCTGAGCGCCCAAGGCCACCAGGAAGTGGCTCTTGCCCACGCCAGTGGGGGCGATGACGACGCCGAGCTCACCGGCACCGAGGCCACCGTTGAGGACTTCCTTCCTGTCCAGCTCCTGGATGCCCGTCGGCACGCAGTTGCGCTGGAGACGGGTGAAACGTGCGTCGTAATCCTCAAAGAAGTTGTGACCGAGCGACGGCGTCGTCCCCACGCACACCGCTTTCTTGATGCCCTCGACGATCTCTTCGTACTTGCCGTCCGCGATGTGCTCTGCGGCGATCATCAGTTCCGCCTTCAGGGCCTGCTTGCGGCAGAAGTCCAACGACTTCTCCTTGACGTACTGCAGGTCACCTGACTCCGGGTTGGCACGCATCCGTTGCAGGTACTCGATGACCTGGTCGCGGAGGAGGATGTCGGTACCCTGCTTCAGCTCGTCGCGGATCATGGTGACCAGCAACTGGAACGACGGGAAGACCTTGTACTTCTTCGAGTACTCGAAGTAGCGCTCGCCCAGGAACTGCAAGTACTTGAGGTCGAAGTACGAAACGTCAAAGACCTCCATCATCTGCTCGGCAAATTGCCGGTCAGTGAGGAGCGCCTGCATGATCTTCTCCTGGAAGGGCTTCCCATACTGCCCGAAGCTTACGTCAGTTCTGACGGGCGCGTGCTCTGTCATTCTTTGTCTCCGAACGCTTTGTGCTGGACGTTGTCGATGCAGTGGAAGGCGTAGTAGAAGTCCTCCACATCAAAGTCGCCGATCCCCTCTTTGACCAGCTGCCTCACCAGACCCATTCTATCGGCGTGGGGCACGAAGTTCTGGATCCGGTGATCGATCTGTTGTTGCTGGGCCGCCGACAGCATGCTGCCATCGAGGTAAACCAAGCGCCAGTTGCGCCTGACGTCTTCCTCTTGTTCGACGATGCGCTCGAACTTCGGCGATTCGTCGATGTGAGCGTGGGCGAAGTCGATGACCTGTTGGAGGATCACGTCCTCGTCGATGCCCAGGAATGGGAACAGCTTGGCGACGGTCTTGAAGCCGACGCCCTTGATGCCGGGGACGTTGTCCCCGCTGTCGCCGCACAGGGCCTTGGCCAACGCGAAGTGCTTCGCTTGCACCCTGAACTCCTCCATGACTGTCTCTTTTGTCACGTAGGTTTTCTTGTGCAGGCTGTAGATCCTGGTGTGGTCGTCCAGGAGCTGATAAAGGTCCTTGTCCGATGAGACGATGATCTTCTCTTCCGTCCGCATCGGTCCGCGGGATAGGTATGCGACCAGGTCGTCTCCTTCACAGTCCGAGACGTACAATTGGCATACGGGCACGCACCTTGTCATGTGCAGCAGCGCCTCGATCTGGTACTTCTTGTTGTCGTCAGAGTCGGGGATGTCGTCCTCGTAGAAGCGGTTCAGCTTCTCGGGCTTGCGGTTCATCTTGTACTCGCTGTAGAGGCGACGGCGCTTGGTTGAGCCCCCTCCCTCCCAGCAGATGTAGACTGCCTTGGGCTGCGATTCGAACACAATCCGTCGCAGGGTCTTCAGGAAGCCGATGCAGCCTCCCATCTGGTAACCATGCGCCGACATCGTCGGGTAAGCGCTGTAGCTACGAACGAAGAGGTTCATCGCGTCGACGATCATGACCGGACGCGTGCTTGACATGGGCTGAACTGTAACCCAACCCGGGCCGAGAGTTCAGGCCGCGGGCTTGGGCGGCTCCCTGGGCACCAGAGCAGCGATCTCCAACACCAGCTGCGCCGTCGGTTTGGTCAGGTCCTCAGCGTTGAAGACGAGGCTCTCGCACGGCGTCACATGGACGAGGTTCAACTGCAGCTTGCCGTTGTAGAGGGTCAGCGAGTGCGAGTGCCTGGCGATGGGCGGGTACTTCTTCGTCATCTGCTGCAACAGCGTCTGTGCGCCCGCCAGGACGCTCGGCATGGGCAACAGTCGCTTGTCGGTCTCTTCATTCATTTCGACACCAGCTCCACGTTGCCGTAGTAGCTCTCCCACTCTCCAGCGCCCGTCTCGAACTCGATGACCAGCCTGATGTCTTCGTTGCCGACGATGGTGTCCTCCACCACCTTGAACAGCTCGAAGTCAGCGACCAGCACCTGTGAGTGCGGGCGCTTGTCAACCCGACGGGACTCGAAGTCCTCCTTCGTCTCCTTGCTGTCGCGCCACAGCTGGCTGGTGCTCAGCAGCTCACACAGCTTGGGCGAAGCGTGGACATCGCAGTAGCGCAGCTTGATGCTGCGGCTGTAGGGGTGGCGTTGCTTGACGCCGTCGAACAACAGCTTGCGACACTCAACGATCGTGTCGACGAGCGTCTCAACCTTCGGCGAGATTTTCCAGGTGACCTTGGCGTCCATGGACCCTCATCGTACTCCAGTCGAGCCCCAACCGCCAGTGCCTCGTTCAGTCGGGCTGAGCTCATCAACCTCCTCGAACTCGGCCCGGTACATGGGCGCGAAGACGAACTGGCAGATGCGCTGGCCCTTCGTGATGTGTTGCTCGCAGTCGCTGGTGTTGACCAGCAAGACCTTCATCTCACCGCGGAAATCGCAGTCGATCGTGCCCGGCGAGTTGAGCAGCGTGACGCCCGTCTGGAGGGCCAGCCCAGACCGCGGCCTGCACTGGCACTCGAAGCCCTCGGGCACCTCGAGAAAAAGTCCCGTGCCGACCAAGGCCTTTCCCCTTGCAGGGATCGTGACATCTTCGTCGGAGCACACGTCACAGCCCGCCGACCCCGGCGTCTTGTAGACGGGGGTCGGCACGCCGGGGTGCTTCTTCTTGAAACGAACGGGCGGGATCTGCATCACTCGCTCGCCTCTTCGTCACCGTCGTCCGAGGGGCTCTCGCCCTCCTCGGCTTTCTCAGCGCTGGCGTGAGTGGTGTAGGCCGCGTCGATGACAGCGTCGACGAACGACTTGTACTGCACGTCCTTCATGATCTCATCGAAGCCGCTCTTGGTGAACTTCTTCTCGACCAGCACTTCGCCTGTGGCTGCGTCGGTGACGGTCAGGTCCTTCCAGGCCTGGGTGCCGTTGATGCTGACCTCGCACTTGCGCTTGCCGTCCTTCGGGTTGAGCTCGAACTCGCCTGCCACCTTGTTCTTGGAGCAGTAGTCCCGCACCTCGTCGAAGATGTACTCGTGCTCGACAATCCCCTTGCCGAAGATGATGTCGAACTCGTACTTGCGGAACGGCGGCGCCACCTTGTTCTTCTTCACCGTCATGATGACGTGGATGCCGATGACGTTGCCGTGCTTGTCCTTGACCTGGGTGCCCGACGTCAACCTGATGCGAACGCTGGCGTGGTACGGGATCGCCTTGCCGCCCGGCGTCGTCTGCGGGTCGCCGTGGGTCACCCCGATAGCGTCTCGCAGCTGGTTGATGCACATCAGGGTCGCGTGGGTCTGGCCGATGACTCCCGTCACCTTCCGCATGCCACGGCTGATGATGCGAGCCTGGAGGCCGACGGTGTTGTCGTCGTACTCGCCCTCGAGCTCAGCCTTGGGCGATGATGCCGCGACTGAGTCCCAGATGACGAGGATGGGCTTGTCCTTGCTCGCGGCGATGGACTTCGCCTTGAGGACAACGTCCTCAACGATCTTGAACACCTCTTCGGTGCAGTGGGTGTCGCAGTAGATGAACCGACGTGAGACGTCGACTCCCATCTGTGCCAGCTTGTCGACCGGCGTGGCGTTCTCAGTGTCGATGTAGACCACCAACCCGCCCATCTTCTGGACGATGGCTGCTGCGGCGTAGGCAAGGTGTGACTTGCCGATCGACGGAGTGCCTGCGATCTCGATGATGCGTCCCTCTGGGTAACCGCCGCCACCCGCATTGCGGATCGCGTAGTCCAGCTGGATGCTGCTTGTGGGCAGCCAACGCTTCACAACCGTGGGAGCTTCGTCTTCACCCAGGTTGTACGCAACCCTCATGCCGAACTCTTTGTTGAGGTCCTTGATGAGTGCGGAGGTGAGCTCATCGAGCTCATCTCGCGCACCCTTCTTGGACTTCACCTCGGAGTCGGCAGCCTTCGCCGCCTTCGCCATGGTCTACCTCAGTCGTCCTTCGTGAGCTCTTCGAAAGCTTCGTCCAGGGACGTCTTCTTGCCGGCGGGTGCCTCTGCTTCGGCATCAACCTCCGGCTTCGACTTGCCACCGCGCTTGCCCTTGCCGTTCGACGCCTCGGCCTTGGGGGCCTCAGCCTTGCCGTTGGGCTTCACCTCGGCCTTGACCTCGTTGACGAGCTGGTCCAGGACGTCCTGGGGCTTGTCACCCTGTGAGGTGCCGTCCGAGTCGGTGTCTGCAGCGCCACCCGCGTTCAGCCAGTCGTTCAGGACCTTCTCGATCTCTGCGGCCGTCTTCTGCGGGTACATGTCGTCGATGTTGGGCAGCGACTCCAACCACTTCTTGGCCTGGGCCTCGTCAGCCGACAGCGGCGAGGACTTCCGGGACGCGTCGATGACGGTGTCCATGACTTCCTTGCCGTTGAACTTTTTGCCCGACGGCTTGATCGTCACCTTCAGGTCGAAGCCCGCCAGCGGGTCGAGGATGTCGCCCACTTCGGGGTCGGTGAAGAACCCGAGCATGCGGGTGTAGATGAACTTGTTGAAGCTCCACACCAGGACGCCCTTGCTCTCCTGGTTGTCGACCAGGTTCCAGTCGTTGTCGCACGCACCGCGGACGATGATGCCGACGTACGACGTCATCTTGGGCATCAGCTTCTTGGCGAGAGCGCGGTCATCGGCCTTGCCGCTGCTGAAGAGCTTGCGGAGCAGGTCGTTGATCGGGTCCGCCTTCTTGAACTGGCTGGGCGCCAGGATGCGCGGGTTGTCCCCGATGTAGTAGAAGCGACGCTCGATGAACGGCGTGCCATCTTCGCTGAGCATGGTTGCAGGCCAGGGGATGCACCGCACTTTGTAGTTGCCCGCAGTGGGCTTCCACAGCTGGACCTGGGAGTTCTTGCGCTGTCCGTTCAGCTCCTGGACGCGCTTCCTGATTGCTTCGAGATTCACTGACATGACTGTCCTCTTTTCCTTCTTCCTACTACGTTCGATCAACGTTCCCGGTCAACATTGCCGGTGACGACGATCTTACACACTATGCCGCTTAAGTTCAAGCGGCAGCACAGAAAAATCTGCGCTGCCGGGTCACTTCCTCTGAGGCTTGTTCTTCTTCCGTCCGAGACGATCTGGGTCCATGCCGAGTGGTGCCGTGTAGCCTTGGATGCCACCGCCGCCAACCGCTGCGAACTCGTCCATCTCTGCCTCTTCCTCGTTACCGCTGCCGCTCTGCCGATCGTCCGACACGAGCTGGTTCGGAACCCTTGCCAGGTGACCTTCAACCACTTCCCGAATGTACCGCATGAGCAATTGCGTGCCCATGATCTAAATAGGCCGTCGGGACGGTCCTGTCTAGGTTTTTGCCTTCGCGCAGGTCGGATGATGGGCCAATGTGCCGCCCCCGTAGCCGTGGGGCAGCTGGCGCAGAGTGAAGGCCCTGTCGGGTGGGAACCAGCCGCTGGGACAGGTGCACTGGGTGCCGTCCTGGGCCCGGCAAGCCTTGCATTCCTCGCGTTTCTGCCAGTCCTGCTTGAAAGCGCTGCAGGTGTGGTTCATTCCGCGGGCCAGATAAACCCAGGCTTCTCTTCCATCGTCGAGATGTAGTCCGCGGTCTGCACGCCGTACACGAGTGGGCTGATCTTCAGGCAGTACTTCTTGTTCTCTTCGGGCTTGAACCCGTCGTTGAGCTTGATGGCCAAGAACTCGTCGGTCGTCAACTGGACGCCGTAGTGCTGCATCAGGAACAGTGAGCGATCGGGAGTGGACAGGTACTGCTGTTCGTCGTTGTACTTGTACTCCTCACCCATCTTGTCTGCACGCCACTGGTCGGTCTGGGGCAGGTAGAAGTCGTTCTCGCTGCCCTTGCCGGGCATCCCTACCTTGCCGATGTCATGGAACAGGGCGGCGATGATCATCGACTCCTTCGGGAGTTTCCAAGCGTAGCCGTTGTTGAGGACGACGAGGTTGTTCAGCACCCGCAACGAATGGTCGACCAACCCGCCTGGGAACGCACCGTGGTAGTCCCGCTTCGCCGAAGCGGGGCACAGGCACAGCCGCTCTTCCAGCTCATTGAGCATCTCACAGAGCACCTTACCCCGCGTCGGGCACCTGTCACATAGCCCAACGAATTTCTTCCAGTTCTGCTCGATCTGCTCAGGTGTCAACGACATGGCTTGATCCTAATGCGTCGGCGCAACGCTGTTCAAGACAACGCTTCCAACCGCAACGGGAAGTGCTGGACGTAACCCTTGACCCGGACGTTGGTGATTTGCTGCACCGCAGGCAGCTCGTCGAGGTGGACATCGAGGATCAGGGCATCGTGCAGCGTCCCGACCGGGCACGTCTGTGGCGCTGTCTGTTCCAACCGTTCGATGACCTGTGAGAAGCCCAACATGGTGACATCGACACCAGTCGACTGGGCATAGTAGTTGATGAGGATGTTGTCGAGCGGCTCGTCAACCTTCACCCGTCGCCCGTAACGGTTCTCGAGGTAGCCAGTCGCGATGAACTGCGCCTTGACCCGCTTCAGCAGCTCGTCAGTGCGGAAGTACAGCTTCAGCTGCTTGATGAACGCCTTGAGCTCCTTCCGTTCCATGCCCAGGTGCTTGCCCAGGATGTAGTCGCTCATCCCATAGAGCATCGCGATCACAGCGCCCTTGACGACCTTGCGATCCTTGCCGAGCTCCTGGGCGAGCACGCCGTACAGGTCGGTGTCCTCGCACGAACGCCCGTACTCATAGAGGAGGATCCTCACCTCGAGGGCAGCGAAGTCCAGCGCGAAAACCTTGCCCTTGTCTCCGTGCCGGGAAACGATGATGTCCCGGTGTTCCTTCTTCAACGTCAACAGCATGGGCCCGCTCGTGACGGTCAGCCT
>Ga0070733_10001403_pt1 | contig 18011 bp, 13 predicted proteins | sample Coa_R1_9_FD_66450 | JGI IMG/M metagenome (GOLD analysis project Ga0070733, IMG submission 66450) | Surface soil microbial communities from Centralia Pennsylvania, which are recovering from an underground coalmine fire - Coalmine... | ecosystem: Environmental > Terrestrial > Soil > Unclassified ... | reverse complement strand
CCATCCACACCCGAATTGGTGGCCGCGCTGCTCATCAAAGCGATATTTCCCGTCGCGGAGGTTGGAGTCACACCACCGGCAACGGTAACCGACTGCCCGTGCGTAATGTTGATCGCAGTTGTGCCGCCATTCAGTGTCAGCGTCGTCGTGCTGGGCGTAAAGGAGACCGAATTCCAATTGCTGGCGAGGTTGAACGCATTGACCGACCCCAACCCCGTGGCCATGTCATATCCTGCGGCGGCCGTCCAGGCCTCCGTGGTCCGGTTATTCGGGTCCACCATGACGCCGGGAACATTGGCTGTCGTGCTGCTGCATTCAGTAGGATAAAAATTGGGGTAGCAAGCGACTGAATTATTGCCCTTGGTGACATCGTAGAAAATACAAGCAGCGCTGGTGATCGTCGCTGGATTACTGGAATCGCAGCTCGCGCCTGCTTGCGCCGCCAGTTTGTACAGCACGGGATTCGCGTTGCCCTGACGAGGCGTGGGATTTTGCGCCGTGGCCAGCTTGTGGTTCACCAGCGCCATGATCCCCGCAAATGAGGGCGAGGACGCGGAAGTTCCGCCCACTCCCAGGAAATCGGAAAATGGAGCGTTAATGTCGCAGGATCCAGCCGCGACAAAGTGCGCTGAACAAATAATGTAAGACGTTCCGTGGAACCGGTTGCTGGCAAAAAGTGACACGTCAGGCGTGTCACGCACGCCGTCCGCAGGCACGCCCAAGCCCGATTGCCATGACGGCTTTGGGTATCCCTTTCCGGTGCAGAAGAAGTTCCCGCCAGCCCCTGGGTTAGAAGTGAGGCAGTTGCTGGGCCCGCCGGCGCCTCCGATGATGTCATTCCCATTGGGGTTTGGCGCGCTGACACACCCACTCAACCCGTTCTGAGCGCAAGAGTCATTCCACGGCACCTCCGGAATATACGATTTGGCGGAGAGCTGCGTTAACGCGGCATTGGAAGCGTTCCAGAAGGTTGGTTGCGTTCCAGCATCATCGAAATCCGTTCCACCCACGGAAACGTTATAAGGGGTGGAGGAAAGACCATTTACAGCCAGGCCGTCATACGCAATCGGGTTGATTCCCTGGTCGCAGCCGCCGGTGCCCGCGTCCCCGGACGAAACCATAAAAGTAATTCCTTCTGCTGCGGCCTGCTGCATGATGAGCTCTTCATATTGATTGCCCGCAACTCCCAGAAAGAATTCGCACTCGCCGTAACTCTCGCTGACCACGGGCGCAACATTGTTCTCCACGATGTACAAAGAGGCGAGATCCGTCCCGAATGAGGTGGCCGTCGTGCCGGCGGTCACGAAAATAATGTTCGCGTTCTTGGCGATGGCTCCCGACCATTCCAGGTCCAGGTCGGCTTCAATCTCATCCTGGATGAAACCGGGATCAGTCCCGACGGTAATAATTTGCGGGTCTTTGGCCGGCAATCCGAAAGACGACCGGAAAGTCCGGATATCGCTTAGTTGCACGTCGGTTTGCCCTACGATGGCGATGGATTGGCCGGTGCCGTCAATCCCGGCATCCCAAAGAGCTTGAACGTTATAGATTTTTGCGAAATCGCTGGGCCCGAGGCCATAAAATGTGCTGCCATTTACTGTGTAGGTGAAATCCGAACTGGGCCCACCCCGGCCTGAAGCAGGACCACTCGCGGGGGTCACTTCAGTTACCTTACCGGTGGCATTGTCGCGCCTGAATTCCCCAGCTCTGTGCAGATAATTCTTCCTTGGAAAATTATGCAGTGACGCAATTCCGTGAATGACCGGCGCCAACGCCGCAGGAACCTGCGGGTCGCTGGAATTTCCCCAGTGCTCTTCCCCGTTGACAACGTATTTGTGCATTTCCGTATGAAACGCTTCCTGGAGTTGGGCAGCCGTTCCGGTGAACTCAATCACCGTCCGGCCTTTGGTCACCTGGTTGACCTGCATCCCGTGCGTAGACAACCAGGCAGTCACGGCCTGAATGTCCGAATCCGCGGCTCCAAATTGCAGCCCGTATTGTTCTGGAGTTAGCCAGGCATGGTAGTTCGGTGAAGTTTTATCCTGCTGCTGTTCCATCAATTGAGCCAGCGCCGCTTCCTGTTCCGGAGTGCGCTTCAATACCAGCAGCATGCTCTTCAATTGCAGTTCTTGAGGCGCCACTCCCTGGTCAAATTCCGCTCGGGCGTACGGATGGGTATTCCCCTTGAGCGTGGTCAAGGCCGTTTCGTCAACCGGCTGGGTGACCAAAGCTCGAACTGGACGGATTTGTGGCGTTTGGTTCTGGGGCGGAGCGGACGGCTCCGCGTTCCCAACCGCCGGCGCGGGAGGGGTCGCCGGGGATGGGGCGGGCTGCACGGAATTTGCGGCATCAGCCGACACCTTTGGCGTGGCCGCGAGGGCCGGGCTCACAGCCGCCCTGACGTGCGGCAACGCGGTCGCGAAACTTGGCGCGCTCAGCAAATTGCTGGGCGAGACGGGCCGCCACCTCGCCGTTGCGAACTGCGTCAAGCCACAAAAAACAAGTGCCACCAACGCGACACCTTTACTCCACTTGCGGAAAGAGCTGGTATTCCTCATCACTGTCCTCCACGAATTTGTTTATCCGGCCACAAACCCCGGCCACAAACCATTGGTGCGTGAGCGCCATGCCCCGAAAACCTCGCATGGATATCGAATGAGCCCGATTCTCTTGCACTGCTTTTTCGCATAAGCTCTCTGAAAACCATGAATCAAAGGCACTTACGATGCGAAACGCCTCGCACCGGGGACCTGGGGTCGCTGCCGATTCGCAATAGACGACCCACTCCAATTGCAGCGGCCTACTGTATACAGTCGCAGTTGCCACACAAGAGACAGGACGGGACATCACGGGACTTTTTGCGACAAACGCCAAATTTGCCTCGCTCCTGCTCCTATTTTTGAAGGAGCTGGCATTTCTCACCACGATCTCCAAGGAAGTCTTTGTCCGTCCGTGAACTCGTGCGCCCGCGTGCAAACCACACGGGCGTTTGCCGGGCGCTTTGTGCATCCATCCGAATCAATTCTGTTCAGAAATAATTTGAAGGGTAGCCATGCAGGGAATCTTCGGTGCCGCCTTCAAAATGAAAGGTGCTAACGAGCGGGAAAATGCCGTATCGAGGAGAAATATTTTTAAACTTATTTGCCGTAGCTCTTACTTCCTCCATTTCTGTCTGAATCCGCTCCGTAATCTCGGGCTGGATTTCCGCCTCAAAACAGAGTAAACAAAAGCCTCCATTAAGCACCCGGGCGAGCAGGCGCCTTCACTTAATGTTTGCACCCGAAACCTTCGCCGCTGCACTTTTCATGACGGTCCTCAGCACCATCTGCTGGGGCTCCTTCGCCAACACTCAAAAGTTGACCAGGAATTATCGCTTTGAACTTTATTACTGGGACTACGCCGCGGGAATTTTCCTGATCTCCGTAATCCTGGCTTTTACCATGGGCTCCATGCCCAAAAATGAATCCAGCTTCCTGGCAAATCTGCATTCCGCCGCCCCAATGAACTTGTTTTACGCGGCGCTCGGCGGATTTCTCTTCAACCTCGCCAATTTCCTGCTGATTGCCGGCATCGGCATGGTCGGCCTGGCCATCGCCTTCCCGATCTCCATCGGCATCGCGCTGGTGGAAGGTGTGGTCCTGAGCTATCTCATTCAGCCAAAGGGATCGCCGGGGCTTCTGGCATTTGGAGTAGCCATGGCTGTCCTGGCAATTATTCTGATTGGAAAAGCGTATGGCGAATTGGGAGGCAAGGACAAAAAGGTTCCTCGCAAGGGAGTCGTGGTCTGCATCATCTCCGGCCTCCTGATGGGCACCTTTGCGCCCTTCGTCACGCGGGCCATGACCAACGAACATCCGCTCACTCCCTACACCATTGCCGTCCTGTTCACCTTGGGCGCTCTCCTTTGCTGCTTCGTCTTCAACATTTACATGATGAAGCATCCATTGGTCGGAGGGCCAGTGACCTTCCGGGACTATCTGGGCGCGTCCGTGTATTACCACGCGCTCGGCGTGCTCGGCGGAGTCATCTGGGGAATCGGCACCGTCTTCAATTTCGTAGCCGCGGGTTTTGTCGGCGTCGCTATTTCCTATGCCATCGGCCAGGCCTCGCCCATGGTCGCCGCGCTGTGGGGAGTTTTCGTCTGGCATGAATTTCGCGGCGCCAGCAACCGCGCGAGGATCTATCTGCTGGGCATGTTCGTTTGTTACCTGCTTGCGCTGGTTCTCATCGCGCGCGCATATCAAAGCTCATGAGGGGAGAGCGGTTCATGTCCAGCAGCAAGACCAGCGCGCGCATCACCGTCCTGGGAAGTTTCGTCGCCGATCTCGCCTTCCGCACCAAAAAAGTTCCCGCGTGGGGTGAAACCCTTCTCGGCTCGGATTTCAAACTCGGCCCCGGGGGAAAGGGTTCCAACCAGGCCGTCGCCGCTGCGCGACTGGGCGGAAAAGTAAGCTTCATCAGCAAACTGGGCCACGACACCTTTGGTAATCTGGCGCGCAAAACGTATCAGGATGAGGGCATCGACAGCCGCTTCGTGTTTGAAACAGATGATTATCCAACCGGCGCGGCCACAATTATCCTGGATGAAGTCACCGGCGAGAACGCGATCATCGTTGTCCCTGGCGCGTGCTTTCAGGTAACTCCGGCTGAAATCGATCAGGCTCGTTCGGTCATCGGGGAATCCGCGATTTTCCTAACTCAACTCGAACTGCAAATTCCATCCGTAATCCATGGACTAAAACTCGCACACAGCTTAGGCGTGCCCACTATCCTGAACCCCGCGCCGGGCCTTGCGCTGCCCGAAGCCATTTTCAAGTACTGCGATTATTTGACGCCGAATGAAACCGAAGCTGCCACTTTGACGGGGCTCCCGGTGACAAAACTTTCGGAGGCCGATCGCGCCGCCGACGCTTTGTTATCCCGCGGCGCACGCAATATCGTCGTTACGCTGGGCGCGCAAGGCGCGCTGGTAAAGAATTCCGCCCTGACGAAATTAGTCCCCGCCGTGGACGCCGGACCGGTGGTCGAAACCACAGGGGCCGGCGACGCCTTCAACGGAGGATTCGCAATCGCGCTCTCCGAAGGACGCGACATTGTGGCCGCCACCCAATTCGGCTGCGCCGTCGCCGGAATTTCAGTCACTCGCCTCGGCACCGCCCCCGCCATGCCCAGCCGCGCCGAAGTCGAATCCCTGCTCGCAAAATTGTAGCGGTCCTGTCCATCAATGGGGGCGCCCCAGATAGCTCAGGTCGCATTAAAGACCTGAGGCTTCTCGCAGCCCCGCGCACAAATGCAGCCGGAAACAACACGACTCAATTTTCGTTCGATTGTCTACTGCGACCCCACCGCCGCCAACTTCCTCAACTCCACGCCTTCATCCGCCGCCTGCTCGGGACTCACCGCCGCGTTCGTGGCAATCAATTTCCTTCCAATCATGTGATCCGCAGGGCGGTTAATCGAATCAATCGCGATCAACTTGTCTTTTCTAAAATAAAACACCGACAGCTTCCTGGTCTCCGCGTTCCCTCTGGTGACCACGCGATCGTGCCCCGCGGAAATCCCAGCCATCTGAAGCTTGATATCGTATTGATCCGTCCAAAACCATGGCAACGCGTGGTAACGCGCGTGACGCCCGGCAATCGCGGTGGCCACGCACTGCGCCTGGTCCGCGGCGTTCTGCACCGATTCCAACCTCACGCGCCCGCCCGCAAATTCGTTGGGATATTCTGCGCAATCGCCAATCGCGTAAACGTTCGCATCTTCGGTTCGCAAATATTCATCAACGCAAATCCCGTTGGAGATCGCCAGCCCGGCATCGCGGGCCAGCTCCACGTTGGGCGCAATTCCGATTCCGACTAAAACCAAATCCGCGGGAAGCACGCGCCCGTCGGCCAGCAATACTTCCTTCGCGCGTCCGCCCGCGCCCCCAATTCCATTCACCGTGGCATCGCATATAATTTTCACGCCCTGGCTGGCGTGCAACTCTCTAAAAAACTCAGAAATAATCGGCGCCACTATCCTGGGCATCAGCCGGGTCAGGGCTTCGACCACGATGACTTTTTTCCCTAGCATGCACGCGGCAGCGGCCATCTCCAGCCCGATAAATCCCCCGCCGATCACCACGATTTCCCGCGCCTCTTCCAACTGTGCCTTCAGCACAATCGCCTCGGCGAGTGACCGCAGGTAAAAAACCCCGTCCAACTCCGCGCCGGGCAAGGGCAGTTTCCGGTTGCTTGCGCCTACCGCCAGCACCAATGCGTCGTATGAAAGATTTCCGCCGGACGCGATTTCCACCTGCCGGTCCGCCAGCGAAATGGCTACAACCCGCTCACTGCTCAACAAATTAATTTGATGGCTCTTGTAAAAGGCCGCCGGACGCAGCTCGATGCTCTCGGCATCCTGCTTCCCCAAAATAAATCCCTTGGAAAGCGGCGGCCGCTGGTAGGGGATGTGCGGCTCCTCGCCAATCAGCGTGATGGGTTCCAGATACCCTTCGGCGCGCAGGGATGCCGCGGTCTGAAATCCCGCTTGCCCCGTCCCGACGATTAAGGTTCCAGGTCCCATCTCTCTCTTTTAGGGCTGAAGATAAATTTGATTCCATCCGAATGACGGAAAATCCAAACTCTTTCTGGCTGCCCTACCTCTGCTTCTCCGGGAGCCGGACAATCAATCCATCCAACGCATCCGTCATTTTGATCTGGCAGCTCAGTCGGCTATTCGGCCTCCGCTCGATGGCCGCAATTTCCAGCACCGCTTCTTCCGTGTCCTGCGCCGGGGGCAGCTTGTCGAAAAACTTTTCGTCCACAAACACGTGGCACGTCGAGCACATGCACACGCCGCCACATTCCGCCAGAATGCCGTCTATTCCGTTCTTCAGCGCCGCCGCCATCACCGTCATTCCGGCGGGCACGTCCACCTCGCGGGCCTCACCCGTGGCGGACACATATATCACTTTCGCCATCTACTGGCCCCTCTTTTTAGTCGGTTTGGCTTGTTCATGTAGCTCAGGTTTCGGCATGCCGCTCGGCCGCTCAGACCTGAGGCTTATCCGCGGTCAGCAATCTAATGGAGCGAAGTCCAATCCCCTAATTAAATCTCACATACTCAAAATTCAGCGGCTGGTTATTCACTCCCCGAGGCGGCGGAGCAATCCAGTTCGCAAATTTCCCCAGCTCCACCACGCGCCCGCTCATCAGCGATTGCACGTAGGCATAGTCCTCTTTGCTGGGCATCCACTCGGCAACGTGCGCATTCCACTGTTCTGGAGTCAGCACCACTCCGTCGGGGCTGATGTGATGCCCCGCAAAATTTCCGATGGCGCGATGAAAACCTTTGTGCGGCAATCGCAGACGGAACGGAATTCCGGCTTTCTCGATAATCCGGTTCCATCGCCCCAGTCCCGACTCCACCTCCTTGATGTAGTCGTCGCGCAACCGTTCGTTCAGCGCGGTAAGCGCCGAAACATTTTTGGTCACAATCCTGTCCCCGATCACTTCGGAAACCGGATACTCGGCATCCACCAGCAAATGATCATCGGTGAGCTTGGTCTCCTCAAAACGGCCCTTCAATCCGCTGGTGTAATAGTTCGCCGCGTTGGAGGAAACGTCGGACCCATAAAGATCAATCGTCACGCTGAAATGGAAATTGATGTAGCGCTGGAGCGTCTCCAAATCGATCACGCCCATCGCGCGGACATCCGAAGGATTGGAGATTTTGTTTTCCTTCATCACTTCGCAGGTTCGTTGTACGATTCTTCCCACCCCGGTTTCACCTACAAACATGTGATGGGCTTCTTCCGTGAGCATGAACCGGCAAGTCCGCGCCAGCGGATCGAATCCCGATTCGGCCAGGCAGCACAATTGATATTTTCCGTCGCGGTCGGTGAAAAACGTAAACATGAAAAACGCCAGCCAGTCGGGGGTAGGCTCGTTGAATGCGCCCAAAATCCGCGGATTGTCAGCATCTCCGGATCGCCGCGCCAGCAATGCTTCCGCTTCCTCGCGGCCATCGCGCCCGAAATAGCGGTGCAGCAAATACACCATGGCCCAAAGATGCCGCCCCTCCTCCACATTCACTTGAAAAATATTTCGCAGGTCGTACATCGAAGGGCACGACAAGCCCAGCATCCGCTGCTGTTCCACCGACGCCGGCTCGGTATCACCTTGCGTCACGATAATTCTCCGTAGCGTCGACCGGAATTCTCCCGGCACTTCCTGCCACGCCGGCTCGCCCTTGTGCGTTCCGAAATTCACCAGCCGGTTCGGATCGCGCGGCTGCAAAAAAACTCCCCACCGGTATTCCGGCATCTTCACGTATCCGAATTGCGCCCAGCCGTCCGGCTCTACGCTGATGGCCGTCCGCAGGTACACATCAAATCCGTGGCTCTCATTCGGCCCCACGTCATTCCACCAACTCAGATACGCGGGCTGCCAGTGTTCCAGCGCGCGTTGCAGCACGCGGTCCTGCCCCAAATCCACGTTGTTCGGAATTTTGTCGATATAATCAATCATCAGACCCTCTCCCAGTTGAACTTTGCCGGCGCGCCGCTGCCATAGACCTTCAACGCTCCGCTCGGCCCCACTGCATTGGGCCGCACAAAAATCCAGTTCTGCCACGCGGATAGCCGACCGAAAACTCGCGACTCCATCGTTTCAAACGGCCCGAAGCGCAGATTCGCTTCCAGGCCCGTCAGCGCATCGGGAGACTGCGACACGCGCGATTCAATTGCCTGCCGGATTTCGTCTCCCCAATCTAAATCGTCCAGCGCCGCGGTGACCAGCCCCGACTCCTGCGCTTCACGCGGCGAAAGTTTCTTTGCGATGTGAGCGCGCAACGCTTCCATTTTGTCGGGATCGCGATAAAATCGCGCGGCCAGTCGCGAAAGATGATTCACCATCGGCAACGCCCCGAAATTCATCCCGGACATTGTGATTGTCGAAGGTGCAGCGGCGTCCGGCGTGTCCAACATGTAGATGCGGTCGGCGGCCAGCGCCAACTCCAGAAGCGTCCCCACAAAGCAAGACCCCGGTTCGATCAGCGCGTACATCGAGCGCGAGGTGACATCCAGCCGGGCAAATGTGCGCCGGAGCATCCCCAGCACTTCGCGGAAGAACCAATCCTGCTGATTTTTTAGAAGGAATTCGTCAAGCCCCAGAACACACTCGGCTCGGCCGCTCGTCTTTAATATCCAAAGCCCAATTTCCAGTTCGCTGGTGCGCATGCTCAGAATCGCATCGTCCAACTCGCGGGCCATTTGCAGCGGCCACCAGTAGCATCCTGCGGCATGCGCTGCATCCACGGTGTTTTCGGTATTGGATTCCGGGGCGCGTACGGTAAATGTTGCCGTGCGGGCTTCGCGATTTATCTGCACATCCACAAATTCGTAATGCCGCCCCGATTCATCCACGGTTCGCTTCAGCGGACGCAGTGGCACTCCCCTCATTCCCGGAGGGCGATCGCTTCCTTCCGCCAATTTCAGCGCGCGCTGTTTCACCTGCTCCGTGAATTGCTGCGTCTTCACTACGTCGTCCACCAATCCCCATTCCTTCGCGCGCTCGCCTTTCACACCGTCCGGATTCGTGCAGAACATGTCCGCCAGATCCCTGCGCACGCGGCGCTTGTCGGTTACGCGAGTCAGTCCTCCGGTGCCCGGCAAGACTCCCAGCAATGGTAATTCCGGCAAGCTGACCGAGGACGAACGATCATCCACAAGAATAATTTCGTCGCAAGCCAGCGCCAGCTCATATCCACCACCGGCGGTAGTCCCATTCAATGCCGCAAGAAACTTCAATCCGGAATGCGTGCTTGAATCTTCAATTCCATTCCGCGTTTCATTCGTAAATTTGCAGAAATTCACTTTCCACGCGTGAGTGGAAAGTCCCAGCATGTAAATGTTGGCGCCGGAGCAAAAAATGCGGTTCTTCGCGCTGGTGAGAATTACGGTCCGAATCTCCGGGTGCTCAAACCGGATCCGCTGCAGCGCATCGTGCAGCTCGATGTCCACTCCAAGGTCATAGGAATTCAGCTTGAGCTTGTATCCCGGCCGAATCCCGCCGTCTTCGCTGACGTCCATGGTCAGCGTGGCAACCTGCCCATCCTTGGAAAGACGCCAGTGCTTGTACTTCGATGGATCGGTTTGATAATCCACCGGCTCCATTTTTGCCTGCGGTTCCTGAACCAATCCCGTTTCCACGCGAGCCTCCCGCTACTCTGCTTTCGAGGTTCCCAACTTCGCTTTCGCAGAACCCGTTTTCAGGTTCGTAGCCCCCGATTTCGATTGTAACGCCGCCTTCAGCTTTGCGAAGCTTTCTTCCACAGATTTATTCGAGGTGTCCAGACAAATGTCGGCTCTGCGATAAAGCGGCTGGCGCGCCGCCAGGATCCGCCGCAAATCCTCCATGGCCTCGTCATTCTCAGCCATGGGACGAAAATCACTTTGCGCGATCACCCGTGCCATGTGTTCTTCCGGCCGGGCTTTGATCCACACCGTAAGGTAGTGAGTCAAAAGATACTCGTAGCTTTCTTTTTCCGAAACGATTCCGCCGCTCACCGAAATGATCGCCTCATCTCTCTCGCGCACTACTTGTTCCAGTGCCGTCCTCTCAATTCGCCTGTACCCCGATTGCCCGTAGAGCGACAAGATTTCCGCCAGCGGAATTCCCGCATCCTTTTCAATTTCCTTGTCCAACTCAATAAATGGAATTTTCATTTCGGCCGCGAGCTTCACTCCCAAAGTTGACTTCCCCGCGCCACGCAAACCAATCAGTGCGATCCGCGTCCGCCGCCCTCTTTCGGCTCCGCCGAATTCCCTTTCCAATCGCTGGACCAAATCCGTCAAACGGTCCGCCGGAACTTGCGCCAGCAGTCGCTGAATCAAAAGTTTTTGCGCAGGCTCTTCCGCCTCGGGAGAAAACAATTCCGCCAGCGAAACGCTCAGCGTACTTGTAATTTTGCGCAAGAACGTGATGGAAACATTTCCCTCGCCGAGTTCCACCTGCGCCAGGTGCCGCTCGGAGACTCCGGATTCGCGCGCCAACTGTTTTCGGGTCATCCCGCGCCGTGCCCGAATTTCCCTCACACGCTTCCCCACAAAAACCAGGAACTCAGTCTCCTGGTTTTGTGGCCGCGTCAGTTCAGCGGAATGGTTTTTGGATTCGAGCGGTAAATTCATGCGGAAAGCCAATTTGGTTCCACATGCATTATAGTGCATGCGACCTGATTGATTCAACCCGGACATGCAATATACTGCATGTCACCTGAAAAGTGACTTGGTACCGGAACTTGGGTGAATTTGAGGGCGCTGCTGTGCTCGATGAAGTCAGTCAAGAAACCAGCGGAACGATCCCATCCTTGAAACAAAAACGATGCGCTCAGAAAATAATTTCCAATGATATGCTCCAGGAAGTTTGGAGGCGACCACCTTAATGCAAACCGCGAAGCGATCCGTGGAAAAATCGGTTAGAGGCTTGCTCGTGAAAGCTCGATTCATTTGTCTGGCTGTGGTCCTGGTTCTTGCGGGCAGCGTTTCCGTCGCGCAAGGACAGTCGGACTCTTCGCTGGCGGGTGATGTCCGCGCGAAAGTGGATCAGATTGTTCAGCATTCGCTCGCGGATACCGGCGTGCCCAGCGCGTCCGTCGCGGTTGTGAAAGACGGAAGAGTCGCTTATGTACACGCATACGGTGATGCCCACGTTGATCCACCATTGCCCGCACAAACGGCGATGCGTTACAGCATTGGATCCATCAGCAAACAATTCACGTCCACCGCAATTCTGATGCTGGCCGAACAAGGTAAGCTTTCACTCGATGATCCGGTTTCCAGATTTCTTCCAACGCTGACGCGCGCAAAAGAAGTTACCATCCGCGAACTTCTGTCGCACACATCGGGATATCAGGACTATTGGCCGCAGGATTATGTGATGCCCAGCATGCTGCAGCCGGTCACCGCGGAACACATCCTCGATATTTGGGCACGCAAGCCCTTGGACTTTGATCCCGGCACAAAATGGCAGTACAGCAATACGAATTATGTGATTGCGGGCGTCATCATTGAGAAAGTGAGCGGAGAGCCGTTGCTGCAATTTCTTCAGGAGCATGTTTTCGCGGCGCTGGGCATGACGCGGATCGCAAACGTGGATCAGAAAGCTTTGGGTGATACTGACGCGACCGGCTACACGCGTTTTGCACTCGGTCCACCGCGCGTGGCGCCCAAGGAAGGCCCGGGGTGGCTTTTTGCCGCGGGTGAACTGGCCATGCCGGCGGAAGAATTGGCCAAGTGGGACATCGCCATGATGGATCAGCGATTATTGAAGCCAGCTTCGTATAAAGAAATGCAAACCGAAGTGAAATTGAAAAATGGAGACGGGACAGGTTACGCGCTCGGGTTACAGACAGGACAAACCGCTGGCCATCGGAACTTTTCGCATGGAGGCGAAGTTTCCGGTTTCACCTCGCAAAACATTATTTTTCCCGATGACCACGTGGCGGTAACCGTGCTGACCAATCAAGATGCGGCGGGTGCTGCCGGGTCGATCGCCAGACAGATTTCCGCTCTGATTTTAGGCGGAGCGAATTCGGCCGCAACCGAAAAGCAGAGTTTTTATCGGAAAATATTTGAGGATTTGCAACGGGGCAAAATCGAACGGTCGTTGTTCACCTCCAACGCGAATTATTATTTCTCGGATCAAGCGCTCCAGGATTTCGCGTCCAGCCTCGGTCCATTGGGCACATTACAACAATTCAATCCCACGGCGGAGGAAGGCCGCGGCGGCATGATATTTCGCGCCTATAGAGTGGTTTTTCCGAATAAAAACTTGACGGTCACCATTTACGAAATGCCCGACGGAAAAGTGGAGCAGTTCCTGGTGGGCGCAAACTAGGAAGACTTCGGCCCGATCGTCTTGCCATCCATCCGAAATCCAGACTGTCCTCTCCGTTACAACACTGCATCAATGGCCGGTTCGCCTTTGTTGATCAGCGGCCAACCATTTTCTGCAGCTCTTCGGTGTACCGGGCACCCTGCACGGGAATCTTCGATGCAGCTGCTTCCAGTTCTCGGAGATCGGCGGGTAGGAGTTCAATGTCAACGGCAGCGATGTTTTCTTCCAGCCGATGCAGCTTGGTGGTGCCGGGAATGGGCACGATCCACGGCTTCTGCGCAAGCAGCCAGGCAAGCGCAATCTGAGCAGGTGTCGCCTTCCTCTGTTGCGCAAATTTGCTGATCAAATCCACCAATGCTTGATTCGCCTTTCGGTTCTCCGCAGAGAATCGAGGAACGTTGTTTCGGAAATCGTTTTTGTCGAACTTCATATCTTGCTTGATCTGACCCGTAAGAAAGCCCCTGCCAAGAGGACTGTAGGAAACGAATCCGATCCCCATTTGCTCGAGTGCAGGGATCACCTGTGCCTCCGGTTCGCGCCACCATAGCGAATACTCGTTCTGAAGCACGGTGACCGGTTGAACCGCGTGAGCGCGACGAATGGTTTGCAGGCCAGCTTCCGAAAGCCCGAAGTGCTTCACCTTGCCTTGTTGAATCAAAATTTTCACGGCTCCAGCGACGTCTTCGATTGGAACGTTCGGATCCACCCGGTGCTGATAGAAAATATCGATGACGCCGGTTCTCAGTCTTTTGAGCGAGGCTTCGGCAACCTGGGTGATGTGTTCCGGCCTGCTATCCAACCCGATTTGTTTGCCGTTGTTGGGATCAAATTTGAATCCGAATTTGGTGGCGATTACTACTTGGTCGCGGAATGGTGCAAGGGCTTCGCCTACCAGTTCTTCGTTCTTGAAAGGGCCGTAGGCCTCAGCGGTATCGAAAAACGTGATCCCCCGTTCGACGGCCGCGCGAATCAGCGAGATCCCTTCCTTCTTGTCCACCGCTGGGCCGTAGCCAAAACTAAGTCCCATGCAACCGAGTCCGAGAGCCGAGACTTCGAGATTGCTTTTTCCAAGTTTGCGCTTTTCCATTAATTCTCCTCGCCAAACAAGCTGGGCCCAGCCGTGATTTTACTCTCCGAAGGGCTGACAAACAAAAGATTGACGGTCACGATTTGGGAGATGCCCGACAGAGAGGTGGAGTGGATCACGCCGGTGCAAACGAGACCGTTTGCAGTGCCTGGACTTCCAATTAGCTCATTTGAGATAGGTGCGGACGATTTCAATTAGGTCGTCGGCGGCTTCTTCCGCCGATTTCGATTTCCGCGGCATGTGGTTGCGGATGTGATCTTCCATTAACTCGGCCATCAGGCTGTTGATGGCGCCGCGCACGGCGGATAGGCGCTGGAGCACGTCCATGCAGGGTTCGTCGGCGCCCAGCGCGCGCTCCACGCCTTCGAGTTGCCCCACCATTTTCTTGGTGCGGTTCACCAGGTCTAATTTTTCTCTCGTGAGATGTGACATTTTGCTTGACTACCCTAGGGGGGTAGGATATCAAAGGTTGAGGGCAGATTGCAAGCCCCGGCTAGGATGAAGAAGCCAATGGATATTGCAGATGATGGCCCTCGACTTCCGCGAAAACGCCACCTTCAAAATTGCGCGCTGGGCCGCGTTCGCGTGTCTGCTCGTCATTCTTCCCTGCCCGGCGCACGGCCAGGATCCGGGGACGCAAGCCACTTCCAAGTCCACAACTGACCCGGACGCCACGCTCACTCTTTTCCCGCACTGCGATAAGACGCGCTGGTGGGTCTCCGGCCAATTCAACACGATTCTGCAGGGGCATCCCAGTTTTTTCGCCGCGACCTCGGGAACGAATAGCTTGAAATCCACCGCCGAACTGCATGACTCGCGCGTGATGACGCTTTATCTGGGCTTTGCTCTGACGCATACAACAGAATTCTTTCTGGACGTGGAGAGTGTCGGGGGGCGCGGCCTCACAGATGGCCTAGGCCTTGCAGGATTCACGAACCTCGATGTGGTCCGCAATCCGGCACTGCCTGCCACACCCTACGCCGCTCGCGTGATGTTCCGGCAGATTATTCCGCTTAGCCACGAAATGACGGATACGGACCGCGGTCCGCTTTCTCTGGCTACGAAAGTCCCGGTCCGGCGGCTGGAATTCCGCGCCGGAAAGCTTTCCATGCCCGATTTCTTCGACCTCAATGCGGTGGGCGGCGACGACCACCTTCAGATGATGAATTGGACCACGGCGAACAATGGCGGATATGACTACGCCGCGGACACTCGCGGCTATACCTACGGGGTGATGTTGGAATATGACGATCGCGCCTGGGCTTTGCGCTTCGCTGAAGCCCTGATGCCAAAAGTCGCGAACGGCATTGTTCTGGATTGGGATGTGCGCCGGGCGCGTGCGGAAAACATCGAACTCGAGCTTCATCCAAAGGTATTCAAAGATAGAGCGTCGACCGTCCGCCTGCTTTCCTACGCAAACCACGCCAACATGGGCGACTACCGTGATGCGGTGGCATTATTCCTGACGGGGAAAACGCCCCGTCCGATTATAGAAGACACGCGTGTTCAAGGCCGAATCAAGTATGGGTTTGGAGTGAATCTCGAACAGCACATCACTTCACAATGGCGCGCCTTTGGCCGATTCGGCTGGAATGAAGGCGCGCACGAATCCTTCGCCTATACCGAGGTCAACCAGACGTTTTCATTTGGAACGGACTATCGCGGGGATCAATGGCGACGGCCTCATGACAGGATCGGCCTCGCATTCGTAACCAACGCCATATCCAAAGACCATCAGGAGTATTTGAAACTCGGCGGCCTGGGATTCCTTCTGGGAGACGGAAGCCTGAATTACGGCCGGGAAAATATCTTTGAGGCCTACTACACAATCCATTTCTGGCGAGGGATGTACGGCTCCTTCGACCTGCAGCATATCCAAAACCCCGGATATAACCGCGACAGGGGCCCAGTTTGGGCTCCGGGGCTCCGGCTACATGTTGAGTTATAACCCAATGCGAACATACCAATAATTGACAGAAAACCACCCCCTACCTGTGCTATTTTGTTGACAGCACAAACCTTAAGATTTAACCGAATCAAGTTTTATGTGATATAAATCACATGTTATAGTTAAAGGCGTCACAGGAGGAGAATTCAGCCGTCCGCTTTTCGCAGGGAGCGGGCACCTTCATGATCGTCGCCGCACAGGAGGGGGACCGTGGGCAACCTACAGACCATTCAGCCTCTGGAAGAAATCAAGCCGATAAAACCCGTGAAGCATTATCAGGCTTATAAGCCGAAACCTTTTCTGCGCGAACAGCGGGAAACGACCACCATTCTCTTTGGCGGCCTGACTTGGAAGCATGAGCGCCTGATCCAAGGCGCGATGCACAACCTGAAGTACAAGGCTGAGCCGCTTCCAAACATCACCCGCGCCGATTTGGATGCCGGAAAAGAGCTGATTGACGTGGGCGCCTGCTGCCCCACCATTTTCACCACGGGAAGCCTGGTCAATCTTCTCAAGGACAAATCGGCGAAGATGGGGAAAGACAAAGTTGCCGAAAACTATGTTTTCCTGACGGCCGGCGCATGCGGGCCCTGCCGATTCGGTCAGTACCATGAATCCTATGCTATGGCGCTAGATGGTCTGGGGATGCGCGATTTCAGAATGTTTTTGCTGGCCCAGGACCAGCTCGACCAGGGTCCGAGTGGCGGCGGTGGCCTGGAAATCAATCTCCCGCTGAGCATGGGCCTGATCTGGGGAATCCTGATTGCTGATGTTCTGGGTGACCTGGAATATCTGACGCGACCCTACGAAGTGAAGCCCGGTCAGACCGACCTGGTATTGAAGGAGTGCGTTGAGCACATGTACGAAGTGTTCCGCAATCGCCCCATCAAGGGCAAGAAGTGGGGCGTGCTCGCGTGGCACCTGACCACCAGCTACTTCACCAAGGCGCTGAAAGAAGTTTACAAGAAGTGGTCGACCATCGAAGTGGACCGCCTGCGCGCCAAAGCCAAGGTGAAGATTACCGGCGAATTCTGGCTGCAGACCCACGAAGGGGACGGCAACTACAACATCAAGCGCTGGCTGGAATCGGAAGGCGCGGAAGTGATTCCGCCGCCGGTGGCCGTGTGGCTCGATTACCTGATGCATCCCGATGTCCGCGCGGGCGAGCATCGCGCCGAACTTTCGCGCAAGGCCAAGCTGAAGGAATCGCTGATGCGCACGATTGAGAAGACTTTCCGCGGCACCTACAACCGCTTCCGCAAGGCCGTCGGGAATCTTCCGTACGAATTGCCGGATCAGATTGAGCTGAAGAATCTGGCGTCGCCTTTCTACAATTACCAGCTGCGCGGCGGCGAAGGCCACATGCTGGTCGGCAAGGCGCTCTACGCCTACCATCACCGCAAGGCGCACATGGTTTGCGAATTGACGCCTTATTCCTGCATGCCCAACACGATGTCGGTCGGCTCGATGGCCAATGTCCTCGGCAAGTATCCGGATATGCTCTACGCGCCCATCGAAATCAAGGGCGACGCGGAAATTCACGCGCTTTCGCGCTGCCAGATGATCCTCACCGAAGCCAAGCGCCGCGCGCAAAACGAATTCGAGCAGGTGCTCGAGAAGAACGGCGTCACCGTGGACGACATTCGCAGCTACGAACAAAAGCATCCCGAAGTGCGCCGCGCGACATATCGCGTTCCCCACATGGGATATGCGGGAACGGCCGCGAATTACGTGACGCACCTTGTGACCACCGGCAAAATCAAGCGCACCGGCAAGAAACCGCAACCAGTGCAAGAAGCCGCGCTGGTCCACTAAATCGCTCGCTAATGGCACACTGAATCGAGAGAATCTGAATGGCTAGTAATGGCCTTGTAAGTATCCAACCACTTGCTGCACTTCCACCCGTGGAGGTGCGCAAGCCCCTCGGGCCGCGCGCGGACACCGGCGAGGCCAAAGTGATGGCGCTGGACGTGGGCAGCACGACCTGCAAGTACGTGCTCACCACCACTTCGGGCGACATTCTTTCGCAGGCCTACGAGCGGCACAACACCAAGCAGGCCGAAAAGGTCCTCGACTTCCTGACGCGCATGGAAACGCA
>Ga0070733_10001402_pt1 | contig 18027 bp, 8 predicted proteins | sample Coa_R1_9_FD_66450 | JGI IMG/M metagenome (GOLD analysis project Ga0070733, IMG submission 66450) | Surface soil microbial communities from Centralia Pennsylvania, which are recovering from an underground coalmine fire - Coalmine... | ecosystem: Environmental > Terrestrial > Soil > Unclassified ... | reverse complement strand
GATAGAGTACCGCCCTCCAATCAAGCGCCTGTTTCGTATCAATGGCAATTGTGGACGTCCTGGGAGGCACTTCTACAAAGAGCCAGTTTGTTAAGCCACGCCATATATCGACCAGGGCATTCCATATGCCGATATAGGAGACTATAGCCCATGACGCTGTTAATGCGTTAAAGTATTCGAACGCAGCATTCGCCCAATTATGGGCTTGCGCGTCCCGCCAGAAGGTAAACGCCGAGAAGGCAACCATCAATAAGGGTACGATGATATAGAGGAGCGGTGAAATGGTTCGGTTTTTGACCTTTGGCGTCCGCGCAAATGGTATCTTCTTACTAGTCAGTGCTTGCTGGAGCGATTTCAAGACGCCAGCCAGGTTGACAGGTAGCAAGATTAAGTTAAATCCATAGATACGCAGGACATCTGTCCGCTTATAGCCGCAGTATTTAAGATCATTCGCCATAGAGATGAAGTATGGCAGTGCTGCAAGCACCACGAAAGGACTCAACAACTGGCGGTCGAATGGATATGCCAGGATGAAGATCAGGCTGAAGCTCGCCCACGTGATTGAGGCCATGTAATTAAGACGGAGCAGAATCTCAGTGCGAGAAACAAATTCGCCGCGACGTTTGCGCTCACGCGTTTGCGCCCATAATTTTGGTAAGATCAGCAGACCACCATTTGCCCACCGGCGGCGCTGCACAATAAGGGACCCGAAATCTGGCGGTGTGGCACTATAACTCAGACGCTCAGGATAGTTCACCAGCGACCAGCCATGAAGTGTGAGATCAATACTGGACTCAGTATCTTCAATAACAGTGCGGTCCTGGATGAAACGGCGCACCTCGAAACCGCCGACCCATTCAGTCTCAGCAATATCATCAAGTGCTCGCTTACGAATGACCGCATTGGCGCCGACCCAGAATGTTGCACCATAATGGCTCATTCCCTGGTGGAGAATGTGCTGGATGTCTGTGGTTGCGCCTGCCAGGCGTTCAATGCGTGTCCCTGCCCCCCGGAAGGACGAATATGGAGTTTGCGTCACCGCTACCCGTGCATTATCTGGCTGCTGCAAGAAATAGACAAGACGCAGACAATACTCACGTAGCAGGATGGAGTCAGCATCAAGAGTCAGGAGAAATTCACTGTCAGGGAACGTCACGTCGCCTTTTTGGCCTTCGGCAACCGGAATCAGGATAAGCCCATCCGGGGTCTCGCGCTGGAGATACGTACCGCCCATCAAGCCAATGTAGGAATTTAGATTCATAGCCTTATTGGCTTCATGGGAGAGTGAAGCGTACTTCTTCCGTTCAAAAATAGTTACCTCGGCATCAAAAATCCAGGCCAGCCGACGATATAGTTGCCGTATACGTTCGATAGGGAGCTGGGCACCTTCCTGGCAAGAAGTCATCAGTGCGTCGCCAACGAGGCGTAATTCATTGGCAAGGCCATTGAGCACTTGTTCGACAAAGAATATATCTACATGGTCATCAATCTCCTCTTTATGCGCAAGCGCATTGAGCCATGTCGCCGCCCATGCATAATGGTTCGCAAGCTCGATAATCGTCGCCTGCGCTATAGACCAATTGCCTGCGTACCGTTGTTCGAATTGGTAGAGTGCAGTGCTGAAACGGGCACGTGGTTCAGCAAAAAGCCTCATGATATGGTTGCCAAGCTCACGAGTAGCGTTGAGTCGGGCGGCAACTGCTGGATTTGAGGGATTAGGTTTATCGTCAACCAGTAGCACGACACGCATACCAGGATATTCCTGCAATGCTGCCGACATCAGGGTCTTACGGACAACTTCTGGTTCTTCACTGTAGGATGGCACGAGTACAGTGATCGAGGGTTGCTGCTCTGAGAAATGTCTATCGAGTTCGGCTCGTGGTACGCGTACATGCTTACTAAACCTCTGAAATGTCCCCTGACGTGCCACCAGGTACATGAGCGCGGAGAATGTCAGCAACGTTACTATGATCAAGTAGCCAATGGCTTGCATCGTAAATGAAAACGTCTTTGACCCTTCGAAGAATTGACGAATAATTGCCGAGATAAGATACATTATCCAAAAAACTATGGTCAATACGATTGCAAGACGACTGAAGGCAATTTTCAAAGTTGATGATTTTTCATGCATCATTGGCAATGGCTGTGTACGGTGTTCCGCACCCCACTGCCGTTTTCGAGTAGGCCGCTGTTTCTGTTTTGTACTTTGCATGCTCGTAGCATGTACCTTTCATTACAGGCATAAAAAAGCCGTATCAGACTGTTGTGATTGATTGCTCTGAGGCTACAATGTCCAGTCTTCAACGACTACTGCTGACTTTCAGGTGGACTCTACGTGAGGCAATGTGCTACAGGTCAATGCTTCTATCTCAACGTCCGGCCTACCTGTTATATATTTATCCTCCTCTATTTATTTTCCAGTAATATCTCGATTGAGTTTGAGAGAACTGTTATTGCATTGTGCTTCAAATTTTACTTAAGCCTACATGAGTGATTTTAGCATCGTTATGTATTTAGCTAATTGAGAGTTGGTTGAGAACTGGTTAAGAATCACCATGGTCAGTTTAATTATCGAAAAACACCGGCTGCTTGAATGCTTAATATTTATTTTAATATGTTTGCTTGCATTTGTAGAGGTTATCTAGGCGCCATCCTTGTAGCGCCATCGAAACGTCACTTATGGAGCCACCGTTAATCTAACGCGGTTACGGGAGATTACGCAAGACCTGGCTGAACTTTTTGGCCTTACGCTTCCAGTCCCATCGAAGAAATCTGCTCATTAGACAGCTAGATAGCATGATGGAGCACTCAGGCATGAGCGAGCAGGGCTGTGGAGAAAGACGCTTTGCCTCGTCCATATACGATGAGATATAATGTGAGAGCATCCAGAGAAGGGTGTCCCAAGGAAGAACACCCTTGAAGCGTAAAGATGTGCTCTCAAGACGACGCATCCAGAATGCGAGACGAGGAGCCCCTCGATGGCCGAGCTCCCGACGGGAACGCTCACGCTGCTCTTCAGCGATATGGAAGGCTCGACGCGCCTGTTGCAACAGGTGGGCGAGCGCTACGCTAGCGTGCTGGCTGATTGTCGCCACCTGATGCGCAGCGCCTTCGCGCAGCATCATGGCCATGAGGTCGATACACAGGGCGATGCCTTCTTCGTGGTCTTTGCCCGTGCCAGCGATGCCGTGGCAGCCGCCGTGGCCGTGCAACGGGCGCTCTGCGCTCATGCCTGGCCAGATGGCGTCACGGTGCGGGTCCGCATTGGGTTGCATACGGGCGAGCCAACCCTAACAGCAACAGGCTACGTGGGGCTGGATGTCCATCACGCCGCCCGCATCATGAGCGCGGCGCATGGCGGACAGATCCTGCTCTCGCAGACGACACATGACCTGCTACAGCATGCTCTCCCAGAAGATATGTCCCTGCGTGATCTAGGAGAACATTACCTCAAGGACCTCCAACGGCCCAGCCGCCTCTTCCAGCTGAGTTGTGCCGATCTGCCGACTGACTTCCCGCCGCCCAAATCCCTCAACGTGCATTTCTGGAATGTGCCCTTCGGTCGCAACCCCTTTTTTACCGGACGCGCTCAGCTGCTCGAGCGACTGCATGAGCAGTTGTCGCACAGCCACAGTGCCGCGCTCACTCAGTCCTACGCGCTCAGCGGCCTGGGCGGTATCGGGAAAACCCAGACGGCCATCGAGTATGCCTATCGCTATCGTGAGGAGTACAGGGCAGTCTTCTGGGTGCGGGCCGACAGCCGGGAGACGCTGGTCGCCGACTTTGTGGCCATCGCGCGGCTACTATCGTTACCAGAGCAAGACGCACAGGACCCGATGCAGGTCGTCGCCGCCACGAAACGCTGGTTGGAGGAGCACGAGGACTGGCTGCTCATGCTGGACAATGCCGATGACCTCTCGGTGGTGACCGACTTTTTGCTCGCCAAGGGCCGAGGGCATCTCCTGCTGACAACGCGCGCACAGGCCACCGGCAAGCTCGCGCAGACCCTGCCGGTCGAGAAGATGGAGCTGTCTGAAGGCATGCAACTCGTGCTGCGCCGGGCCAAACTGCTTGCTCCTGAGGAGTCCCTGGATAACGTCTCGTCGATCATGCGCAAGACAGCCCAACAACTGGTCAGTGAGCTGGATGGATTGCCACTCGCCCTCGATCACGCGGGAGCCTACATGGAGGACACGGGCACGAGCCTCTCCGAGTACCTCGAACTCTATCGCCGGTACCACCTGGCGCTGCTGAAGCAACAGAGCAGCATAGCGAGCGACTATCCATACAGCGTGGCCAGCACCTGGGCGCTCTCCTTCTCTCAGGTCGAGCAGCAGAGCCAGGCGGCGGCTGACCTACTTCGTCTGTGCGCCTACTTACACCCGGATGCCATTCCCGAACTGATCCTCACCGAGGGAGCGGCGGAGCTGGGACCCGTGCTCGCGTCGGTGGCAGCAGACCCTTTGCTCCTCAATGCCGCCATCAGGGTGTTGCGACGCTACTCGCTGGTCAAGCGTGATGCTGACGCCAAAGTGCTCAACATTCATCGCCTGGTGCAAGTGGTACTCAAGGAGAGCCTGGACGAAGTGGCGCAGCGACAATGGGCCGAGCGCTGCGTGCGAGCCGTGAACCGGGCGTTTCCCGAAGCGGAGTTTGCTTTCTGGGAGCGCTGTGAACTGTGCCTGCCCCATGCCCTGCTGTGTGCCCAACTGATCGAAGAGCAGCCCTTCAGCTTTTCCGAAGCCGCACGTCTGCTCCATATGATAGGCGTGTACCTGATCGACCGTGGGCAGTACCCCCAGGCCGAACCGCTTCTTGTGCGGGCGCTCGCGCTGAGGGAGCAGACGCTAGGACCCGAGCATCCTGACACGGCCACCACCCTCGCAAACCTGGCATGGCTCTACATCTGTCAAGGTAACTATCAGCAAGCTCAACGCCTCGTGCAACCTGCTCTGGCGGGCATTGAGCACGTACTAGGGAATGAGCATCCTGCGGTCGCCTCCGCTCTTCATGTCCTGGCAATCGCCTACATGTACGGAGGCAACTACACCCAGGCCGAACCGCTCTTCCAGCGTGCGCTCGCCATCCGTGAGGGAACGAGCCACCCCGATGTGGTAGAGAGCCTGTGTGATCTGTCCTATCTCTACAATCTTCAGGGCAAGTATGCCCAGGCCGAGCTGCTCCGCTTGCGTGCCTTGTCCCTCTTGGAGCAAACGCTGGGACACGAGCATCCCGAGACCCTCAAAGCTCTCTCTAACTTGGGTATACTCTACACCAATCAGGGCAAGTATGCCCAGGCCGAACCGCTCTTGCAACAGGTCCTGGCCACAAAAGAGCGCGTGCAGGGTTTCGAGCATCCTTACACCGCTCTGGACCTCAGTAATCTGGGACGGCTCTATACCCTGCAAGGGAAATATGCCCAGGCCGAACCGCTCTTGCAACAGGCCCTGGCAATCCAGGAGCGGCTGGTGGGACCCATGCATCGATTTACCCTTGAAACGCTCCGCTTCCTGGCCGACCTCGCTCAAGCGATAGGGCAGGATGAGCGCGCCAAGTCGCTCTATCAGCAGGCTCTGGCGAGCTATGAGCGCGCACTGGGATCTGAGCATCACTTTGTGGCAGAGACACTCACCGGGCTGGCTCAGCTCTATACACGCCAGGGGCACTACCAACAGGCTGAACCGTTCCTCGAGCGCGCCCTGATCATCAATGAATATGCCTTAGGGCCGGAGCAACCGCAGACGGCAACGGTCCTGGATGCCCAGGGGTATCTCGCGCTACTTCAAGGGCGCGTGGAGCCGGCGGAAGCACTCTTACAACGCGCCCTCACCATCCAGGAAAAGACGCTAGGAATTGCACGCCCTGCTGTGGCACAGACGTTGCATCACCTCGCACAACTCTACGAAAAGCAGGGCAAGCTCGAGCAGGCGCGCTTGCTCTACCAACGGGCGCTCGCCATTCGGGAGCAGGTTCTGGGTGCTGAGCATCCCGGGACGGTTGCGACGCTGGATGCGCTGACAAGGCTGCTCCAGCTACTGCACGCACAAGAGCAGTAGGACCACACCGCTCGGCCCGACGGCATTCTGCCACTGTAGGCGCTCGATGTGTATTCGCCTGCGAGCTTCTTACCATTTGATGTGGAAAAAAGGATGAGAAGGAACCCATCAGCGTAGTGGCGTTTCTCTTTCACAGAATATAATAGTAGAGCCTATTTAGGCTGCATACGTATCGCTCCATCCAAAAGGTGCTAACTACCTCACGCTTGAACTAGCGGTATTGAAAGAGATGACCCAGGAACTGGCCGAGCTTTTTGGTTTAAAGATTCCAGAACACTTGAAGCAGTCTCTAAGGCCATTGTCTCTGTCTCGAACAGGGTAAATGGTAATTGAATACTCCATCTAACGCTTACATAAGGCTCTTGAGGAACATGGTCGTTAGTTTACGACTTGTGTCGTGCTATGGGAGACTCAAACTCGCAGTACACTTTGCCTTCGGCGAGGGCCACGTGGCTCTTGACCCACCCCACAGTGGTAGGACGATCGATACCCGCCAGGGTACCTTGCTCTAGCGCATCCAGCCTGGCCTGGGTCTCAGCGAGGCCAACCTGGTCTTCTGTGAGCTGCAACCAGGTGATGGCTTCCTCGAAGTGCTGACGAGCAGTATGCCTCTCACTCTGTTGCCCATAGAAATGACCCAATGCGATGAGACCATATGCAATGCCCGGCCCGTAGCCAATCTCTCGGCTGATACTCAACGCATGTTGGAGGTGAGCGAGTGCTTGATCTGGCACACCTATTTCCCACTGCAGGCTGGCCAGGGTATGGTGAACGCGTGAAAGCATCAACCGATCACCTGAGTCCTGGCAAAGGGCCAGGGCGCGCTGATAGTCAGTTAAAGCGCCCTGCAGGTCGCCTCGCTGGCGCAACGCGTGAGCCATGCTATAGAGCGTCAAGCCCTGCCCCCTTCGATCCATCCGCGCCCAGTGGAGGTTCAAGGCCTGCTCGTAGAGTTCCAGGGCTTGCCTGGGACTGCCCAACTCCCTGTAAATCTCGGCCACGTTGTGTAGGGCTGTGGCCTCTGCGCCCGTATCTCCCAGGAACCGATGCAGCTGGAGCGCCTGGCGGCCGTATGCCAGTGCGGTCCCGTAATCGCCAGCTGACCAGTAGAGAAATCCGAGTTCCCGTAAGGTCTGCGCTTCTCCAGCTCGGTCTCCCGCAGCTCGGTAGAGCGCCAGTGCTTGCTCACCAACTCGCTGGGCTTCTTCGTACCGACAGGTATACGTGAAGAACCCCACCTGGCGTTTGTAGACAATAGCCAGCCGATCAGTATCTCCAAGGGCTTCTGCTGCCGTTAGCAGGGCTTCCACGTCCTTCGCTTGCTCTGCTCGCCGCCCCTGTCGGTCCAGCAGCGCTTCGCGTGCCAGGAGCAAATCGAATCGTCCGTTGGGTTCGTCAGCCAGGCAGCTCCGATGCAGAGCGAGCGCATGGCTATACAAAACTGTTGCATGAGCGTATGCGAACAATCCCTCAGCCTGACGGGCAGCCCGGACCAGGTAGGGTACCGCTCGCTGATCAACAGCCTTTTCAAAGTGATGCGCTACCTCTTCGGTTACTGCTTGCAGCCTGGATCGGTGGAGCGCTAGCAGTGCCTCAGCCGTCCGGCGGTGGAGCACCTGGCGTTGAACGGTACCAAGATCCTCGTAGATGACTCGCCGGATGTACTCATGCTGGAAATCGAGCGACTGCTGGGGAAGCACATCGCCGCTTTCACGCAGGAACGCTCGGGCCAGCAGTTGGTCCACCTGCTGGAGCAATGGCAGCTCGGGCAGGCCGCCCACACGACGCAGCAGGTGCATATCGAAAGGGTGGCCGATCACAGCGGCCGCAGCCAGCACTCGCCGTTGCTCTCCACCCAGCCTGGCAATACGCGCCCGTATGAGAGCATGCACCTGTCGTGGTATTGGAAACGTCTCCATTTCGACCGTGACCGGCAGATCATTTGACTCTCGCTGCAGATTTCCCGATTCGACGAGCATGCGCAACGTTTCCTTCAGGACGAAAGGATTACCCTCACTGTGCTCGTAGAGGCGACCCGGCAGGTCCGCCGGCAAAGGAGTGCCCACACCCATCAGCAGGCGGTCAACTGTCTCCCGATTCAAGGGCGCCAGTTGTAGGAGTGAGGGTGCAACTGCATCACCGACCCTTCTCAGCAGTTGATCGAGTTGGGGATTGTCAGCGGTCGCCTCAGGGCGGTAGGTACCGATGAGAAGCAGCGGGGATGTGACCAGGTGGCGGGAGACATAGTGGAGCAGTTCTATAGAAGCCTCATCGGCCCATTGGAGGTCGTCAAAGAAGAGTAGAAGGGCACCAGACCGTGTCACATGCGCTAAACATTGCACAACCCCTAGCAGCAGTCGCAATCGGCTCTCAACGACGGTCATCTCCTCACTCTCGGTGGCAGGTGGTGCTAACGCTGGGAGCAGGCGAGCGAGTTGCTGGCGCCAGGTCAGCGGGAGATGAGCCAGGAGCGGCTGCCACTCGGCTGTGGTGAAGGGTTGCAGCGCGTCTGCCCACACGGCATAAGGCACATGCGCTTCTGATTCGTAACACTGTCCGGCCAATGAGCGCAGAGGCGGAACCCGCCCGGCAGGAACTGCAGCGTTGAGACGGAGGAATTCTCGAATTAGCCGGGTCTTCCCTATTCCGGACTCCCCAGACACCAGAATCACTCCCCCTCGACCTTCCATCGTCTTGTTTAGCAGGGCTTGAAGGGCAGCTAACTCATGGTCACGCCCAAGAAAGGGAAGCTCCAGTAACTGGTCGCCTGGCTGGGGAGCTGGTGCTCCTGGGGCAAGCACAGTGTGATTGGCTTTGGCAACCCTCAGCTGCCGGTAGAGCAACTGGGTTTCAACGGATGGCTTCACCCCCAGTTCGCGTGCTAAGACATCGACGCACAGGCGATACTGATGTCGCATCCCATCACGATCTCCCAGGGCAGCATGGATCTGCATCAAGTGCTGGTAAGCCCCTTCGTATAGTGGTTCCAGGGTGACTAGGCGTTGAGCGAAGAGGAGAGCCTCGTGGGGAGCACCCTGTCGAATGAGCTGCTCCACCAGGGTATGGAGTGTCTGTAGGGCCTGCTGTTCCAGTATATCGCGGCGGAGAAACAGCCACTCCTCAAAAGTCGGACTATCAGGGAGCATCAACCCTTCCACTAAGGCCCCTTGATAGAGCTGGGCGGCTCGGCGCAGCACATCCACATCCGCTGTATCGAGTGCGGCAAGGGTCCGAAACTCCAGCGCATCCACCCATAGGCCTGGGTGAAGATGGAATGCCACTGCTCCTTCCCCCACCTCGAGGCAAGCATCGGCCACGTTACTGAGCATCTGTCGCAGCGAGTAGAGGCCCTGGCGTAAGCTCGCCCGCGCTCGTGTATCCGAGCTCTCCCCCCAGAGGAGTGTGGCGAGCTTTTCCCGGCTGTGGTGCCTGTCCGCTTCGAGAACCAGGTAGGCCAGTAAGGCCAGGACTTTGGCTGAGTGCGGTCGGATCACGCGACCCTCTTTGATCAAGTTGGGTGATCCTAAGAGGTGAAGCTCAAGCCTCATAGCACGAACAACTTTCGGAAAGAAAACTCGTGACGATTTCGTGACGCGTACCAGTTACACTGAACATAGTACAGTATATACTACTGTCAATACAAGCGAAAGATTTGGGGCAGTGTTTCCAGCAGAGTGATCGCAAAAGTACAGGAGGAATACCACCATGCCACCACAGCTAGCTACGAGTTCCGTGACGGCGCGCCTCTCTGGCTCGCCCGGGCGAGCCATTGTGACGGCCAGGGGCCATCACTTTGTCGTGGATTCTCCTCCACCGCTTGGCGGGCCGAATGAGGAAATCAATCCGATTGAGGTGTTGCTGTCAGCCTTAGCCACTTGCGGTACCTTTGTGTGTGAAACTGCCGCCAGGGAAATGAGCATCTCGCTGAACAGGGTGACCCTCACCGTGGCGGGGGACTTTGACCCCCGCGGCGTATGCGGTGAGCCAGTAGACCCGCGCATCCAGGCCTTGCGAGTACACCTGGTTCTGGCTGGGCCGACCCAGGCGCAGGCGGAATCCCTGGTCGCAGCTTTCCAGACACGTTGTCCAGTCTATACGACCCTGTCCCGCGCCACGCCTATTGCAGTAGAGATCACGGTGGAAGGTCCACCACATGAGCAAAGAAAGGTGCAAACGATGAAAGTACTACATTGTCGTGATGTCGGCTTCGAGTGTGACCACGAAATTCGTGCCCAGAGCGAGGAGGAGGTGCTGCGCCAGGCAGCAGAGCATGCACAGAAGGAGCACGGAGTCGAAGTCACTCCGGAGTTGGCTGCGCAGGTGCAAACGCTCATCCATGACGAAGAGTAAAGAGGATAAGCAGAGCTGGGGTGAAGTAAAGAGTCAGACGTAGAAGGCGAGGGCTTTTGTCTACCCTCCACCGCAACTTGGCATCCGTGTGGGAGACCGCTTTGGCTTCACCGAGCGACACATCAACACAGCTGTGTATGCTACTGCCCAGGATACCCTCGAAGTGTGAGCAAAGTCTTGGTCACTTCGGTCCCATTCTTATCCCGCCACCCATTCGTAGCTAACTACTTCACGGTTGACTTGGCGGTGTTAAAAGAGCTATCCCGGGAACTAGTCGACCTTTTTGGCCTTATACTTCCCGTCTCAAAGAAGTATGCTCGGACAATAGCTAAATGCTTCCAGTGAATAGTTGCAGAATAGGTATCGCCCTCTGTTGCTTGGCATCAGATAAGAAGCAGTGTCCTGGATGCTGCTTCCATAGGTTCAATATAGAAGCATATGTAGGAGGGTGAGTTTATGACTAGGTGGTCTATGACCAGGTGTAGGGGGCACCATATCTACGGTGCCCCCTTTATATTGAGGCTGTCGCATGGTGCGATGAAAGAGGGCGATGGCTCACCAGCTTCATGAAAGAAAATGAGGTATAATAACAGGCGGAGTTCAGCATTGCGTTCTCGGTGTCTACAGAAAGAGCATATTATACTTGTGTTACTCCTGGGGAGTTGGCACTATGGAGAGGTCGGCAAAGCAGAGAACCATGTTCATCCTGCCTGCAGGGCAATCCGCTGCACCTGAGCGAGCAGCAACTAGCAATCTCCCCGCCTATCTCACCCCGCTGATCGGTCGTGAGCAAGAGGTGCAGGCGGTGTGCGCTTTGCTACAGCGTCCAGAGGTGCGTTTAGTGACGCTCACTGGCCCAGGTGGCGTCGGAAAGACGCGCCTGGGCGTGCAAATAGCGACTGAGATTCTCGATGACTTCGCCGATGGCGTCTCCTTCGTCTCTTTGGCCCCCATCAGCGACCCCGATCTCGTCATCCCTACTATTGCCAAGTCGCTCGACCTAACTGTTGGAGATGCGCCACTTGAGCGCCTGATAGCTTCCCTGCGAGAGAAGCAACTCTTGCTGCTGCTCGACAACTTTGAGCAAGTAGTAGCAGCAGCACCTCTTGTGGTGGAACTGCTCGGCTCGTGCCCCAAAGTGAAAGCGCTCGTAACCAGCCGTATGGTGTTGCGGATTCAGGGCGAATACGACTTCTCTGTGCAGCCGCTCCCGTTGCCCGACCTCACGCAGCTTCCTGGCATTGAGACCTTACCGCGCTATGCAGCAATAGCGCTCTTCCTGCAACGCGCGTTGGCGATCACGTCCGACTTTCAGTTGACCAGCACCAATGCACGGGCTATTGCAGAGATCTGTACCCGTCTCGACGGGTTGCCCCTTGCCATTGAGCTGGCCGCAGCCCGCCTCAACCTGCTCTCACCTCAGGCTCTGCTGGCACGACTGGAGCATCGACTGGCCGCCCTGATGAGTAAGAGACGCGATGTGCCTGCACGACAGCAGACGTTGCGCAACACGCTTGAGTGGAGCTATAGCCTGCTCACTCCAGAGGAGCAGCGGCTGTTCCGCCGATTCTCCGTCTTTGTGGGGGGCTGTCAGCTTTCGGCAGTGGAAGCCATCTGCGCTGCGCTCGATGACGCCTCAGCCAACGTCCTGGACGGGGTCGCGTCCTTGCTGGATAAGTGCCTGCTGCAACGGGTATGGCAGGAGGGCGCTGAGCCGCGCCTGGTGATGCTGGAGACCATCCGCGAGTTTGGGCTGGAGGCGCTCTCAGCCAGCGGGGAGATGGAGGCCACCCAGCATGCGCATGCTGCATACTACCTCTCGCTGCTGGAGCAGGCGTGGCAGAACACCTTTGGTGCAGAGCATTGGCGGTGGTACGCCCAGCTAGAGCAGGAGTATGCAAACCTGCGGGCAGCGCTGCATTGGTCGGTGGAACAAGGAGAGGTTACGAGTGTGGAAAGGCTCTTACGGTTGAGCCTGGCACTCAACCAATTCTGGATGGTGAGCGGACGCGTGAGTGAAGGGCGTCGCTGGTTGGAGCGAGCGTTGGCTCGCAGTGAGGATGGTGTCACCTTAGGGCGGGCGAGAGGGCTTATCTCTGCTGGGACGCTGATGCTCTTGCAAAATGACTTTGATCAAGCAGAAGCTCTGCTCAGGCAGAGCGAGCTGCTGTATCGGAAACTTGCAGATGCAGGAGGTACCGGTATAGCTCTGCAAAAGTTAGGGCAGATCGCCTTAGCACGGGGCGACTATGCCCTGGCATCTTCACTGACTGAAGAGGCTCTGGCATACATCAGGGAGGCGTGGGACAAATGGAGCACATTCGGCATCCCCGATATACCTGATAGCGAGGCGGTTGATGAATGGATCATGTATCTCTTCGCTGTGACACTTGATAACTTCGTACGTGTGGCCATCGTACAAGGTGGGTATGCCAGGGCGCACTCCTTTGCAGAGGAGTGCTTGGCACACTCCAGACGAGCAAACGATCGCAGGGACATGTCACTCTCGCTCTTCCACCTGGCGCTGTTGACCTTTTCGGAAGGGGGGCAGACGGTAGCGCGCTCCCTGATAGAGGAGAGTCTGACCATCTCGAGAGAGATCCACTTCAAGTGGGGTCTTGCCTTCTCCCTCGGTCTCTTGGGGTTCATGACCCTCCAGCAGGGCAACGAGACTGCTGCCCATGCACTGCTCGAAGAGGCTTTGCTGATACGCAGGCAGGTGGAAGATCGCTGGAATATTCGCTGGGGCCTCTACTGCCTGGGATGGGTGGCCTTCGCGCGCTGGGACAGTGCGGTAGCACGTGTTATGTACGAAAAATTGCTCAAGGTCCTCAGACTCCTGGACGACAGAGAACTCCTCGCCACTTGCCTGGAGGGATTGGGAAGTATAGTAGTGGCGCAGGGAGCTGTAGAGAGACCGCAAGGCGATCCTTTTGTAGGCAAGCAACCCTGGGAGGCTGCTTCGCATTGGGCAGTACCGCTCTGGGGCATGGCAGAAGCTTTGCGTGAAGGGAGCAGTATGCCTCTCCTTCCTGGCCAAAACCCCGCGTATGAGCAGACAGTCACTAGCGTACGTGCCCAACTTGGTGAAGAGGCGTTTGCAACACTCTGGTCGGAGGGAAGGTCTATGACGCCCGAACAAGCTATCGCAGCACTTCAACGGGCAGAGATGCCACAACAGGGTCTTTCAGCGAAGCCAACAGCACCCTACCCCGCTGGACTGACACAACGTGAGGTCGAAGTGCTGCGCTTAATGGCACAGGGATTGACGATCGCCCAGATCGCAGAACAACTCATTATTAGTTTCCATACTGCCAATGCCCACGTGCGTTCAATCTACAGGAAGCTGGAAGTCACCTCACGCAGTGCCGCAGCTCGTTATGCTATTGAACATCACCTCTCCTGAAAATAAGAGCTCCTCTCCGAGCCAATCGAAACATCTTCCGAACCCCTACATAACTGTCCATCACATGAACATGCTATCCACTCTGTTTCCGGTCACTCATGACGAGAGGGCAAATAGCATGTTCATGTGATGCGTCTGCCGTGTCCATCAATTACACTGGAAGCAGTGACGTCTCTCGTGTTTCGTGCTTCCATGCACCCGAGAAAGGAAGCCATCCCCAGAAAGGAGGAGTTTCTATGGCAACAGGCGATCATGGCCCAATAGCGTTTACAGTACATACAAAGCGACACCCACTCTTTCTCGTCATGCTTCTCCTCGTTTGTGTCGTGCTGCTCGTCAGCTGTAGTGGAGGCAATGCGACGGCATCAGCACCGCCTACGCCCACGGCACCACCCACGCCCACGGCAAGCCCAACCCCGACGCCCGTGGTCGGTGTCACCCACGTCACGATCACGATTTTGGCACTATTCCAACCCGCCAATATCGAGGTGCCGGTCGGGACGACGGTTACCTGGACCAACAACGGCAACATCGGGCATACCGTGACCTTCAGGAATGGTATGAAGGATAGCGGGTGGATTAATCCGGGGGGAGGGACGTTCCGCTATACCTTGACGTCCAAGGGTATCTTCCCGTACTACTGCATGTACCACCCCTACATGGTCGGCGCCGTAACAGTTACCTAGTAGGCGTCGGAGGAGTATACTTGCTCCTTTAATGGGCAGCCATTGCCCATCGCAACACCAGTAGCTATCTAGGCTGATGATGAAGCCCGTTGGAAGTGGAAATCAACGCTGCTGGCGTCTTTGGAGGCGCTCTTCCAGCTCCTTCGACTCTATAGCGCTATTCCGCAGGATCACCTGCGCGTCTTCATGACCTCTTCTCGTCAGGAGATGGACGAGTTGCTGGTGCTAGAAAACAACGGCCTCCCGACCACTCCGGTCACAGCAGAACAATTTCTGAGCGAGAGAAGGATTTACTCGTTTGGCAGCAAGCGAGCAGGCACAAGAGGCAGGACGCAAGAGCAGCCGAGCAGGAGGGTGAGCACAATAACGCTTCCCTCACTGGTGACACAAAGCATCCCTGCCGAAGCTTTTTTCCAGGAAAAGGGCTTGAGTCCATTGGAGAGGAGGCGCTGGGAGGTGGAAATGAGGGAGAGTGGTGACCATGACCAGCCCTACGCGTTCGCGCTGCCGGTCTCAATGCCCCAGCTTCTAGCCTGGACAAGGCTGCTTGTGCGCGTCCAGCACGGAGAACTGCCCTCATAGCAACTGCAACCCTCCTGAAACCTGGCGCCACGCAGAGACCAGTCCTTCTGATGGCCAGGAGTCAGCGTCGATCATGTTCGAGTTCTTCTGGGCCGCTTTGCCAAACGATATTCCAGCTTTGATTGCCGATTATGGGAAGATGCTGCCGCAGCTTTTGCAAAGGCTTTCTTGGCCGGATGCCCATGCGTGAATTCTTGCCCCTCCAACCGTCTCTATGAGAGAATGCCCGAATTATACATCCGACCGCCGATCACTTCGGTCCCATGCGTATCCCACCATCAAGCCTGATCACCTCGCCATTCAGCATCTCGTTCTCGATGATGTGCTTCGCCAGGGCTGCGTACTCGGAGGGTTTACCCAGGCGCGGTGGGAACGGCACCTGCTGCCCGAGCGAAATACGCGCTGGTTCTGGCAAAGCTCCCAGCAGCGGCGTATCGAAGATACCCGGCGCAATCGTCATGACGCGAATACCATTGCGTGATAGGTCGCGCGCGATGGGCAATGTCATGCCCACAATGCCGCCCTTTGAGGCCGAGTAGGCTGCCTGGCCGATCTGCCCATCAAAAGCTGCCACCGACGCCGTGTTGACGATTACGCCGCGCTCGCCTGCTTCGTTGGGTGTATTCTCGGCCATAACCGCCGCCGCCAGTCGGATAGCGTTGAACGTGCCGATCAGATTCACCTGAATAACTCTGGTGAAGGAAGCCAGGCTGTGCGGCCCATTTTTCCCCAGCACTCTTTCGGGTGTGCCAATACCTGCGCAGTTAATCAAGATGTGCAGGCCGCCGAAGGTTTCCACCGCCGCGCGTATGGCAGCCTGCATGGATTCTTCTTCCGTGACGTTGGTTTTGACAAAGAGAGCCGCGCTGCCAATTTCGTCGGCCTGCGCATTGCCCGTCTCGCTGTTCACATCGGCGATCACCGCTTTCGCCCCTGCTGCTGTCAGCATGCGCACGCAGGCTCCTCCCAGGCCCGACGCGCCGCCCGTCACAAGCGCAACCTTGTTCGCAATATCCATGATGTTATGTTCCCTTTCCTGAATTGCAAGCCGTTCCGGCGTAAATGGTATACTCACGGTCCGTAGGTATCATTCATTCTACAACGCGGGCGCACAGAGATGAAAACCCTGGCAAGCAGCCACACTGGCAGGGCCGCCTCTCCATGTCTCAACAAGAAAAGGTTCCACCAGACCAGAAAATTCCCACTAGACAGAGAGCATAAAATCTGGCATACTACGCGTTAGCAAATGAGCAAAACGAAAAGCAACGATGGGGAAAAGTAAGCTGGCAGTAAGGCTACAGAGAGAAAAGGTCAGCGGCTGCAAACCTTTTCGCGGAACAATCGGCTGAAGTTCGCCCCGGAGCTGGCTGTTGACAATCGATGCATTGATCGATTTGTAGGGACGCGATAAATCGCGTCCACCAGAGCATTAGCGAGATGGGTAGACAGCCCCGGAAGCCTCCGTTAGCGGGCAAACCAAGTGGAATACAGGCAGCTTCATATTATTCGCGCTTGTTGCGAGTTTAATGTTCCTGCATTCAATGATGGGTGGTACCACGGAGTATGCTGGCAACTTCGTCCCTGGAGACGAATATGTTGTCAGCTTTTTTGATTCTTCAGGGCAGGCGGCTTCGAATATGGTACGGGCGACCCTTGCGGTCGCCCTGGGAAACACAACCAGGAAGGCAGCAGTCACATGGGAAATACGACGCGAGAGGACATCGTACAGCAGTTGGAACAGCTACGCAGGGCTGCCGAGGTAGCCCTGGCGCAGGCCAACAATAGCGAACAAACCCAGGCATGGTTTGGCGAATACCTGGGTCGCAAGGGGCAGCTCACCGCGCTTTTGCGCAATCTAGGCGGCCTGTCACCGCAAGAACGCCCGCAGGTAGGCAAAGTGGCGAACGAAATCAAGGTCGCGCTGGAAGAGGCGCTGCAGTTGCGCCAGGATGCCATCGCCCAGGCAGAATTAGAGGCTATGCGCCGCGCCGAAAGCGTGGACGTCACCCTGCCGGGTCGCCCGCAGACGCTCGGCAAGCTGCATATCGCCACGCGCACTTTGCGTGATATCTATGCCATATTCGCTGAAATGGGCTTCCAGATTTACGATAGCCCGGAGGTGGAAACCGATGAATACAACTTTCAGTTGCTCAATATGCCGCCGGGCCATCCCGCGCGCGATATGTGGGATACCTTCTATACCACCACACCTGGCCTGCTGCTGCGCACGCACACCAGCCCCGGCCAGATACACGCCATGCGCGAGTATGCGCCGGAACCCATTCGCGTCATCCTGCCCGGCAAGGTATATCGCTACGAAGCGGTTGATGCTTCGCACGAGTCCATGTTCTACCAGGTGGAAGGGCTGGCCGTTGGGAAGCGTATCACTTTCTCCGATCTCAAAGGCGTCTTGATGAACTTCGCTAACCAGATGTTCGGCCAGGGACGGCAAGCGCGATTCCGCAAGAGCTACTTCCCGTTCACCGAACCGAGCGTAGAGATGGATATTGACTGTATCATTTGCAATGGCAAAGGCTGCCCCGTTTGCAAATACACCGGCTGGCTGGAACTTCTGGGCGCTGGCATGATTAACCCGCTCGTGCTTGAATACGGCGGCTATGATCCTTCCGAGTTCAGCGGCTTCGCCTTCGGTATGGGGACTGACCGCATGTCGCTGCAGAAATATGGCATCGACGATATCCGTTACTTCTTTGCCAACGACGCGCGCCTTTTCGAGCGAGTGTGATTCAAAGCGCCAGGTTGAGGTGGCAGAAGATACGTCACTAGCCTGTAGGGACAGTGGGTGGCGTGGGGCAGATGTGGGGGCCTTGTGCCTGTCCTGTTGGCATCGCGACAGCGTTAGGTATCTCGTGATAGGCGACTCACCAGGACGAGGACAAGCACAAGGCCTCCACGTCCGCTCTGCCCCGCCCATTGTCCCTACAGG
>Ga0070733_10001400_pt1 | contig 18033 bp, 14 predicted proteins | sample Coa_R1_9_FD_66450 | JGI IMG/M metagenome (GOLD analysis project Ga0070733, IMG submission 66450) | Surface soil microbial communities from Centralia Pennsylvania, which are recovering from an underground coalmine fire - Coalmine... | ecosystem: Environmental > Terrestrial > Soil > Unclassified ... | reverse complement strand
GCTGGTGGCCCGGTGCACGTGAAGGCGACTCGGCCGGAAGGGCTCGGGAGCCTCGGTCGTCTCGAAGGAGTGGCGTGCCTCGCCGTCGTGCTCCTCGAGCGGTAGAAGGAGAGCGGAGAACCGATGGTGTTGGTCTAGGCGGCGAAAACGTCGAAGGTCGCCGAGCGGTTCGCGAGCTGCTCGCCGCCGGGCGCCGCCCGGTTCGCGAGGTCATCCTCGCCCTGGGACAGGACGCTTCGTCACTGGTCGATGAAATCGTCCAACTCGCTGGCGAACGAAACGTCCCACTTCGCATGGTCAGCCAGGACGAGCTGCGAACGTTCGCGCTCAGTTCATCTCCGCAAGGTGTTGTCGCCCGCGCCGCCGCCATCCCGGCCGTCGGGCTCGACGAGCTCGTTCGTGCCTCTGACGGAAGCCGACCGGCCTCCACACCAAAAGGAGCGGTGCCGTTCCTTTTCGTGCTCGCAGAGGTGACGGACCCCCACAACGTCGGGGCTATCTGTCGCAGTGCACTCGGAGCGGGGGCGACCGGGATCGTAATCGGAAAGCATCGCGGCGCCCACTTTTCACCGTCAGCGCTGAAAGCAGCCGCCGGCGCGATCGAGCACCTTCCGATTGCGCTCGTTGGAGGCGTGGCGCAAGCAGTGAGCGAGCTAGTTCGCCGCGGGGTCTGGACAGTCGGGCTCGACCCGGAAGGCGAAGTCACGCTCGACACCCTTCCCGTCGCGACGGAGCCGATCGCCCTCGTCGTCGGGGCCGAGGGTGAGGGCCTCTCGCCGCTCGTCAGACAGCGGTGCGACCTGCGCTGTCGCATCCCGCTCTATGGGCCGGTCGGATCCTTGAATGTCTCGGTCGCGGCGGCGATCGCCGGATTCTTCATCGCCCAAAAGCGCGCGGCGGGTGAGAAGTCGGGAGGCGAGGTCGGCTAAATAAGTTGCGACGCGCCTAGCCGTACCTTCCGATTAGGCGCGCAGCCCGTCGCAGACGACCTTTGCTAACCGGTCGCGCGAGGCGGCGTCACGGTCGTGGTGGTTGACAGCGGCGCACGTACCGCCGACCAAGGCGATCACGTCGTCGACGCGGACGTCTCGTCGCACAGCGCCGGCGGCCTGGGCGCGCTCGACGAGGACGGCGAAGGCCTCAAGCCACTCCTTTTCGCCTTCCCATTCGTCTTTCACGCCCTTAAAGGCGATGCCCGATCGTTCGAGCATCTCTACCAGGTCCTGCTTGGAGGCAGCCATCTCGAGCAGACGAGCGACGAATCCGAACAACGCCTCACCGGCGTCCTCGGCGGTGACGAGCTGGCGCAGCTCTTCGAGGACCTGGTCGAGGTGGTAGTGGACGACCGCCCGATAGAGGGCTTCTTTGGTCGGGAACTGACGGTAGATGGTCCCGACGCCGACGCCGGCGCGTTCCGCGATGGCATCCATCGGGACCGCGACCCCCTCGGCCGAGAACGCGTCGATGGCGGCTTGGATCACCTTGGTTCGATTGCGGACGGCATCGGCACGCAACTGACGCACGGAAGACGGAATATCGCTCGTACCCACTGAGTTGGACTCAAGTGCCCTGGGCGAGGCGCTTTGGGCAGAGGACTCGAGGTCCGACGGCGATGGTTGGGCCTTGGGGGCGGCGGGACTCATGAGCTGATCCCGGAAGGGTCGGTATTGACAAACGGAACCATCGTTCCGTATAGTGTAAGCGGAAGCACCGTTCCGATCATACCGATTCCCAGAGGAGATTCATGAGCTCCACCTCACTGCTCGAGGCCCCCGCCCCCTCGTCTGCGGCGGAGGAATCCGACAGCACTCCCGACCCCCGCCGGTTCCGCGCTCTCGCCGTCATTGCCATCGCCCAGCTGATGATCGTCCTTGATGCCTCGGTCGTTACCATCGCCCTCCCCTCGGCCCAGCGGGCACTTCACATTTCGGTTGCCAATCGCCAATGGGTGCTCACGGCGTACACGCTTGCCTTCGGTGGCCTTTTGTTGCTCGGTGGGCGGATCGCCGACTATCTCGGGCGCAAGAGGACGCTCGTCTTCAGTCTGCTCGGTTTCGCCGGCGCCTCGGCGCTCGGTGGACTGGCGCAGAACTCGGCGATGCTGTTTGGCGCGCGGGCGTTGCAAGGGGCGTTCGCCGCTTTGATGGCGCCAGCCGCGCTCTCGCTCATCACGGTGACCTTCACGGAGCCGAAAGAGCGCGCTCGCGCCTTTGGCGTCTATGGCGCGGTCGCCGGGGGCGGAGCGGCGATCGGTCTCGTGCTCGGTGGACTATTGACCGAGTTCGCCAGCTGGCGCTGGACCCTTCTCATCAACACCCCGATCGCGATCGTCACCGCCTTTGTCGCCCAGCGCGAAGTCCGCGAGAGCAGGGCGGAAGGCGAGCGCCACTATGACCTGTGGGGCGCGACGGCCGTGACTGCCGGGCTGCTCTCTCTCGTTTATGGATTCACCCGCGCACAGATCGACGGCTGGAGCGCGCCGGTGACGCTCGGTCTTCTCGGCGCGGCGGTGATCTTGCTCGCCGCGTTCGTTGTCATCGAGCTGCGCGCCGAAGCGCCGCTTCTGCCGATGCGCGTGATCCTCGACAGCAACCGTGGAGGTTCGTACCTCGCCTCGCTCCTCGTCGGGATCGGGATGTTCGGGACGTTCTTGTTCCTCACCTATTACCTGCAAGGCACGCTTCACTACTCGGCGCTGAAAAGCGGTTTCGCCTTCCTTCCCTTCGCCGGCGGGATAATTTTTGCCGCCACCGCCGCCAGCCAGCTCCTTCCGCGGGTCGGACCGCGCGTGTTGATGGGCGTCGGGATCGCGATGTCTGCCCTCGGCCTCGGATGGTTCACGCAGATCGGCGTCCACACGACCTACGTCGCCCACGTCTTGCCGGCGGAACTCGTCGTCAGCATCGGGCTCGGGCTCGCCTTTGTTCCGATGAGCTCGACGGCGTTGATCGGCGTCGCCCGCCACGACGCCGGCGTCGCGAGCGCCTTGGTCAATACGACTCAGCAGGTGGGAGGGGCGCTCGGAACGGCGCTTCTCAATACGATCGCCGCCTCGGCAACGGCGAGCTACATCGTTGCCCACGGTGCGCACTCGATCGCGACTGGCGCGGTGCACGGCTACTCGACCGGTTTCACCTACTCTGCCGTGATCCTCGCCGGAGCGGCGCTCGTCGCAGTGGCTCTCGTCCGAGCCAGCCGGCGCGACCTTCCCGCCGAAGGCGCTCTCTTCAGCTGACAGGCCGAGCGGCGCCAACCGGCGCCGCTCGCAAGACGGATCAGACCCGCTTCACCATCGGCAGGTAGTCGCGCCGCGGACTCCCCGTGTAGATCTGGCGTGGACGGACGAGCTTTTCGTCAGCATTCAAAAGCTCGTTCCAGTGCGCCAGCCAGCCCGCCGTGCGCGGGATCGCGAACAGCACGGTGAACATGTCGATCGGGAAGCCCATCGCCTCGTAGATGAGACCGGAGTAGAAGTCGACGTTCGGGTAGAGCTTGCGGGAGACGAAATATTCGTCAGCGAGCGCCGTCTCTTCGAGCTTCAGGGCGATGTCGAGGAGCGGGTTCTTGCCGGTCACCTGGAAGACGTCGTAGGCGGTCTTGCGGATGATCGTCGCTCTCGGGTCGTAGTTCTTGTAGACGCGGTGGCCGAATCCCTGGATTCGGCCGTGGCCTTCTTTCACCGAGGCGATGAACGGCTCGACGTTGTCGAAGGTGCCGATCTCGTGCAGCATTCGGAGGACCTGCTCGTTCGCCCCGCCGTGGCGCGGACCGTAGAGAGCCGCGCACGCAGCCGCGCACGACGAGTAGGGGTCGGCGTGGCCGGATCCGACCACCCGCATGGCGGTCGTCGAGCAGTTCTGCTCGTGGTCGGCGTGCAGGATGAACAAGATGTCCATCGCTCTCGACAGCACCGGGTTCGGTTCGTAGCGGGGGTCGCCGATCTTCCACATCATCGACAAGAAGTTCTCGGCGAAGGTCAAGTTGTTGTCGGGGTAGACGAAAGGCTGGCCGACCGAGAAGCGATGCGCGGCTGCTGCCAGGGTCGGCATCTTGGCGATCAGCCGGACGATCTGCAGGTGACGGTTGTCCGGGGCGAAGATCGCCTTGGCGCCCGGATAGAAGGTCGAAAGCGCCGCCACCGCGGAGACGAGCATCCCCATCGGGTGGGCGTCGTGGTGGAACCCCTCCAAGAAGCGCTTGCGGACGTTCTCGTGGATGTAGGTGTGGTGGGTGACCTCGTCGACCCAGACGCTCATCTGTTCCTGGGTCGGGAGCTCGCCGTATAGGAGCAGGTAGGCGACCTCGAGGAAGGTGGATTCCTCGGCGAGCTGCTCGATCGGGTAGCCGCGGTACTGAAGGATGCCCTTTTCGCCGTCGATGTAGGTGATGGCGCTCTCGCATCCGGCGGTCGCCGACAGCCCAGGGTCGTAGAACCAGATGCCCGGGAGCAGCTTGGAGAATTCCGCCGAGGCGACCCCGCCTTCGACGATCGGGATCTCGATCGATTGCCCGCTGCGGTTATCGGTGATGGTGATGCTCTCGGGCATGGTGCCCTCCTTGCTGCGATCGCTCTGCGTGGCTCTCCCGCCAGCGATCCTAAGGCGAGGAAGGGGCACTTCGGAATCCGACCAAAGACCTATATCCGCTCAGGTGCCCACCTCAATGGGCATCGGAGCCTCCGTCGCCGCCTCGTCGGCGGTTTTGGGGGCGACGGCGGGCTTGGGGTCCTTTTCGACGTACGTGTAGCGGCCGCCCCGGAGCCACGACGCCCAGGCTGCTATGAGGCAGGCGACGATGGCGAAGGTGAACGCCTCGCGAAGCCCGGAGCGGAACGGCGCTGCGATGAGCGAGGGGAAGAACTTCCGCCCCGTGATCAGCGCCGCATGGGGGAGCCTGGCGACCGTCGCGGGACCTAGCAGGTGGGTGAGCGGGTTGTACCCCAAGAACGAAGCGAACAGCACCGACACCGGCGGGAGGTGCGAAAGACGGGTCGCGTCCTTGAGCGGCACGCCGGCATGAACGAGGCCGTGGGCCAGCGAGGGCGGCAAAGTGCCGGATAGTCCCGAGATGAGCAGGGTGAAGAAGATCCCGATCGAAAGGACCTGGGACGAGTTCTGAAAGGTCGAATTCATCCCGCCCCCCGCTCCTCGGTGACGCGGAGGGAGGCTGTTCATCACCCCGGCCCGATTTGGCGAGGAGAAGGTTCCCATCGCGATGCCGTTCATGAAGAGCAAGAGCGCGAACGCTGAATAGGGAAAATTTGTCGGAAGGAGCTCCAAAAGGCCGAAACTCGCCGCCGAAAGGAGCATCCCCCCGGTTGCGAACGGCCGCGAACCAAACCGGTCCGAAAGGACTCCTGAGAGCGGCCCGGCGAGGAGGAAACCCCCGGTCAAAGGGAGCATGTAGATCCCGGCCCAAAGAGGTGTGCTCGAGAACGAATAGCCATGCTCGGGGAGCCAGATTCCCTGCAGCCAGATGATGAGCGTGAACATGAGACCGCCGCGGGCGATCCCCGACAGGAACGTCGAAAGCGTCCCGGCCGTGAATGCCCGGATTCGGAACAGAGCGAGGCGGAACATCGGGTTGGCGACCCGGGTCTCGATGAGGACGAAGGCGCCGAGCAGCGCGATCCCAGACGACAGTTCGGCGAGAACGGGAGTGCTCGTCCAGCCGGTCGGTGAGCCGCCGGCGGGCTCGATCCCGTATGTGATACCGACCATCAAAAGGACGAGCCCAATCGCAAAGGTCGTGTTCCCGAGCCAGTCGATCGGGGCGCGGTGCCGCTCTCCCCGTTCTTCAAGCTTCCAGTACGCCCACGCCGTGCCGAGTACGCCGACCGGCACCGAGATGTAAAAGATCAGCCGCCAGTTGATCGGCGCAAGCACCCCGCCGAGGACGAGACCGATGAAGATGCCGGCGATGCCGACGATGTTCTGGATCCCGAGCGCCATGCCGCGCTGGTTGGCCGGGAAGGCGTCGGTGATGATCGCCGGTGACTGTGCCAACAAAAGGGCGCTACCGACGCCCTGAAAGATCCGCATGATCACGAGGTAGAACGCCGCCGCGCGACCCGATGTCCAGGTGATCGCGAGCATGAGCGAGAAGAACGTGTAGACGACAAAGCCGAGGTTGTAGAGACGAACCCGGCCGTAGAGATCGCCGAGGCGTCCGAAGTTCACGACCAGCACGCTGGTCGTTATCAGAAAGCCGAGGATCAACCACAAAAGGTACGAGCTGTTGCCCGCTTGCAATGGGTCGAGGTGGATGCCGTTGAAGATGTCGGGCATCGCAATGAGCACGATCGAACCGTCGATTGTCGCCATGAGGGTGCCGAGCGTGCAGTTGAAAAGAGCCACCCACTTGTAGCGATCTTTTGGGTCCCCGTCTCCGCCGGCCGCGTGAACGCCGAGCGCGACAGATTGGGCCACGTGGAGATCCTAGTCCTTGCTAATTAGCCTTGCTAAGCGTCGAAGAGATCCGTTTAGTCCGAGGGTGAATCGTCGGGACGGTCGACGACGCTCCATCCGGCCGACGACGTGCTGCGCCGCTCGTAGAACAGGCAGCCGTCGGGGCATGCGAACGGCATCTGGGTGTTCGCACCCAGTCGGCACCGCTCAAGACGCTCGCCACCCCCGACCGTCTGCATGACGTAGTGGCGACAGTCTTCGCGAACGGCCATGTCACATCGTCGCGCGCCAGGGACTACCTGCCGCATCACTTACGCTCGCTCCGATGCCCGCGGACGAGATCGCCATAGAAGCTGTCGACCAACCGACCGGCGAGCACGTCAGCGCGCTTGCGCAACTGCTTCCCCACCTCTCGTCGGCCCCGGTGCCGGACTTAAGGCGACTCGACGAGATCGTCAATTCGGGCGCAACAAGACTTTTGTTTGCAAAGGTTGATGGGTCGCTCGTCGGGACGCTCTCACTCGTCATCTTCTCGCTCCCGACCGGGAAACGGGCGTGGATTGAAGACGTTGTCGTCAACCCTGACTTTCGCGGAAGGGGCGTGGCGTCGGCGCTCGTCTCAGAGGCTGTCCGCCTCGCCAGTGTGGCGCGGTGTCGAACCGTCGATTTGACCTCGCGTCCCGATCGCGCCGAAGCGAACCGGCTCTATGAGCGCTTGGGTTTCGAACGCCGCATCACCAACGTGTACCGAAAGTCGATCAGTGGGTGATCCGTAGCGTCTCTGTCACATTGACTCGTTTTATCGATCAGTACGGTCCATTACCTGGACTTTGTGTCGCGGGGCGACCTTGCCCCACATTGCAGTCGGGTATAGGTTCGCCTCTTGCGCTCGCCGGGCACGGTGGGCGTGCTGGGGGGCGATCGACGGCGACGTGGCGTTGAGCCGGGTCTGTTGAAGGAGATCGGCGTTTGGTGGTGGTCCGGGGTGCAGCAAGTTTCGCGGTCGATGTGACCCCACGCGCCGACGGTGCCCGTTCGATCAGTGCCCTTGTTTGTCGAACCAATGTGTCCTCTTCCCTTTCAATCCCGACTCTGGGGCGGACGAACTCACCTGTTGATTCAGGCGATCAGGATCTCTGCGAATAGACCGCGCACAAGGAGATATGGCATGAGAGCAAAACGAAGCATTCCGAACACAGGCCTTAGGACCTGGAGCAAGGTGAAGGTCGCGGCGGTGGTGCTGGCTGCGACGACAATGGCCTCGGTGACGATGGGATTCGCAGTTTTGGGCGGAGTCTCATCGGCCGCGGCGCAATCGCACAAGATCGGTGGCTCGGTCTCTGTCTGGGCGGAGTGGACGAGCACCGAGCAGACGTCGTTCAAAAAGGCCCTGGTGCCTTTCGAGCAGCAGACCGGTGTCACGGTCAACTACTCGGGCAAGGGCAGCAACATGGACACCGCGCTTGACGCGGCGGTCGCCGGCGGCAAGCCGCCGAACGTCGCCTTCGTCCCCGACCCAGGGACTCTCGACACGCTCGCTGGGCAAGGAAAGCTCCAGAACCTCGGACCTGTGCTCGGCAACCTGACGAAGAACTACGGGGCCGCGTGGAACAAGCTCGCCTCATACAAGGGCAAGCTCTACGGCGTTTGGTACAAGGCCGCCAATAAGAACACGATCTGGTACAACCCGGCCGAGTTCCAGGCCGCCGGGATCACGAAGACCCCGACGACTTGGCAGGGACTTCTGACCGACGCGGCGACATTGAAGGCGGCAGGTATCACGCCCTTTTCGCTTTGCACCGACATCGGTTGGCCGGTCGCTGACTTCTGGCAGAACATCTACCTGAAGACGGCGGGCGCGACGCTTTACGACAAGCTTGCCGCCCACACGATCCCGTGGACGAGCCCGTCGGTCACGACCGCCTTCTCCACGTTCGGCCAGCTCGTCGGGAAGCCGTCGTATCTCGTCGGCGGCACCCAAGGGTCGCTCGCCAACAAGTACCCCGACTGCGTCGACAAGGTGTTCCCGAAGGCAGGTTCGACCCCGCAGGCCGCCATGGTCGTCGAGGCCGACTTCGTCGTTTCCGAGATCACCGGCAACTCGGCCAACTACCACCCGGGAACGACTGGCAAGGGTGGCGCCAAGTGCACGACGGACCCGTCGAAGACGCCTTGCTACAACTTCTTCGCCTTCCCCGCCCCTGCCGCGGATCGGATGAATTCGACGGCGATCCAGGGCGCTGGCGACGTCGGAATGGTGCTTACACCGACCAAGCAAGCAGAGGCGCTCATTAAGTACATGGCGAGCGCGAAGCCGGGCGAAATCTGGGCCCATCTCGGCGGGTTCACCTCACCGAACAACAAGGTGGCGCTCAGTTCCTACCCGGACGCTGTCACCCGCGCCGACGCCAACGAACTTGTCAAGGCGACGAGCTTCGTCTTCAGCCTCGACGATCTTCAGGGCACCTGGGAGCCCATGATGTGGCAGGACATGTTGAACTTCGTGAAAACGCCGACGGCATCGAACATCACATCGATCGAACACACGATGCAGAGCCAGGCGACTGCGGCGTTCAAGAAGAAGTAGCGATTCGTAAAAAAGGACGGCTCGGGGCGCGACCGGTTTTGCTGGTCGCGCCCCGCTCGCTGCTGGGGGACGTGTTTCGATGACGGTGGTCGACGCTCACGTGGGCGCGGCGGTTCCGGCGACTTCAGTTCTGCCGGGTGAACGTCGCTCGTGGAGGCGGCACGCTTGGTCGCTCGCGTTCATCGTGCCGGCGGCGGTCTGGTTGGGCGTCGTTGTCATCTACCCGGTCTTCGCCACGATCCGCTACAGCTTGTTCGACGAGTCCGACACGACCTTTGTCGGTCTTTCCAACTACAAGTCTTTGTTCACGACCGACTCGTTGCTCACGGCATTTCGCAACAACGTGATCTGGGTCATCATCTTTCCGTTCTTCGTCACGCTGTTCGGCCTCATCTTCGCAGTCCTAACGGAACGTATTAAATGGTCGACAGCTTTCAAGACGATCATCGTCATGCCGGTCGTCTTTTCGACCACAGCCTCCGCGCTCGTTTGGAGCTCGATCTTCGACATCAATCCTCATGTCGGAGCGGTCAATGCTGCTGTCCAAGCCGTATCGGACTGGTTCAATCCACCCGGCGCCTACCCGATCAGCCAATCGGCCGGACAAAGTGTTGCGTCGCTGGCGTCGGCCGGCGTCCGCTCCGGGCCGGGTGGGAGCTTGGTGAGCACCGCGACCGTGACACCAGGCCATACGGTGAAGCTCGGTCTCACCGGCATATCTCCGACGACGCTGCAAGTTCTCGGCGCGAAACGCGCCCTTGTGCCAACAGCGTCGGCTGGCACGATCACGGGTCTCGTCTGGCGCGACTTTTCCCCCGCTCATCCGTTGTCGCGGACCAAGGTCTATCCGGACGAAGTCGGACTGCCAGATCTCCACCTCACCCTGACTGGAACGAACGGCTCGTCCGTCGCCTCGACGACGTCGAACGGAAACGGACGCTTCACATTCACGAACGTCCCAAAGGGCACCTATCACGTCAGCATCGACTCGTCGAACTTCGCCTCTGGTTATACGGGCCTTTTCTGGCTCGGCACGCAGTCGTTGACGCCCACCTCATCGCTCAGCCAAACAGCGCAAGCTCTGCTCAGTGTTCCGCTCGTCGACTTTGCGATGATCACCGCATACCTGTGGATCTGGTCGGGATTCGCCATGGTCCTTTTGGGAGCGGGACTCGCGGCTCTCGATCGCGAGGTTCTCGAAGCGGCGAAGATCGATGGCGCAACTGAATGGCAAAGCTTCAGGCGAGTGACTGTTCCACTCCTCGCCCCGGTCATAACAGTGATCTTCGTCACAATGATCATCAACGTGCTCAAGGTGTTCGACATCATCTTGAACATGGCACCCGGATCGTCTCAGGAGGGAGCAAACACTCTTGCGCTCGCGATCTACAACACCGGATTCACAGGAGGGATCCACACCGGGCTCGCAAGTGCAATCGCGGTCATCTTGTTTGTGCTCGTCGTCCCCGCGATGGCGTGGAACCTGAAAAAGCTCAAAGGTGCGAAGAACAGTTAGGGGGAGTCGATGGCAGTAGTCGAAGCACCAGCGCCCGCCCTGCCGAGCGCACGGCGGTTTGCCTTTCGATTCCGTCCATCACGTGTTCTGCTCAACGCTGTCCTCGCCGCGATCGGACTGTTTTGGCTCGTTCCGACAGTCTCGATCGCCATCATCTCGTTCCGTCCCGAGGGTCTGTTCCAGACGTCCGGGTGGTGGATGGTGTTCAGCGCCCCGGCTCAGCTCACCCTTGAGAACTACAAGTCCCTGTTTTCACAAGGTCTTGTAGCCGGAGGCCTGCTCGACTCGCTCATCACCTCAATCGAGATCACGATTCCGGCGACGTTCCTAGTCACGGTGATCTCCAGTCTCGCCGCCTACTCGCTCGTTTTTGGACGCTGGCGTGGACGGACTGCAGCGTTTCTGGTCATCGTCGGTCTGATGGTCGTGCCGATCCAGATCGCGCTCTTGCCAGTGGTCCAGCTCTATCGGGCCTTCGGCTCCGTGACTGGTTTCAATCCCTACGGCACGATCGAAGGGGTCGTCATCTTCCACGTCGCCTTCGGGTTGCCGTTCGGCATCTTTTTGATGCGCAACTTCTATACCGGCATACCGAACGAGCTTGTCGAAGCGGGAAGGATCGACGGAGCGGGCGAATGGCTGCTGTTTCGTCGTCTGATCGTTCCTCTCGGCATGCCGGCGGTTGCCTCGCTGGCGATTTTCCAGTTCATCTGGGTGTGGAACGACCTCCTCGTAGCGCTCGTCTTTCTCGGCGGTTACCCGCATTTCCCGCTCACGATCTACCTTTACGATCAGACGCGCACGCTTGCTGCGAACTACTGGATCATCGCGACCGGCGCCATGGTGTCGATCATCGTTCCGCTGATCGTCTTTTTCAGCTTCCAGCGTTACTTCGTGCGCGGCATCCTCGCCGGAGCTGTCAAGTGAGCTCGGTGTCGGCACTCGCATCTCATATTTCAGCTGTGCCGGTCGCGTGGAGAACCAATTGCGTTCCGGCAAAGATCGTGAACGTTGCTGAGCCGCGCGTTGTCGTGGAAGGATCAAACAGGTGCACGGGCCACAGGGGCGTCGTGCGCGACGTCGATCTGGCGCCCGAGGTGTGGGCGGGAATGGGGGAGCTGTAGCACCCGTCACCCTCGAGAGGGTCAAGAAGATCTATCCGAACGGGTTCGAGGCGCTTCACGGTCTCGACCTCAACGTTGCTGAAGGCGAGTTCATGGTGCTCGTCGGCCCTTCGGGTTGCGGCAAGACCACCGCCCTTCGCATGGTCGCCGGGCTGGAGGACATCACCTCGGGGGTCTTGCGAATCGGCGACAGAGTGATGAACGATGTCTCGCCGCGCGACCGAGACGTTGCGATGGTCTTTCAGAGCTACGCGCTTTATCCGCATATGACCGTTGCCGAGAACATCGGTTTCGCGTTGAAGCTTCGCAAGATGCCGAAGGCGGAAATCGCCAAGAAAGTCCGCGAGACGGCGGAGATCCTCGGTCTCACCGAGTGGCTCGACCGCAAACCCGGCCAGCTGTCGGGCGGCCAACGTCAGCGTGTCGCGATGGGTCGAGCGATCGTCCGCGAGCCGTCGGTGTTCTTGATGGACGAGCCGCTCTCGAACCTCGACGCGAAGCTGCGTGTGCAAATGCGTGCTGAAGTCCTTCGCATTCAGCGGCGAATCGGAGTCGCGACGATGTACGTGACGCACGATCAGATCGAGGCGATGACGATGGGGGATCGCGTCGCGGTGCTGCGCACTGGCGATCTTCAACAGTGCGACCATCCACAGGCCCTTTACGACCATCCCGTGAACCTGTTCGTAGCTGCTTTCATCGGCTCACCAGCGATGAACCTGTTCGAAGGGGCGCTGACCGAGGACCGAGAAACGCTCATCATCGGTGACCAGAAACTGGCGCTTCCCGACTCGATCAAGGTGCTGCGACCAGCCCTCAGCTCATACGCCAATAAGCCGATCGTCGTCGGCTTCCGCCCCGAGCACTTGAGCCCGGCAACCTCGGATTCGAGCAACACCGCCCTCGACACGAAGGTCGACCTTGTCGAGGCGCTCGGGAGCGAATTGCTCGTCCACTTCCAGATAGACGCGAAGCGCGTACTCGCAGAAGGCGTCCAAGAAGACGTCGCTGCCGAGTCAGGACCTGGTCAGCTCGAAGTCCACGGCGAAGGCGTTGCGCGCGTCGACCCGAGGCTGACCGTGAAGGTTGGCGATCGACTCCGTCTGGAGGTCGACATCGATCGCATGCAGTTCTTCGATCCGACGACGGGTGAGGCGGTCTGGGAGTAAGAGCGAAAAGCCGACGTCAGGCGCCGGGCACTTAACCTCTGGCGTCGGATCGCTCGAGTGCAGCTCGAGCGAGATTGCCGCTGCGAAGTCCTTCGAGATCGAGCGTCACGTACCGGTAGCCGGCCTCTTTGACCGTTGCGACGACGGCTAGGCGCTCGGACAGGGCGTGCTCGAGCTCGTCGAGTCCGAGCTCGATGCGGGCGCTGTCGCCGTAGTGACGGACCCGAACTTCCTTGAACCCGAGTCTGCGCAGGCCGGACTCGGCTTCTTCGACCCGGCGCAGGACGCCGATCGACACGGGAGTGCCGTGCGGGACGCGTGAGGCAAGACAGGCAGCCGCCGGCTTGTCCCAGGTGCTTAATCCGAGATCGCGCGAGATCGCCCGCACTCCTTTTTTGTCGAGACCAGCTTCGACGAGCGGGAAGACGGCGCCGCGCTCGCGAGCCGCCCGCTGCCCGGGTCTATGGTCCGAGAGGTCGTCGACATTGACCCCGAGAGCGATCGAAGCACTCTCGGCGAGCGCCGGGGCGGCGAGAACGTCCATCAGCTCACGCTTGCAGTGGTAACAGCGATCGAGGTCGTTACGCACGTAGTTCGTGTCCGCGAGCTCGTGGGTTTCGACGACGAGGTGACGCAGTCCCCACTCGCTAGCGAGCTCGCGGCAGTGATGAAGCTCATCGGTGGGAAGTGAGGGGGACGAGGCGGTTACACAAAGGACGCGGTCACTGCCGAGCGTCGTGTTCGCAACATACGACAGCAGCGCCGAGTCTGCGCCGCCGGAAAAGGCGACAACGACGCGGCCGAGATCGCGAATAGTTGACTCGAGCCTTTCGAGCTCTCGGACTTGGTTTGTGCGGCTGAGCGAGCTCAACGCTTCACCTGCGACTAAGGGACGACAAGATGGCGCCGGGGGAGCCCACCGTGCCCGTGACGAACGGGCCGAATTCTCCAAAACGCGCCGACGCCGGGTCGAAGCGCATCTCGTAGACGCACTCCTTCAAATCGTCAAAGGACCGCCCGAATAGCGTCACTCCCCACTCCCAGTCGTCAAGTCCGGTTGAACCCGTGACGAGCTGGACAACACGCCCGTGGAAGCGGCGCCCGACTCTTCCGTGGCCGATCATTAGCTGCAAGCGCTCCTCGTAGGAGAGCAGGTACCAGTTGTCGGCGCCCCGTCGTTTCGACATCGGATAGAAGCAAACAGCTGGCATCCCTGCGGGTGGAAGGGTCGGGCGGAGGCGGGCCACCTTCATCGCCTCGGGGACACCGCCCGAATACTCAGAGAGTTCGGTGACCGAGACGTACGACCAACGCGGGGTGCAACCGGCGTGGCCCACCTCACTTTGGAGCTGTCGCAGCCGCTCGAACGAGGGGCCTAGACCGATCAGCCCAAAGTCTCCCTTGTGGCCGAGAAGCTCGGCCGTGACGACTTGGTGATCGTCCGCCTGGCACTGTTTGATGGCCGTTTCGATCGCGTCGATGTCGGCGCCTCGGGCGAGGTCACAGAACAGATGAAGAACCGCCCAGCCGGGCCATTCGTCGGGCGAAGCGTCCGCTTTCGATTCGGGTTCCGGGTTGTGGCCAGCGGGTCCGCTCACATCTTCATGCTAGGACGACGAGCCGGTGCCACCCTCGACGCGATCCGGCGGGGCGCTTTGGCGCCCCGCCGGATCCAACTGCCGCACGCATTTGAGCGGCTTAGAAGTCGTCCATCCCACCGCCCGGAGGCATGGCAGGCGCCTTTTCCTCGGGCTTGTCGACGACGACCGCCTCGGTCGTCAAGAAGAGCGCGGCAATCGAGGCCGCGTTCTGCAGAGCTGACCGGGTGACCTTTGCTGCGTCAATAACGCCCGCATTGAAGAGGTCCTCATACTCGCCGGTTTCGGCGTTCAGGCCGTCGGCGAGATTTGAAAGACCACGGACTTTTTCGATCACGACCCCGCCCTCGAGTCCGGCGTTGACGGCGATCTGCTTCAGCGGCTCCTCGACGGCGCGGGCAACGATTCGGGCACCGGTCGCCTCGTCACCTTCGAGCTTTTCGGCCCGATCGAGGATCGTTTGCTGGGTGCGCAGGAGTGCCACACCCCCGCCCGGGACGACGCCCTCTTCGATTGCGGCCTTCGTCGTCGAGACGGCGTCCTCGATGCGGTGCTTCTTTTCCTTGAGCTCGACCTCGGTCGCTGCTCCCACCTTGATCACCGCCACACCGCCCGACAGCTTGGCGAGGCGCTCCTGGAGCTTTTCGCGGTCGTAGTCGGAGTCGGTGTTCTCGATCTCGGTCTTGATCTGGTTGATGCGGCCCTTGATGTCGGCCTCCTCGCCAGCGCCCTCGACGATGGTCGTCTCGTCTTTCGAAACGACCACCTTTCGAGCGCGGCCGAGCAAGTCGAGTGTCACATTTTCGAGCTTCAGGCCGACGTCTTCGGTGATCACTTGACCGCCGGTCAAGATGGCCATGTCCTGCAGCATCGCCTTGCGGCGCTCGCCGAAGCCCGGAGCCTTGACGGCGGCACTCTTGAAGGTGCCGCGGATCTTGTTGACGACGAGGGTGGCGAGTGCCTCGCCCTCGACGTCTTCCGCGATGACGACGAGCGACTTGCCCGTCTGCATCACCTTTTCAAGGACCGGCAAAAGGTCGCGCACGGCGGAGATCTTCGATCCGCTGAGGAGGATGTACGGGTCTTCGAGCCCTGCCTCCATGCGGTCGGAGTCGGTGACGAAGTACGGCGAGATGTAGCCCTTGTCGAAGCGCATCCCTTCGACCAGGTCCATCTCCATGCCGAAGGTCTGGGACTCCTCGACGGTGATGACGCCGTCCTTGCCGACCTTGTCGATTGCCTCGGCGATCATGCCGCCGATCTCTGGGTCTGCGGCTGAGATCCCAGCCACCTGAGCGATCTGGTCCTTCGAGTCGGTGTCCTTTGAGATCTCCTTCAGGCGTCCGACTGCCGACTCGACCGCCGCCTCGATGCCGTGCTTCAGCGACATCGGGTTCGCCCCGGCGGCGACGTTGCGGAGCCCCTCGCGCACGAGCGCCCCGGCGAGCACGGTTGCCGTCGTCGTCCCGTCGCCGGCGACGTCGTCGGTCTTTTTTGCGACTTCCTTGACGAGCTCGGCGCCAACCTTCTCGAACGGGTCCTCGAGCTCGATTTCCTTCGCGATGGACACGCCGTCGTTGGTGATCGTCGGCGCTCCCCACTTCTTTTCGAGGACGACGTTTCGTCCCTTCGGTCCGAGGGTCACCTTCACGGCGTCGACGAGCTGGTTCATTCCCCGCTCGAGCCCACGCCTGGCGTGCTCATCGAACTCGATCAACTTCGGCATCTCGGCAGTCCTCCATCAGTCGCTCGGGCATTCCGAGCACTAGCACTCTAACGGGATGAGTGCCAATAGCAAACCACGACGGCGTCGGATCCGCAAGATCGCCGGCTCGGCGAAGGACATCGCCTCGCCGTCGTTTATTGCCCGAGGTGGTGGGCCCGACGATGATGTCTCCGTGTCCGCCCGGCGAGCGCCCGAACGGCGCCCGCTCGCGGGAGCCCCGTCCCCCGGTCTTCCGGGAGGAACCCCTGTCGGCTGACCTCGTCATCGCTTCGAATCGCGGGCCGCTCTCACTCGTCCGCGACGAAGACGGCCGGCTCGTCTCTGGCCACGCAGCAGGGGGTCTCGCCCCGAGCCTGGCGCGTGCGCTCGAGGGGAGATCGGCGGTCTGGGTAGCTGCCGCGATGTCGACGGCCGAGCACGAAGCCGCCGCCCGGCACCTTCCGATCGAGACTGACGGCGGGGTGCAAGTCCGCCTTGTCGAGGTCTCTCCGGAAACCTTCGGCGCCGCGTACCGCGTCGTTGCCAACGGGACGTTGTGGTTCTTGTACCACGGCATGTTCGACCGCGTTTATCGACCGGTGTTCGACCGGCACTTTTATGAGGCTTGGGACGGCTACCGCTCGTACAACGAATCATTCGTCGACGTCATCGAGCAGGTTGCCGCCGATGGGGCGACCGTCGTAGTCAACGACTACCACCTCGCTCTTGTCGGCTCGGCGCTGGCCGCCCGCCGTCCGGACCTGCGAACCGTCCACTTCGCGCACACCCCGTTTTGTTCACCAGAGGAGCTCGCGGTGTTGCCGCGCTCGGTCGCAACCGAGCTGATCGACGGCCTTTCGTCGTTCGGTGTCGTCGGGTTCCACACCGAACGGTGGGTCGAGGCCTTCCGCCGCTGCACGACCGCACTCGACGTCGATGCGCCCCGGCTTGTAGCGATCCCGCTCGGCGTCGACGCAGCCGAACTTCATCGCCGCAGCGAATCCCACGAAACAGCGAAGCGACGCGACGAGCTGATCTCGCGCCTCGAGGGCCGCAAATACGTCTTTCGAAGCGATCGCGTCGAGCCTTCGAAGAACGTCGTACGCGGCTTTCTCGCATTTGAGGAGGTGCTCGAGGGCGACGCGGCTTTGCGCGAGAACGTTGTCTTTGGCGCACGGCTATATCCGTCACGAGAAGAGCTCCCCGAATACCTCGCTTACCGCAGCGCCATCGAGCGCGCCGCTCAGCGGATCAACAACCGCTTCGCCACGGGATCGTTCACGCCGATCGAGCTCGAGATCGCCGATGATCTTGACGCGAGCCTCGTCGGGTTATCGGTCGCCGACGTGATCCTCGTCAACCCGCTGAGAGATGGCATGAACCTCGTCGCCAAGGAAGGACCAATCGTCAACCAGAAAAATGGGGTTCTCATCCTCAGCACCGAAGCGGGCGCGTTTGAGCAACTGGGCGAGGAGTCGCTCGCCGTCGAACCTTATGACGTGCACGGAACGGCGGCAGCGCTGCGCCGCGCCCTCGAACTCCCGGCGTCCGAGCGAAGGGCGAGGGCGGCGCGCCTTTCGACGCTCGCCTCGGTTCGACCGCCGACCGAGTGGCTCACCGAGGTCGTCGCGTCGGCCAAGCGCGCCAAGCCCGCCGGTAGCGGATGAATCAGATCGTGACTTCGGGTTTCAGCCCGGCGGCGGTAGTTCGTTCGGCGCTCGGTGCTCTGTTCCGAGCTCGCCACTGTGCGCCCAGGCTCGTTGTCTTCTTCGCCCCTGGCGCGCCCATCGGCGCAGGCCGATCGCGGCCGAAACGAGCATGACCCAACCCGGCCAGAATGATCCCTGCCCGCCTAACAACCAGATTCCGATGGCGATGATGCTCGGTGTGGCCATCTGGACGAAGAATCGCAGCTTGGCGCGCGGGT
>Ga0070733_10001398_pt1 | contig 18045 bp, 13 predicted proteins | sample Coa_R1_9_FD_66450 | JGI IMG/M metagenome (GOLD analysis project Ga0070733, IMG submission 66450) | Surface soil microbial communities from Centralia Pennsylvania, which are recovering from an underground coalmine fire - Coalmine... | ecosystem: Environmental > Terrestrial > Soil > Unclassified ... | reverse complement strand
CAGGCAGGAGTGCGGGGCCTCGCGAGGAAAGCGCGGCGGATTCGGTTGGGACACGTCCGCCGACTCGTTCATTCGGTGCTGCCGTGACCGCGAAAGACGCCGAGGCGACCATAATCGCTCTGGCTGTCACGCTTATCCTGGTCCCATCTGTGGGCCTCGCGTGCCGGCGCTTCGGAATCCTGGACTATCCTGGTCCGCTGAAGATCCACACCCGTCCCGTTCCTCGCCTCGGCGGAATCGCAATTGCCGTCGCCATCGGCGCGGGCATTCTGGCCGCCAGAGTCATTCTGTTCAAACAGTGGCCCGTCCTCGCCGCCTTCGCCCTTCTGTGGCTCGTGGGACTGATTGACGACCTTCACGGACTCCCGCCGCTCATCCGCCTGGGAGCTCAAGTCCTCTCTGGACTGTTCCTCTGGCGTGCTGGATTCGGCGTTCCTGTAGGAAACGCAACCCTGAGCCTTCTTGCGACAAGTCTGCTCGTCGTCCTGTGCGTGAACGCTTGGAACTTCTGGGACGGTGCAGATGGGCTCGCGGCAGGCGTCGCCGGAATTGCCGCGCTCGTCTTTTTCTTGCAGCCTACACGCGCCGGCAGTTCCCTCGGAGACCTTGCCTGCATTCTCGCTGGCACCTGTGCCGGTTTTCTGATCTTCAATTTTCCTGGAGCAAGAGCTTTAACTTTCCTGGGCGATTCTGGGAGCACCCTCCTTGGGCTGGCGCTGGCTCTGCTGACTCTCGATTTCTATCGTTCGAATGACGCGAGCCTCTCGGTCGTCCTGTTCCCTTTTCTCGTTGCCGCGCTTCCGCTCCTGGATGCGACCTTCGCCGTGATCCGCCGCGTGCGTCATGGTCGGTCTCCGCTGTACGGTGATCGACGCCACATTTACGACCTCGCGTTCGCACGGGGGTGGCCTCCGAGAAAAGTCGCGTTCGCCTGCTATGGCGTCACGTCGCTGTTTGCTGCCGTCGGCTCATTAGCCATGCGGTCTCGACCGGCACTGGTTCTTCCCATAGGGGCGGTTGCCACGATCGCATTCATTATCATGGCTGTCCGGCTGGGTTGTCTTCGCACTGAGGAAACGATGCCTGCGCGAGGAAAGATACAACTCCGCTCTTCGCGAGCAAATTCAAGCTGAAAGGAATCCGCAGCTCCCAAGGGGCGGCGTAGGAATGCCCTAGGTGGGGTTCGAGAGGATCGTGCGCGTGCCGCGGCGGTTCCGGTCGTTTGCAGTAGCCTGCTTCGTCGTGTTTCCGAGCTGCACCAGTATTTTGCGCAGCTTCGCGCGCTCTTCGAGATCAATATCGACCACTTCGAAGGCGCGCGCCTGCGTATTCGCGTCGCGCACAATGGTTTGCGCCTTGATATTCTTCTGCGCCGCATTCATCCGCAGACCAACGACACTGCCGGGATGCAGGCTTTGCTCACAGAGAGCGACGCCGCCACCCAAGGTGAGTTCCGGAATTTCCAACTGGCAGTTTTCCTTAAGGTCTGTAGTGGTCGCCGGCACGGGATACTCCAACCGCAGGCGCGCATAACGCCGCTGGCGAATCGCCGACGAATTAGGATCGGGGTCAAGCGGCTCGATCGAAAACTCTGCCGTGCTCAGACCGCTGCGCGGAACGAAGTTGCGCACCCAGTCGGGATCGATCTTCTCCATCGCTTGAGCGGCGACCAAACGCAACTCCGAGGGATGCGCCCACCGGAAGGCCTTTCTCGCTTCGGCGATTTTTCGGAGCGCGGCCTCCGCCGTGACCGTGCGCAGGCGTCCCAAAGCCTCGATCGCCTTCAGTTGAAGATAACCCGACTGGCCCTTCGGGATGTCCCCTTCTGCGATACGCAGGAATTTCATGTTGGCGGACTGTTCGCCGCTCATACCGATTTCGTCAACGGCCAGCGGACGAATCAAATGGTCCAGGTGATCGAACAAGTCCAGCAGGAGACGGCCGCGATCGGGCGAGCCGCACGCGGCGATTTGCCGGACCACGCGATCGTGAGCCGTGCGTTTCCACTCCCTCATTCGCACCGGCAACACCTGCGCCAGCACGTCGGCATCGAGTCGCGCCAGAATTCCGATCGTGTCTACGGCTTCGTTCGTTGATCCTTCGCGCAGGATCCGCCGTAAGTGGTCGAGCGCCTCGGGTCCGAGAGCGTCCAACATCGAAATGAGAAGGTCGCAATCTTCCCGCAACCCCGCCCGCGAGAATCGCGATGCGATCTGCTCGGAAGCGGCCGCGGGAATCCGTCGCAGCAAATCCCGCAATCCTGTAGGAACTTCGTTCGAGCGCAGGGCTTCGTCGATGAACTCGGGAAGGCGATTCTCGATTCCGATTCTCGGCCGCACGCTCTTCGCGATGCTCGGACGCTCGCCCTCGATATAGCCGAGCAGTTCGATCGATCTTTGCAGGCCGGAGTAGGATCGCTTTCTCGCCGCCTCCTGAGAGAGCCGGACGAAGGCCGCGCTCACCAGACTCTGCAGTTCGGAATCGGCTTCCTCTGCAAGCTGCACGCCCACCTGACGGATGGTTTCCGTGAGCAAGCGGTCGGGACCGGCGGCATAGACAGGGGCGAGTTCTGCAACTCCCGAGGCTGATTGGCGCCGAATCTCTACTGAACCATTCGTAATGCAATTGGCGTACCGGATTAGGATTCGATCGGCCGCTTCGGCATCGCCCTTGGCTCGGGCCTGCTCCACGAATTCGCGAATGCGAGCAGGTGGAACACACCAGGCATCGTCCGAATCGAGCACGGCCCGCTTCTTCTCTTCAGAGACTTGCGCCCAGAACTGGTCGGCAAGCACGTCAGCGTGCGCCGGGACCTCGATTCCCGCCTCGGCCATTCTCTCTTCGTAAACTCCTACCACTTTGCGAAGAGCGTTCAACTCCTGATCCATTTCGTCGAGCATCTGTTTTACGGCGTCGACTTTTAGGTCGCCACGCTCATAGTTCTCGAGGGCAAAGCGGACCGCGATGTGCTCTGCGAGTTTCAGCAGCGTGGGCTTATCGGTCGTTTCAGAGGGAGCTTGTGCTGCCAAGGCCGACAGCGCCTGGCTGACCGTAAACCTCGCTCGACGCGGCAGATGCGAGAGTCGCGACTGAAACGCGCTCGGGTCGATCTTCTCCTCGCCGGACGTCCTGGCGATCTGAGAAAGGACCTGCAGGATGCCCTGCAACTCGTCTTCGTGCAGAGTCATCAAGCCGGTCTCGAGCGTTACCGAACCACCTTCTTTTTTTATCGCACGAGGGGTTCGAACAGCCGCGCTCACGCTCGCCCACCGGCCCTGTTTGCCGGGACTCGCCCGACGTCCGGAGACGGGGTGAGCCGATCGTTCAGCTGGGGCTCCGCCATCGCCCGGTTCCGCGCCCGATCCGAAATCGCTGGAGCCAATCTCCGTTATGACCGAGGCCGCCCCGGCGAGAAGTGCGTTCTCGGGGCCGGAAGCTTGCTGGCTTCCTTCACCCGGCTGATTTGCCGAAGAATGGCTGTTCGGAGAGTTGAACCAGAAGCCGCCCGCATTCGCGTCGATCTCGGTTCCGCCGCTGGCGCCTCCGCCGGTTCCGCCGATGATATTCCATCCGGCCGCGTCGTTCTGATTCTGCGGGGAGTTCGGAGTTCGACGCCTCGAACCGGACGCTGCGTCGCGTGCTCCGCCCTTCGAACCACCAGCAACAACGGTCGCCGAGCCTTCGACGAGTCCGTGTCCCTCATGGCTGGAATTCGATCCATTGCCGTCGAAACCGCTGTGTCCGTGGCCGGACCCTCGTTTCCAATCGTGACCCGCGCGGTCTCCGGCCGCGTACTCATCGCTTCCTGACGATCCGCCCGATCCGCCGCCGGCCCTCATTCCTTCGGCAGCGACGATCAACTTCAACAGTTTCTCCGGGTCCTGCAGCATCTCGTCCTGTTGATCGGACGTGAGTCCAAGCGTTCGAGCTGCAAGCTGCGCGGCCACGGTGGTCTTGGCGGCTGCGGAGTCAGCCGGAACGAAGCAAACTTCGTTGACATGAATATTCTGATCACCCTGGAGCGCGGATTTCAATTGCTCGGCGAGTTGCGCGGGTTTCGCACCGCTTCCCGTGGGGAAAGCTCGCACGAATTTGGTGAGGCTGGCCTGGTTCACCTTGGCGGAAAAGTAGATGCTTGCGATTCCGGAGGACGACAGCATCCGCGCGAAGCTCTTTTCCGCAGCCGCCGATTCCAGCGGCGTTCCGTCCAGGAGAAGCTGATCCGCGGAGACGGAGAGAAGCAGGCCGGCGTCTCCTTCGCCTAGCGCGGTGCGCAATTCCGCCCATGCAGTTTCGTATTGCCGGGCAGTGCGGGGGTGACCGAAGTCATACATTCGCGCGAACTTAAGCAGAATATTCAGGCTGCGCACAAAGGCGCGCGCCGCGGTGGCTCGTTTGTCGGTATGGGGCTGCATGTATGAGTCGGCGCAATGGCTCGCCGCTCACAGAAATATGCGTCGAAGGGAGGGCGTCGGCAATGGTACCGGTGTCCTGTTCGCTACTGGCCGTTAGTCCTATTCCGGGAGGGGGGCCGCCGCAGCCGCCCCTAGAAAGTAGAGGACGTGCCGCGGAGCCAGGCGTCTAAGTCTTTGATATGAAAAAGGATAGTCAGCGCTCCGAGTTCCCGCAGGCGCTCGGCGCGCTGGGGCCGCTCTTCTCCTCGACCCGGAAGGACGCCAACAAAGGGAACGTTGGCGGCGCGTGCTGCCAACGCATCATCGACGTTGTCGCCGATATATAAAGCATCGTGCGATTCCCGGTCAGCAAGGATTTTTAGAAGCCCTTCGGGATCGGGTTTTGGACGTTTCACGTCTTCCACGGTGACCACATTCTTCAACAATTCGCGGCACTTGCATCGGGCAAGGGTGTACTGCAGTTCGACTTTCGTTCTGCCCGTGAACAGAGCCAACTCGGAGTGGCTGGCAAGCTTTCGCAATTGGGCGAGCGGCAGCGACCATTTCTCATTTTTCACGTTGCCGTCGCCTTTCTGACCCCAGTACAGTTCCACAAACTTGCGCTTCACCTCGTCATACTCGGCGTCTCCGCCCAGGGAACGGACCCACGCGGTGGACAGTTTCCAATCGTCGTTGTATCCGGATTTGTTTTTCCACTTGTGCAGCTCGGCGCGAGTAACTCTCTTTCCCGTGAAGAATTCCACAGTTTCGAGCGTCGTCTTCTGAAATGATCGGCGGACGTCTACGAGCACACCATCCACGTCGAAAATGATTACGGAGGGATATTTCCCGCCACGTGCAGGCATCAAGCAGGCGTTTCGTCGGATTTGTCGGACGACCGGGAGCCTTCCTCGCTGGAATCGTTCTCTGTTTCCGCCTTTGGCAAAATCTCGGATGGAGCATCCACAGGTATAGCTGCAGACGGGGCGGTCTCCTCCGCGTCCTTCGGCTTGTCACCATTCCCCGCGCCTACTTCCTCCAGAGAATCCGATGACCACGCTTGCCCGCTCTGCACGTCGGCCAGCGCCGGCTCCGGTTCTGCCGGTGTCTCAGACGAAACCTCCTCCTGCGGCGCGGGGGACTCCTCTGGAGCAGCCGCCGGAGACACCTCCGACGGCCTGGCCTCTGGTTGCACCGCGGTGAGCGTCTCCAGTCGTTTCTCGAGGGCGCCTGCGATTAAATCGATGATTACTTTTGCTGCGCTCCCGTCGGGATCCTTCAGCGGGTTGTAAGCCGTCACCTCTATGGCAGCCAGATTCTTCTGCTGTGCGAATATTTGAAGCGCCTCGCGAACATCGTCCAGAGTCAGACCACCGGATCCGGGATAATTCGTCGCCTGGAACTCTGCAATCACGTCGACGTCAAAGTGGAGCACGAATTCGGAGCCGCTCGCGTGAATGCGTTCGAGCGCTCGATTTGCAGCCACGCCGACGCCGACGCGTCTAATTTCGTCGGCCGTGTAGCTGCGCAAAGGGGACTTGCGCAGTACTTCGTCCTCACTCGGGTCGAGACGGTCGATTCCGAACAGCGCCAAGTCCGGCTCCCGAACCAGAGGCGGCTCGCCCCAGAACCGCACGAGTTCCGCGGCGCCGCGTCCGGTAAGATGGGAAACGACCATTCCATCCACGCAGCCGGAAGGCGTCGTCGCCGGCGTGTTTAGATCGGCGTCGCGATCCATGTAAAGCAGGCCGACTCGCCGGAAATAGCGGCGCGCTCCGGCCACAACCGCCAGCGCAACCGAACAGTCTCCGCTGAGAATAAGGGGTAAAGCCGAGGACTTGACGGCTTGCTCGACGCGGGGCTTCAGCGCCTCGAGGGCGCGCACAACTGCGGGAAGATTTCGTGCACGAGGACTTTGTTCGTCCAGCTTATAAACTTGCTGGGGGTCGTCGCCGAGGTCACTGACCTCATATCCTATGGAGGCGAGCCGCTCGGCTAGTCCGGCGTTGCGGAAGGCTGACGGGGCACCCTCATGCCCGGCGGACATGGCCGCGGCGCTGGTGGGCGCGCCGAGTAAAGCAAGCTTTCTTGCCTGGCGGACAATCTTGACCGCCACTCATGAGCTCCTGTTTAAAGTTTCCGCCGCCCCGGCGGGATCGAATCAGCGCGCGACCGGGCGCTGGCGGGCCGCCAGTTCCGGAGGCAGCGTGAATCGCACATCTTCGCGAATCAGATCCAAATCGCGTTGGTTCGTAAACCCGAGCTTCGAAAGGCGCTGGCTAACCTGCTCGACGAGCACCTCCGGCGCGGACGCTCCAGCGGTCAGCCCGACCGTCTTGATCGCCTCGAATGAGGATGCATCAACGTCGTTGGCATCCTCGATCAGCCGTGCCGCGACGCCCGCTCGTTTCGCGACTTCCACCAGGCGGTTTGAGTTCGAGCTGTTGGCCGAACCCACCACAAGTATCAGTTCCACGTCGCGTGCGAGCGCCTCAACCGCTTCCTGGCGGTTCTGCGTTGCGTAGCAGATGTCGTCCGATGCGGGTCCGGCGATCGAAGGAAACCGTTGCCGCAGCTTGGCAACGATCTCCTGCGTATCATACAGAGACAGCGTCGTTTGCGTGAGGAAGGCAAGCCGGGTCGGGTCCGGCACTTGCAATTGCTCGGCTTCCTCCACGCTGCCGACCACCACCGTCTGCTGGGGGGCTTCGCCCGAAGTTCCGACGATCTCCTGGTGATCGCGGTGCCCGATCAGAATCAAGGTGCGGCCCTCGCGCGCAAACTTGAGCGCCTCGAGATGAACTTTGGTCACCAACGGGCACGTTGCGTCGATGATGCGCAACGCTCTCTCCTGCGCTTCAGTGCGGACGCGCGGCGGAACTCCGTGCGCGCTGAATACAAGCACGGCGCCGGTCGGCACTTCCCCGATCGATTCGACGAAAATCGCGCCGCGACGCCGGAGTTGATCCACGACGTAACGGTTGTGAACAATCTCGTGATGAACGTAGACCGGGCGCCCGTACGCCTCGAGCGCCAATTCCACAATGTCCACCGCGCGCACTACGCCTGCGCAAAAACCTCTCGGGCGTACGCGCACCAAAGTCTTTGCCCCGTGATTTGTCCCTTTGATCTGTGCGAGACTCATTCGAGCTCCGGAAACCCACTTAGTTTACCTGAAACCGCGCTTTCCTCGCCAGTTTGTTCCTTCCTCGAAACACGCAAAACAATGAAATTGAGGGCTTTGAAAGCGGCCTGTCCGAAAAAAGAAGGGATTTGCGGTAGGCACCGGGGTTCGGTGAATGATTCTTCGGCGCAACAGAGTCACTGGTCGGCTATTCGAGGAGGGCAGAAAAAGGAAAGCCGCAGTCGGCGGAGGAGAGTTCGCCGCTGCGGCGTTTTCCTTTGCAGTCAGGACTACGAAATCAATGCGCAGATTGGGAGCGCGCGGTGCGCAGTGCCTTTCGGCTCATCTCTTCCAGGGTGGAATAACCACGCCTGGTGGAAACCGCAAGCACGCGCACTCCTGCTTCCGTCAGACCGAAGCCTCTCTCGCCAATTGCGCCAAGCACGTAAAAAAGCCCGCCCAAAAGCAGAAGTGAAGCGAAACCCATGCCGAACAAGATCTCTGCCGCAAGCAATTCGCGCACGAAATACAGTTGCAGAACGAAAAGCATCGCCAGGATTGAAATCGTCCTGGTTCGAACCTTGGGGTTCGCAACCATCCTGCTTCCCGCTTCCGTCAGTATCCGAATCCCCGATTTCATGGCCCCCTCCTACACCCGACGATTTAGATGCAAACGCCTGTCCAAAAGACGCAGTGGCGCAAGTGACTGATAGGTGAAGAGATCGGCGAATTCGCAGACTGGGAATTGGGAAAACTGTTTCCAAGGACAGGAAAAGGACAGGGAAACGCCGGCTGCTGAAAAGAAGCTCTCTCGCAGACGAATTGCGGCTACACCAACTCGTGTACTTCGACTTTGCTTCGCCGCTACCTTAAGACCCACTCGATGGGTCTTCCGATAAATGTGAAGTCCACGCGCTGGCCCGCTGTTCCGGGCCAATCGACCCGAGCAGCTTGAGCTTTCCCCACAAACTGCTGCACATTTCGGGCGAGATAGACCTCGACGGCCACGCCTTCCCTGATGGGTGGTTGATATCCGCACAAGAAGCCGCTCGCGCTCACCGTCTCTGTTGCGGTGAGTACTTCGGACGCGGCCCCGGCCTGATCGGCGGCACGAAGTTTCAACGTTACTCTCAAACGCACGCGGGGATCGCCACGAGCAACACGCGACCCGCCGTTCGTGAGTTTCGCCAGCTTCTTCTCCAGAGCCTCAAAATCGACTGGCTTCTGAACGTAGTCCTTGGCACCGAGCGATTCGCAAAATTCCTTGTAGCTCGCGCTGGATTCCCCGGAAATAATAATGATCGGGATGTGCTGGGTGAAACTTAGCGAGGAAATCGTCTGACAAACTTCGAATCCCGAGTACTTCGGCATCATCAGATCGAGCAGAATCGCGTCCGGCTTCTCCTTCAGTGCCAGGGCAAGCGCCTCCTCGGGAGAACCCGTCTCGATGATTTCATGCGAATTCTTGAGCCGGAAACGAAGAACTTTTCGCATCGATTCATCATCGTCGATCACCAGTAGCTTGGACATGTGGTCTCCTAATTCTTCACCAGTTGCGAGCTTTCTTCGGCGCGATGCGCTACGTCGTCAGCGCGGAGATCGGGGGGAACGTGAAGAAGGGCGTTCTCAACCGCGCGGACAAGAGTCTCCCGTGTAAACGGTTTTCGAAGGACCACGAGCCCGGGCCGCAGATCTCCGCGGACCTCAATGGCGCCGTCGGTGTAGCCGGACATAAACAGAACGTGCATCTGAGGGCGCTCCGATCCCAGGATTTTTGCCAGTTCGCCCCCGCTCATGCCGGGCATGACCACATCCGTGAGCAGCAGATCGATAGGAGCGGCAGCCTTTTCGGCAATTTCCAGCGCCTGCGCTCCTTCACATGCTTCGAGAACCGTGTATCCCATCGTGCTCAGCGTCGCTCGTGTCAGCTTGCGAAGCGACGTCTCGTCCTCCACGAGCAGAATAGTGCGGGCGCGGTCGGACCGCGGGGCCCTCATTTCTTGATGTGGCACCAACTCCGCCACGCCCTCCGCACGAGGCAGGAAGATACGAAACGCGGCGCCTTGGCCCGGGGAGCTATCCAACCAGATGTAGCCCCCACTCTGTTTTACGATTCCGTACACGGTTGCCAGCCCAAGTCCCGTTCCTTTCCCCTTCTCTTTCGTCGTGAAGAAGGGCTCGAAAATATGAGATTGGGTTTCGGCATCCATTCCAACCCCGCTGTCGCTCACCTTCAGCATCACGTAATCGCCCGGAACAACATAGCGGTGGCGTAGCGCATCCTGTTCGGTCAACTTCGCATTCGCAGTTTCGATTTTCAATTCCCCGCCACGTGCCATCGCGTCGCGCGCGTTGACGGCTAGGTTCAGCACGACCTGCTCGATCTGCGAGCGATCTGCTCTCACCGTGCCGAGATCGCCGCAGGAATCGAATCTCAATTCGACGTCTTCTCCGATCAGTCGGTGGAGCATGTTTCGCATGTCCGTGACGATCGAATTCAGATCGAGAACCTTCGGTTCAAGCACCTGCTTGCGACTGAATGCCAGCAACTGCTGAGTCAGTGCCGCTGCTCGCTGCCCCGCCTTCTCGATTTCGTCGACTGCCTCACGCAGCGGATTTTCTGGGGTGATGCTCTGCTGTAAAGCCTCGCTGTAACCGATGATCACGCCCAGAAGGTTGTTGAAATCGTGCGCGATGCCTCCGGAAAGTTTCCCCACGGCCTCAAGCCTCTGGGAGAGCACGAGTTGCCGTTCCAGATCACGCCGCGCCGTAATATCTCGATTCACGACGATCAGCTTCTCAACATTCCCGGAGGAATCTCGCACCGCGCTGGCAGTCGACTCCAGAACCCGCCACTCGCCTTTCTTGTCCCGGACGCGGTATTCGAGACAGCAGCCGACTCCCGTGGCGCGAGCCTCTTCTGCCGCGGCCTTTACCTTCTGCAGGTCATCCGGATGGACCTGCTCGTAGGCGGATGTCCTCTCGAGTTCCTCGACGGTATAACCGAGCACTTTCTGATAAGACGGGCTGTTGTACAATCGCCGCCCATCTGCAGTGACTACAGCAATCATGTCCGCCGCGTTTTCACCAATCAGACGGAACAACTCTTCCTGTGCCACCAGGTGCAGCCGGAATCGATGGATCTGCACCTGCTGATAAATGACGTACACCGAAAACAACGACACCATCCCGACCAGCGCGCGGATGGCAATGTGAAAGTTCAGCTGATCCCAGAAACTCCGCTGCAGGACGTAGACTGCCAGCGAGAACGACACGATTCCGACGGTCAGAACCAGAGTGACGGCGACGCCGGAGAAGGAAAGCCACCACTGCCGGCGCTCGGCAACCCTCAGTCCCGTGCGCAACGAGTCCCGGTCTCTAATCGGAGCTCCTGTGTGGAGTTGGTTCCCGTCTCGCAAGCGACACCTTCTTTCTTTCCGACGCGTGTTCGAATCGCGGAGCAATCCCCTGACAGGATGTGCACTTAGGGTGCCAACGGATTCCCATCCACTTGCAGAACGCCTAAGAAAGTCCTTGTGCGGCTGTACCGCGGTAGCTGTCCGCTAGTTGTAGATCCGCGAAGAGTTTCTGCTCTGTAGCGATAGGAAAGATCGTGAGAGATTGTGTGCCGTTACGGACCAGTGCCGCTTCGACCCCGTTTTCTTGTGCTTTCGCGGTCTGAAATGAGACTGTTTCCTCTTTCGAGACTGGCCCCGCGAAAGAAGATGGCTTTGCAGGCACGCATCGATCGTTGGAACGACACGTTCTCAAACGCTTGGGAAACCACGAGGACGGACCTCAAAGGCCGGAAAAACAATTTCCAGAAGAGATAGAGCGAGCCAAGACGAACGGTTAACCCGTTTAATTGCTCCGATGACGAATCATCGAAATCAACGCCTGCGGTTTGATCGGCTTCGCGACAATCTCGAACTCGTGGCCGCGTTTCCGCGCTTCTCTTAGAAGGTCCACCGTCGCCGTCTGGCCGGAAAACAGGATAATGCGGCACCTCGGAAGAATCCGTCGAAGTTCAATGCCAAGTTCAACTCCGCTCATCCCGGGCATCACGACATCGCTGATCACGACATCCGGCCCAAAGGCTTGCGCCGACGCCAGGGCGGAATCGCCCGCCGAAGCGGCGATCGCTTCGAACCCCTCGCCATTCAAAATCTCGACGAGTGTCTCCGCGATCGTGGATTCATCGTCCACAATAAGGACTTTGATCCTGCTCGGGTCGCCGTTCTCAAATTTGCCTTTGCCCGATGCATCCGCGAATCCGCTGGGTGGTTTGCCCGGCTCATAGCACCAGATTCCGTAATCATGCGCCTGCAACATTTGGGTTCCCCTCCGTATCTCTCCGGCCGTTAGAAGCCGGCTCCTGCTGAACCATCTCTACCGGGAGGAAAATCGAAAATGCTGTCCCGCTCCTCTGTGAATCGGACGTACTCCTTACCCGTATGGTTCCCTGGTGCTTGCGAACGAGGTTCTCCGTCAGCCACAAGCCCAACCCCGTGCCCAGGTCCTTCTTGGTCGTGTAGAAAGGCTCGAATATTTTTTTCATCTGCTCGCGATTGATGCCCGAACCGTTGTCCATGATCGTGACGCGAACACCGAAGCGGCGCCGCCCTCCCCATTCTCGCGCATGAAAGATCTTCACGCTGACGCATCCACCTGGATTCACGGCTTCGATCGCATTGGCCACCAGATTCGCCAGAATCTGCCGGATCTCCCCCGGAAAGCCGCGAATCTCGGCGTTTTTGGAAAAACGCTTCTTTACCTTGATGTCCTTGAATTTCAACTTACGATCGTATAAAGCCAGCACGCCATCCGCGACGTCCGCCACGCTCATTTCGGTGGGACTCGCCGTTTCCCGGTAAAAGCCTAGTGTGTGCCTCGTGATTTCGGCGATCCGGTCGAGTTCCTGCTCTGCTGCCGACAGATACTTCGTGACGTCCGAGGGCTGCCTCTTAGCCAAGTACAACAGGTTTGCGACGGCTTCCAGAGGATTATTGATCTCGTGAGCGATGCTCGCAGCCAGCCGCCCGGTGGCCGCGAGTTTCTCACTCCTCCGCAGCGCCTCTTCCGAACGGCGCTGTTCAGTGATGTCCGTGTTGGTGCCAAACCAGCGAACGACATTGCCGTTTGCATCGCGAACCGGAACGATAAGAGTGAGAAAATCGCGAAAGTTGCCGTCGCGTCCGCGCAGTGGGAACACCATCTCGAACCGTTTGCCGGTTTTGATCGCCGCGCGCCATCCGACCAGGACTTGCGGAAGAACGGTCGGATCGTGGACCGACTCCCACCCCCAGCCCATCATCTCCTCCGAGGTCGCTCCCGTGTATTGGTACCAGCGCTGGTTATACCAGAAGATGTGACCGTCCGCCTCGGCCATCCAGGCAAGTTGCGGAACCGAATCCGCAAGCGTCCTGAATTGCTCTTCCCGTTCCTGCAATGCGGCGTCTCGCTTTTGGATCTCGGCCAGCATTTCGTTGAATGAGTCGACGAGAACGTCGATTTCGTCGCGAGTTTCTGTGGATATCGCGCGGACCGCGTAGTCTTTGTCGCGAGAAACGATTCGAGCCGTTTCCGCCAGTCCGGTCAGTGGTCCGGAAATCGCGCGTCGCGCCGTGCGCGAAACCAGCAATGCGGCGGCCAATGAGGCGATCAATATGCCCGCGAGAATCGCCAAATAGCTTTCCAGGCGTGCGACGAGTTCTTGCACGTCGGAGCGAATATAAACCGTGCCAACCATCTTCTGGTCGAAGACGATCTTCTGCACTACCGCGAACTGTCTGTCGAACAACCGGCGATTGCGTATTTCGCCTGGAGAAATGAGCGGCAAAGGACGCCGTTGCGCGGTGTTGGAGCGCCAGTAGCCTGTAAAGAACTGGCCCGTCGGAGTGTAGATCCCGGCATAGACGATGTGGCGCGAAGCCCGCAGGGCCGAAAGGGTTTTTTCCGCGGATTGCGGATCGTTGAAGACGAGGGGGGTCACGCAATTGTATCCGATGATCTTAGCTTGAATGTCCAGGTTATTCAGGATCGTGTTGCGCGCGTTATTCAGGTCGTAGACAAAGAATCCAGCAGAAGCGCAGAGCAACGCGGCGGCGCTCGCCAGCAGGTTGAGGAGCGTGAGTTTTCGCGAAATTGAATCTCGCTGGATCAACATGTTCGACTATTTCGGATTCCGTTGGCCCTGAACGGAAACCGCTACCTTCAGCAATTGAGAACTCACGGTGAGTCCGGCACGCTCCGCGTTGCCCACGTTGATTTCAAAACGAACTCGGTTGTCAATCAGCACAAACTGAATCATTCCGCCGCGGCGTAAGAAATCCGGGATGTCGCTCGCGGTCAGAACCGGCGCTCCACGCAGCGCATCCAGATCGCGTGCGAGTTCCCCCTCCTGAGACGAGCTTACGAACAAAACCTGGCAATCGACCGCTTCTTGCGCGGCAGCCACCCGCTTCGCCACCAGGGACATTCCGTTCATATTTTCACCCTTAATGGTGCCGTCCAAAACCCTTCCAAAAGGGTCGCGGCCGAGGACACAGATCGAGAAGGATTTCGGCCTTTCGGCCTCTGGCTTCCTGCTGGGCCACTGGACAAACTTGCCGAACTGGTAGAGATATGCCGCTTCGACATCATACTGCGTCGGCCTCGATCTCTGAGCGGTCACCTCCCGCGCAGTGATCAGAGTCAAGCCCAAGCACGTCGCGACGGCTGACGGCACAAAACGGCCACACAACCAGGTATTAACCCGAGCAATCCGCGTTCGGCAATCCGGGAAACGGTACATCTCAGTGGTTAGAGCTCGATGTTGTTTCACGCTGCCACGTTATCTGGAAGTACACGCTTCTCTTGATTCCAACGATCGGCCCGGGATCGCTCGCATACTCAAAGTGGTATGGCTGGAAAAGATTCTGTCCTACAACCGATAACTGGAGGTACGGCTTTGCCCGCCATGCCAACCGCGCGTCCCCTGTCGAATACGCCTTGATAGCTTGCGCCGGCAGCGCGCTGACGTAGCGATACGTCAGGTTAAGATTCAGAGTCTTGGTAATATCAAAGGCGGAGTCCGCGGTGACTTGATGTCGTGGACTGGATCCCTCAATCGCCGGGGCGCTTCCTACGTCCAGAGAATTCGCGCTCTTCTGCAGCTTCATCTCCAGGAATGAGTACGACGTTCCCAAACGCCAGAACGATATCGGCTTCCACGCCGGCGCGATTTCAACTCCTCTGGTCGTGCCCAGAAGTCCATTCCCGAACTCAGCAGGTAGGAGCAGATGCGGAGGAGGCGGACTGTTCTCTAAAAATGGCGCTCCCGTTATGTCTTCGCTGAACAAATCGCTGTAGTGATTGAAGAAGGTGGCGATGTCGAAGTACAGACTCTGACCGATCAGCCGCCGGTAACCAATTTCGTAACCGCCGTTGAGTTCTTCCGAACCGAAATTGGGATTGGCATTGAACCGCGCAAAGAATGGCGTTCCCCCCGGAGCGAGTCCGATGAATCCCGTCAGATAAAATCTCCTCTCTGCGTCGGACGGTGTCCGCACGGCGTGCGTGAACGATGCCCACAGAGATTGCTTGTCGGTCGGAGTCCATAGCAGCCGCACACTCGGCTGCAATTGCAATCCCGTGTAATTCGTTTTCAGCAATTTTGTGCCAACAGAGAGAAACAGCCGGTCCGGCATGAGTCCGATCTGGTCTTCAAAGAAGCCGCTGAACAATTCGTCCGTCTTTGACTCGGGGAGGAAAAATAGTCCGGAAACGACGGTCGGATTCCTGCCGTGGCTGAACCTGGCTCCGGCTCCCCAGGAAATCTGCTGGCGTCCCGGCAAGCGAAAGTGATCTAGAAAATCGACGTCGTACGTATCCCGCAAGTCGGTAAAGTTCGGCTCACGGCGATTCTCCCGGTCGTAATATGCCTGAACCTGTATATCCTTGCCGTCGCCCTGAATCCGGTGCCAGCGCGCAACAATGTTCCCGCCTGAAAGCCGTTCGGTTCCCTGAAGAGTCTGCGAGTAAGGCGGAGCGTAGGTGACTGCTGTTACGGTCTCCCCGGCCCCTTCGTCATAAATATCTCCTTGGACCATAAAGTTGTCGCGGTCGCCCTTCGAGAGGTCCATGCGAAAGCCGCCCTGTAGAGCCCGCCAGCTGTCGTAATTGTGTCCGTCGAGGTGAAATTCGGGCCCGCGATCGAAACCCATTCCGTACACGCGGTAGTCGAACGTCTTTCCATTTCCTCCGCCATACCGCACATTCGTTCCCTGATCGACGTTTCCGCCACCCACACTGGCAAATGCGCCGTGCGTATCCTTGGTGCTCTTGGTGATGATGTTGATAACGCCGTTCACTGCGTTGGGCCCCCAGATCGTGCCTCCCGGCCCGCGGATCACCTCGATTCGGTCTACGTCCTCGAGCGGCACGTTCTGCACCTCCCAGTACGTCCCCGCGAGCAACGTCGTGTAAACAGTCCGCCCGTCGATTAACACCAGAACATCTCGCGTCAACCTGCTTCCAAACCCGCGAATGCCGATGGACCATTTGTTGCTATCGATGCGTGCGACCTCCACCCCTGGTGCAAGCCGCAGCACTTCCGGGATGCTGGTCGCGCCAGACCGCTCAATGTCCTGCTGCGTGATCACGTAAATGGCGGCTGGAGTTTTCCAAACCTCTTGCGGTTCCTTGGTGACGCTGGTGACTTCCACATTGCCGAGTTGCTCCAGCGTCATCTGCTTGAGCGGCTCCTTTGTCTGGTCGGTTTCCAGCGTCTGGGCCGGCGAGGCACCGGCCGCAATGGCGACGCTCATTCCGCACACCAACAGTTTCCATAAACGGATTCGCAATCGAATATGCCGTTCGTTCGCGCTTATTTGTGTCATGCCGTGAATCCCCTGACTCAATGCCACGAACAGAACTATCCTCGCCGGATCGCCGAATATCATTCCTGGTGAGCGCGTAAACCGCGGCGGGAGCGTTCCAAACTTCCCCGGGCTCCTTCGAAACGCTGGCGGCTTTCACCTGCCTGAGTTTGCTCCAGCGTCATCTCTTTGAGCGGCTGGTTCGACTGGTTGCTTTGGGTGGCTTGTGGTTGCGTGGGACGAACAGCAGCTGCGGCGGAAATAGCGCGCAGGTATAGTCGCAGCCAGCTGATCCGGAGTCGAATCGTTCTCTCCTCGCGCTTATGCCGTGCAACGACCCGTCTAGGTCAATACTGCAATCGCATCCAGAAGAGCTTCTGCAGACCGCCCCTTCAAAATCCAGCGATCGGCGATCCCCACCGCTTCACCGGGCAATTCCGACAGTCCCGAAAGCATGATGATCGGCGTGGCGGGGCTCAGTTTTTTTATTTCACGAGCCACCGCGAGGCCGTTCATGCCTGACATCCAGTAGTCGACGATCACCGCATCCATTTTTTGTGACCGGAACAGTCGTATGCCTTCTTCTCCCGTCACAGCGCCAATCACTTGATGTCCATTGGATTCCAGCAGGAGCTTCCTGACCTGGAGGGCCGCCGGTTCGTCGTCAATACAAAGGATAGTTGCCATCGCGAATGTTTGCCCGCACCCTCGGATCCTCAGGCAGCTCCCTGAATGTCCGAATGCTGGTTCTCTCCGATTGCTTTTAAGCGCCGCGCCAGATCGGATGCCAGGTTGCTCTTATCCAGACAACCGTTTGCGCCCGCGGCCATGGCTCCCGGTAAAAGCATACTTGCGTCGTTCTGACTCATAAGGAAGATTACGACTGCCGGCATTTCCCCCCGCAAGCGTCGCGCCACTTCGAGCCCGCTGATGTCCGGCATGTTGATGTCCAGCAGAATCACGCTCGGGCGCAACTCCCGCGCCTTTTCCAGCGCCTGTTCGCCGTTCGCGGCTTGCCCGCAAACCTCCCAGCGCGTCTCCCGAGATATCAGGGCGACTATCGCGCGTCTGACAAGCTCGCTGTCGTCAGCGATCAGAATTCGCAAGTCTTGACTGGATCCGTTCTCCGCTATGGGGTTCCTCCACCGTGCAATAGGCATGGACTTTCTCGACGTCTTCAAAACGAGAGCACTCGGAAAACGGGAAACTTGACTGACACTCTCCCTCCCGCCCCGTTTGATTCGATTTCACCTTTGAACTGCCGAATGCGTTTGCGCAGAAGCAATCCACGAGATCGGGACCGAGCTATGCGCACAAGGTCGTGATCGGCCGCAAGCAAAATCCGCATTGAACATAGGTCTTTCGGCCCGTTCTCATTGTGGCCGTTTGGCGCGACCGCCCGGTTTGATGGTCCGTATTGCCCCGCCCCAACCGGCCCCAAGTCCGGCAGATCATATTGTGTTTGGGAAGGTCGGTCCTATACAGCGAATGCTGTATGTGTCGTGCTGACAGCCGGTTTTTGTCATCCGGACCGACGTCGATCCCACCTGACGCAGCCACGAGACTGTCCGGCCATGGCTTATACGCTTCCACGACGGAGGAGGCTTCCCACATCGTCAAGCTTGTCGTCGAGCGTATTCAACTTCGCCGCCAGATTCTTGATCTCCGC
>Ga0070733_10001396_pt1 | contig 18057 bp, 11 predicted proteins | sample Coa_R1_9_FD_66450 | JGI IMG/M metagenome (GOLD analysis project Ga0070733, IMG submission 66450) | Surface soil microbial communities from Centralia Pennsylvania, which are recovering from an underground coalmine fire - Coalmine... | ecosystem: Environmental > Terrestrial > Soil > Unclassified ... | reverse complement strand
GCATCGGATACTATATCGGCGCTCAATTCAGTGGACAAATTTTTCAAATCCTTCCAGCCAATACCTGCCAACAAAAACCTGCAGACAAGCCGTTTTGAATATATAGATTCCGTCAGTGCTTATCAGGTTTCCCTTCCTGCAAAACCAAAACCGGTGGATGGTATGCCAAAGACTGCAAACGCGGCGGTAAAGTCAGAATTGAAGATTTCCACAGATCCGCAAACTGGCAGTTACTATTTTATAGGATCTACTGAAGCGGTGAGAGGTTATGCTCTTCAGAATGACAGCTCCACCCTGCGGTCGGTCCACAATAATCTGCTTGAAAAATTTCAGGATATTACAAGAGATACCAGTTATGTCCAGAACAATCATCGTATTCTTGATCTGGATGGCTCCATGTTGAACGGATCCATGCGTGCCAAGATGAAAGTGATTGCAAGAGGAAATCGTTATTATACATTATTAATTATGTATGGCCCCGGTAAATGGAATGAAACGGCGGACATGGTTCTGTCCTCATTTCAGCTCCGGGAATATTCTTTCAATAAATGGGGAAATAAATTATCCCCGGATTCCCTGTTCAGTACATGGGTGCCGGGTGAGATATTCTTAAAGAAAGACAAAGAAGGCAGCCAGGCGACACATGTGCTTAGTTACGAATCATATGACTCAAGCAGGGCTGATACATATAGTATCAAACTGGATACGCTCGGCAAATATTTCTGGACAAAAAACGATTCTTCTCTATGGAGTGAACAAAAGGAGAGATTTACTGACGAGTCAGATACGGTCCTTTCCGAAAGAATATTTAAAAAGGACGGATTATCATCTTATGAATTATTTAAAAAGCCAAGGGGGTCAAATAATTTGCAAAGAATCCAAATGATCCTCTGGGGCAATTTGGTTTGCAGATTGACTGTCAGCCAGGAAGCCGGAACTATTCGGGAAGAAAATGTCAATCGTTATTTCAGTCAGTTCAGTTTTCATCATGCAGCTCCCGAATCAGAAATATTTATTTCAAAAGCAGAAATATTATTAAAAGATCTTCAATCGCCGGATTCCAATGCAAGAAAGCAGGCAATTCAGGCATTTGCACATGCTCCTTTCGTAAATAAAGAGACAGGTCTTTTACAGAAAGCGGTGTTGGTTAATTATACTTTAGACAGCAATGAAAATAAATCAGTCAACCGTATCATAGCCGAGCGGATGATCGATATGAATGATTCCTCTTCAGTGGAATTTGCCAGGTCCCATTTGTCTTCGCCCTTGCAACCTGATGTTCAAAATGCTTTACTGGAGATCATCAGCGCGTATCATACGAAAACAAATTATGATACGCTCGGCAAATTACTGTTGTCTTTGCCGTCCAATAGTGAATTGCCTTATGAGGTTACAAAAAAATGGTATGACAGTCTTCAGCTGGCCGCCCGGTTATTTCCAACTGTGCTGCCTCTTTTGAAAGATTCTTTCAAGATAGCGGCGATCCTGGACGTTGCCAGTGATATGCTGGACAGTAATATGATTTCAATTTCTGTTTTTAAACCCTTGCAGGAAACCATTTTAAATTATGCCGGTAAACGATTCAGACTTACCAGGGAAGACACATTAAATTATTCAATTGCAGATTACTCGGTGATTAATTTTTTAAAAAGATTCAATGATAATCCTTCTAATGCCATGTTAAAAAAATGGCTCCAGGTAGAGGGTAATGAAAATCACAAACAGGCGATTGTATTGGCCTTACTGGAAAATAAGCAGCCCGTAAGTCAACAGGCGCTGAATGATCTGGCGGCCAGCAAGTACAACCGGATTGGTTTGTACAGGAATTTGAAAAAATTCAGGAAGACGGGGTTATTCCCGATAAAATACCGGACCCAATCTTATTTTGCAGAAAACCTCGTGCAGGATGCAGTATCAGAATTCAGTGATGATGAATCAGATATCAGTTTTATCCAGGCAAGGGATATGAAATATAAAGGTAAAATGTCCCGTTTCTTTTTTTACGATGTATTTATCAGCGATGAAGAGGAACATTGGCTCGCGGTTGCCGGACCATATAACACAGACCAGAAAGATATTTCGTTTTCAGAGGCAAGAGCTGAAGTGTATTCGAAGGAACAGTATGATCACTCGAAATCGGTCATTCAGATGAAGGCACTGATCACACAAATGGAAAAACCATAATAAAGACTGTAGCATAAATCTCCTTGTTAATAAAAATGGTACCAACGAAGGGATGGGCTAAAAAAGAGAACCCCTCCGGGAACGGAGGGATTCAGAATCTAAACCAGACTGCTGTAAATATTTCAGAGAGTAACGATTGCTTTTGGAGTTGAATACAGGTGCCAGCTGCCGGTACCTTCTGTAGTCAGAACAATAGTTTCATCGGCATTCTTCAACTGTATGTAGTAAGCATCACCCTGATCAGAGGATACCTGAAACAATTCAGACACCCAATAACCGGAATAATGTTTTTTGATTTCTCCGCTGAGATCTGAAGGTAAACTGCTGGTGAGTATATGATGCACCACACCTACCAGGTTGCCCTGATAATCATAATATGCGTATTGTGTTTGATTGTCCAGCTCGAATGAAGCCATGATATAGTTGCTATTTGCACTCCAACTGACATCTGATGCTTTGTGAAATTCTTTCATAAAAGAAGCGATGGCGCGGTCTGTTGCTTTTTCCGGTGCTTTGGCAAATGCGGTGCTGAACAAAGCCAGCCCGATTACGATTGATAAGATTGTCTTTTTCATTTTTAAAAATTTTATTTGGTTGTGATTGATGTCTGTAAATAAGACGCAGGTTTTTCGATCATGTTGCAGCGCTGTGAAAAAAAACATTTAAAAAAATCTGCGTCTGTTCTGATCAACATGATGCAACGCCGTGCCAAAACATTAAATGATTGAATATCAGTGAGAGGAAAAAACGGAGAAACAGGAACTGTTCAGAATCGAACAGTTCCTGTCATGTAATCAAACGCTGATTTTTTTTTATTAATTTCAAATTCATATTCATGTCGCAGATCATACATACAATTAAAATACATCCCCTGCAAAACCGTGTGGATCCGTTCGGCCAGTTGATCCGGACTTCGGCGCGGGGGGCGTGGATGGGGAACAGGGGAATGATTCATAACGAACACCAACAAATTATCCGGGCATTCCGGTTAAAAGCCTGGATAACCTGTTTGCTTGTATTTAAGAGTCGCTACAGGGAGGTTATGACACCCAACCTGTATACTGAGTTATTCTTTTTGGATGAAGCGACCGCCTTTTCCGCGGGCCACCGTCCCTGCGCTGAATGCAGGAGGGCAGATTTTAACCGCTTTAAAGCGGCCTGGGTGCAGGGTAACCCATTATATAAGTATCATTTAAAAACGCCTATCGGCGAAGTGGACGAAATACTGCATCGGGAACGAATAAACCCAAACGGAACCAAGTCCATTTACCGGGAGATGTTGGGAGATCTCCCGGAAGGAAGTTTTATTAAATATAATGGCAAACCATATCTGATCAGTCATCCAAACTGCGTTATAGGCTGGACACCCTTCGGATATACTGATTTCATAAAAATTCCGTATACGGATGAAGTCGATGTTCTGACTCCGAAATCAATCGTCAACAGCTTCCGGGCGGGCTATCTTCCCCAAATACATGAAAGTGCGCGTTAACTTTTTAAGATAAGAACCAGAAACAATATAGAGACAATATAGAGACCTTATAGAGACCTTATAGAGACCCTTGCCTTGTATGACAAGTGCATGACAGGCGTCTGACGCTGACCTGACTTCGAATGTGCATCAGGTTTCCCGGCAATGAATTTCATTGGAGATATAAGGAATAGAAGCAAGGGTGCCTGTTTTATTACTGCCGGTGATATCCTTTGGACCCAATGGCCGCAGCCAGTTCACTTTTGAACCCTGCTCCTGATTTTAGCCTGTCAAGAATATAACCGAAGTCATATTTTGGTAACCAGCCCAGTTCCTTCCTGGCCTTCATATTGACATATACTCTGCCGATAGTTGGGAACATTTTCCACCCGAGGCGGGCATATATCTTTTCAAATTCGGGATACAAAGATTCTACAACCTCAGGTGCATTTTTTCTCAATGCCCGCAAGTGATCCTTGCCAAATGGCGTGGTGGCACTGATAATATATTTACTAAAACCGATGAGGGATGCTTTCTCCATTGCCACTAAGTGAGCGCTGACCACATCCTCCGTATCTACCCGCCGGTACAGATATTCGTTGACTTTGGCATTGGCATCTGCATAATTTGTTGCGATCGCATGATCATCATCTTCTTCAGGGAAAAAACGGGAGGTTTTTAATACAATACAGGGCAGATGATGGTTGCGGTAGAATAACTGGCAGAGATCTTCCGCAGCGGTCTTAGTGACACCATATATATTTTTTGGAATTGGAACTACTTCCTCTGTGATCCATGCTGCCGGTGAATCAGGGCCCGGCGTTAGTGCATCCCCGAATGTACTGGTCGTACTGGTGAAAATAAACGAACGCGCATTTTTTTCAACGGAGGCTTCCAGCAGGTTGAGCGTGCCTGTGATATTGGTATCAATGAATTGTTGGTTTTTATGGGTTGCCACGTGGGGCTTATGCAAAGTGGCAGTATGTAAAACATGTGTTACATTCCGCATATTTTCTCTGACAAATCGTTTATCATCGATCGATCCAACCTGATCTGTATAGGAAGAAGGAAGGACGTCAATACCCAGCACATCTTTTCCCTGATCCTTCAAAACCCGCATCAGTGCTTCTCCCAAATGACCGCTGCTTCCGGTAACCAGAATTTTCATCCGCCAATTTAATAATATCCTGGAGAAATAAATCTACTCGGTCCGTAAACTGTCGACAGGGTTCACCACGGCGGCTCTGATGGTCTGAAAACTGGTAGTAGCCAATGCAATAATAAAGGTGATACTCCCCGCTGCTGCAAACATCCACCACCTGATATCGATTCGGTAAGCAAAGTCTTCCAGCCATCTATTCATGATCCAATAAGTTAATGGTATGGCCACGATGATCGCGATTGTAACGATAACTACAAAACCAGAGGAAAGTGTAGCCGCAATATCCTTTACACTCGCACCTAGTACTTTGCGGATACCGATTTCTTTGGTCCGGTTGATCGCATTGATAGCAGAAAGCCCAAACAGTCCCATACACGCAATGAAGATGGCAAAGAAACAGGAAGCCTGTATCGTTTTCTGCCAGCGGTTATCTGCCTCATACATTTTTGAAATGGCTTCATCCAGGAAACTATATTCAAATGGATAGTCTGTGATCGTTTTCCATTTTTGACTGAACGCGGAGATCGCTTCCGGTATGTGCCCGGATTTTATTTTAAACATAAAAGACATATCAAAATCACTGTTCAGCACATGTTCTTCGGGCTCAATTTTATTGGAGAGAGATTCAAAATGATAGTCCTTTACAACACCAATGATGGTTCCTCCGAGTGGCTTATTATACTCATTCAGTTTTGCTTTTTCCCCCAACATGTTAAACAGGGTTTCATTCACGATAATCGGGCGCAGTTTTTTGGAACTGTCAGAGGAAATTAATCTGGAAAAAGGCCGGCCCTGAGTGAATTTTATACCAAGCAAGTCGAAATAATTATAGTCAACCGATACCTGTTTTCTCCATTTTTGTTCGCCATTAAGAATAAACCCGTTCGTATTGTTTACGCCTTCCAGATTACCGCTCATGCCGGAAAATCCAGTTATAAAAGGTAATGACACTGCAAAATTCTGCAGTTGCTCCCGGGTATTCCTTGTAAATTCCCTGTCCCAAGTGGGATTGCTGATCATCAATACCTGTTCCTTATCAAAGCCGAGGTCCTTGTCTTTTATAAAATGCATTTGCCGGTTGATAATAAATGCAGACATCATAAGGACTACGGAGGCGGTGTATTGAAGCACTACCAGAACTTTTGAAAAATTCGGATTGATCTTAAAGGTTCTGAAACTTTTTAATATAGTAACCGGTTTCATTCTGGATATGACCAGTGCGGGATAATAACCGGCCAGGATACCGAGTATGAAACACAGGAAGAACACTCCGGGAAGAATATCTTTCCACGATATATCTTTCGCATGGAGATCAGATCCTATAATAGAATTAAAAAGCGGTAACAAAACCATTGTCAGCACAAGGCCGATCATGACAGATATCAGAACGATAATCTGGGTTTCCACCCAAAACTGCATAATGATGGACTTCCGGTTAGCACCCATCACTTTGCGAACACCTACTTCCTGGGAACGGGCGGCCGCATTGGAAATCACCAGCAGCACATAATTTAGTGAAGCGATCAGCAGTATGATGATGACAAGGCAGGCCAGTTGGTAAATATTTTTTGCATCCGTATAATGTCCCCAGGGCGCTGAAACATTATAATGGCAGTCCGCCAGGGGCCGCAGGTACCAGGAGTATTTTGTAAAATCAAAGTCTTTTTCGTATTGTTTTTCCTCCGGAATAAAATATATTTTGGCCCAACTGTTTATTTTTTTTGAAAATACAGCAGATGATACGCCTTCATTCAATTCGATAAATAGTAAATGTGAACTGTGATTAAATCTTTCTTTTATATTGATTTCGTAATCCGGATCGGCCCGTAAGGCGAATACAATATCATATTGAATACTGGAATTATCCGGTGCATTTGCCGCGACCGCGGCGACTGTAAAAAACTGTGAACTGTCATCAATCAGGCGAATGGTTTTGCCAAGGGCTTCTGTATTACCGAAATATTTCTGCGCCATTTCTTCTGAGATGACGACATTTCTCGCCGAGACCTTTAATGCTTCGGGATTTCCTTTAATAATCCGGAAAGAAAAAGTCTTAAAAAAATTGTCGTCTGCGTATAGTGTGTGTTTGACTCTGAATACCTGTTTATTGATTCTGACCATCCGGCTATCATCATCCAGAAATCTTGTGAAGCTTTTAACTTCGGGAAAGTTTTGCTTCATGTCCCGACCGATAATTAAAGGAGTCGACAGTAAATTATCAATGTCATTATCTTTTGTGAGAAAACTGAAAAGATGGCTGTTGGGTTTAGTACCGGAAGAACCCCAGATGCTGGTACTCTCAAACCGGAAAAGCCTGTATTTGTTTTCGGAAAAATTATCATAGGATTGCTCTTTTCGTATGTAGAAAAACAGGAGCAGGCAAAAAGCAACGGAAAAAGACAATCCGACAATATTGATAATACTAAATGTGCGGTTCCTGATCAGGTTGCGCCAGGCTATTTTGACAAAATTCCTGAGCATAGGTTTTTTTTGATTAAAAAGTTAGCCCAATAATCTCAAATTTGGTTCTTCAGCAATTCTTTTTTTAAATATCTATAGGGAAACCCTTAGCCACCAGTATTTATCTTTGTCCGGACCCTTAACGATATGGTGACCGCCCGAAAGCTAACCGACTAACTTTCGTTTTCATAACAGTTTTTTTACCGGGGAAAGATTAACTTTCTGGTTGAGTCTTATTCGAGATTAATCATTCAACTATGAAGGAAAAGAAATTACTTCCCGCTGCCATAACTATTTTTGGTGCCAAAGGTGACCTTACCCACCGGAAGCTGGTCCCGGCCATATACAACCTGTTTATCGGCAATCATCTGCCTTCGCCTTTTACGCTTACATGTGTAGATTACCTGCCGGCCGGTGACGAGGATTTCAGAAATTACCTGCTCGGGGGTGTCAATGAGTTCAGCCGCAGCGGAAAGGCAGATGAAAAGAAATGGAAAGAATTCTCCGACCGGATTTTTTACATCCAGGGGGACTTTCTGAAACTCGATACATTTGTAAGACTCGGGAAAAAGCTTGATTCGCTCGACAAAGAGAACAAGCAAAGAGGCACGCGGTTGTTTTATTATGCAGTCGCCCCTCGTTTTATTGAAGTTATTTCCGACTCTTTATTTAAATTAAAACTCTGCCACCAGGTAAAGAAAGACCGTATCGTGGTGGAGAAACCATTTGGTACGGATCTCGACTCATCAAAAAGACTCAATCGTTTTTTAGGGAAACGATTTAAGGAATCGCAGATTTACAGAATCGACCACTACCTGGGAAAGGAGACAGTGCAAAATATCCTGGCTTTTCGTTTTGCGAATTATGTTTTTGAACCGCTGTGGAATAATAAATACATCGATCATATTCAGATTAGTGTGGCTGAATCTGTGGGAGTGGGAAAACGCGGTGGTTATTACGACAGTAGCGGGGCCCTGAGGGACATGATTCAGAACCATCTGCTGCAATTGCTCTGTATTGTCGCAATGGAATGCCCGGATGCTTATCAGTCAGAAATGATCCGGAATGCCAAAACAAAACTAATGCAGAGCATGAGGATATATAAGCCGGCAGATGTTTTTAAAAACGTGGTCCGTGGACAGTATACAGCGGGCACCGTGGATGATAAGCCTGTCCCTGCTTACAGAAATGAAGACCAGGTTGCATCCGGTTCCACCACCGAAACATTTGTTGCTGCAAAATTTTTCATCGACAATAAAAGATGGAAAGGCGTACCCTTTTTCCTGGGTACAGGCAAGGCTTTAACCAAACAAACTTCCATTATTGCTATTCAGTTTAAAGATTCTCCGCACAAAATATTTAAGGACGACATCGTCCCCAACCGTTTAATCATTGGTATTCAGCCTGAGCTTGAAATCTGTCTGCTGTTCGAAAGTAAGATACCGGGATTAGAAATGAAATTACAGCCCGTGGATATGGATTTCATTTATCAGGAGAATTATACAGAAAGTATTCCCGAAGCCTATGAATCCCTGATACTGGATGTCCTGAAAGGTGATGCCACCTTATTCATGCGTGCTGACCAGGTGGATGCCGCGTGGAAAGTGGTTATGCCCATCCTGAATGCCTGGAAGAAATTTCCAACCAGACAGTTGCATTTTTATCAAGCGGGCACCTGGGGCCCGACAGCCGCACTTGAACTGGTAAAGCCGTATGCAAAACACTGGTTTCAACTACCCAAAAAAAATAAAGTAAAATCAATTCTAAATAATGCTTCATGAAACCAATATACCGGAAATTTTTACTTTTGACCATCTGGTTTATTTGTATAACTCATGTTATGAATGCACAATCCGATAGTGGCAAAATCCACATCATTATGTTTGGCGCGCATCCGGATGATTGTGATGAAAAAGCCGGTGGCACCGCCGCACTTTTTGCACAGATGGGATATGCAGTGAAATTTGTATCTGTTACAAACGGAGATGCAGGTCACCAGACTCTAAAAGGTCCGGAACTTGCAAAAAGAAGATATGCTGAAACACAGGAAGCGGCCAGGCGGCTTGGAATCACTTATGATGTGCTCGATCATCACGACGGCTTACTAATGCCAACGCTGGAAGTAAGGTTAGAAATCATTAAGAAGATTCGCGAATGGAATGCAGATATTGTGATGGCACCCCGTCCGAATGATTATCATCCCGATCATCGGTATACCGGAGTGCTGGTACAGGATGCTGCCTATATGGTGGCCGTGCCCAATATTGCTCCCGAAACTCCGGCATCGGCAAAAAATCCTGTGTTCTTATATTTCGAAGATCATTTTCAGCGGCCCAATCCGTTTAGGCCCGATATAGCGGTTGATATTACCGATACTTATGCAAGGAAAATTTCCGGGCTGGATGCCCATGTATCCCAGATGTATGAGTGGCTGCCGTGGATCGGCGGTTATCTGGTGGAAGTTCCTGAAAGCAAGGAAGACCGGATCAAATGGCTTAGCAAGCGGACCGCCGGCACCATTAATCCTCAAACAAGGGCATCCCTGGTTAAATGGTATGGTAAGGAAAAGGCAGACAAAGTAAAATATGCCGAGGCATTCGAAATATGTGAATATGGCGCACAACCCAATGATGAACGCATCAGGAAACTATTTCCGATGCTTGGCAATTAGTAAGTTTATCTTCCGTTTGCCCGAAGTACTGTGATATCCTTCTTTTCGCGGTCGTCATATGTTTTCTTAACAATATAATGCCATTGTTTTTCTGATACGTCCACAAAAAAGATTTCGCCCGTTTTATGTTTCGATACGGCATCCTGAAATTCCTTGGGCATCATTTCCACTCCAAAGAACCATCCGGTATCACCATGGGTGGTATTGCCGTCCATCGTATATTGATCTGAGAGCTGTTCAAACGAAGCACCTGCGTTGGCTTTCTGCACAATGATTTTTTTGAGACTGTCGATTTCGGTAACAGATAGGGTAGCGCCATCCAGAAAAATATAACTGGCTCTGTAGTCAACGGTATCTTTTGCTTCAAGCACTTTATAAGTCACATAACCGACGGAAAATACATCTCCTTTATTCTGCCTCAATAACCTCTTGTCGATCAGCGTTGAATCCTTCCCGTTAGAGAGATGAAGCAGTACGGGTTTGAGTGCCGGGTTGGCATCAATGAATTGCTGTGCCTGCTGCTGGGTTGAAATCTTTTGAAATTGTTCCGTTACCGTTGGCTGTGCAAAAATGGATGAAGAAATGAGCAGGAATAAGCCCACGAGGCTAAGTTTCATATATCTGTTTTTAGTCAGTATGTTAAGAAAATTTTGACTCTTGATCATTTAAAAAAAATACCGGCCGGGGTTTATGAAGATAATACATTTCAGTTATTCCTGATTTATGGATGGGCAAAGAATCGCCGGATAAGCATAATACGAAGCTACGCCGATTGTAGTTGCTTAATGATATCTGAAAACATAACCCATGAGCAACGGAGGATATTAACTTAATTTTGCAGTATTTACAATTGCCGGATCCGCAGTATGAGACCAGTTATTCTCCTTTTGGCCGTATTCTTTTTTCAAGTATCAGGCGTTTTTAGTCAAAATCACCAGGTCGTCCAGCCAGGCGGACAAACGGTTTTCGCATTAGGCGTAGTTGATAAAATCCAGTCTGTGGAATTAGGCGAAACGAGGATATTGAATATATATCTACCGGATGGATATTCAGCGGATTCTTTCAAAACGTATCCGGTTATTTATCTGCTGGACGGTTCTGACAATGAAGATTTCATTCATGTGGTTGGAATCGTTCAGTTTCTAAATATGATAGAAGTCATGCCTGAATCAATTGTTGTAGGCATCGCCAATGTAGACAGAAGAAGGGATTTTACATTTCCGACGAGTATTGAAAAAGATAAAAAAGCCTATCCGACAACAGGCGGTTCAACCCGTTTTATTTCATTTATCGAGAAGGAGCTGCAAGCCTATATTCAGAATAAATATAAAACCAATCAAATAAAAACAATCATTGGCCAGTCACTGGGCGGTCTGCTGGCAACAGAAATACTTCTCAAAAAACCATTTTTGTTTGACAACTATATCATCGTGAGCCCCAGTTTGTGGTGGAACAATGAATCCCTTTTAACAGCAGCCCCCGGATTGCTGAACAAATCTCCAGTCAAAAATGTACATGTTATTATTGCAGTGGGGGCAGAAGGCAAAGAAATGGAGGACGATGGTAAAAAGTTATCAGAAATCCTGCGGTCATCGGGGACTGCCTCTGTGAAGTTTCTGTATTTGCCGAAAGAAAATCACCTGACGATCTTACATAACAGTGTGTACAAATCCTTTGAACTCCTGTACCCGAAAAAACCTGACCATTCAAAATGATAGTCAGGTTCTCATCTCTTAACTAAGTCATTCGCTATCGCGTCCGTAAAACGCATGACTGCCCTGGTCTTTGTATCAGATTTGTGTGGAGAATTAATTTCCTTCCGAAATCTTCGTTCTCACGGCCCTGATCTCCTGATAATATTTCCGGTGATTCAGTGGTGTCCTGCCCGCTATGGATTTAAAATGACGGTTGAAGTTGGAGAAATTATTGAATCCGCTTTCATAACATATTTCTGCAACGGATTTGTCCGTCTCGGCTAATAATTTACAGGCATGCCCGATCCGGACTTCCAATAGAAATTTGGAAAATGGTTTTTTTATCCGGGATTTAAAATACCTGCAAAATCCATTTGGCGTCAGGTGGGCAATTTTTGCCACTTCATCCAGTGTTAACTGCCTGGAAAAATGTGTGAGTATATATTGATAAATATTGTTTAAGCGGTTGGCTTCCGACTGGCTGTATTGAAAACTCAATCCTTCGCTGCAAATGGTTTTCGTTTGCTCAGAAGAGGCGATCGTTTCCAGTATCTGCAAGAGCAAAATAATACGCTCACTATTTTTTGCAGTCACCAGCCGGCGCATCAGACCACAAACGGTGTCCCTCGACTGATCCTTGATCCGGATGCCCATCTGCGCTTTTTGAAAGAGATATTGTAGCGCCGCATTCTCAGGCATTCTGAAAAATTCCGATCCAAAACAATCAGGCATAAAATGAACAATAATGGCCTCCACTTTCAGTTTGGAACCTTTCTCGAGAAACTTTTCATCACATCGCCACAAATGTGGCAGATTGGAACCGACCAGGATTAAATCGTTGTTTTTAAAATGATGAATGCTATCACCGATGAATTGTCTGCCCGAAGCTTCAATAATGTATACCAGTTCAAGTTCGGGATGATAATGCCATTTGTTGTAAAAATGAGAAACCACGTCATAGCGCACACTGAATGAATGTCCGGCTTCCTTCGGAATTTTCAGTAAGTGAGGTTTCATATTGCCGGCTTTTTATATTATGTATTATTTACACTTGTATCGTATTGTATGTAATATGTCCGATTGACGCCAAATACAGGTTAAGATAGTACAAAAATAGGTCAAATAGAAGCCAGAGGTTGCATCCGGCATCTTATACTTTTGAAAAAAAATCAGGAGTATATGGAAAATAAATTCATACTGGGTCTGCAGGAGGCAGGTATCCGTGACATTGAAAGAGTAGGTGGTAAAAATGCTTCACTGGGTGAAATGATTCAGCATTTATGCAAACTGGGCATCCGGATCCCAGCCGGTTTTATCATTACGGTCGACGCGTACCAGTCTTTTATTTCATATAATCAGCTGGCACATAAAATCAGTGCACTGATTGCAGAAATTGATTATGATAATATGGAATCGCTGCGCAGGGCCGGACTTCAGATCCGCAATATGATCCGGAATACCAAATTTCCGCCTGAACTGAGCCACATGATTATTGATGCTTATTACCGTCTTTCTGCAGAATACGGACAGGAGATTACCGATGTCGCCGTCAGATCCTCCGCCACGGCCGAAGATCTGCCCGATGCAAGTTTTGCGGGTCAGCAGGAAACTTATCTGAATGTGCGCGGGCCGGCCGCCATCATGGATGCCGTGCGTAATTGTTTTGCTTCTTTGTTTACTGACCGGGCTATCAGCTATCGCAGGAATTTCGGTTTCGATCATTTTGCCATAGGTATTTCTGTATGTATTCAGAAAATGGTGCGTTCTGATCTGGGAAGTTCCGGGGTTGCTTTTTCTCTCGACACAGAATCGGGTTTTAAAGACGCCGTGGTGATCAATGGGATTTTTGGTCTGGGTGAATTGATCGTGCAGGGAAGTATATCTCCGGATGAATTCATCGTTTTTAAACCTTTGCTGAACGATCAGTATATTCCGATCATTGAAAAGAAACTGGGATTGAAGGATCAGATGATGGTGTATGGCGATGATCCGGATGAACGTGTTAAGATCATTCCGGTAGAAAAATCCATTCAGAATAAATTTTGCCTGAACGATGAGCAGATCATACAGCTGGCCAAATGGGTCATGATCATCGAAAATTATTATACCCGGTTAAAAGGCCATTGGTGTCCGATGGATATTGAATGGGCGGTTGACGGCATGACACATGAACTTTTTATTGTACAGGCCAGACCGGAGACCATTCATTCCCGGAAAGATCATTCCAGGCTCACAGAATATGTAATGAAGCCGCATCAGCAGACGCCGATTCTGAAAGGGATCGCTGTAGGCGATCAGATAGGAAGCGGCCGTGTAAAAATCATGTATTCGCTGGATAAGCGACTGACAGATGGAAATGAATTCAAAGCAGGTGATGTACTGGTAACTGAAATGACTGATCCTGATTGGGAACCCATCATGAAAAAAGCGTCTGCCATCATCACAAACAAGGGCGGCAGAACCTGTCATGCGGCGATCATTGCACGTGAGATGGGTGTGCCGGCGATTGTGGGATGCCGCAATGCGACCGGCCTGCTGGCTGATGGCATGGAGGTGACCGCCAGCTGCAGTGAGGGGGATGAAGGCTTCCTGTATTCCGGAACACTTCCATTCGATATTGTTGAAACGCACCTGGATGAATTGCCTGAGATCAACACCAAACTGATGTTAAATGTGGCATCTCCTTCCCTGGCTTTCCGTTTCTCCAATATTCCCAATTCTGGTGTGGGCCTTGCACGCGAAGAATTCATCATCAATAATTATATAGGCATTCATCCTATGGCGCTGCTCAGACATAAAACGCTGAACGACGAAGTTTTGTCTGCTCATATCAAATCATCCATCCGGGGTTTTGAAAATGAAGAACAGTTTTTTATTCAGAAACTTTCATTTGGAATTGCAAAAATCGCCGCTGCATTTCATCCAAATACAGTGATCGTTCGTTTTTCCGATTTTAAAACCAATGAATACCGGAACCTCACTGGCGGAGAACATTTTGAACCCGGAGAAGAGAATCCGATGATCGGATGGCGCGGTGCATCAAGATATTATTCCGAATCCTATCGTGAAGCATTCGGCCTGGAATGTAAAGCCATTGCCCATGTGCGGGAAAAAATGGGTCTCTCCAATGTGGCCGTGATGATTCCGTTCTGCCGCACGGTAGAGGAACTGATCAAAGTAAAGAAGATCATGTCAGAATACGGTTTGGAAAAAGATAAAGAGGGACTACAATTATTTCTCATGGCAGAACTGCCTTCCAATATTTTAATGGCAAAAGAATTCGCCGCACATATCAGCGGATTTTCCATCGGCTCCAATGATCTGACACAACTCACACTGGGCCTGGACAGGGATTCGGCGCTGGTTGCTCATTTGTACGACGAACGAAACGTCGCCGTTAAACGCATGCTGAAAATGTTGATACGCCAGGCTAAAGCTTCTGGTGTGAAAGTCGGCATCTGTGGTCAGGGCCCGTCCGATCATCCGGATTTTGCACAGTTCCTGGTGGAAGAAGGAATTGATTCAATTTCTGTCACACCCGATTCAGTAATAAAAACAATCCGGGCCATTCACGCTATTGAAAATAAACAGGAAGCAGTTATGCTGGAAGAAAATATTCTGATATGATTATCAACCGTACCATTCTGACACTGGAGGAATTCAGAAAACAGGAACTCCGCCTGCTTCCGCAGGCAACCGGAGAACTCAGTAATCTCCTGCGCGATATAGCACTGGCAGCTAAACGTGTTCATGTTGAAGTAAACAGGGCCGGGCTGGCTGATATACTCGGAGACACAGGGCAGATGAATGTGCAGGGAGAATTTGTGCAAAGGCTGGATGCATTTGCAAACGCCACATTCATGACCGTGCTGCAGCGGGGAGTAAGTTGCGCCGGACTGGCTTCCGAGGAACTGGATGATTTTGCATGTTTTGATGAAGAGATTTGTAATCAGTCAAAATATGTGGTGGTTCTGGATCCACTGGACGGCAGCAGTAATATTGACGTGAATATTTCAATCGGAACTATTTTTGGAGTTTACCGGCGACAAACGGAAACCGGATCGCCCTGCGACCGTTCTGATTTTTTACAGAAAGGAAAAAACCTGGTGGCCGCCGGGTATATTATCTACGGACCTTCCACGATGTTTGTTTATGCCACACGAAGAGGTGTGAATGGGTTTACCCTGGATCCTTCTCTGGGAGAATTCACTTTGAGCCATCCTGATATCAGATGTCCTGTGGAAGGGAAAATTTATTCCGTCAACCACGGAAATTATTATGACTATGATGAAAAAGTAAAACAGTTCATCGGGTTGTGTCAGCACGGAACAAATCATTCAGGTGTTCCTTATACTCATCGCTATACCGGAAGTATGGTCGCTGATCTGCACCGGAATCTTCTGAAGGGAGGAATTTTTCTATATCCGGCCACGGCATCATATCCGAAAGGTAAACTCAGATTGGTTTATGAATGCAATCCTTTTGCTTTCATCCTCGATATGGCGGGCGGTCACGCTACAAACGGCAATCTGGACTTATTGAATATCCAACCTGAAACCCTTCACCAGCGTACACCCTTTTTTGCCGGAAGCAGCGGGATGATGAGATCGTTTTCAAAAAATTCATTCTCCCGCAACGGCTCCTCCTCTTCCCCTGCTGTCAAAGGCTCTGCATTGTAAATTTTTACCGGCAGCGGGCACCGGGTCTTTGTAAATCATACTTTTGGAGTCAGGTTCCCTTCCGTCCGTAGTATAACGGAGAGGCATACCCGGAAACTGTATATTGGCCGCCCATTTGCCTTCACTTAATACCAGTCCGGGTTTCGGCACCCGGTAATGATAACCACCATTATAATAATCCAACATGGGCAAGGCTCTTTTGCCGACAACATTCAGAAAAGAAGACCATGCCTCCGCATATAATTTATTCGCTCTGGCAGTATCTGAAATCGTTGCCCATTCGGGATCTTTGGCCCACGCTCTTTCTGCAAAACCCAACAGATTCGGAAGAAGCATATACTCCAGACGTTCCGGTGTCTTGATATTTTCTCCCCAAACCGCGCTTTGCAGACCCACGATATTGCTTTCGCCATATTCAGTCAGCCGTTGTTTGCCGATAAAAATATTCCTGTTCAACGGAAGGCCATCCTTGTCAACATTTGAATTCTTAAAATAATCAAATGGAATAAATGAAAATGGTTTATCAATATCAGTGAATGCGCCCCAGTAATATCCCGGCTCCTCAAATGATTTATAATGAGCCATGTCAAAATACAGATGGGTGACGCAGGTAAGTACTACTTTATATCCTCCATTGGCGAGTTTATAGGCGAGGTCTTCATTTCCACCGCCCAGCGTATTGTTCCATACATCCGTTTGTAAATGCTCCGGTTCGAAATCCGGATTCGGCAGATACATGTATTTACCGTCGAGTTTTGTTTTACGCAATCCCATTTCCTCCCAGCCTGACAGATAGAGCCCTTTGGCTTTGACCATCTGATTTACGCGGCCATAGAAATAATACCAGAGATCTCCGGTATTTTTAATTTCGGGGTGACTAGATTTGAATGTAAAATAGGCTGGAGATTTCTCCCAAACATGATCCGGTACCTCATCACCGCCGAAATGTATACTCTTTAACGGAACACCGGCTTCATGATAGATATCTACGATCACGTTGATCACTGTTTGAATAAAACAATAGGTGGATGGGAGAGAAGGATCCATGATATTGTCGTTCCAGTACTGGTTTGAACTGTATTTCGACTGATCATTCGGATCATACAGAAGATAGCGTTCCGCTTCTTCTTTGTTCCCCGCTTTCATTAATTTTTCATACCGTGCATTCATGGCTTTGATGGCGGCCCTTGCATGTCCGGGCGTTTCTATTTCAGGCAGAACAATGATATGGCGGTCATTGGCATAACGCAGGATCTCAATAAAATCAGCCCTGCTGTAAAAACCGGAGCCCGGCATTTGGCTCGTGTCAGGTCCCGACCCATGAGAAGGAGGTAAGAAATGTTTGCTGTCGAGTGTATGTCCGCGATGTGCACCCACTCCTGTTAATTCAGGCAGGGAATCTATTTCGAGGCGCCAGCCCTCATCTTCCGTGAGATGAAAATGGAATACATTCAGTTTATAAAGAGCCATTACGTCAAGTACCCTGAACACTTCTTTTTTCGTTTGGAAATTGCGACCCACATCGAGCATAAAAGCACGATAACCAAAACGGGGTTCGTCTTTAACAGCCACAGCCGGCACATGTATTGATTTTTGAGTTTTGGCCCATGCGTCGGGAGGAACCAGTGTTTTTAAAGATTGAATGCCATAAAATATCCCTGCAGATCCGGAGGCACTTATGCTGATAATGCCGGGTCTTACGTCCATTTCATATGATTCATCGGGCATTCCTTCCC
>Ga0070733_10001395_pt1 | contig 18073 bp, 11 predicted proteins | sample Coa_R1_9_FD_66450 | JGI IMG/M metagenome (GOLD analysis project Ga0070733, IMG submission 66450) | Surface soil microbial communities from Centralia Pennsylvania, which are recovering from an underground coalmine fire - Coalmine... | ecosystem: Environmental > Terrestrial > Soil > Unclassified ... | reverse complement strand
CAGGTCACCACGGAAAAAGATTGGGATTTCTGTCTGGAGTACGACATACCGCGCGCCTTTGTGCTCACCTGGATGGATCGCGACCTGGCCAGCTTCGAGCGCTCAATGGAATCCCTGCAGCAGGCATTTGGAAGAAGCGTTGTCGCATTGCAGTTGCCCATCGGAACAGAAAGGGGCTTTCGAGGCGTGATTGACCTGGTGGCCATGAAGGCGCACATGTACACGCCGGATGGCGATGGCAAGCCCAAGATTGAGGAGATCCCCGCCGCGCTGGCCGACGACGCCAAGGAAGCGCATGAAAAACTGGTGGAGATGGTTGCAGAGGGCGACGACGAACTGATGGAAGAATTTTTCCGTGAAGGGACGATTCCGATTGAAGATCTGATTCCCGGGGTGCGCAAAGCCATCGTCGCGGAAAAGATCGTGCCGGTGCTGATGATCTCCGCCGCGCACAACATTGGCAACGGCAGCCTGCTCACGTTTCTGGCCGACGTATTTCCGCATCCCGACGAACATTCGGAGGTGGGTTTTGCCGCGGCAGGTGGAAAGGGCGAACGCGTGGAACGCAAATATGATGACGCGCAGCCGCTTTCCATTTTTGTGTTCAAGACCATGGCGGATGCCTTTGCCGGGCGGATCAACTATTTCAAGGTGAAGAGCGGTGTTTTGAAAAACGACGCGACGATCACAAATTTCAATAAGGGCACGCCGGAACGCATGCAGCACACTCAGGTAGTGCAAGGCAAGACGCTGGCCGAAGTAGGCGAGCTTCATGCCGGAGATATTGGCGCCATCGCCAAATTAAAGGACACGCTGACCGGCGACACCCTGGGTGACAAGAACGCACCGGTCTATTACAAGCCGGCGCAGATTCCGGAGCCGGCCATTACCTTTGCGGTGGAACCAAAGAGCCGGGCGGATGAAGACAAGATCGGCGTGGCCATTCACAAAATCCTGGAAGAAGACACGGCGCTGCGCTTTTCGCGTGATCCGCAGACCAAGGAGTTCCTGCTGGCCGGCTCCGGGCAGCAACACATCGAGGTAGTGGTGGCCAAGCTGCACAAACGTTATCACGTGGACCTGACGCTCAAGCCGCCCAAGGTGCCTTACCGCGAAACAATCCGCGGACGGGCCGACGTGGAAGGGAAGCATAAGAAGCAGTCGGGCGGACACGGCCAATTTGGCGTGTGCCGGGTGAAGTTCGAGCCTGCGGAACGCAACAAGGGAATCGAATTTGTGGACGACATTTTCGGCGGAGCCATTCCGCACAACTGGATTCCGTCGGTGGAGCGCGGCATCCGGGAAGCCGCAGCGCGCGGTTTTTTGGCTGGGTTTCCGGTGACGGATTTCCGGGCAACTCTTTATGACGGCAAATACCACGATGTGGATTCGTCGGATATTGCGTTCAAAATTGCCGGCTCGCTGGCGTTTAAGGAAGCCATGAAGGTGGCTCGCCCGGCGCTGCTCGAGCCGGTCATGCATGTCGAAGTGTATGCGCCGGACCAGTATTCCGGCGATTTGATGGGCGACATCAGCTCGCGGCGCGGCCGTATTGAAGGCAGTGAAGTCCGCGGCCATACAGTGGTGATCAAGGCGCAGGTGCCGCTGGCAGAGATGCTGTCGTACGCGACGGACTTAACCTCCAAAACGCAGGGGCGGGCCAGCTACTCGATGGAGTATTCGCATTATGACTACGTGCCGAACGAACTGGCGGAGAAGGTGGTGGCGGCGCACAAGGCGGCGCACGGGGAGCAATTGGTGGAAGAAGAAGCCTGACGACGGAAATTTTAAAATAGAAAAGGGAGAGTTGGAGGAGAGGAGCCTGGCGGAGAAAGGACGGGCGCAGTAATGCTGCGCCCCTACGCAGACAGGAGTAGAAGCAACCCAGACTGAAGTCTGTGTTACTTAGGAGAAGCGGGGAAGGAACATTCCGGTGTGCTGGCGGTGTTCGGCAAAGGAATCGCCGAATTCTTCGGAGAGGAAAGATTCTTCGCGGCGGGCTTTGCGATAGAGCGCTGCAAAAACCACGACAAAGCCGAGCAGGCCGCCAACCAACTGCTGGGTGACGGCGGTAGCCAGAAGAGCGGTCAGCATACCGGTGTAAATCGGATGGCGGATGAAGCGGTAAGGACCGCGGCGAATCAGCTGATGATCGGTCTTGATGGTGACGCTGCCACTCCAGTTGGCGCCGAGAGCGAGCCGGGCCCAGACGGCAAAGAGCAGCCCGACAAGAGTGAGGACCACGCACAGTGACATCAGGGGCGGGCTGTCCGGGAAGATGACGCTGGTAAGCCAGGAGAAGCGCCACTCGGCGTTGAAAATCAGGAGAAAGCCAATCACGGCGGGAATCATGTGCTGCAGGCGCTGCCAGGGGTTTTCGCGGCGCTTGTTGGCTTTGCTGAGGAAAGCCATAGCCAGCCACCAAATGGCCCAAAAGAACCACAGGCGACCGCAGAGGCGAAAGGCCTGGTGGGCGGAAAGGGTCCACGTGGAAGGGAGCGCCCAAGCGAATAGCAAGCCAGAGAGAGCCATCAGGTTGGTGGCGACGAGCTTGGCGGCGACGGCGAGCGTGGGCATAGGGTCTCCGTAGATCTATTTTACGCACGAGCGGGATGAAAAATTACCGAATGGTGCCTGAGCGGCTGGACGAGCGGGCGGCGCCAAATTGGTGCTTTGCCAGGTACAAGAGCGCTTCCAAAATGGAGGACTATGAAAAATCAAAAAGCCGATCGGCACCATCGCAAAGCGGGAGCGCAGACCCTGGCCATTCATGCCGGAGAGCCGAAACGGCACGGCGTGAACACGGGAGTTGGCACGAACATTAGCCGCACTTCGACGTTCACATTTTCCTCGACGCAGGAAATGAAGGAGTGGGCGGAGGGAAAAAACATTGCCTACATCTACACCCGCTATGGAAATCCGACGCTGAGCGTGGCAGAGGGAAAGATTGCGGCGCTGGAAGGCGCGGAAGCGGCGGTGGTGACGGCCAGCGGAATGGCGGCGATCTCTTCAGCACTGCTGGGCGCGTTGAAACAGGGCGACGAGCTGATTTCGACCGCGCAGCTCTATGGGGGAAGTTACCGGCTGATGAGGGATGTTTTTCCGGACATGGGGATTACGGTGCGGCATGTGGGGACGTCGCTGGAAGGAATTGAATCGCTGGTGACGCCACGGACAAGAGTGTTGTACGTGGAAACGCCGACCAATCCGACGCTGCGGCTGGTGAACCTGGAGCAGGCACTGGCGTTCGCGAAAAAGCACAAGCTGACTTCGATTATTGACAACACGTTTGCCACGCCGGTGCTGCAGAAGCCGATTGCCATGGGCTTCGACATGGTGGTACACAGCGCCACGAAGTACATGGCGGGCCACTCCGACATCATTGCGGGAGCGGCGGCGGGGAGCCGGCGATGGATGGACCGCGTGCGGCATATGGTGATCTATCTAGGCGGGTCCATGGATCCGGGTGCGGCTTTTTTGCTGATTCGCGGCATGAAAACGATGGGGCTGCGCGTGGAGCAGCAATGCCGCAATGCGATGGTGGTAGCAAAGTTTCTGGAAAAGCACCCAAAAGTAGCGCGCGTTCACTACCCCGGCCTGAAATCGCACCCGGACCACGGGCTGGCGAAAAAGCAGATGAAGGATTTCGGTTCGATGATGGCGTTTGATTTGAAGGGCGGGTTGGCGCCGGCTCGGCGATTCTGCGATCGCGTGCAGATGTTCCTGCTGGCGGCCAGCCTGGGCGGAGTGGAATCGCTGGTGGTGCTGCCGATTTACAGTTCGCATTACAACATGAGCGTGAAAGAGCTGGAACAGGCGGGAGTGACGCCGGGAACGGTGCGGGTTTCGGTGGGGCTGGAGAATGCGGAGGACCTGATCGCCGACTTGGAGCAGGCGCTGGCGTGAGGCGCGGGGAGCCCTGGCCGGCGAGCAAAATTGTGGAATCCAGGGCCAGTTTGGGAGCAAGATGGAGGGACTGGTGGTTCTGCCGGGGAGCGGGTGGGTCACGTTTGGGAGGAAGTGATGCGCGTCAATAAATTTGTCTGCGTCGGGGTGTTGGTGCTGGCGTTGTTCGGTTCCAAAGTGGCCAAAGCGAACAACGAAAAGAGCGGAGGAGCGCTGGCGTTCGACCAGTTGAAAGCGCTGGTGGGCGAATGGGAAGGCAAGAACGACAGCGGCTCTGTAAAGATCACATACACGCTGGTTTCCGGCGGAACGGCGCTGATGGAGCGGATGCAGCCGTCCAACGAAGCAGAGATGATCACCATGTATTCCGCGGACGGAGACAAGATTGTGGTGACGCACTATTGCAGTCAGGGAAACCAGCCGACGATGAAATCCGAAACGCTGAAAGGCATGGGGAACAAATATTCGTTCAGCCTGGTGAGCGTGTCGGGTCTGAAAGCACCGGATGAAGGGCACATGGTGGGGCTGGTGCTGACGCTGGTGGACAAAAATCACCTGACGCAGGAATGGAAATATCAGGACAAGGGGAAGACCGGCACGGAGCTGTTTGAGTTCAAGAGAAAACCAGAGAAGGCGGCGACGGTGGTGCCGGGCGGAAACTGAGTGACTGAGGCCATCGCGCCAATCGCCGCATTGCGCTCGCGATTGGTGGCGGGAGCGATTACACCGCAAGAGGCCGCCGCGGCGGCGCTAGAAAAAGCAAACCACAATGCAGGGCGCAACGTATATTTGTCGCGCGACGCGGATTGGACGCTGCGCGAGGCGAAGCGCGCGGAACAGCGCTGGAGCAGCGGAGAGCGGCCCCTGCTCCACGGATTGCCGGTTTCGCTCAAGGACCTATTCGACCTCGAGGGGTTCCGGACTACAGCAGGAACGAAATTTTACGCGGAGAAGAATGCGGCAGCGCGGGCCGACTCCGCGGTCGCGGCCCGTCTGCGCGAACAGGGAGCGGTAATCACTGGCAAGACCCACCTCCACCCGTTGGCTTATGGAATTACAGGAGAAAATCCAGAGTTTGGCGATTGTACGCAGCCAGACAATCTGACGCTGCTTACCGGAGGTTCGAGCAGCGGCGGAGCAGCGAGTGTGCAGGAAGGGTCAGCGGTTGCGGCGATCGGGACGGATACGGGAGGCTCGATTCGCGTTCCGGCCGCGTTGTGCGGGCTGGCTGGCTACCGCGCGTCGATCGGGCTGGCGCGGGAGCGGAGGCTGTGGGCGGGGGGCGTGCATTTGTCACAGACGTTCGACACCCTGGGCTGGATTTTCCGGGATTTGCGGGACGGGCCGCTGCTGGCGGAGGCATTGTTTGGATTAAAGATGCCGGAGAGCGCGGAAACGCGAGTGCGCGTCGGCGCAATTGAAGAAAGCTTTCTGCACGACTGTGATGAGGCGGTGCGCGAGGCATGGGAGCAATGCAAAGTGTGGCTAGCCGCGGCGGGAGCGCAAATCGAGGAATTTAAGGCGGCGCAGTGGAATGACGCCATGTCCATTTATGGGCCGATTCAGGGGAGCGAGGCGGCGACGATTCATACCGCAAGTACAGGAGGAGATTTTTCGGTTTTCCCCACGCCGATCAATAAGCTGCTGGGGCGGGGAGCGGCACTGAGCAAGGAAGAGGTAGGGCGGCAGCGCATAAGGCACGCGGAGTTTCGCGAAAGAGTGGATGCGCTGTTTGAGAAATATGATTTCTTGCTGCTGCCGTGTTCATCGATGAGCAGGCTGGAAGCTTGGAAAGATCACTCGCAGACGCGATTGAAGATTTTAAGGTACACGGTGCCGCTGAGCCTGGCGGGAACTCCAGTGGTGACGCTGCCATTTGCCCGAGGGGCTGGAATGCAGCTGGTAGCACCGCGGGGAAAAGACGCGAAGCTGCTGGCGTACGCCGCGGCGCACTGTTACCTCGGCTGAGACTATTCCTCGCCGATATCCTCGTTCCAAACGGCAGGATTTTCCTGTATGTAGGCGGTCAACAAATCCACGCATTGCTGCGAATCGAGGTCAATGACTTCGATGCCAAGCGAACGCAGCCACTCGATACCGCCCTGAAAGGTGCGGCTTTCTCCCACGACGACGCGCTTGAATCTGAATTGACGAATCAGGCCGCTGCAATACCAGCAGGGCGACAAAGTTGTAACCATGGTGAGGTTGCGATAGCTGTGCTGGCGGCCGGCGTTGCGGAAAGCGTCGGTTTCGCCGTGCAGGGAAGGATCGCCATTTTGCACGCGGCGATTGTGGCCGGCACCGAGCAGCTTGCCGTGTTCATCGAAGATGGCGGCGCCGATGGGGATGCCGCCTTCGCCGAGGCCTGTCTTGGCTTCTTGCAGGGCGCGGTCGAGCATGGCGGGGAAGTCCAAGGTAGTCACGAGTGAGCCTTTCCAACATCTGGCAATGTACCCGATTCCAGCAGCGGCGGCGTCTGAGGAGTAAGCGCTCCAGGTCAATCGGCGGATGGTGCAAGCCGAGGGCTGGAGCCAATGCACGAGCGCTATACCTGCGATCTTCCACCGACGCGGGGATACCAGCGATTTCCACACAGCCTGCGCGGTATCGCATTCTGCGTGCTGGTATTTCTCGCGCTAAGGCCAGGAATCTGCCAGAGCGGCCAAGAACCCGCAAACGACCCGGCGAAAGCCTACGCGTGCGCGAACTGCCACCGCAGCATTTACGAATCTTATCAAAAGACCGCCATGGCGCGCGCGAGCGGACCTATTGCCGGCAACGTGATCCCGGGAGAGTTCACGCACGCGGCTTCGCGAGTGCATTACAGGATTTCTGATAACGACGGGCACGTCTGGCTGGAGTTCGAACGGGAAGGAACGAATGCCGTAAAGGGGAAACGCGAGTTGCTGTTCTTCATCGGGTCGGGAACGCGAGGGCGAACCTACATTTTGGAGGACAGCGGGTTTTACTTCGAGTCACCGGTAAATTGGTACGGGCAGAAACAAATGTGGATATGACGCCAGCGTATCAGAATGCGCAGCACATTCCGCTGAATCTGCCGCTGATGGCTTCATGCCTGGTGTGCCATACCAGCTTTCCGCAGTAACCAGCCGCGGGCACCGAAAACAAAATTACGGCGATGCTGGTGCGACAGACGGGCATCGCGTGCGAACGCTGCCACGGACCAGGGGCGGAACATGCGAGCGGTAAGGGGACGATCGTCAATCCGGCCAAACTGGCGCCGGAGCGGAGAGATTCAGTGTGCATGCAGTGCCATCTGGAAGGCGACGCGGCAATCCTGCAACCGGGACGACATCTGAGCGATTTTCGGCCGGGCGATGATTTGCAGGAATACGTTCATTATTTTCTGCTGAATGATCCGAGCCGGAAGACGCGCGCGGCCAGCCACTTCGAGGCGCTGGCGGAGAGCCAGTGTAAACGCAAAACAGGCAGCTCGTTTTCGTGCATCACGTGCCATGACCCGCATTACGAACCGAGCGCCGAGGAAAAGAACAGCTACTACGACCAGAAATGTGTGGCGTGCCATGCGAGCGGACCAGAAGGCGCGAAGAAACATTTTGCCGTAGGGCGAGATTGCGCCATCGGAATGAACCTGTCGAAGACATTGGCGGCGGAAGGAAAGGTGCAGGATGCGCGGGGAGTTGTGGAGCGGGTACTGGAGTTCAATCCGGATTATCCAGAAGGGGAGCAGACGTTGCAGAAATTGGGGCGAGCGGCGCATTGAGGCGTGTCGGTTAGAAATTAGCGCGGATGGTGACGGAACTTCCGGCGGATAATTCGATCTGTCTGAGGACATCGGCGAAACCTGGTTTGGTGATGCGGATGTGGTGCCGCCCTTCCAGGAGAAAGATAGTGCTGGGGACATCACCGACTGGCTGGTCATCCACGAAGATTTGCGCGCCCTCGGAGCCGACGAAGGTGACGCTGGCTTTTGCGGAAGGCTCGATGGCCGCCAGCGGGAGCGGCTTGTTGAGCGCAGGAACGGATATTTGCTGTGCAGCGGCTGCGGGCTGCGGAGCCGCATCCGGGTAAAAGTGTTTTAAGACTTCAAGCAGGTCGCCGGCGCTGAGAGCAAAGCCGATTCCAGTAACATTTTTTTTGACCAGCTTTTGCGTGTTCATGCCGACAACTTCGCCGCGCATGTTGAGAAGCGGGCCGCCGCTGTTGCCGGGATTGATGGGCGCGTCGGTCTGCACCCAAGTGCCAGCACCAGCGGCGGGAAATTTGCCGACGGCGCTGACGATGCCCTTAGTCATGCTGAATTGCATGGCGTCGCCGGGATTGCCGATGGCTATAACGCTTTCGCCCTGGCGGACGGTGTCGGCGCGGGCGAGAGGGAGATGAGGAAAGTTTTCGCCCGTGACTTTTATTAACGCAATGTCGAGATCTGGATCAACGTAAGCGACTTTGCCTTCGATTTGCTGGCCGGACGCCAGAAGGACAAGCAGCGTTTCGTCGTCACGGGCGACGTGGGCGTTGGTGGCGATTACGCCGGTTTCGGTCACAAAAAAACCGCTGCCCATTTTTTGCTGGCCTTTAAGCTGGACCACGGCGGCCTTGGCCAAGGCGGCTAACGCCTCGAGGGAAAGTTCGAGGGCGAAACTGTTTTCGGCGGAGGCGGCCCGCGTGCTGACCTTGCCGGTAAACGTGGCGCTGATAGAGTCCAGAGTGACCGTGAAACGAGTGCTCTTGAAGAGCCAGTAGTCGCCGTGTTTGGCGCCTTTTACGCCGATCCATTCCATGGGGCCTTCGGTGAGCGCGATTTCTTTGGTGGAATAGCCCGCGAGGCTGAGGCGGGCGACCAGCGGGTGCGCGAGGCGCGAACCGAAGACGGTCTTGGTGCGGTGAAAATAGCCGCCGGGGTAATCCTTTATGAAGGGAGTGACGCCGAGTTTGACTCCATCTATTTCTACGGTGGCACCCGGGGGGGCGCTGGTGATGGCGAGTTTATCGGCATGCACAGCAAGCGGAGCGAATAGAAGGATAACGAAGGCGAGGGAAGCGCGCGGCCGCAGTGAGAGGAACATCGGCGATCACCTGCTGGAGAAGAGATCGATTATCTCAGTTTACCATACATTATAGTCCCTCTGGATTAAACTCACGCTCCGCGAATCGCGGATTTATTTCTACTTCTTCTCGTGAGCCGAACAGGACAGAACCGGCAAGCGTGGGTATTTGAGGAACGATGGGTCTATTTTGCTAAATGCGCACAGCAAGAATTGCGAGCCTTTGCTGGAGGCAATGCGCCGCGCGTGGCGGCAATCGGAACACAGACCGAGACCGGCGGCATCGGGCGAGTTGGAGCGGGGGGATATGGGTGATGGATTCTGAGTCATGGCTGGCGGCTCATAGCTCGACGTGAAGGCGGAGGCCGGGGATGGTAACCGGGCCGCGGACCTGGTTGTAGCCGGGATTATTGACGTGCTGAAGATCGAACGAAAGAAAAACGCCGCGCCAGAGGTGGCCGGTGTAGAAATATTCGACGATATTTTCGCGGCCATAAGTCAGGTTCCCATCGCCCAACAGAAAGCCCAGTCCCCCAAGTTGTAGATACCGTCGGTGATCGCCGGAGATGGCGTCGCTGACAAAGGCCAGGCCACTACGGTCTCTTTTCCTGCGCCAGGGGCGGCCTTTGGCGACCATCCCGAAGGATACGGACTGATTGGCTTCGGTGTACACGAAGGATTCGTGGCGGCCCTCGTTCCAACCGAATCGCGAGAATGCTATGAGCCAATCGCGTACTGGCTGTTCAAGGTTGGCGCCGAAGCCATATTTTATGGCGATGGTGAGCGGGTGATTGGTGACATCGGGGACCGAGGTTTGGCCCGCTTCAAATTGCTGAATGGCCTCTCGGTAGTCGCCCATGTTGGCGTGGTTCACGTAGGAGAGGAGACGCAAAATGGTGGTTCTTCTGGAAAACAATCCGGGCCGCAATTCGAGTTCGATGTTTTCGGCGCGGGCGCGCTCCAGGTTCCATTGAAAGGCGATGCCATTGGCAACGCGAGGCATGAGCGTTTCAGCAAAACGAAGACCCCAGTTTCGATCTTCGAAATCGAGGAGCGCGCCGACGGTGTAACCGCGAGTGTCGGCGGCATAGTCATAGGCGCCGTTGTTGTCGAGGGTCCAGTTGAGAAACTGGAGATGACTGTCGCCACCTGCAGCATTGTTGTCGAAGAAATCGGCCAGGCTGAAGCGTCCGACGCGGACTTCGAGACGGCGCGCGGGGAGTGTGGTGAACAGGGAGAGCGGGTTGCGCTCGGCGTCAACACGATTGTCGCTGAGAGCGAAAACGGCGTGAAATATGCCGCGGGCGACGTAGGGCGTGGCACCGAGTTCCGGATTTCGGACGACGTCCAGGTTGGAATATCCGGCTAGGCCAAAAGCATCGCTGATACCGCGGCCTCCGGCGCTTTCCAGATCGAGCAGAAATTCGGTGGAGGCGCTGGTCTGCCAACCGGAAAAAAGGGTGAAGACCCGAGATAACTCAGCTTCGGACTTGGAACGCAAACTGTGCGGACCCTGGTAGGGAGAAGTGAACGCGGCGTGACCCTGATAGACAAAGTTCATTTGTCCCGAGAGCCAAAAGGGACTGGACTGGGAATGCGGGAACACAGTCGAAACGTCGCTATCGGATTCGTCCGGTTGCTGCGGAACCTGGGGCGCTGAGGAGGGTACACTGGGCGGCGCTGGATTGGGGTTGGTTTGCGCGCGCGCGGGCAAAGCGGGCAAACCGATAGTCAGAACAACGAACAAGCTCACAAAAAACAGGCGGCAAAGGATCGCGCGGCACACTCAACGGTGCTCCGGATTTTCTTTTGGCGGTGCGGCGGGTTGCGCGGGAGGATTGGGAAAAGCGGGCTCCGCTGGTTTGGCGAAGTGCGCGTCGTCAATCTGGGTGTTGAGTTCGATTTTTTCGATGGTGAGATTCTGGGTGCGGTCGGAGCCCGGTGAGCTGGTGTCAACCTTGAAGGGAAATTTCAAGCCACTCACGTCGCGGTATTCGCTGAAGAGCGACTCGACCGGCATTTCCTGGTCTTCGGACTTCCGAATGCCGTCCCACTTGAGCAGCAAAAAGGTAGTGGCATCGAAATAGTAGGTGCGAACGTCGCCGCCGCTGGTGGTGAGCTTGAGTTTAACCGCGGGCTTGCCATCCACCTGATCCTGGCCGAGCAGTTCAATCTTGTTGCCTTTTTTTGGATAGTCCACCAATGGGCCATCGAAATCGGATTCTTCAGCAATATTTTTCAGATCGTTGCCGGACATGGGTTGCGGGCTTTTGTCTTCGGCGAAAGGATTGACCAGCCAGCCAGCACGGCCATCGTAAATGCGGAGAATGGTGTGGCCCTGGATGAGCACCTCCATGTGCACTTTGCCGGGGCGTTTCAGTTCGACGAAGAAAGGACCGTCCAGAGTGGGGCCGAGAGAAATGGTGCCGGTGACGCGCTGTGCCTGGACGGACTTGATGCGTGCTTCGCCACCGCGCGCATCGAGAGCTTTTCTTACCAGGTCCTCAGCAGTTGCCGGGGCGGTTTGCGCGCTGGTCAGCGAGGGAAAAGCGACCAAGATCAACAAGAACGCGGGGCAAAGGTATCGGAAAATCATCCCGTGCGGATCCCTTTAAATGAAACACCTCAGATAGCGTAGGTTGTCTGGAAAGCGGGGTCAATGGAGGCGGTCGGGCAGCGCAGAAAGCCTCTTGGCCGGCGCGTTATACTTAAACGATGAGCGCGGAATCGACATCGTCGCGTGCCTCTGGACTGGAATGGGCGCACCCGCTGGTGCGCGACTGGTTCGTGAGCAGGTTCGGCACACCCACCGAACCCCAGGAACAGGGCTGGCCACACATTCTTTCCGGGAAGAGTACGCTCATTTCGGCGCCGACTGGTTCAGGCAAAACGTTAGCTGCTTTCTTAATCTGCATTGACCGGCTGGTGCGCAAGGCGCTGGCCGGTGAGCTGACGGATGAAACGGAAGTGCTTTACGTTTCGCCGCTGAAAGCGCTGAGCAACGACATTCAGACCAATCTGGAGACGCCGCTCGGCGAAATTCTGCGGCTGGCTGGAGAGCGTGGACTGCTGATGCCGGAGATTCGCACCGCGGTGCGCACCGGCGACACCCTGGCGCATGAGCGCCGCGCCATGCTGGCGCGCCCGCCACACATTCTGGTCACCACGCCGGAATCGCTGTACATCCTGTTGACAGCCGCGAAAAGCCGCGAGGTCCTACGGACTGTCCGGTCGGTGATTGTGGACGAAATCCACGCAGTCGCGGACGACAAGCGTGGCGCGCACCTGGCACTTTCGCTGGAGCGCCTGGAACACCTGGTGGGCTGCCAGGTGACGCGCATCGGGCTTTCAGCCACGCAAAAACCGATTGAAGTAGTGGCGCGTTTTCTGGCGGGAGCGGGTCGCCCCGATCCCGCGATCGTGCAAATCGGGCACCGGAGACTGCTGGACCTGGCGATTGAAGTGCCCGGAAGCGAGCTTGGACCCGTAGCGTCGAATGAGATGTGGGGAGAGATTTACGACCGCCTGGCGGTGCTGGCTCGGCAGCATCGCTCCACGCTGATTTTCGTGAACACGCGGCGCCTGGCGGAACGCGTGGCGCACCATCTTGGCGAGCGGTTGGAGAAAGATGCGGTGGCGGCGCATCACGGCAGCTTGTCGCGCAAGCTGCGCCTGGCGGCGGAGCGAAAACTGAAAGCGGGAGAAATTCGCGCGCTGGTGGCGACGGCATCGCTGGAGTTGGGGATTGATATCGGCAGCGTGGATCTGGTTTGTCAGATTGGTTCGCCTCGATCGATTGCGGTTGGACTGCAGCGCATAGGACGAGCCGGTCACTGGCGCGGCGCAGTGCCGAAAGGTCGCATCTTTGCCACAACTCGTGATGACTTGATTGAGTGCGCGGCCTTGGTGCGAGCGATTCGCCAGGGCGATTTGGATCGCATCGCGATTCCAGACGCACCGATGGACATTCTGGCGCAGCAGATCGTGGCCATGTGCTCGGCAGAAGATTGGAGCGAGGAACAGCTGTTTCAGGCGGTTCGCCAGGCTTATCCGTATCGCGAACTGGCGCGCTCCGATTTTGATGGGATCATTGCGATGCTCTCGGAAGGAATTGCCGGGAGCCGCGGACGTTATGGGGCCTACCTGCATCGCGACCTGGTGAACGGTGTGGTGCGGGGGCGGCGTGGAAGCCGGCTGGCGGCGATTACCAGCGGCGGGGCGATTCCAGAAAATTCGTTGTACACGGTGGTGGCTCAGCCGGAAGGCACGACCGTCGGCTCCCTGGACGAAGATTTCGCGGTCGAGAGCCTGGCGGGCGACATCGTTTTATTGGGCAACACCTCGTGGCGGATTCGGCGCGTACAATCCAGCAGCGTGCTGGTGGAGGACGCGCACGGAGCGGCTCCTAACGTGCCGTTCTGGCGCGGCGAGGCTCCCGCGCGAACGGATGAACTTTCGGCGCACGTCTCGGAGCTGCGCGAGGAGATCAGCATGCTCGTTCCGTCGATGCCGTTGGAGACGGACGGACGGCTCGCGCAAACCGCACCTGCAGTGAGTTGGCTAAAGGAAGAATGCGGCTTGGACGACTCCGGCGCCGAGCAGGCCTTGGAATACGTTGTGACGGGCCGCGCAACGCTGGGAGCGGTTCCGACACACACAACGGTGATCGCCGAACGCTTTTTTGATGAAAGCGGCGGAATGCAGCTGGTGATCCACGCTCCATTCGGCGCGCGGGTCAATAAAGCCTGGGGTTTGGCGTTACGCAAGCGATTTTGCCGTTCCTTTAATTTTGAGCTGCAAGCCGCGGCTACTGACAATGGCTTGAACATTTCGCTGAGCGAGCAACACAGCTTTCCCCTGGGCGACGTTTTTCATTTTCTCCATCCGAATTCGGCCGCTTCTGTTCTTGAGCAAGCGGTGTTGGCTTCTCCACTTTTCACCACGCGCTGGCGCTGGGACGCCGGACGCGCCTTGGCGTTGCTGCGCTTCCGCGGGGGAAAGAAGGTTCCGCCACCGATTCAACGCATGCGCGCGGACGATTTGCTCGCCGCGGTATTCCCCGAGGCGCAGGCGTGTCCGGAAAATCTCGCGGCGGGCGATATTCATATTCCAAATCACCCTTTAATCCGCGAAGTAATGAAGGACGTGCTTACCGAGGCGCTGGATCTGCCAGGACTGGAACGCGTGCTGCGCGACATCAGTGGCGGGCAAATCCAATGCCTCGCCGTGGATACGACTGCCCCCTCCGCGTTTTCCCACGAAATACTCAACGCCAATCCCTACGCTTATCTGGACGATGCGCCGCTGGAGGAACGGCGTGCCCGCGCCGTGGAGATGCGCCGTGTTCTTCCCGCTTCGGTACTGGGCGAAATTGGCCGGCTCGATCCCGGAGCGATCGCTGCCGTGTGCGAAGAGGCGTGGCCCGACGTGCGCGACGCCGAAGAACTGCATGATGCGCTGCTGACGCTGATTGCACTGCCAGTTTCCACGCCCGCGGCCGCAGGCTCACGATTGTGCGCCAAGCTGGAAGATGCGCTTCCGGCGTGGGACGCATGGTTCGAGCAGTTGGCGCAAAGCCGCCGCGGAGGGCGCGCGCAAGTCGCCGACCGGACATTTTGGATAGCAACCGAGCGCGCTGGCACTTTTTTGGAAGTCTTTCCAAGCGCGCAATTCGATTCACCACTGCCCGACATGGTTTCCACGCAAACGCGGCGCGAAGACGCCGTGTACGCGATGATCCGCGGCTGGATCGGCCATGCCGGACCGGCCACGGCAAAACAGCTGGCGAGCCTTCTCGGATTATCGGAATCCGAAGTTGACAAGACTTTCCTTCGGCTCGAAGCCGGTGGCATTATCCTGCGCGGCAAATTCACCGATCCACACTCCGAGCAAAACGAATGGTGCGAACGCCGCCTCCTGGCGCGCATTCATCGGCTCACCCTGGGCGAGCTGCGCAAGGAAGTCCAGTCGCTAACGCCCGCCCAATTCATGAACTGGCTGCTGCGCTGGCAGCACGTGGCTCCAGGTTCGCAGCTGCTCGGCGAACGCGGCGTGCTCGAAGCGGTCCAGCAGTTGCAGGGTTTCGAGGCACCGGCGAATTCATGGGAGCCGCACATCCTCAAGCGCCGCGTCGCCGACTTCGACCCGAAAATCCTGGACCATCTTTGCCTGACCGGCGCCGCCGGCTGGGGCCGGCTCTCTCCGCATCCGGCCACGCTGGAGCCTTTCACCGACGCCAAACGCCGCGTGGTTCCGACCCGCATCGCGCCCATCACCTTTTTTGTGCGCGACGACGCCGACTGGATGATGCCGCGCCACGAAGAGGGCGAGCTGGTGACGCGAGGGCTGAGCTCCACGGCCACCGCGGTTCTGCAACTCCTGCGCCAGCGCGGCGCTTCTTTTTTCGCAGACATCGTGCGGGCCACCGGGAAACTCAAATCCGAAATCGAAATGGCCTTGTGGGAGCTGGTCGCCGCCGGACTCCTGACCGCCGACGGTTTCGACAATCTTCGCGCGCTCATTGATCCCAAGCGCCGCTCCGGCCAGGGCAGCGGGAAAAACGCGCGACCGCGCCATAGCGCTGGCCGCTGGTCGCTGCTGCACTCGGGCGAAATCCACGACCGTGCCAAATCGCTGGAAGCAATCTGCTGGATGCTGCTGCGCCGCTACGGCATCGTCTTCCGCGAACTGCTCACCCGCGAGAGCATTCTCCCCAAGTGGCGCGAAATTCTGGTGACCCTGCGACGGCTTGAAGATCGCGGCGAAGTTCGCGGCGGCCGCTTTGTCAGCGGATTTCTCGGGGAACAATTCGCTCTGCCGGTCGCGGTCGAGTCTTTGCGCGCTCTACGCCATCAGCAGCCGTCTGGCGAGCCGGTCAGCGTCGCTGCGGCAGATCCGCTCAATCTCGTCGGCATCGTCGTTCCCGGCGAACGCGTTGCCGCCAATTCCGGACGCTTTGTAACCTTTCGCGACGGTGTCGCTTTGCCGGACTCCGAAATTCCCAAGCGTGTCGCGCCAACTGTTCTAACGCTGACGGGAGCCTGACAATCTTCCGATGCGGCTGGCATTTCGCCTCAGCTTCGTGGCGCGGTAAGTACCCGTACCTCGTAGCCCTTCATCTCCATGCTGCGGTCAAAGGCGTCGCCGCTCAGCACGTCGCTAAACTTCCCCGGAAACTTCACGGTCTGCGTCTCCTTGGAATGATTTAGCACGAATACCCATTCTTTCTGCCCAGCGCGGCGGCGCGTTACTTCGACGCCGCGCGGCGCCTCGATCGTTGACCTGCTGCCGCTCATCGCCAACACCGTGCGCAAAACGCGCGCCAGCGTCATCACGTCCAAATCGGCCCCGACGTACACCGCTTTGCCCTTTCCAAACGAATTGATCGTAATTGCCGCCTCGCCCTCGTAGGCGCCGGTGTATTTCGCCACAACCTCCGCAGTATCCGGCTTGAGCAAATCAGCCCACAACACGCATTCACCCTCGGCACCGCCCAACTCGCTTCCCAGTTTTACTCCGGCCTTCTCCGAATAAATCGGCGCGTAATCTTTCACTGTCACGCCCATCACGTCGCGCAGCAGTCCCGGCAAAGGCGCATCCACGATCTGGCTGCTCTCGTCTTTCACGCCCAGCCGGAAGCCCGCCACAAACGTGCCGCCTTCGCGCACATATTTGCGGATATTTTCCGCTTGCTTGGCGCTCACCACGTATTGCACCGGTGCGAACACCGTCTTGTATTTCGATAAATCATCATCCAGATGAACCAGATCCGTCCCGGTGTTGGCGCTCGCTACAGCTCCGTACCAGCTGATCAGTTGCGCCTGATAGGTCAGCTTGGTGTTGCCCGGCTGCACGCTCAGTGCCCAATCTGAATCCTGATCGAAGCTCACAGCAGTTTCCGCGACGTAGCTCGATTCCAGCGCCTCGCGTCCCAGCAACTTCATCTCTTTCACGCCGCGCACGATTTCGTCGAAGCCCGGACTCTTGCTGCGATCATGGTTCAGCAGACCGTGCCAGTATTCTTCTGCCCCGAATTTCGCGGAATCCCAGCGAAAATAATTCACGCCCATCGCCCCGTGTGCCACGGCCTGAAACGCCCACAACCGCAATTGCCCCGGATGGGGCTGCGCCGCAAAGAAGCTCTGCCCGGCTTTTCCCGCCTGCTCTTCCATAATTAGGAATGGCTTGCCGCCCTTCACACAGCGCATCGAGTCATGTCCTATAGCCGATACCAGCGCCGCCGCATCCGGCGAATTCGCGCCCTGCAGAAACAGCTGCACGAATCCCGGATAGTTGTCATGGCTCACAAAATCCAGATTGCGAAACAATTCGCGCAGGTCAATCGTGTCCAGCGGCGCGCCCACGTTATTGGTGGTCACAAAGTGGCGCGGACAGATTCTGCGCAAAACGCCCAGTTGCTCTTCGGCTGACGCCGCGTTCGCATGCGACTGGTAACGATCGTAGTCGAGCACCAGCCCTGGATTCGGTTCGCCGTTCGAGGGGAGCGGCACCGGGATCTGGCTCCAGTCGGTATAGATCTGACTCCAGAAAGCCGTTCCCCACATTTCATTTACCTTGTCCAGTGTCCCGTACTTTTTCTTCGTCCACTCCGCAAATCCTTCCCGGCAATACTTGCAATAGCAGCGGTTGAACGGCTGCAGCGTAAATTCGTTGTCAATCTGCCAGCCGATGACGCCAGGAGCGTCCGCGAACGACTTGGCCATCTCCGTCGCGATTCTCACCGATAATTTGCGATACGTCTGGTTCGTCGGGCACGTAAACCGCCGCCCGCCCGGTTGCACCGTCACGCCCTGGCTGTTCACCAGCAGAATTTCCGGATACCTGCTGGAGAGCCACGGTGGAGGCGCCGCCGAAGGCGTGCCCAGGATTACCGCGACCTCATGCTTGTGCAGAATCTCCACAGCACGGTGCAGCCATGCAAAATCAAACTTTCCTTCCGATGGCTCCATCAGCGACCAGGCAAATTCCGCCACGCGCACGTTGGTCAGACCCGCTTCGGAAATCCTGCGCGCATCTTCTTCCCATAATTTTTCCGGCGTCTGGTCCGGATAGTAGTCCACGCCCAGCAGCAGCGGCGCCTGCACCCTGTCCGTGTCGCCGAACGGCGCCGTGAACCGTTC
>Ga0070733_10001394_pt1 | contig 18078 bp, 18 predicted proteins | sample Coa_R1_9_FD_66450 | JGI IMG/M metagenome (GOLD analysis project Ga0070733, IMG submission 66450) | Surface soil microbial communities from Centralia Pennsylvania, which are recovering from an underground coalmine fire - Coalmine... | ecosystem: Environmental > Terrestrial > Soil > Unclassified ... | reverse complement strand
CAAAGCAGCATGATTGCTGCGACAGCGAGGTGGCGGGCTGATGGCAACCTCAACAGGCGAACAGGCAGGCGGCACAAAGCCGGTCGTGGTCAAGAAATACGCCAATCGGCGGCTCTACAACACGGCGACCAGCAGTTATGTGACGCTCGAGGACCTCGCCAAGATGATCAAGGACGGCGGCGATTTTATCGTCCACGACGCCAAGACCAATGAGGACATCACCCGCTCGGTGCTGACCCAGATTATCGTCGAGCAGGAGCAGAAGGGTCAAAACCTGTTGCCGATCAGCTTTTTGCGGCAGCTGATCAGCTTCTACGGCGACAGCATGCAGTTCCTGGTGCCCGGCTATCTCGAACAGGCGATGGTATCGTTTGCCCGCAACCAGGACCAGATGCGTGACACGCTGCGTGCGACGTTCGGCATCTTTCCCTTCGGCCAGTTCGAGCAGATGGGCAAGCAGAACATGGCGCTGTTCGAGCAGGCGCTGAAGATGCTGTCTCCCTACGGCGCCACCGCCACCGGAGAACCGGCCGCGGCCCCCGCGGCAAAACCAGCCGAACCTGCCGCCGAGCCCGACCCTCGTCTGCAGCGGATGGAAGCGCAGCTCGACGCAATGCGCCGCCAGCTCGACGCATTGAGCAAGAAGAGCTAGGCCGCGGGCTGCCGCCGCCAAGGCGGTTCGGTCGTCGCGTGCCCGAAATGGTGGCCCTGGAAATAATCGACGCCCTCGCTCCGTAAGATCTCAGCCTGTTCCCCGGTCTCGACGCCCTCGGCGACGGTCGTGAAGCCGAAGCTCTTGGCGAGACCCAGCAGGTGGCGCAGGAAAACCAGGCTCTCCGGGCTGGCCGCAATGCTGCGGATAAACGAACGGTCGATCTTGACCGTGTCGACCGGAAGGTTTTGCAGGTGCTGCAACGTCGTATGGCCGGCGCCGAAATCGTCGAGCGCGACACGGCAGCCTGCCCGGCGCAATGCCGCGACAAAGCGCGCCGATTCCTCGATGTCGTACAGCGCCGCGGTCTCGGTGATCTCGACGATGAGCCGGCCGGCGAGCTCGGGATGAGCACGCAATTGCGCCGTAAGCGCCCTCAGCCACGGCCGATCGGCTGCGGTCAGCGCGGAAACGTTGAAGCCCAGGGTAACGCCAGGGTGCGCCAACGCCTCGGCGACCACCTTGTCGAGAATATGCCGGTCGATCAGCCGGATATAGCCGAGTTGCTCGACGTCGCGCACAAAATCCTCGGCGGGAACGATTCCCCCACCGGCGTCGCGCAGACGCAGCAGGCACTCGTGATACACAACGTCGCCGGTTTCGGCCGAGACGACCGGCTGGAAAGCGAACCGCACCCGGTCCTGGCGCAGTGCCGTTTGCACCGCATCGCCCACCGCGGTCGAGCGGCGTTGGCGTTCGCGCTGCTCCTCGTTGGTGCGGTAAAGCGAAAAACAGTCGCGGCCGGCAAGCTTGGCTTCGGCCAGCGCCGCCTCGGCCCGGGTGATGACATCGTACGAGGTCAGGTTCTCGCCAGATACCGCAGCGCCGCCAATCGAGACCGTAGCGAAGACCGGTCCGTCTGCGGTCGCAATCGGCGCGGCGCGGACCGCGCCCAAGATCTTGTCGGCGGCACGCGATACATGCTCGGCCGGACAATGCGCCAGTAGGACACCAAATACGTCGCCGCCGAGCCGCCCGATCTGATCGCTGACACGCACGCAGGTATCGAGCCGGCGGCCGATCTCGACCAAGACGGTGTCGGCCGCGGTGGGGCCGAGCGCGTCGTTGGTCGCGCTCATCTTGTCGATCCCGACCGCGAGAAACATCGCGTGGCCTGGTGTGCGCCGGTCGGCGGCGATGGTGCGATCGACCGCTTCGCGGAGCCGGGAGCGGTTGAAATGACCGGTCAGCTCATCGTAATTGGCCTGCTCCTCGGAGCGGCCGAGCGGCGTCTTGCGTTCGCCCAACGCTCGGATCACGCCGAACATCCGCTGTGGCCGACCTTCGGCGTTACGCAACGCCCGCCCGCGCTCGTGCACCCAAACAAAGCCGCCCGCGGCGTCGCGCAGCCGGTATTCGCATTCGAACTCGCGGTGGCCGTCGAGATGCGTCGCCAGCATCGACAGCCGGCGCCCTTGGTCGTCGGGATGGATGTGATCGGCCAAAAGGCGCCCTGTGGTAACCCCTGCGGCAAAACCGGGACCGGTCTTAGCAAGACGGCCGGACCACTCGATCGCATCGCGGTCGAGTTCCCAGGCATAGGCAAGGTCTCCCGCCGCGTCGAGAGCGGCCGCCAAAAGCTCGACAGACCGCGTGCTCTCAACCGACATTAAAACTCCACCGCTCAGTCCTGGTAACACCGCATTTTACGGCGCGCGCAAGCTAAGGGTTCAGCCCTTTAGGAAGCCTTAAATGGCACAGCCCGCGCCCCGGCTAAGCCGGGGTGTGCGACTGGAGAAACGGCAGCACAGCCTGATTGAATTCGCGCACCTGGACTTGCGGGAACCAATGGCCCCCGCGCGGGAAGATCTTGACCTCGGCACCCGGGATAAGTCGCGCCAGCTCTTCGGAGAAATATGCCGGGGTGACGATGTCGTCCTCGGCGCCAACCACGAGGGCTGGCGTCTTGATCCGCGACAGGCTCTGCGTCCGGTCGAAGGCGAGGATCGCATCGATCCGGCTCATCGCGATTTCGAGCTGCGGAAAATTGGCGAGATTCTGCGCCTCGGTGTGGCGTAGCTTCTCGTTGTTCTTGGCGATCCACCAGCTCGGGTAAAGGAAGAGGGTCGTTGCCTGCACGTAGGAGCTGGGCCCGAGCCGCTGCAGCACTTCCTTGCGCAGCCCGTACATGCGGCGGAAGTAGGGGTCCGGTTTGGTCCATGTTCCCGAGAGAACAATACTGGCCAGCCGCTTGGGATGTTCCACCGCGAGGGCCTGCGCGATGGCGCCACCGGTCGAATGGCCGAGCACATGCGCCCGCTCAATCTCCAGCCGGTCCATCAGCGCGATCACATCCCCGGCCATACGGTCGACCGTATAGCCGCCGCGGATAGGGTCGCTTTCGCCGACCCCGCGGCTATCGTGAGTGATGACCTCGTAGCGCCGGGAGAACGATGCGACTTGCTCGTGCCAGAACGACGCCAAGCCGCCCAGCCCCGATATCATCACTACCGGGAAGCCGGCGCCGTGACGCTCGAAATACAGAGAGCCATCGCCGATCGAGATACGGGGCATCGGATCGCCAAAATGAACGGGCTCGCGTCGGTATCACCGCTTGAGGGAGGCTGTCAAAGGGAACCCGCGCCGGGCATGGCCCATATGCGAGATCGGCGGCGGCAACGCTCTGCCCCGTCTGGTTGATTGAACGCGAAAAGAGCGCCGTGCTGCCTCAAATTTGCCACAGGGCAAACATTCAATCCGGTGAAACCAATCGGTTGAGGGGCCCCGCGCGGTTTTATGGGTAAGCCGTCGGGAAGCCGATCTGTTAACCCAGTCGAGGTGGAGCGACATGACACGACAGGACGAGACTAACACGGTGCGTTTGAGAGACCGGTCCGCGGCCGAGCTTCCGCAGCGGCGCACCACCGGCCGCACCCAGGATGTCGATCGTCATGTCGGCGCCCGTGTTCGAGAGCGCCGGATCATGCTGGGATTTACCCAGCAGCAGCTCGCCGATCTGATCGGTGTCACCTATCAGCAAGCGCATAAATACGAGCGCGGCATTAATCGTATCTCGGCGGGCCGCCTCTACGAAATTGCCCATGTGCTGAGCGTACCGGTCAATTATTTCTTCGAAGGGCTGGAGGGTGAGGCAGCGCGCTCAGTTAGCCCGCGCGAACGCATGTGCCTGGAACTCGCGCGGAATTTCGCGCAAATTCCCAACGAACGGTATCAGGAAGCGCTCAGTCAGCTGGCCCGGGTACTGGCGGCGGCCGAATAGGGGCCACTCAGAACCGGTAGCCGAGCCGCAACCCCACGTCGTTGATGCTCTGGTTGGCCTTCGCCAACCCGCCATTCGAGATGTGGTCGATATGGGCCGAGACTATCCATGTCGGGTTGATCTGGTAGCCGAGGTCGAGCCCCTCTCGGAAGAGGACGAAATAACCTAGCGCTTTACGGTTTGGCGGCGCACGGTCCTCGTAGCCGTCGTTAAACCCGGGCCCGAAGAAATACTCGAGAACGATGCCGTCGCCCGGATTGATGACATTGGGGGCCAGCATCCAGGACCAGGTTGCGCCGAGATAGAACTGATCCGTATCCCCCGCCGTGTTTACCGCGGCGCCGACGGTTGGACGCGGCTGCAACGCCCAATGCAGCCAGGCCGGTGCGTTGGCGATCATGTCCTCGGTAACGGGTGAGGACAAAATGAGCTCGGGGTTGATGTCGGCGCCGTGCTCCTTGCCCATAAGGAAGTGCGCGTCGTGATCCAATATGCCGAGCTTGAACTCGGAAACGGTGATGTTCTGGGCCTGGGAAACCGATGGGTACGAGACCGCGACCATTGCCGCGGCGGCAACGACGAACCCAAGACTCGCCAGCCTCTCGGCGCACCAACGGCGAACGTTCATCCAGCCCCCCTCACCCAACGCAGGCGTCAAAATACAGACAAACCCTGCCTGACCAAAGCATCCTTACGCCGGCAAATTCCGTCAATCGCAAATTGTTGCACCGCCGCAACAGCGTGGCCCGCGAGCCTCGCGGCTAGTTCTTGGCCTCGCCAACCTTCGCGATCGACTTCACCATATCGAGAAATTGCTGCCGGACCTGCGGGTCGGGGATCGCATAGTAAAGGCGAATCAATTCTATCGTTTCCGGCCGCTCGATGTTTTCACGCCACTCGCGCTCCGCGGTGCTCGGCTTGGCGTCGTCGCTTTGCAGATCGCCGAAAAAGAACGAGATCGGCACTTTCAGAATATCGGCCACCGCAGCCAAACGCGATGCGCTGACCCGATTGGCCCCACCCTCGTATTTCTGAACCTGCTGAAATGTCAGCCCGAGCGCATTTGCCAGGGTCTCCTGATTCATGCCCAGCAGCAGCCGTCGCGTCCGGATACGCTTCCCAACATGAACATCGATCGGATTTGGAACACCGGTACCGCGCCCATAACGAGGCGGTTCACCGGTTGATTTCGACTTTGGCAAAAGATGCTTCCCCAGTGGTTGAACGGGCGCACCTACACTGAATTGTCACAAGCGACAAGCGCCAATGCCGGTTAACAACCGTGTTCCGGCACATACTCAAGGGTCTTTATGCGGTGGTTCGTCATACCCGCGCCGGTTGCTGATGAATATAAGCGTCATCAACCCAATCCCTAATCCCAGCGTGGCGAGAATGCCGAGCCCCAGCGCAATCCAGCCGTTAAGGTCGATCCCGGTATCGCCGATCCCGCTCCAATTGATTATCGCAACAACAGCGACGGCTGCGACGAACAGCGCGGCGACGCTCGCGGCGATCCAGCTCGACGTTCGTTTCATCGCGCCCTCCGCTTTGGCTCGCAGGAGCCGAGCCTCCGCACGACCCTGGCTGATCGCCCTTACGCCGGATGGGCCGGCGTGGCACAGTGCGGCAAATCGCCTCCAGCCCTCGGGAGAACCCAATGCCGACGGAAAGCAAGCACCCCGAAACCATCGTGCTGCATGCCGGCTACCGCAGCGATCCCGCGACCACCGCGGTCGCGGTGCCGATCTATCAGACCACCAGCTTCCAGTTTAACAGCACCGAGCACGCGTCCAACCTGTTCGGGCTCAAGGAGCTCGGCAACATCTATACGCGGATCATGAGCCCCACCAGCGACGTGCTCGAGCAACGCGTCGCGCAGCTCGAGGGCGGGGTCGCCGCGTTGGCGGTAGCCTCCGGGCAGGCCGCTTCGATGTTCGCGGTCAACAACGTTACCCAGGCCGGGGACAATTTTGTCGCGTCGACCGATCTCTACGGCGGCACTTGGAACCTGTTCCTACATACGATGCAGCGGACGATGGGGATCGAAGTTCGCTTTGTCGATCCGTCCGATCCGGAAAATTTCCGCCGCGCGACTGACGCCAAGACACGCTGTTATTACGCCGAGACGTTGCCAAACCCGAAGCTCGAGGTGTTCCCGATCGCCGAAGTCGCCAAGATCGGCCGCGAACTGGGCGTACCGTTGATCATGGACAATACCGCGGCGCCGGTTATCTGCCGGCCGCTCGACCATGGCGCGGCGATCGTCATGCACTCGACGACCAAGTATATCGGCGGCCACGGCACCTCGATCGGCGGCATCATCGTCGATGGCGGCAATTTCGACTGGGAGAAGCACGCCGACCGCTTTCCACTTTTGAACCAGCCCGACCCCGCCTATCACGGCGCGGTGTGGACCCAAGCGGTAAAGCCAATGGGCCCCGTTGCCTACATCATCAAGGCACGCGTCACTCTGCTGCGTGACATCGGCGCGGCAGCAAGCCCATTCAATTCCTTCCTGCACATCCAGGGGCTTGAAACCCTGCCGCTGCGAATGCGGGTGCAATGCGCAAGCGCCAATGCCGTGGCCCGCCACCTCAAGGAGCACGCCAAGGTCAGCAAGGTCATCCATCCGAGCGTCATGACTGGCGAAGCCAAACGCCGGGCCGATGCGCATTTCAAGGGCGGCTACGGCGCGCTGGTCGGGTTTGAGTTGAAAGGCGGAATGGAGGCCGGGCGGCGCTTCATCGACGCACTCAAGATGTTCTACCACGTCGCCAATATCGGCGATGCCCGCTCGCTGGCGATCCACCCAGCCTCGACCACCCATTCGCAGCTCACACCCGAGGAACAGCGCCAGACCGGCGTCACGGACGGCTATGTGCGGCTGTCGATTGGGCTCGAGCACGAAGAAGACATTCTCGCCGATCTCGATCAGGCGCTCGCCGCAGCCTAGGGACAGAGATGGGGCTCGGTTCCGACGTTATCGATCTGGTGGGTCGACTTAAGCGAGAGGGTTATCTGGACAGCAAGTTGTCGGTCGCCGAGATCGGTGCGCAGCAGCTGGCATCAAGCTTCCTAAACTCGCGCGAATCGCTCCGGGAACTTGGCGGTTTGTTCGGTGTCGGCACAAGCTGCCCCTTGCCCGAACCGCAAACGCCCCACGTCGCGAACGGCGAGCTTTCACCCCCATCAGCGGATCATCTTGCGGCAGATGCCCCAGCTGCGCGCGTTTTCTGGCTCTGGCTTGGCTTCGACTATGCCGCCCTCGATCTCGACGACATGCCGGGCGTCACTCGGCTCGATCTTAATTATGAAGACGCGCCACCGGAGATGGTCGGGCAATTCCAGCTTGTCACCAATTTCGGCACGACCGAGCATATCGCCAACCAGCTAAACGCTTTCAATGTCATTCACGATCTGGTCGCGCCCGGCGGGCTGATGATCCATGAGCTGCCGATGCAGGGAATGCTCAATCACGGGCTGATCAATTACAATCCGAAATTCTTCTGGATGTTGGCGCGCAGCAACATGTACCGCACGATCTACATGGATGTGCGCGCGAATAAGAGCCGTTACGCGCTCCCCGAAAACATCTTGGACGCCACGATGCCATTTGATACCGGCGCCGCCGCACGGCTGGGTGATTATCAAGTCGCCGATGCGGCGCTGATCGCAATTCTCCAGAAAGTCGTCGACACGCCCTACGTGGCGCCGATCGACGTGCCGACCAGCGTTAAAACGAGCGACGAGGCGCTCATCGAGCGCTACCCCTCGGTGTTCGACGCCGACCGCTTCCGCGGGGTCGCCGGCGTGGACGGGGTGCTCGCTTCGATTTCCGGATGGCGGCTGCAACGCGAGGTGCTCGCACGTTACCGCCGGCGTGTCGCCAAATGGCTCAGCTAAACCAGGCCAAGGAATCTCGCCCCCAAGGCGAGGCGCTGCTCGAACTCGGCTGGCCGATCGATCTCGGGCTGACCGTCGCCAGCCATGGCTGGGTGCACCTCGAACCATGGCGTTGGGACGCCGAAACCGGAACGCTGAGCCATATCGACCGGATCGGCGACAAGATCGGCACGATCGCGATGCGGCAGCGCGACCCGACAACGCTGGCGGTTAGTTGGGACGGGTTCACCCGGGACGCGGAAACCGAAATCGTGGCGCGGGCGGCGCGCTGGGTTTCGGCCGGCTGGGATCCGGCAGCGGCGATCGCGGCGCTCAGCGGCCATTTTGCCGATGAGGTCGAGTTGGTCGCGCGAGGCGGAGGCCGGCTTCTATGCGGGTCGACGTTCTACGAGGACTTCATCAAGACCGTCGCAACAGTCAACACAAGTTGGTCGGGCACCTGCCGGATGAGCGCGGCTTTGGTTGCCGAGCCCGGTGGTGGCGCCTTCCCGCTGCCCGAAATGTTGATCGATTACGGCGAGGAGCGGTTGCGCGGCATCGCCAAACTCGGATTTCGCGCGCCGGTCGTCGTGTCGGCGACGAGGCGCATGCTCGACGACGGCGTCATCGATGCCGAGGGGCACGGGTTGGATGAACGGCTCGATCACGACTATCTCGTCGGGCTCAAAGGCATCGGGCCCTACGCGGCGGCGCATTGCCGAATGCTGTTGCAGGATTTCAGCCGCATACCGGTGGATTCAGTCGTCATCGCCCATCTGCGCGACATGCATGGCACAGATCCCGCGACATTCATCGCCGCCCGCGCCGAATGCGGCGCCTATCTCGGGCTCGGCTACCGGCTGTTGCGCTTGAAGGAAAAATTCCAGGTGCCCGACCTCTAGGGGTTGGGCATGTAATGCGCACCCCCTCGACACGAGGGGCCGGGTAAGGTCGAATGACCGGCGCTGCCCCTCAACGACACCGCGAGACGGGCAAATGCCAACCACCCCATTTGCCGCCATTCTCGAAGCCGCCCGCCAGCGTCACGGCAGCACCGCGCTTGACGCGCGATTGCCGCAGCCGAAATCCGCCTCCGAACTCGCAGCGACCTCCGACGACCGCTACCTATCGCAGATGTCGCTGCGAATATTCCGAGCCGGGCTTAAGCATAGCGTCGTCGATGCGAAATGGCCGGCCTTCGAAGAGGTATTCTCCAGCTTCGATCCGCGCCGCGTGCGGTCAATGTCGGACGAGGCGATGGAGAAGCTGCTCTCCGACGCCCGGCTGATCCGTCATTGGGGAAAACTGAAATCGGTACGCGACAATGCCGCGGCGACGCTGGCAATCGTCGATGAATATGGCAGCTTCGGTTCGTGGCTCGGCGCTTGGCCGCGCAACAACATCGTCGGGTTGTGGGACGAACTCGCTAAACGCTTCAGTCAGATGGGCGGCAATTCGGGGCCGATGTTCCTGCGCATGGTCGGCAGAGATACGTTCGTGCTCTCGAATTCAGTGGTCGCCGGGCTCAACAAATGGGCCGGGATACCGTCGCCGAAAAACAAAGCGGATCGCGTCGCCGCGCAAGCGTGCTTCAACGGCTGGGCGACGGAAACCGGCCGGCCGATGTCTCAGCTCAGCATGATCTTGGCGCTGTCGGTCGACGAATAGCGTCTAGGCCGCGTTGGGTTCTCGCGTCGCGTCGACTGCCGCGGCGTAGACCCGGCGCGCGGTCAGCAGTGCGCGGCGGAATTTAACGACCGCATCGCGCTCCGGCTCGCCGGTGTTGACCGCCTCTGCGAAAATCTTGAACAGCTCCTGGACCCGCTCGGCATAAGCGGAAGCGAGTATCTGCGCCTCGTCGATCGGTGCGGTCGCGGCGATCGTCTTTCTCCTCAAGCGATCGCCACGCGACGCTTTTCAAGTTCCGCCTCGTTGACGCTGAGGCCGAGACCAGCATCGGCGGATAAGGTGAATAATCCGTCTACCGGAAACGGCGGGTTCTCAAAGACCGCATGGGTGCGTGAGGATGGATCGTTCCATTCACAGGGCTTTGTCGCGCCCCTTTGCGTTGCCGCGATGTGCAGGCTAGCGGTATGACCGATCGTCGGCTGGGTCTGGTGCGGCACCAGTTCGACGCCGTGCGCGTGGCACAAAGCCTGACACCGCATCAGCCCGGTAATGCCGCCCATCTTGACGATATCCGGCTGCACCATACGCACGCCGGCGCCGATCAAATCGGCGAGCCCGGCCAGCGTATAGGTCTGTTCGCCCGCCGAGACGGTGATGTCGAGCCGCTGCGCCACCTCGCCCATCGCCTTGACGTGGTAGTGCTGAACAGGCTCCTCGAACCACCAGTAACCGAGCTCCTCAAGCGCGCGCCCGACACGGATCGCGCCGCCGACCGAGTAGCCGTTGTTGGCGTCGAAGGCGAGCGGGAACGCATCGCCGACCAGTTTGCGCACCGACCTGGCCTTGGCGATATCGCCCTGGATATCGACATCGGCCTTGGTGCGGTCGGCATCAAAGCGGATCTTGACCGCCGCCGGCTTGTCCTTGAGCCGCGTCTCGACGACGCGCAGCACTTCGTCGACGCTGCGTTCGCCATTGCCGGATCGAGGCGTAGAACGGCAATTCGGTGCGCCAGGCGCCGCCGAGCAGCTTGTAGACCGGCTGACCAAACAGCTTGCCCTTGATGTCCCACAGCGCGATGTCGAGCGCCGCGAGCGCACCGGTCAGCGCGCCCTCGGGGCCAAGCTTCACCAGACGGTGCAGCGCGGTGTCGAGCAGTACCGCGTGGTCGAGCGGATCCTTGCCGATCAGCCCCGGCGCAATGTCGCGGGCGACGATGCCGAGCGAGGCGAGACCACCCAGCATCGGCGAGGCTTCGCCGATCCCCGAAACGCCGCCGTCGCAATGGATACGCACCCAAGCACTGTTCTGCTGGGGCTTGTCGCCCGGCGACCAGCGAACCTGAAAGATCTCGATATTTTCGATTTTCATCGCTGCGACTCCAGCAACGGCGCGGCGCCAGCGCCACGGAGGCAAAAAAAATCAGGACGAAGCCTCGGAGAGCTCAAAGACTAGAACGCAAACACCGGCGGATGACAAGCGGATGAAGACCGAAATGGTCCAGCTAACGGGACCGCCCGATTTCTTCCCGTCTCGCGTCTGGGACGGCCTGTGCCGCCGGGAGCCAAACGGTAACGGTGGTCCCGACACCGACTTGGCTTTCCAATGACAACCTGCCACCGCTCAACTCGGCCAGGCGTTTGGTGATCGACAGACCGAGCCCGGTCCCTTCGTGCGCCCGCGAAATCGCTGCCTCGCCCCGGCTGAAGGGTTCGAAGATGCTTTCTTTATCGTCGGCCGAAATACCGATCCCGGTGTCGGTTATCGCCACGGCGATCGTATCGTCAGGGGCCGCGGTCGCCTCCAGCCTCACCTGCCCGCCGGCCGGGGTGAATTTCACCGCGTTCGATAACAGGTTGAGCAGGATTTGCTTGAACGCGCGCTCATCGGCATTGACCGCCAGCTCGCCGTCCGCATCGAGGGTCAACTCCACCTCGCGCTGCTGGGCGATGACACTGAGGACCGTCACGCAGTCCTCGGCGATCCGCGCGACGCTGACGTCGTCCGGATAGAGTTCGTAGCGGCCCGCCTCGATTTTCGACAGATCGAGGATCTCGTTGATCATATCGAGCAGCAGATGACCGCTGCGATGAACGTCCTTGGCGTACTCAACGTATTTTGGCGAGCCAATCGGCCCAAATACCCCGGTCACCATCAAATCGGAAAATCCGATGATCGCATTGAGCGGCGTGCGCAGCTCATGGCTCATCGTCGAGAGAAAATCCGTTTTCGCCCGATTGGCTTCTTCCGCCGCCGACTTCGCCTCGGTGAGCGCCGTCTCGTGGATCTTTGCCTGAGTTACATCGAGGATAACCAGGAGCAGACCGCCATCGCTCAGCCGCTGCTCGCGGACTTGTTCCCAACGGCCATCGTTCAGCCGCCGCTCCACCACCGGGCCGGGGTTTCGGTGCTGGTCGAGCCGACGAATTATGTACGCTTCCGCGTCGTCGGCGCCGAGATCGAAACGGCTGCGCCGGACGTTCTCCCGCAGGATCGTCTCGAACGTCACGCCCGGGACCAGCACGTCGGCGATGATTTCGTGGATTTGCCGGTAGGTGGGATTGGCCACGATCATCCTGTCGTTCTCGTCGAACAGGGCGATCCCGGCCTGTAGCGCTTCGATGGCATTGACCAGGCGGGTATCCGCCCGGCGTGCATGAGTCAGCTCGGTTTCGGCGCGCTCGCGCTCGGCGATCTCGGCTTTCAGCGTGAGGGTGAGCTCGGCCTGCCGGCGGGCGAAACTCGCCACCAGCGCAACACTCGCAATCAAAATGGCCAGGATCGCGATGACCAGCGCGGTCGCCACGAGCCAAGGGTCGTACACGGCGATGTAGCCGGGAGGAAGATCGACCGCGTCAAAGACTGGAAGAAAATGCCAGCCGGAGTTCAGCATCGAGACAGGCCACAGCGAGAGCACCACCTCGCACGATCCCAGAGACTGATGAACTGTTGGTAAAGCGGCGCACAGCGACGGCACGGCGAAAACCAGAAAGTTGATTAACTTGTGGCAAACAAAGCGGCCATGCCCGCTTCAAGAGCGAGATACCGCTATCCGCGCAATGTGTCTTCGACGCGGGCTCTAGTAGTTCGAAATCTCGACCAGGTTCTGATCGGGGTCGCGGATATAGACCGAGGTGATTGTGCCGATGGCGCCAGCGCGCGGCCCCGGGCCGGTAATGATCGGCACGCCGCATTTGTTGAGATGCGCCACGACGTCGGCGATCGGCGTCTCAGTGATGAAACAAAGGTCTCCCGAGCCGGCGGTCGGCTTGTCGGCGACAAGGCCGGGGATGTTATCCGCCGGGTGCAGATTGATCTTCTGCTGACCGAACTTCAGCGCCGTGCGGCCCTCGCCGAACTGCACCACCTCCATGCCAAGCACTTTTGTGTAAAAGTCGCAGGCCTTCGGAATGCTGGCGACAGTCAGCACCAGATGGTCGAGACGGGCGATCTGCATGGGGCCTCCGCTGTGGGGTTTTGGCGAGCTTGCCACGCGCGGCCGTGCGGGGCCAGGATTTGCCCGAACCTAAACGGAGGACGCGATGAACCGGCTCGACGGCAAGGTAGCGCTGATTTCCGGCGCGGCGCGCGGCATCGGCGGCGAAACCGCGAAGCTGATGATCGAGGCCGGCGCCAAAGTCGTCATCGGCGACGTGCTCGACGAACGCGGCCGGGAAACGGCGCGCTCACTCGGCGACAACACGCTCTACCATCATCTCGACGTGACCCGCGAGGACGATTGGAACGCCGCTGTCGCGGCCGCTGTCGCCAAGTTCGGCGGCGTCGATATCCTCGTGAACAATGCCGGCATGTTTCTCGGCAAGGGGATCGAAGACGCCAGCCTCGACGAATGGCACCGGCTCTGCGCGATCAACCTGACCGGGGTCTTTCTCGGCACCAAGCTCACTCTGCCGGCATTGCGCGAGCGCGCCCAGCACAGCGAGCACGGCAGCGCCATCGTCAATCTCGCCTCGGTCGCCGGGCTGGTCGGCTCGCAGCTCGACCCGCTTTATTCGATGACCAAGGGCGGCGTGACGCTATTCACCAAATCGTCGGCGCTGGAGTTCGCGCGCAAGGGCTACCGGATCCGGGTCAATTCGATCCACCCCGGGGTGATCCAGACCGATATGGGCGAGCAGACCTTCGCCGCGCGAGCGCGGTCGCACGGCACTAACGATACCGAGGCGGCGCGCAAGGTCGCGCTGTCGACGCATCCGATCGGCCGGCTCGGCGTGCCCAACGACATCGCCAAAGGCATCGTGTTCCTGGCGTCGGACGATGCCGGCTTTATGACCGGCGCGGGGCTGGTGGTCGATGGCGGACTGACGGCGCAATAGCCGCTTCAGCTACCTCGCTTCGCCTCTTCGAGCTTCACCCAGGCCTCTAGCACACAGGCGACCGACCAGGCCTGAGCCGGGCAGCCGCGTGGCGTATGCGGCGGGTCGCCGTCAAAGATTTCGCTGACCTGACCGAGTCCGGCGTCGCGCAAATGCTCTGCGATAGGTGATAACAGCGCCTGCGCGCCCGCGGCATCGCCGGTCACGCGATATTGCGCCAATGCCCAGTGGCCAAGAAGCCACGCCCAAACCGTCCCTTGGTGATAGGCCCCGTCGCGCTCGGCCGGGCCGCCGGTGTAGATGCCGCGGTAGTTCGAGTCGTCCGGCGCCAGAGAGCGCAGCCCGACCGGCGTCACCAGCGGCGCACAGGCGTCGAGCACCGCGCGCTGCTGCGCCGGTTCGAGCGGGCTTGCCGGCAGGCTCACCGCGAAAACCTGGTTCGGGCGCAGGCTGGAATCGTCGATGCCGTTGGGGCAGTCGATCACATCGTAGAGCCCCGGCCCATCGCGGCGAACGAAGCGCGCGAAGCCGGCCTCCGTTTTGTCCGCCGCCTCCCGGTATTGGCCGCTCGGCAACCCGAGCCGCTCGGCGATCACCGCCATCGCGGTCAGCGCGTTGAACCAAAGCGCGTTGACCTCGACCGGCTTGCCGATCCGCGGGGTCACCACCCAGTCGCCAACCTTTGCGTCCATCCAGGTCAGCTGCACGCCGGGTTCGCCGGCGCGCAGCAAGCCGTCCGCCGGGTCGGCCGCGATGCCAAAACGAGTGCCTTTGGTGTAATTGTCGACGATCGACGCCAGCACCGGGAACACGCGGCCGAGCGCCGTCTCGTCGCCGCTCGCTTCGACATAGGCGCGCCAGGCTTCGATGAACCACAGCGCGGCGTCGACCGAGTTGTATTGCGGGGCCGTCCCGGCCTCCGGGAAGACATTGGGCAGCATCCCGCGGTCGACACAGCGGGCGAAGGTCTCGAGCACCGGCAGCGCGCGGTAAAAGCGGCCAACCACGAGGCCAAGGCCCGGCAGGGCGATCATCGTGTCGCGACCCCAATCGCTGAACCACGGGTAACCGGCGATGATCGTGTGTCCGTCCGGCATATCGGACAGTGGCCGCGCGATGCGATAAAGGTCGGCGGCAAGCACCAGACGCGTCACCCAGCCCGGCGCCGTGGCGAACACCGGATCGGCGGCGAGCGCCTCGTCCAGAACCCCCCGCTCGTGCGCACGGCGGCGTTCGAGAGCCGCGTCGAGATCGGGCGACGCCACGGGATCGAGGCTCGCGACATAGCCGGCCCATTGGCCCGGCCGAAGCGGCAGCGTCCCGTCGCCGACATGCAGGTGCGAGTCGCGGTCGTTAAGGCCGCGCTCATGCTCGACCGGCAGGTCGAAATTGCCGTACCAGCTGCGACATGGCGCGATTTCACCGCCAGTTCCGGCGATCCTGAGGGTGAACCGGCCGGGGACGGCGACGGAGAGCGTCGGGCCGGCTGCGGTTATCTCCGGGTTAAACCCATCCTGCCAGGTGTCGCCATGATGATCCCGGCCATTGGCAAGAAAGGTGATGGACAGCGCGGCATCGGCGGCGTCGCCTTCTAACCGCCAGGCAACGTAGGTGGTGTCGGCTCCAGGCTCCATCCAGATGCGGTGCTCGACAACGGCCTCGCCGCAGCGGAACCGCCAGACCGGGATCGTGCCGTCGAGATGGAAGCTCTCGAAGAGCTTGTACCCTTTGGGGTCGACTGTGCCGCCGCCCCAGCGATTGGTGAACAGCTTGTAGCAAGCTGACCCAAGATGAAGCGTGGCGTCGGCCTTGGTCAGGACCATTACCCGGCCAAGCGGCGGATCGATCGGCGCGATCAACAGCCCATGGTAGCGCCGGGTCAGGCTCAGCGCGACCGTACCGCCGGCATAGCCGCCTCGCCCGTTGGCGATCCACCACTCACGCCGCTCATCCGCGGCGAGATCGCCGAGTTCAGCCGCGTCGCAGGAAATCGGCGCCAGGCGATCAGCCGGATCGCCGGTTATCGCCATCAGGGGCTGACTTCGGCGGCGTCGGCTATTGGCTCTTCCTCGACCTCCTCCTCGACCGACAGCCGGCCGCGGCCCGGCCGCGGCTGCAGCAGCGAGGCGACCATGGCGGTCCAGCCGGTCTGATGCGCGGCGCCGCAGCCGCGCCCGGTATCGCCGTGGAAATATTCGAAGAACAGCGGGTTGTCCTGAAAGTCAGGGCGCCCAGGCGGTGGCGGCGGCCCCAGCACCGGCCGGCGGCCGTTTTCACCACGCAGGAACAGCCGGCACAGCCGGCGCGTCACTTCCTCGCCCGCCTCGGCGAGGCTGACGGTTTTGCCGGAGCCGACCGGGCATTCGATGCGGAAATCGTCGCCATAATAAGTGTGGAAGCGGTGCAGCGACTCGATCAGCAGAAAATTCACCGGCATCCACACCGGTCCGCGCCAGTTCGAGTTGCCGCCAAATGCCGCGGTGGTCGACTCGCCTGGGACGTAGCCGATGCTGAACTGGCTGCCGTCATGCTCGAAGACAAACGGGTGCTTTTCGTGAAACTTCGAAATCGAACGGATGCCATGATCGGAGAGGAACTCGCTTTCGTCGAGCATCCGCCGCAGCAGGCATTTCATCCGGTGGCCGCGCAGCAGCGACAAGAGGTGCCGTTCCTCGTCGCCCTGCACCATCCAGCGCGACACCAGTCGCGCCAGCTCGGGCCGGTGGTCGAGAAACCAGTGCAGGCGCTTTGAGAATTCGGGGAGCCGGTCGATCACCGCGCTGTCGAGCACCTCGACCGCGAACAGCGGGATCAGCCCGACCATCGAGCGGACTCGCATCGGTACCGTGCGGTCACCGGGAAGGTCGAGCACGTCGTAATAAAACTCGTCGGCCTCGTCCCATAGGCCGATCCCCTCCCCCATGATGTTGCTCATTGCCTCGGCGATCAGCAGGAAATGCTCGAAGAATTTGGTCGCGATCGCCTCGTAGACATGATCGCGGGTCGCCAGTTCGAGCGCGATGCGCATCAGGTTGAGCGTGTACATCGCCATCCAGGCGGTGCCATCGGACTGATTGATATGTCCGCCGGTCGGCAGTGGCGCGCTGCGGTCAAAGATGCCGATATTGTCGAGACCGAGGAAACCGCCCTGGAAGATGTTGCGGTCCTCGGCGTCCTTCTTGTTCACCCACCAGGTGAAATTGATCATCAGCTTGTGAAAGACGCGCTCGAGAAAGCCGCGATCGCCCTGCCCACCGCGCGCGAGGCGATCGATCTCGTAGACGTGCCAAGCCGCCCAGGCATGGACCGGCGGGTTGACGTCGCCAAACGCCCACTCATAAGCGGGGAGCTGGCCGTTTGGGTGCATGTACCATTCGCGAGTCAGCAGGACGAGCTGATCCTTGGCGAATTCCGAGTCGATCAACGCCAGGGTCACGCAGTGAAAGCCAAGGTCCCAGGCCGCGTACCACGGGTATTCCCAACCGTCCGGCATCGCCAGGACATCAGAATTATAGATGTGGCCCCAATCCTTGTTGCGGCCGTCGAGCCGGCTCGCCGGAGGCGGTGGTTGCAGCGGGTCGCCATGGAGCCACTGCCGCACGTCGAGCGCATAGAATTGCTTGGACCAGAGGAGGCCGGCGAAAGCCTGGCGCTGCACGAGACGCGCATCGGGGTCGGCGATGCCCTGCTGGACGGCCTCGTAAAATTCATCGGCCTCGGCCCGGCACCGGCGCATGACGCTGGCGAATTCCTCGCCTCCCTCGACGACAGCAAGCCGGATACGGAATTGCGCTTCGCCGCCGGGCGGCAGATCGGCGATGCAATGGGCCGCAACCTTGGTGCCCTTGCGCTGCGGGTTCACCGCATCGCGTACGCCGTTGACGATGTAGTCGTTGATGCCATCCTTGAAATAGCCCTTGACGGGGTCGATGCCGAAGAGGTGTCGCGGGTTGGTGTCGTTCTCGCAAAACAACAGCTCGCCGGCGCCCTCGCAGGTAAAACGCATCGCCGGCAGGGCCGGGTGAAACGTCGTCACCGAACCGTCGCTGTGGCCGTCGAATTGCGGCCGTTCATCGCACGGCGCCCATGACCAGATATTGCGTGCCCAGAGTTGTGGCAGCACGTGCAATGTCGCTGCCTCGGGGCCCCGGTTGGTGACGGTGATCTGACACAATATGTCGTCTGGCCGGGCTTTGGCGTATTCGACCATGACGTCGAAATAGCGGTTGCCGTCGAAGACGCCTGTGTCGATCAACTCGAATTCGGGGGCGTCCTTGCCGCGCCTGCGGTTCTCGTCG
>Ga0070733_10001393_pt1 | contig 18080 bp, 15 predicted proteins | sample Coa_R1_9_FD_66450 | JGI IMG/M metagenome (GOLD analysis project Ga0070733, IMG submission 66450) | Surface soil microbial communities from Centralia Pennsylvania, which are recovering from an underground coalmine fire - Coalmine... | ecosystem: Environmental > Terrestrial > Soil > Unclassified ... | reverse complement strand
ATACAAGCGAAATTTTTCGTGGAATCCGGCGTCTTTCAAGGTGTGGCTGGGCTGATCGGCGGACTGCCCTTGTGGCCTGCTAAGGCAGCTACCGCGCCAGCGCCGCCGGCTCCGGCGGCAGCAAGAATGATCCATCCCGTGTAACTCTTTTTCTGCGCGGTGGGTGGGGTCGGTTGAGGCGGTGTGGAAGGCGGCGGAACGGGCGCGTTTGCTGCGGACAATTCACCTTGCGCAGTAATACTCACCGATTGGCCCACCTGGAGGAAAAGGCCGTTTGGTCCCTCGAGAGGAAGGACGCCGACGCTGCCTTCAACGCACGTGACGAGAAACGAGCCATCTGCGACACTTTCGATCTTCGATGTGGACTGATCCCCTTGCGTGACGGCAACCACCACGAAATTTCCAGCGCGCAAATTGATGCCCGAGGGCCCGCTCAAGGAGCTCATCACGACGGTTCCTGATTTCAATTCCGCAACGAATTGTACAGTACCGACAAACACAATCTGGCTGCTCGAAGTGATCTTGAAAGAGCCCTTGCCGCTGGTGACGAACGTGGCCGTGCCCGCCACGCCCGTGCGGAGCGTGTCGCCTGAAAAAATCGTGGACTCGGCGGGAGCAAGGGCATCATTCACATAGACTTCGCCAACGCTGCTCAATGAACCTAGGGCTTGTTTTTGCTGGTCCTGAGATGTGGCACGGCCATAGGCAAGCGCGGGGAGCAGAGCGAATTGCAGCGCCAGGATGAAGACGAAGCGTAGACGCGAGCCCGATACTCTGTTATGCGTCGGTGCGTGAGACGAAGCCGAAATCGAATCCACGCGCGTCCCCTTGAAGAGCTCGCAACAGGCTGGTTCGATTTATGTACCACCTCCGCCGCGAATTGTCCACAACGAAGCCCTGCGAACGTCACTTGCGATTTCCTGCCTCTGCCGCCATGGCGTGAGGTAAAGCACATTTCCGGGCGGCGCGGCCCGATTTCGGGACTAGAATGGCGACTCCATGAAGGTGCTGCATATCGTCAAGACCGCCGTGGGGGCGGGCTGGGTTTATCAGCAGGTCCGTGTGCTGCGCTCGCTGGGCGTTGAAGTGGTGGTGGCGCTGCCGTCGGACACAGAGGGGTTCGCGCCGCGCTACCGCGAGGCAGGCGCCACGGTGGTGCGCGCCGACCTTGATCTCCCGGCTCGCCAGCCTTGGCGAATTCCCGGGACGTTGGCTGCGTGCCGAAGACTTGTCAAGAGCGTTCGCCCGGATTTGATTCACACGCATCACGTGGGCACAACTTTCGTGGTGCGTCTGGCTCTCGGAAAGCATTCATCGGTTCCGCGCATTTTCCAGGTGCCGGGAACGCTCCATCTGGAGCACGATTTCTTCGCACGTGTTGACATGCTGCTTGCGGGGCCGCAGGACTACTGGATCGCGACCTGCGAGTGGACGCGCCGGAAATATGAAGAGCTGGGAGTTCCATCCGGCCATTTGTTTTTATCTTACTTAAGTACCGACGTAACTCGGTTTAACGATCGACAAGCCGGATGTCTGCGACGAGAGTTGGGGATCTCCTCCGAAGTACCTTTAGTTGGAATGGTGGCGTACATGTACGCGCCGAAATGGTTTCTGGGGCAGGATCGCGGACTGAAAGGCCACGAAGATTTTATTGCGGCATTGAAATTGGTCCGAGACGCGCGGCCGGACATTCGCGGTGTGATCATCGGCGGCCCCTGGGGCAACGCGGCTTGGTATGAGGACCGACTGCGTTATCTGGGAACGAGTACTTGCAACGGCTATCTGGCTTTTCTGGGGCCGAGGCGCGATGTCCCAGCACTATATCCCGATCTGGACTTGGCCGTGATGCCGTCGCATACCGAAAACATCCCGTTTAGCGCAATCGAATCGCTTCTGAGCGGCGTGCCTGTGGTTGCCACGAGCGTGGGCGGCTTGCCAGATCTCATTCAGGAAAACAAGACCGGGTGGCTGGTCCCGCCACACCGGCCCGAGGCGCTGGCGCGCGCGATCCTGGAAGCGCTAAAGGACCCAGCCGAAGCGAACCGCCGCACGGTCGAGGGACAGAAGCTGGCGCGGAAGCTTTTCGACGCCGAGAGAACAGGGCGCGAAGTGGCCGCCGTCTACGAAGAGATTCTCGGCCACACGTCTCGCGCGAACTGAGGATCATGCTCGACACGATGTCACAGAATCCGGCGGAACCGATTGCGGCGGGTTCGGGTTCGACGCGCGAACGCGTCTCGCTTCGGAGAAATTTCGCGTGGACGGTTTCGGGGAACGTCGTTTACGCGATTTGCCAGTGGGGAATTCTGATCGTTATCGCGAAGCTCGGGACGCCGACGATGATGGGGCAGTTTGCGCTGGGGCTGGCCATATCGGCGCCTGTGTTCATGATGACGAGCTTGCAGCTTCGCACCGTGCTGGCGACCGACGCGCGTGGCGAATACCGGCTTGGAAACTACCTCGCGCTGCGCGTTTTGGGGACGGCTCTCGGTCTTGCGGTGATTGGCGGATTCGTGCTGGTGTCAGGCCTTCGCAGGGAAACGGCGGTGGTCGTCCTGCTGGTGAGCCTTGCAAAAGCAGCCGACTCGATGAGCGACATCATCTACGGTTTCTGGCAGAAGCACGAGCACTTCGACAAAATTGCAATTGCTCTGGGCGGGCGCGGAGTGGGTTCGGTGGCGGCGATGGGGGCGGTTCTTTACCTTACTCGGAGCGTAGCCTTGAGCACGGCCGCCATGGCTCTCTTCTGGGTGCTCTGGCTGGCCACTTATGAGCGCAGCGGCGCCAAGAGTTTGCTTTCGAGTATCTCTGCCAGGGAACGCCTGCGGCCGGAATGGGACCAGGCAAAAGGACGGCAGCTTGTGGTACTGACGTCGCCTCTGGGCATCGTGATGCTGATGCTCTCTCTCAATGCAAATATTCCCCGCTACTTCATCGAGCATTATTTTGGCGAAGCGATGCTGGGCTATTTCGCCGCGATGGCGTACGTCTCGGTGGCCGGCAACACGGTGATGTCCGCCATGGGACAATCCGCCGTGCCACGACTGGCTCGCTATTTCCACTCCGACCGCCGTGCATTTTTGCGATTGCTGAAGAAAATGATTCTGCTCGGCGCAGTTCTGGGGATCGCGGGCATTGGCGTGGCTTTCTTTTTCGGCCCAGAGGTCTTGCAACTGCTCTATCGCGCGGATTACGCGCAATACCCTGCGGTATTCACATGGCTCATGGCCGCAGCGGCGGTCGCGTATGTGTCTTCCATGTTGGGGTACGGGATTACAGCGGCCCGGAAGTTTCGTCCTCAGGTTCCGCTGGTTCTTGGTGCGGCAGCCATCACCGCTGCGGCGTGCTGGTTTTTAATTCCGACGCAGCAATTTCTAGGGAGTGCTTATGCAGTGCTGATCGGCGCAGTTTTTTCCTGCGCGGGGAGCGCGTATATCCTGATCGTTGCCTTGCGCACCGAACTTTCAGATAACGCGGCCTGATTTGCATTACCCAGGGGGAGTTGCATTCCATTGAACGAACTTCGAAGAAGGCTCTTCGAGCGGTATGACGCGCATTATCTGCGCGCCAACACTTTGACGAACGAGACGCTGAGCGCAGCAACTTATAAGGAACACGTCCCGGACTACGAAGCCAGCTACGGGCACATTGTTTCCGAACTGTCCAAGGGGTCACGCGTGCTCGACCTCGGCTGCGGCATCGGATTTCTGCTATTTTGGCTGGAGTCTACGAGACCAGGTTTATTTTACTTGACGGGCGTCGATGTGTCGGAACCGCAATTGGCGCTCGCGCGAAAATATCTTCCGGCCACCATTTCGATTGTGCGCGAAGAAGCGGCCATGTTTATCGAGGGCAGCGCGCGATCATTTAACGCCGTGTTCTGCACCGATGTGCTGGAGCATATCGAAACGGAAGACGAGCTGCTTCATCTCCTGGAGCTCGTGAAAGGCTCGCTCTTGCCCGGAGGTATTTTTGTTTGCCAGGTTCCAAATATGGCAAATCTGGCGAGCACGCATGTGCGCTACATCGATTTGACGCACGCTCGCGGCTTCACGGGCTTATCGCTGCTGCAGCTTCTCGAATGCGCCGGCTTTCGCGAGTGCCGGATCGTGAGGAGGAGGGCTGCGGACACCACTCAGTGGATTCGCATGACCGTGGAACACCTGCTGCACCGGTTGATCTACAGAATCTGCGGGATAGGAGACGAAAGACATTTTGGCAAAGTGTTGATCGGGACGGGCAAAGCATAGTCTTTGGCAGCTTTTTCTCATGAAGTAAGTGCGAGGCGCGCATTGAAAGTCAGAGTTCTCCACGGCTTGGGTACGATGAATCCGGGGGGCGTTGAAACGTGGCTCATGCACGTCCTGCGGAATATCGATCGAGAGCGCTTCCAATTGGACATCTGCACGTTCGGGAATCAACCTGGTTTGTACGCGCCCGAGGTAGAAAAACTAGGTGGCAGAATCCTGCGATGTCCGAAGGGAGCAAATCTCTTGTCGTTCAGACACCGTTTCCGGAAAATACTGCGCGAAGGAAATTACGACGTCGTGCACAGCCACGTGCACTTGTTCTCTGGGACGTTGCTTCGCTGGGCGAAAGCCGAGGGCGTTCCCGTTCGAATCGCCCACAGCCACACGAGCCGTGACGACCGGCCAAACACTCCTCCGCGCACTTCTTACCGAAGGCTGATGAAATCGTGGATCGATCGCTGTGCTACGCATGGCTTGGCGGCCTCGCGGCTGGCGGCTGCGCAATTATTCGGTGAGGACTGGGAATCGGATCGCCGGTTTCAAGTCCTCTACTATGGAATCGACCTAGCACCGTTTCAGGAGCCTGTTTCTCCAAAGGAAGTTCGTGCAGAATTGGGGATTCCAATCGAAGCGCTAGTGGTGGGCCACGTGGGCCGATTCGTTCCGGCGAAGAATCACCGATATCTATTGGAGATTGCCGAAGAGATTTTGAAGAGGCGGCCGGAAGTTCATTTCTTACTGGTCGGCGACGGGCCGCTTCGACAGGAAACCGAGGCTACAGCGAGAACGAAAGGGTTTGCGGAAAGGATGCACTTTGTTGGGATTCGGACTGACGTTCCCCGGTTGATGCGCGGAGCCATGGATCTCTTCATTCTCCCTTCTCTTTACGAGGGCTTCGGATTGACATTGCTGGAGGCTCAGGCGGCCGGACTGCATTGCTTAGTTTCTGACAGCGTGCCCGATGAAATCAGGGTCCTGAGTGAATCCGTGGATTTTCTCGGGTTGTCTAGAGGCGTGTCTTACTGGTCCACGAGTTCGATCCAGTGGCTCGATACACCCCGATCGAGTGCGGCGTCGATGATTGACATAATGTCTCAAAGCGAGTTCACGATAAATCGATCTCTTCAAGGGCTCAGGAGAATTTACGAGATGCAGGAGCCATCCGAGCTGCCGCTGGCTGCGAGACGACATGCTTAGCGCCACGCCGGTCCGAACGCACAGCATGGAGTTCGCGTATCCTCGCGGAGCTGCAATCCGGCCAAACGCGCGTGGCGATTATGCAATCGCGGCAGTTGGCGTGGGCGTCTTGGCGCTTCTTTCGATGTGGTGGAAGAGTTCAGTCGCTCACTGGTTTCTGATACCGGTGATGGCGTGCGGAGTACTTGCGGGTGTGGACGTGGTCCGCTGGTTGCGCGGCCGCCTGGACCTCTTCGACCCGAGAACCATCATCGCCTGCCTCGCTTTCTACGGGTTGTTCGTTGCACCCATTCTTAACGTCGCCTGGGATCGTTTCGGCGCAGGCTACGACTTGCTGCTTTGGGGAGATTGGCGGCCGTGGCTCGGCAGCATGGCGATGCTGGACGCAGCAGGCCTAGTCGCTTACAGGGTTGCGCATAACTGGGTATTCGCCGCTACGAAGCCTTCGCCGACGCGCTGGGAGATCAACAGCAAGAGATTTTATCCAGTCTTTGCGGCGGCTCTGATTGTCTCCGCAGCGGGAGTGACTGCGTATCTGTGGCAACTGGGTGGGATCCTGGGGGAAGTGGAAGCGTATGAGGGAAACCAAGCGGCGTTCGCCGGCAAAGGCTGGCTGGTGATGCTTGCGTGGCCGCTGGCTATTCTCTCTTTCACCGTTCTTGTTTTTACATGGACCGAGTATCAGAAAAAGATTCGGCACGGATTGACGATAGGCCTCCTTTTGCTCAGCATCGCTGGCATCGGGCACTTCGTTCTGATGGGTTGGCATGGCAGCCGCTCCTCTACGATTTGGGCGGTGTTCTGGATGGCCGGCATCGTCCACTACTACTTCCACAAGATTTCTCCGAGAGTAATGGCGCCCGGAGTGGTTGTGATGATCGCGTTCTTGTATTTCTACGGCTTCTACAAGGAGCGAGGCCGGGCGGGTCTTGAGGTTTTGAATTCTCCTTCTACATGGCTCGAGCCGAAAGGATATCAACGCGATCTGAAAGGGCTCCTGCTGGGTGACCTGGCGCGCGCCGACACGACGGCGTTTATTCTCCACAATCTTGTGAAGGATCCGGGAGACTACAACTACCGCTGGGGGCTGACATACGTGGGGGCGCTGGCGATCTTGATACCGAAAACCCTCTGGCCGGATCGGCCGGAATTCAAGACGGAAGCTGGAACCGAGGCACAACTGGGCAAATCGACTCCCTGGCGATCCGCTCGGGTGTACGGACTGGCGGGCGAAGCGATGCTGAACTTTGGCCCAGCCGGAGTGGTGCCTGCGTTCGCGCTCTACGGTGGCCTCCTCGGATGGTACCGGCGTAAGTTCAAGGGTTGGGGCGCGTCGGACGCCCGGATGTTTCTTGCCCCGTTTTGGGCGACATTGTTCGCGTCGGCGTTCGTCGGCGACAGCGACAACCTTGTGTTCGCTGCCATGACCCATGGAGCGATCGTCACGACTGCCATTTTGGCAGTGTCGAAGCGCGTCGCTGATACTTGATCGTCTGCGAGACATGCAAGTCTTGATCGCTGTCGAGAACCACTATGAGTACGGCCCGGACGGGCGCATCTATGGCGAGGGGCCGGCGAAATATTCGTTCTGGTCGAGCTACCTTGCGACATTCGAGGAAGTCGTCGTGCTGGCGCGCGTAGGCGCGCATTGGCGAGCGGTTCGCGAAGAAGAGAGGGCGGATGGACCCTCGGTATCATTCTGTGCACTGCCGGACTATCAGGGACCGTGGCAATACCTGTGGAATCGTGCTTCGCTCAAAGCCCGCGTGCGGGAAGCGGTGAAACAGTGCAATTGCTTTATTCTTCGGGTGCCTGGCCTGGTAGGGCGGCTCGCGTGGCGGGAGATCGAGCGGCAAGGAAAGCGATATGCACTCGAAGTCGTCGGCGATCCATGGGATGCGTTTGGGCCCTCGACGTGGCCAAGCGTTTTCCGGCCCGTTTTTCGCCGCGCTGCTACGCGAGATTTGAAAGCGATGTGTCTGGGTGCTGCGGCGGTGCATTACGTGACACAGGGGGCACTGCAAAAGAGATATCCGCCGTCCGAGAGAGCGTTTGTGGCCTGTTTCTCCGATGCGCTGATGGAATCGGCGTTCGCCTCGCCTGCGACACAGACGGAAAGATTCCGACGTATTGACAGGATTGGCGCGAGCACCTGCGGCGAAGAGCGGTTTCGCGCCGGATTCATCGGCAGCCTTTCGCAACTGTATAAGGGCCCTGACGTTCTGCTGCGCGCGGCGGCGCTATGCCGCGACCGTGGGCTCAAGTTCGAGACCGCCTTGGTTGGCGATGGACGATACGCCGGGGAGTTGAAGGCTCTCGCGCGGCAACTAGGGATCGAAGACCGGACGCAGTTTCTCGGCCAGTTGCCGTTCGGCGAGGCTGTTTATCAATTCCTGGATTCGGTGGACTTGTTCGTGATGCCGTCGCGGGCAGAGGGATTGCCCCGCGCTTTGCTCGAGGCGATGGCGCGGGGCTGCCCCTGCATCGGGTCGGATGTTGGCGGCATTCCAGAGCTTCTTCCCTCGGATGACTTGGCGCCGCCGGGAAATTCGGAGAAGCTGGCGGAGAAAATCATGGAAGTGGCGCGAAATCCGGAGCGAATGAAACAAATGGCAGAACGAAATCTCGCGAAGGCGAAAGAGTTCAGTCCGGAGCTGCTAAAGGACGTGCGCCACGAATTTTGCCGCTTCGTGAAGGGGCAGTCGGAAGTTAGAGCGAATGGAGCGGAGCGCGATGCTGCGTCATAGGAGCTTTCCTTCGACGCGAGAGAGAGCGGCGAGTTGGCGCAAAGGAGAAACGTGGCTGCCGGCTGTTGCGGCGAGGGCGCGCATGGTGGTGAGATTGTTGAACTGCTCGGTGGTGAAATCCTCGATTGCGCCGGAGCGAATTGCGGCGCAAATTTCCTCGATGCCGAATTGAAGCGTCTTCTCGCACTTGAATCCGAGCGCTCGCTCGATTTTGTTGAATGAGACGCGATAGCTTCGGCGGTCTCCGTTCTCGATTCTTACGATCTCGGTGTTGGGAATCGCGAGCGCGACCGCCCGCCCCAACTCTTCGATTTTCAAATTCAGATTCGGAGCACCCACGTTGAAGATCTCGCCGGCGACGACGCCGGCGGGAGCTTCCAGGCACGCGAGCATGGCGCGCTCGGCGTCCTGAACGTGCAGGAAGGGGCGCCACTGGTCCTCGTTGACGAGCGTAATGCGGCCGGCGGAAATCGCGCGAGCCACGAAAAGATTCACGACTAAATCGAAGCGCATACGCGGAGAAAGTCCGAACAGCGTGCCGAGGCGCAACACGGTGGGGGCAAAGGAATCCGTCTTCGCGGCGAGCAGGATATTTTCCGAGTCAACTTTCGTTTGCGCGTAGACGGAGAGCGGATTCAGCGCGGAAGATTCTTCGAGACAAAATTCGGACGCACCATAGACGCTGCACGAGGACGCAAAAATGAACCGGCGGACGCCGCAGCCGCGGGCTACATCCACCAACATGCGCGTGGCGGCGCGGTTCACTTCCACGGCCAATTGCTTGTTTTCGTCGCAGGCCGGATCGCCCACGATCGCGGCCAGGTGGACGACCGCGTCGCATCCCAACATGGATTGCACTACGGCTCCGATATCGCGAACATCACCCCGAATGAGCGCGCAATTCGGATGCGTGCGGACGGCGTCGAGGGACTTTTCGCCGAAGAGGAACGAATCGAGAACGCACACCTTGAGGCCGCGGGCAAGCATTTGCGCCACTACAACCGAGCCCAAGTAACCAGCGCCGCCAAGGACGAGCACCTGGCTCACCTTTGCGGGGTCCGGTTTGAGTTCGACATTGTAGAGCTTGAGAATTCTGTGCTTGGTGAGCCTTGTGCCGCCCACCGCGAGGAGCATCAAGAACCAGCCGAGCACAGCAACGCCACGAGGCACGAGCTCGCCCCGGAAGAGGAAATAGTCCGAAAACACAAACACGACGATCAACAAGCTGACGGCACGAAATACGACCAGGGCCTTATGAATTCCTCGCGAACCCCGCGTGTGCGGATAGAGACCGCTCAGCTGAAAAACGAGAAGCGCCAGCAGCGTCCAGAAAAACCAATATTGCGTCACGAATATCTTGAACCGTTCGGCCAGCCCTTGCGGATCGGGAGTGCGGCGAATTACAACGTAGAACAAAAACCAGAGTGCAAATGCGGAGATGAGAGAAGCATTTACGAGCACAACGTCGGCGGCCATGCGAAGAAGAGTTTGCTTCCAGGGATACGAGCGCGCATCACTTCGAAGCTGATTCCAGTAGCGGTTTGTCGCGGATGGCTTCACGCGCTTTGGCCTCTGGCTATTTCGCCCCGCTTTGCGAACTCGTGGGCGCGCGCAATGGCGTCGCAAACTTTAGCAACGTCATCGTCACGAAGGGACGAGTAAATCGGCAGGCTCACGACGCTGTCGGAAACTCGATCGGTGACGGGAAGAGGACGCTTGTCCCAGACGTCGCGATAGAGCTTCTGGCGGTGGATCGGCGGCGAGAAATAGCGCCGAACCTCGATGTTTTCTTTCTGAAGCGCGTCGAAAAGCCAATCGCGCGACCGGCCGAACGACACCTCATCGACAAGCACCTGGAAATCCTTGCAAGAACTGCGATTGCAGGAAGCGATTTGCTGCAGGCTGAGCCCGGGAATTTCCCTGAGACGCCGCTCGTAGAGAAGGCGCACCTCGTTGCGACGTTTGATGCGCTCTTCGAGACCATCGAGTCCGCGAAGCGCGAGAGCGGCGTGAAGTTCGCTCATACGCGCGTTCAAGCCCGGCAGTTCGGGATCGGAGTTCCCCGCGTCTCCGTAGTTGCGCCCGGCGCGCAGGCGCTGCGCCAAATCCGCATCGTGAGTCGTCACCAAGCCGCCTTCGCCCGCGACGAGTAGCTTGGTGGGCGAGAAACTGAACACTTCGGCGACGCCGAAGCCTCCAACGAGTGCGTTGTTGATCTTGCTGCCGAATGCATGAGCGGAATCGAACATCAAAGGGACTCCCGCCGTTGAGGCGATTTCCTGGAGTTCGTTCACATTGGCCGGGTTGCCGAAAATGTGGACCCCGATGATGGCAGCCGTATTTGGCGAGAGCCGCTCGCGCACGGATGCAGGACTAATGCAATAGCTTTCCGGGTCGCAATCCACAAAAACCGGCTTGAGTCCATTCCAGGCAACACTGTGCGCGGTAGCGTGGAACGTAAAACTCGGGAGAATTACCTCGCCGCAAAGATCGAGCGTGCGCAATGTCAACATCAAACCCGATGTACAACTCGAAACAGCGACGCAGTGCGGCACGCCCAGATACGCAGCCGCCATGCTTTCGAACTCGAGCACGAAGGATCCGTTGGTGAGTTGCCGGCTGCCAATGACCTTGCGAATATCCCGCACAAATTCTTCCCCGGGCAACCCCTCTGGAGAAACAATCGGCAAGCGCTGGGCAAACATGGGACGACCTCCCGCGATCGCAGGGAGATCCAGAGGCACCAAGGGGATTATTTTCACGTTCGCCTATTCGGGCCGCTTGGGTTGCTGGCCAATCTCTTTTGCGGGAACTCCCGCAACAATCACGCCTTCCGGCACGTCACTCAAAACCACCGCTCCTGCCGCCACATAGGAATATTTGTGAATGACCGCTCCGGGCGTCACAACGGCTCCCGAGCCAACGTACGCAAACGGCCCGACGCGAACATTTCCGGTAAGAGTCGCGTTGGGAAATACGTGACAACTCCTCTCGAGGAGGTTGTCATGGTCAATCGACGCCGCCGTGTTCACGCAAACATTGTCTTCGATGACCGTGCCCGCGTTGATCGTGGCCCCTGCCAGGATCGTCACGCCTTCGCCGAGTCTTACAAAGCGAGAAACATGCGCACTGGGATGTACGACGTTAAGCGTGTTTAATCGAGCCGCGCGAATTTCTCGAAACTTTCGTTCACGCGCGTAGTTATCACCGATTCCGATCGCGACTCCGCTGAATTCGAATTTCTGAGCAAGTTCGGCGAGTCGCCCGGCAGAGCTCAGGAGCGGGACGCCCAGAATATCCCGATCTGCCTTCGTGTTGTCATCGTCCAACACGCCGATGACGTCCCACGTGCCCGAGGCAAGCAATGCATCAATTATCACTTTGCCGTGGCCTCCTGCACCCCAAACGACAACTCGTGGTTTATCGCGTCCCATGTTTCGAGAGGTCAGGCCAGGTCATGCATCGTTACCTTGCCGTCCTCCCCATAGACGCCCGTTCCGCGGAGCCAAATCGGGATCGTGCGATATAGGATCTTCAAATCCAGACTCAGCGAGTAATGGTCGATGTAATCGTTATCAAGCGCGACCCTCTGAGCCCAGGGCAACAGATTGCGGCCCTGGATCTGAGCCAGGCCGGTCATGCCAGGTCGCATCTGAAGTCGCCGTGCTTCGCGAGGGCCATAACGACTGGCGACTTCCACGAACGCCGGGCGCGGCCCAATGAGACTCATATCCGCGCGAAGCACATTCCAAAGCTGCGGCAGCTCATCGAGGCTCCAACGCCGCAAGAAGCGTCCCACGCGTGTGATGCGAGGATCAGTTGCCGACGTTTCGAACGGATGCGCCTTTTGACGAGCATCCTTAATCATGGTTCGAAATTTCCACTGGTCGAAAGCTTTTCCGCCGCGACCTGCGACGCGCAGCTTGAAAAGAACGGGGCTGCCCGAATCGAACCATATCGCGGGAACGATCAGCAGGGATGCTGCCGCGAAAACCGGGAAAGCGAGCAGCGCGACGATCACGTCGAACGCACGCTTCATCGCGAGTTGAGCGCCACTGGTCAAATTATTCGCTCCGGAGCTCGGAATTTCGCCGCTGCGTCGAAATTCCCAGACCCAATATGACCGAGAATATAAGCGCGTTTGCAGGCATGTACAAATTGAAGTCCGTGAGACTGTGCAAAAGGATCGCGACAAGGCTTCCGACACAACCCAGAGCGATGATTCGATCGAAGTTTCTCAGCGAGCTCCGAAACGCCTGCGCCGCACGTGCCAGAACGAAAAAAAACGACGCGAACAAAACCAGCGCTGCAGGCAGACCGAGGTCGCTGGCAAGCTCGACATAGTCGTTATGCGCATGATTTACGAACTGGCCAAGGAACGCAGTCTGGACTGACGTGTAAGCGACCGGGAGAGTTCCTAGCCCGGTTCCGAACAGCGGGTGACGTCCGATCAACCCCATTGCGTCGCGCCAAATGGAGAGCCTGCTCTGGTCGCGTAGCTCATATTCTTGTCCCACGTTTTCAAACCGGCCCACGATCGGTCCAGGGCCGATCCAGATCGCCAAACCCGCGCTAAGGGCGATGAAAACTGCAAATAGGACGATCCCCGATTTACGTTGGCGCCGAAAAATCACTGAAAGCCCGAAGATAACCAACATTGATGCGGACGCCGCAATGATGCCCATTCTCGATCGCGAGAAAATAAGCGCGGCAAAGAGCACGACAGCAATACCCAGACACAAGACAAACCTCTGAAAGCTACGCCTCGGCATCATCCTTTTCACGGTGGTGGCCGAGTGAGAATCGTCCCCGCGGAGCTTCCCGTATTCGTAGAAGATAAGCGCAATGCTGAAAGGGAGAATCATTTCAAGCAACCCGGCATAATGGTTCCGGTTAATGTAGGTGCCAGTCGCCTCTTCCAGATCGTACTTCTTCGTGTACGCGAAAATCTTTTGCCAACCGCTGAGGTACTGAACCAATCCATAGAACGCCTCGAACGTTCCGAGGCCGACGAGAGAAACGACCAAACGCCGCTTGCAGTCTCGGTCCTGGCTCACGAACTGAGCGAGATAAAATGCGATGACACAGGCAAGCAGAATCAAGAGCTGCGTCTGCGTGCTGTGGGGCTCGATACTCCAGCAATTCAGGCGCGCGCCCGTAACAGAGTCCGCTCGATCCGAGAATCGGGTCAACCACGAAGCCGGAAGAGGACAAAGTTGCAGCAGAACGACGCCGGTCAACAAAGATGGAATCATAAAAGCATGCCACGCAAATGGACCCATCGGTTCCGCGCCGCGCAGAATCACCACAGCCACAGCGCCTAGAAGAATCAGTTGAACGATTGCGAAAGATATCGGCTCCGCGCCACCAAACGCGAGGACAGAGACAACAACGCCGAGGATGAGTGAGCCCTCGAGAAACCTTCGCATCTCGCTGTTACCCGATCCCGTGCCGCTCGCATGATAAATCTAGGCCCCTCATTGGGGGCGCTCGGGTTTCTCTTGATGGTAGGCCGACGAGTAGTAACCGGAGTTGATGTCAGCGAAATTGATGGTGGCCCCGAGAACGTGCGAACCCGCATCGAGGGCGGAAATGTACGCGCGGTGGACGAGATCGCGCGGCGTGATTCCACCTCCCACCACGAGAATGACCCCATCGACGAGCGTTGCCAGAATGCGGCTGTCGGCCAGATTCAAAAGGGGCGGCGAGTCCACGACGACAAACTTGTATTCCTTTGAAGCTTCCCGGATCAGAGCGCGCATGTACTCAGACGAGAGCAGATCGGCAGGATTCGGAGGTATGGGCCCGCTGAAGAGCACACCCAACCCGATCGGCGCAGGGTGTGCGACCAAACTATGCCAGTCGGGATCGCCGGTCAGGAAATTGACGAGGCCGGCAGAGTTCGGGAGTCCGAAAAAGTTGTGGAGACTCGGCCGCCTTAGGTCGGCGTCGATGAGAAGAACACTTTCGCCAAGCTGAGCCAGCGAGACGGCGAGGTTCGCGGCTACGGTTGTTTTTCCTTCGCCGCCCTGTGCGCTTGTTACTAGTAGAGAAGAAGGGGGACGCTTAGCGGTTGAGAGGAGCACCGAAGTGCGCAATTCGTGAAAGGCTTCCGCCAGTGCGGCATTCTGGCCGTTTCCCTCGATCCTATTCCATAGGGGAACTAGCTTGGCCTTCGTTCCATTTTTATCGTCTGCCATCAGGCGAGCGCGGTCATAAAGTGCCAGTACGCCGCGGTGATTGTTGGACGACGCGACGGCCGGCACGGAAGCCAAGGCGGATAGTTGCAAGAATCGTTTGATGTCCTCGGCGCTCTTGAACGTGTTATCGAGATGTTCCTGCAAAAAGGCGGCGCCGATTCCCAAGCTGATTCCGAGCACGAGGCCGAGCGACAGGTTGAGCGGAATGCGAGGCCGATCGGGCTTCTTTGGAGGATATGCAGGGTCCACGACACGAATGTTTGTCGCCTTCATGCTGGTGGAGACCCCGGTCTCTTTCAGTTTTTCGAGCAGTCCTACGTAGAGCTGCTTATTGGTGTCAGCTTCACGCTTCAGGATGTTGTACTGAACTGATCTCTCCGCAATCACGTCTGCGTCTTTCTGTTGCTCCTTGAACGCTCCCTGCAGCATGTGTTCGCGCTCCACCGCGGCGCGATAGTCATTGGCAATTTCCTTGGCGGCGCGCTCGCGTTCCTGCGTGAGCACGGTTTGCGTTTCCTCAATTTGACTTTGAATCTCCTTCACATGGGGATAGTCGGAATTAAAAATTGCAATCAATCGAGAGCGTTCGCGCTGAAGCTCCTCGAGTTTCTCCGTGAGGTCTTGCATCAGCTTGTTGTCAAATACGCCGGGAAGCGACGCGAAGTCGCCCTGTTGGACCAAAGCGTAGAGGGACTCCTTCTCGAAGCGCTGAGCCTGCGCTTTCGTCAACTCTTCCTGTAACTCTCGAAGCCGCTGCGTGACGATGTTTTCCGTAGTTCCCTTTTCTGTTTCGAGAAACAAAAGGCCGTTATTGCGCGCATAAAGCTGCAGCTCGTCCTCCGACTTTTCAAGCTTGGCCTTCATGTCGACCAGTTGCTGCGAGAGCCACTCGGTAGCCTTTTGAGAAGCATCCCAGCGCGCTTCGAGGTTTTGCTGAATGTACGTAGAGGCCAGTGTGTTCACCACTTGCGCCGCGAGGTTTCTATCGTTGGATTCGAAACTGACTTCGACCAGCCGGCTGCGCTTCAGCGGTTCCACGTCGAGATGTTTCTGAAATCGATTGAGGAGTTCGTTGTCGATGTCCGCGCTCCGCGGGGCAACTCCGGCCACCGCAAAAACCTGCGGCGAAGAAGCGTCTTTCTTCTGGCTCTCCGGCTGCGCATGCGCGGGGGAATTGAATTCGGCAACTCGGTCGAGTCGCAGCAGGGCAATCACGCGCCGCGCAAGGTTCTCACTCTTCAAGATGCGGTACTGCGTTTCCAGATAGGTGTCGGAGATGTTCTCGACCTGGAAAAGCTCCTGAAGCGTCGGGATGTCCGGGTTCTCCTTTTGAATTTCCACGAGCGCTTGAGCCTTATAGACGGGCTTCTGTTTCAGGGTCGCCAAAAGCGTGATCGCGAAAACAATGAACGCCGTGGTCAGGATTGTCGCGCGACGCTTCTTTATGACCCGCCAATACTCCAGCAGGTCGGGGACTTCGCGGATTTCTTCGGGGTCGTATGCAGCGAGCCCCTGCCGTCGGCGCTTCGCGAGGACGTCGGGCGGTGAATCGTAAAGCTTAATTTTTGTCTCTCTGTCCATATTAGTGGAAGATGATGAAGCCGGTGGCGGTTGCGATCGCGGCCTCCGTTCCTCTGTAGAACACAACTTTCCCGGAGCTGTTCGGAACAAAGACAATGTCAGCCGGTTTCAAGGGCGGGTCGGGAATTTTACCGGCAAATATTTTTCCGAGATCGATTGGAATTTCTTGCCGCTCGCCTGTCTTCTCATCGGTGCGAATAATTCTTGTCCGACTCTTCGAGGAGGTTGTCGTCAAGCCTTCGGCGAGCGCAATCGCTTTCAAGACCGACATCTCGTGATCGTTCTTGACCACAAAGCCGCCTGGCTTCTTGACATCGCCGACCACGTAAACCGTACCGGCTCGTTTCACCTTCACGATGTCACCCGGAAAGACCGGCACATTGAATCGGGAATCGCCCGACTCAAGCAAATCCTTGAGTTTCACCCGGATCGTATCCGCGCCGTTCGATTCGTCATCGGCGCCAGAACGATTCGGGTGTGGCTGGGAAGCGTCCTCCGAGGACGAGGCCGCAAGATCGCTTGCTTCATTCGCGCCCTTGGCGGGGCTCGCAACGAAGCGCAAGCCGGCACCGCGCATTACCAGCACCTCGTCTCCGGCATCGTCGTCCAGGCCTTCGGCAAGCGATAACATTTCGAGCACCGTCTTCGGACCGCGGATCTGGAAGACCCCTGGTTTCTTGACTGCCCCCACAACCGAAACAGGGTGGCTCTCAATAGTGCTTATGAAGACGCTCACATGGGGATCCTTCATGTAAGTGCGCAGGCGGCCTTCCAGCACCCCTTCCAGGTCTTTCGCCGTCAGCCCCGCGGTCTGGATGCCTCCGAGCAGGGGCATCGAAATCTCGCCTCCGGCGGAAACGCGCAGCGAGCGGTTCAGTTCTGGCGCCTCAAATATGTTGATTTCAAGCAAGTCGTGCGCGCCGATCCGGTATTCTGCTGCGTCACTCGCCTGCGATTGATCCGAATATATTTTGCGCAGTTGCTCGATCCGCCGGTTGTAGTCCTGCGCTGAATCGGCTTGCGTGGTCTTGCTGGTCGGATTACTCGTTTCGCGTGCAGATTGCGCGCGCGTCGCGCGAGGGCAAGATAGCAGCACAAGGCCGAAAACTCCGCTTAACACGCACATTAGCCGGGACGCGGTGATTCTGTAGGGAATTGTGCACATGACCCGAGGTTGGCTTTCCGACAGCAAGAGGGATGTCACCCTAGAAATCTGCGTGAGTGTAAGCCCAGGCGTACCTACATTGTCAAGCAGCTGTACTCGTTCTGTCGCCGCAAAATGAGAATGTCCGGTTTGTGCAAAGTAGAAATGTCCGCTTTTCTGGGGGCTGGGAGGCCCCATGGCAGAGGAGCGGATCGAGTTGAGCGCCACAGAGCGGGACCGGTTGAAGACGCTGCAAACCCTGGAAGCGGACATTTCTATCTTGCGAAAAACCGGACATTTCTACTTTGCGTTGACAGTGCGTTCTGTGGATTCCATCGATAACCAAACCGGATGGACAGAGGGGCGATGAGCTGGAAGAATTTCAGGCCAAACTGGATCGTTCGCGGAGCAACGGTAAGCGCGTGCGAGAGGCGCGAGGGATATTTCCCAAGAATTCTCCGTTCCACCAGCAGCACTCAAGCTGCCTCCCTCACGAGATGAGTTGTAGCGCCTGATTCCTTAACCAGTCTGCACACGCTCGCTCTGGGGATTCCGTGCTTCTGTGCCACTTGCCGGAGCGACATTCCGGAGTGGCGGTCGCGTACGATTTGCTCGCGGTCAATATCCAGCGGCGTTCGGCCAATCCGCCGCCCTTCCAGTCTCGCTCGACGCATGCCAGCCCGGACGCGCTCGTCTACCGCGCAAACCAGCACTTTCTCGCGATTGACCGGAAGACTTGCCTGACGGCCTGAGCCTAGCGAATCGCGAATCTATGCCCTTCAGATGCCCGGTGCCCTAAATGGGGCTGACGGGGAAATGCTTGGTCAACGTCTTGGTTGCTCGGAGTTTCTTGGCCTTCTTCAGTTTCTTATCGGTGATCCAATTCGCGCCAACTGCCCACTTGCGTGCGACGGTTTCAGTCTTCGGTACGACTAACTCGCCGCTTGTCCGAGTGAACGCG
>Ga0070733_10001391_pt1 | contig 18102 bp, 14 predicted proteins | sample Coa_R1_9_FD_66450 | JGI IMG/M metagenome (GOLD analysis project Ga0070733, IMG submission 66450) | Surface soil microbial communities from Centralia Pennsylvania, which are recovering from an underground coalmine fire - Coalmine... | ecosystem: Environmental > Terrestrial > Soil > Unclassified ... | reverse complement strand
CTCGCGCGCCATGGAATCCTCGTGCTTCGCGCCGACGATCGCGGCACCGCCAAATCCACCGGGGTCTTCGGCACCGCCACCACCGCCGATTTCGCCACCGACACCGAAGCCGGCGTCGCCTACCTGAAAACGCGCGCGGAAGCCGATCCCCACAAGATCGGACTGATCGGCCACAGCGAAGGCGGAGTCATCGCCCCCATGATCGCCGCCCGCAACCAAGACGTAGCCTTCATCGTGATGATGGCCGGCACCGGCGTCCCTGGAGATCAGATTCTGGTCGCGCAAGGCGAGGCCATTAAAATCGCCAGCGGCAAGAGTCCCGAAGAAGCCGCTAAAGACGCAACTAAGGAACGCGACATGCTCACACTCGTCGAGACTGAAAAAGATATGGCGGTGCTCGAACAGAAGCTGAGAGAAAAACTGGCGGGCGACGTGCCCGAGGCGCAGATCGGCATTCAAATCAAACAGGTCACCTCTCCGTGGTTCCGCTATTTCCTCACCTACGATCCCGCCATCGCGTTGCGCAAAGTCACCTGCCCGGTTCTGGCCATCAACGGCTCTCTCGACAAACAAGTCCTGCCCAGCCAGAATCTGCCGCCCATCCGCAAAGCGCTGGAAGAATCCGGCAACAAACATTTCGAAGTCGACGAACTCCCCGGCCTCAACCACTTGTTCCAAACTGCCAAAACCGGCGCCCCCGCCGAATACGCCGAAATTGAGGAAACTATTTCGCCGCTAGCCCTGGACAAAATGGCCACCTGGATCGCCAAACAGTAGAAGAAATCCCACAGAACTCTGTGTGGGGACAGCCGCCTCCGACTGTCCGCCCCGCGCAGCGCGGCCTGTTTGCCAAAGAACACCATTTTCGCCGTCGCTCAGCGTCGGGAAATCCCCTATTGCCCCCGCGAGGCCCAATGTCCGCCTTCGACGCGGCCCTTGACGGGATAGGAGATAGAGACAATGAAATACACACCTCTGTTGATTAGATGATAAACATCTGGAGATATTTGGGACTATGTGACGCGCTGGGATGGGGCGCTGCATGGGTCAATGAGTGTACAGGCCTGATGACAACAGTTACGCGCGTAACGGTGCACGGGGCATTGGGCTAGCCGCAAAGCCTCTCGGCGCCCACCCATAGTTGCGCCAGAACTCTGATGTTGTGTTTGTATGTGCGCGTTACCAGATATTCATTCCCACCTTTCAAACGCAGCCTGTACTCTCCTGTCGATAAAGGTTTGATTTGCTCCACAGCCGAAACATTCACGACGACTGAGCGGTGGATGCGGATAAAACCGAAGGGCCTTAGCTTTTCCGCCATGGTCGAGAGGGACTCGCGCACCAAATAGGGGTTGTGTCGGTGTCGCAACGAAACGTAGTTACCTTCGGCTTGCACTGCCAAGACCTCGGCTAAATCCAGGAACAGGATGGTGCCTTTTGCCCTGAATGCGATACGTGGTGCCTCTGCAATGGCCTTGTGATCTTGAACCTCGGGTACGATCATGATGGAACCTCTTGCTCCCTCGTTTCGACTTCCGGATAACCCTTGTACTCGCCAGTCTCGCTTCAGGGAGTCCCGCTGGTTACTTCTGCTCAGTGCTCACGGCTGACGGAAAGCTGGATTGCGCGCCGAAATAGCACTCAATCGATTCCAACTTTCCGTTCTTGATTCGGAGATACTCCACGTTCCGGAACGATTTACCATTCTTGGTGTGGCAAAGATACTTCACAAAGGCATCCTCCGCGCCAGTGGTGATCCTCTCCAGGTCAAAATGTGCGATGAAATTAATCTGTGTGTCCCAGCATTGCGTTTTGAAAGTAGTCTTGCTGATGTGATCGTCGCCGGCCGCGCTCGAAAAGGTGAAATTGTCGGCGAGCAGGTTATTGAACGTCCCCAAGTCCTTCTTTTCCCACGCCCCGTACCACTCACGGACGATCTCCTCGTTCGTTAAGTTCTGCCCTCCCAATGCGCTGGCACTTGCCGATCGCGACAGATTCACGGCACCAACCAGCGCGCAGGCTCCCGTTGCCAGCAGATTCCTGCGCGACACTGCGATCCTTGTCATTATTTGTTCTCCTTCTTGATGATGTAGTGTGGAGCGATTCGTCGCTGCCGAGTTCCGGCATACGAACCGGTTGGTATGTAATAGGCTACTTGAGACACCGATGCGGTCAACCTCGCTTGCGGTTGCCCGCCGCGCGAAGTGAACTCAGCCAGCCCACGATATTTTCAATTCCCATATTCCACAGCTTCGCATCTTGCGCATTCTTGGCCAACACTTCGTAGCCTTCGACCATCGCGATCAGAAAGCTTGCAGCCTCTTCCGGAACCAGGTCGCGGCGAACTGTTCCCTGAGACTGTCCCCTCCGTAGAGCCATCGCAATACCTGCTTGCCAGGCCCGGAAGATTCTCTCTAATCGCTTGCGGAATTGTTCATCGAGCGGAGACATTTCCTGTGCCAAATTGACCAGGGGACAGCCGGCCTTTAAGTCTCTTGGCCGGCTTGGTATCGACTGTACAATGCCGATCAATAGATCGATGGGGTCCCTGTCCTTGCTTTGCTCTAAGGGAAGCAACCACCGCTCGCGGGGGAGTTGCGCGACGATCTCTTCGATAATGGCGTATCCCAGAGCTTCCTTGCTCTCGAAATGATAGTAGAGAGCTCCTTTGGTGACGTTCGTGGCGGCCAGGATGGTATCGATCCCGGCACTTTGGAAGCCATATCTGTAAACCTCGCGAAAAGCCGCTTGTAGCAAGCGTTGCCGCGTCCGCTCAGGATTACGAGGTCTTGGCGCTCTACGTTTCGGATTCTTGCGTGCGACCAACATACCAACCAGTATGAATGTTAAGCCAGTCGAAAGTCAATCGAATTGATTGAACTGACTCCTGGTTCCCGGCATTCTCGAATTCCGTACGCACTCGCCGATGTGTATGAGAAATTGGAGAAACAGGCGATCCAGCCGCCTCGGAATGGTCACAGTATTTTGTCAGCCCGCCACTCTGTGTTGAAGTCCGACATGTCTGTGCTGTTGTGTCGCGTAATTGTTCTTCCGGTGGAATGCCACATGCTCGGTCATTTCGGCACGGCAACTTTCATCGGAGGAAAAGAGGAAAATATGAGCGCACTAACACGTTTGCGGAATTCCTGCATCCTGTGGACTGCAACGGTGGTCCTAGCTTGCTTCAGCAATGCGGTCGCGCAAGCGAGATACAAAGTACAGGATTTGAGCGTTGAGCACCCTGACAACCTGGGCATGGCCATGGGGCTGAACAATTACGGCTGGACGCTGACTATGGATCAACTCCTGGATCATTCCACTATTTCCACTCGCTTCCCGGCCGTGTCAGGCACCGATAGGATCAGCATCCGCGATCTCAACCTCCCACTCGGCACGCTTGGAGGAAAGAACAGTTCGATCAACTGGAACGGAATTAACGATCCCGGGGAAGCCGTCGGTATGTCCGAAACATCTGTTCCCGATCCGAACGGCGAAGACCTCTGCGGTTTTGGCACACACGCTACGTGCCTTCCCTTCCTTTGGCAGAACGGCGTCATGCGCGCTCTACCGACGCTGGGCGGGATTAACGGGCAGGCCAGCGCCATCAATAACAGCGGACAGGTCGCAGGATATGCGGAAAATGGTCTTGTGGACTCTACCTGCACGGCTGGCATCATTAATAATCGGGTTGACCTGCCGGTGTTGTGGGAAAAAGACAAAGGCAAATACAAAGCCCAACCTCTTTCTCTGATCGGAAACGATCAAGACGGGGTCGCATTCGGCATCAACAATCAAGGCCAAGCCGTAGGCTACTCGGGAACCTGCACCTCAGCCAATTTCGCCGTACTGTGGGAAAACGGCACTGCCACTCCGCTTGCCGACCTCGGAACTCCGGGCGCCATAGCCTACGCCATCAACGGCCACGGCCAGATTGTTGGCCAAGCCGTCAACTCAGAGGGCACAGCTTTGGCCGCTATTTGGGAGAACAATACAGTCAAAAGCCTTGGCGCCCTTCTGCCGGGAGAGGGCGCCGCTTTTGCCACCAGCATCAATAACAAGGGCCAGGTGGTGGGAAGCTCCTTCGACTTCAGCGGCAACTGGTCTCACGGCCTGATCTGGGAGAACGGGAAGATGTTCGACCTTAACCAGCTATTTCCCGCTAGCTCCAACCTCTACGTAGTATCGGCCAGCAACATCAATGAGAGCGGACAAATCGCAGGTATGGCCGTGTATATGGCCGGGCCGAACGCGGGAACGATCGTCCACTCTTTTCTGGCAACCCCGGTAAACGAAGACCAGGGCAAGACGGTTGCAGAGGTCGTAGGTACGCATCCGAAAATCACTTTGCCCGCGGCGAATGTTGGCAGGCAGCTTTCGCCGAGGTCCGCACACTGCTCAATCCACGATAAAGGCAATTTCTGAACTTCCGCGCCATGCCTTCCAGGCATGCTGCGCGAAGGCAGAAGATCTTGAGATCGCTGCAGAACACCTGGGTCACGCGAAATGTTGCTGTGACCCAGTGTGTCTACCGTGAGAGCTACTAGGAAGAGCGAGTGCGCACGGCCATCATTCTCAGCTATGAAGTTCTTGAGGAATATCGCGCACGGCTGAAGAAGCCTGATGAGATTCGGGAATAACCCCAAGCGTCCGCGCGGTCCTGCAACGACTGAGCGCAAATTTCATTGATTGCTCAGCGCGGGGACGCGCTTTCATTTCACACGCGCCGCCGCCCTGAATCCCGTCATCCGCATCAAATCATTCACGCCAAATTCCCATCCACGCGTCACATTATCCCAAATATCTCCAGATGTTTATCATCTGATTAACAGAGGTGTGTCATTTCATTTTCTCTATCTCCTATCCCACGCGGCCCTTGACAAGCCCGTCAACCCGGATTATCGTAGGCGAACAAAAGGCGAATCATGAACCCCTTCCCTCTCTTCTCCGGTTCCGATCAGTCCGGCGCCGCAAAGCCTGCCCTCGTCGGCATCGCCCGCCTCGCCTCCGCCGGAGAATCCCTGCGCGAAGGCCATCAAGTCGAATACTTCACGCTGCCCAGCAAGTCGCTGCTCAACCGCTGCGTCAGCAACCGCCGGATGCCTTTCACCTGGACCATCAATCCCTACCGTGGCTGCGAGTTCGGCTGCCGCTACTGCTACGCCCGTTACACCCACGAGTTCATGGAAATGCACGATGGCATGGATTTCGAGCAGAAGATCTACGTCAAGCAGCATGCGGCGGATCTGCTGCGACAGGAACTTCGCAAAGTCAAGAGTGACGAAGCGATTGCGCTCGGCACCGCGACCGATCCTTACCAGCCCGCCGAGCGCCGTTACGAAGTCACGCGCGAAATTCTGAAAGAGTTCACCCGTCACCGTGGCCTGGCGCTGGGTATCGTCACGAAATCGAATCTGGTCACCCGCGATCTCGATCTGCTCGGCGAGATAGCGCAGCACAACAAGCTGTCAGTTCACGTCACCATCACCACGCTGAACATTGACCTCGCCTGGATTCTCGAGCCCAGAGCCCCGCGGCCGGACCTGCGCCTGGATGCAGTCCGCGCCCTGAGCGCGGCCGGGTTGCGCGTGGGATTGAGTTGCTCTCCCGTAGTTCCCGGAATCACCGATTCACCCGCCGATCTGGAAGCGCTGGTCCGCGCCGCATCGGAGTCTGGCGCCGACTATGTATTCGCCAACCCACTTTTCTTGAAACCCTGCTCCGCAGCGGTGTTCCTGCCCTTCCTCGAAACAAATTTCCCTCAACTCGCCGCGAACTATCGCCAGCGCTACCAGGACCGCGCATTCCTTCCGCCGTCCTACGGCAAGCGTCTTAGCCAGCTCATCGCGAAGCTGAAGGAGAAATACAAGCTCCCTTCGCGCCACCGCGCAGAGCGTCACGCATACGCAACGAAGTGGCCTGCGCAAGAATTCGACGAGCAGATGAACTTGTTCTAACGATCTAGTTCAGGAAGTACTGCCGGTACAACGTATCCCGCTGCGCGGGACGGAACCCGGCGTCGCGAATGATGCGGCGCAACTCTTCTTCGGTGGTGCAGTTGGTGACGCCGGCGGCGCGGACGACGTTTTCTTCCAGCATCACCGACCCGACGTCGTTGCCGCCGAAGCGCAGCCCCATCTGGCAGACTTTCAGTCCCTGGGTCACCCAGCTTGATTGCACGTTGAGGAAGTTCGAAAGATACAGCCGCGAGATGGCCAGCACTTTCAGGTAGTCGACCGCAGTGGCTTCGTCCCAGTGGCGTCCGCCGAGCGCGGTGTGCTGCGGCTGAAAGCTCCAGGGGATGAACGCCGTGAAGCCGCCGGTCTCTTCCTGCAATTCGTAGAGCCGCTGGAAATGATTGACCAGGTTTTCGTAATTCTCGCCCACGCCAAACATCATGGTCGCGGTGGTGCGCATGCCGATTTGATGTGCTGTCCGGTGAACGTTGAGCCAGTCGTCGGTCAAGCACTTCAGCCTCGCAATCTTGTAGCGGACTTCATCGTCGAGGACTTCGGCTCCGCCGCCCGGAATCGAATCCAGCCCCGCGTCGCGCAGCCGCAGAATCGTGTCGCGAATGGAGAGCGCACTGTACTCGGCAATCGCGATAATCTCCGATGCCGAATAACAATGCAGATGAATCTGCGGAAAGCGCTCCTTGATTCCGCGCAGCATCTTCTCGTGCCAGTCAATCTTCAAATCCGGATGCAGCCCGCCCTGCATCAGCACGCCCGTGCCGCCGAGCTCGACGGTCTCGCGAATCTTCTCGTAAATCGTGTCGAAGTCGAGAATGTACCCCTCCTTCGCAGCGGGGCCTTTGAGCGGCCGATAGAAAGCGCAGAAGGTGCAGTATTCGGTGCAGAAATTGGTGTAGTTAATATTGCGGTCGATGATGTAGGTGACTGTTCCCTCAGGATGCAGGCGCCGGCGCACCGCGTCCGCCTCCATCCCAATGCCGATCAGGTCATCGGAGTTGAACATGTCGAGCGCTTGCTGTTTGGTCAGGGACATAGGAGGTCTGACTTAAGAGATCTATGAACCTTTTATTCTAGCGGAAGGAATGCGGTCCCTCAAAGGCGGGTGGCCCAGCCTTTCGTCGGACAGTATAAAAACTGAGGGTGCCCCATCCTTGCGTTCTTTGCAAGGGTGGGCCGCCGTGCTGCGTGGGCCGACGCGTCTCTGTTTGTCGGCACCATCCCTCAGCGGCTAAAGCCGTATGGATTCTGCGTAGTTTACGGCACGGCTGAAGCCGTGCCCTTCCCAAAACGATCCCTCTCAAACAATCCCACCCAAACGATCTCAGGCAAAGAAAGTCAAACTGGCCCGCGCCCTGTTAATCGAAGTCGATTGACTCGAACCCTAGGCCTTGGAGGAGGCTTCTGATTGTAGAGAGGGCGTTTTGCTGGGCGGTGCGGAGGATGCCGTCGGCCATGGCGGCTTCCTGGAGTTGCTGTTCGGCTGCCTGGCGAACCTGGGTTTCCAGATTCGGGTCGGTCGAGACGAGGAGGCCGGTCTGGCGGGAATAGACTCGGGTTTTGGCGCTGTCGAGGCGGGTGCGGAATATCTGGGGCGCGGGGAGATGGAGGTGAACCTTCTTGCCGTCGACGCGGACGTCGCCCGGCTTTAGGTCTGCGAAATCGATTCCGGCGACAACTTCGCCGTGCACAAGCATCAACAGGCGATCTCCGGCAAGAAAATCCGGCAAGAGGGGATTTTCTTTGGACCCGGTGACCACCTTGTCCATGGTGTAGATCACGGTCTCCAGGCGCTGCAGGCGCTGAATGCGATCGACCACGGTGGGCTGGCTTACGTCGATGGTCAGGGTTCTGCCGGTCGCCGCCGACCATAAGTGGCTCAACAGGTCTCGCCCGGAAGTTCGGGAGAGCAGCAACCATCCGATTGAGCCGAACACCAACACGCCGAGGAACAGGCCGATGATGAGCGCGAACACGAGTGCCGCACGGGAGCGGAGCGGCTTAGCAGGGCGCGGTGGTGCGTCAGAATCGGGAGGCATGTCGCAAGCTTAGCACTCGGATTGGTGATTGACTGCCGCGATGCGTGCGGACGGCATCTTCCGGACGGCGTCACGCCCACCCGCCTCAGCGGCCAAAGCCGCACTGATCCTGTGTCGTTTACGGCACGGCTGAAGCCGTGCCCTTCCCAAACCAATCTCAGACGAACCCGCGGTGGCTCGGGCGGCATCGCGCCCCACGCTTTCGCAAAGGACGCGAAAGGATGGGCCACACGGGGCTGCACGAAAGGATTGACCACCCGGCCCGATCCTCTACTTCGTTCCAGTCGTGGCGCGGGGAGGGGCGTTCTTCACGTATTTGTCGAACCAGCGGAGCATTTCGTACACCAGTTGTTCGTTCGACTCGAGTGCGGTGTACCAGTGCGGCTCGTGGGGGAGCAACACCAGGCGCGTCGTGCCGCCGTTGCCGCGGATAGCTTCGAAGAGCTTGACGCCTTGCAACGGCGTGGTGCCGGGATTGGCGTCTTCGGCGCCGTGCATGATGAGGAGCGGCGTCTTGATTTTGTCGGCGACGAAAAATGGAGAGACCTTCAGATAGACGTCGGGCGCTTCCCACACCGAACGCCGCTCGCTCTGGAAACCGAAAGGGGTGAGCGTTTTGTTGTAGGAACCGCTGGTAGCGACACCGGCGCGGAACAAATCGGAATGAGCTACCAGATTCGCGGTCATGAGCGCGCCATGGCTGTGTCCGGTGACTCCGATGCGGTTGGGGTCGGCGACGCCGAGGCGCACGGCTTCATCGACTGCGGCCTTGGCATCGGCGACGAGTTGGTCCAGGTAGGTATCGTAGGCTTTCTTGGGGTCGCCGACGATGGGGAACGCGGCGTTGTCAATGATGGCGTAGCCGCCGAGGAGCAACAGCCGGTATTCATACAGCTCGGTGAAAGTTTCCTGCGAGCCCGTGACCTGGCCGGCCGTGGAGGGGTCGGCGTAGTCGAGAGGATAGGCATAGAGAATCGTGGGGACGCGCGTGCCCACCTGATAGCCGGGCGGCGTGTAGAGAGTGAACGATAAGTCGAGGCCGTCGGCGCGCTTGTACTTGACCAGGCGTTTCTTGATCTCGCGCACGGCGGGCGCGGGATCGGGAATGTGAGTGACGGCGACGCTGGTGGAAGCAACGACCGCTTCTCCAGAGGGCGCACCATCGACGGACTTTCCCAGCGTGCGCGTGAAGGCATTCGGTGGATCGGCGGGCGATTGATGCCAGGTGAGGAATGTCCGCGTGTCCGGTCCGGTAAAGGATAGGAAACGTTCGTAGGAAGTTTTATCGCAGCGAAACAGACGTTCGGTCTTTAGGCTCTTGAGATCGAGGCGGTCGAGGAAGGGGCGATCGCCGTTGGGCGAGGCGCCCACTCCTGCCAGGTAGATCGAATCGCCCTCTTGACGAATCACAGACGATCCGTTGGCAAGCTGGCGGGTCACGGGACGGCCGGGATTCGCATAGTGCTCGTCGGTGGAGAGATCCCACAGCAGGCGCGGCTTCTGTTGCGGATCGTCGACGTTGACGAGGAAAGTCTTTCGCCAGTGGCGGTTGTTGTCATACTCCGCCAGGAGAGCGACGCTCGGTTGTTCGCTCCAGGAGAAGCCGACGTAACGCTGCTCGGTGCGCGTGATTTCGGCGGCCGGCGAGGCGAACGGCGCTTTCAGAAGCATGAGCTTGTCGCGAGCCGGTACATTCACATTCCAATCGCCGCCGTCGAGGGCTTCCGCCCAGACGAGCGTGGCCGGATCGGTGGCACGCCAGGAAAAATCGCGCGGACCCAAGGGAACGCCATGGATGGGAACACGATCGGCCAGCGGAAGTGACGCGATGGTATGAGTCAGAAGGTGCGAGCGCTGGGAAACGTCCCAGACTTCGACTTCCTTGGGAAAGCGATCGTAAGTAGTGACGTAGGAGTAAGGCTTGTGGATCGCGGTGACGAGGATGTGCCGACCATCGGGCGCGGGATCGATCGATTCGTAATTGGCCGGCTTTCCGATGGGCGTGATCGCCGCGGTGGCCGCGTCGACCAGGGCGAGTTGCGAGTCGGCGTAGTAGTCGAAGAGATCTTCGTCGTGCTTGTTGCCGAGAGTGTCGCGGTTTTCGTAGGTGCTGCTCTGTCCTTTTTCGCCCGAGGTCTCCTGGATGCTCGGGCCAGGAGGCAGGATTGGTTCGGGCGGCGGCGCGGGCATTCCCTTGGGCACCAGCTTGACCAAAAGCGTTTTCTGGTCGGGCATCCATTTCATGGCGTCGTCGAACATGGGGTTGAGGCGTGCTCCGGGCACGCGATGCACTTCTCCGGTCTTGGCGTCGCCGACCCAGAGCTCGACCGACTCGGGAGCGAGATTCACGAAGGCAAATCGTTTTCCGTCAGCACTCCAGACGGGCCCCCCGGGGCACGCACCCGCGGGAAGAATGATGTGAATTTGCGCGCCATCGGCCACCTGGATCAATTCGAAGTTCGTGGCGCAGGGTGTGATGCCGTATCCGCCCGGAGTGTCGTGCTTACTGTGGTTCTTCGGCTCCACGCGAACGCCCGCCAAGCGCAGGAAGGGCGTCGCCACCCGGGCAATCGATGGGTACTCCTGCCACGACACCAGCAGAATCCTGTCCTGCGTGGGGCTCACCCTGGGCTCTGGAGACGGGGCCGCGAGCATCACGTCGAGAATATTTTTGGGCGGCTGGTTATATCCTGATGCACCGTCGACCGGCTTCGATGGCGACTGCGCCGCTGTGGGCAGGCACAACGCGCAGGCGATAAGGGCGGCGGCGAACAAACACTTCAAGGAGTTCCGGACTGGCATGAGTTATCTCCGCTTCAAGCGAGAAACCGCTGGAAGGGCAACGTCTTCGCTTTTGTAAGGCGATCTCTTCGACAATAACTGTCTGACGGATCGTCGGCGTCAAATCTTACGTGGGTAAAACGGGGCAAGTCAACGAACGCTATGGAATCGGCGGTGAGGGCTAATCGCCCAATGGAGCGAATCAACTTGTCCGACTGTGATTCCACTTCATATACTGTGGGTGTTTGCTGCACTCTCGAAGCCACAACAAATCGCACTTTCCAAATACCGCTGCAAAATGCCATCCGCCCCACCCAGGAGGAATTCGAATGTTGGGAAGATGTGTATGGTTCTTGTCTTTCGCAAGCGTAGTTCTGATTGGTGCGATGGCAATCAGTTGTGGCAGTTCCAATTCCAGCATCAAGCCGTGCACGGGCGGTCCTTACAACCTTGTGGGAGATTGGCAGATGACCGTTACGGATACGGGCGGCGCCGCTGTGACCATGTATGGAGCGATTGACTCCGCTGGCCTCGCGGTGTTTTTTGACAACTCCCCCAGCACTGGAAATTCAGGAGATACGGCGGAATTGCCGGCCCTTTCCGGTAGTTGCGGTTTCTCCGGAAATATAACGGCTTATGGCCAACCTGGCGGCCCTCAAAGCGGTGTGGTTGCAACCGATGCCGCGCAGGGCAACGCGACCTCAAACTCCGCCATCAACGGCACTTTCAGCGGAGTTGCTTCGGGCATTTTTACCGCCGCGGCTTCCTCACCCCTGACCGGCTCCGTCACCGCTCTGTCGGGCCCAGAGACTGGAGATATCATTCTGGGCGCGCTCGATGCCCCGGTTCTATTGCCCCTCACTTTTACGCAGAGCGGCAGCGGCAACAGCATGAGCTTCTCCACCAATCAATCCCTCAGCCCAAACTGTTCGGCGGGTGGAACCTTCAACGAGGTCGCCGCCAGCAACGTCTTCGATGTCTCGATCACTTTTACCGGCACCAGTTGCTTCGTCACCGGCACTTTTACGGGCCTCGGCTTCGAGAGCAGCACGGATTACTTCAGCGCTAACAATAGCCAGGCAGGCACCTACCTGTATGCGGACGTTCTGGCGTCCGCCAACACGTTTGTAATGGAGATCTACTCGGCATGCGGAGAGTGCCGGGGTTCCGATACTCGTCCCAGAAACATTGCGGAGCGCGGACAGAGCCACTAGAGCGCCGTTTGACACCGCATTCCGCCCCACCTAGACTGCCTGTGTAGCGCTTCACCCGCGATCGAAGAGAACTATTCATACGAGGTTGACTCATGGGCTGGCTGCAAAATAAGTTCGAAAAGAATTTCATGATCAGCACGGTTGATTACGTTTTCAACTGGGCGCGCAAGTCAGCAGTGTGGCCGATGACGTTTGGGCTGGCCTGCTGCGCGATCGAGATGATCGCTTCGTCTACGTCGCGTTTCGACATTGCGCGCTTTGGGTCGGAAGTGTTCCGTCCCAGCCCGCGGCAGAGCGACCTGATGATTGTGGCCGGCACCGTCACGTTGAAGATGGCGCCGGTAGTGAAGCGCATCTACGACCAGATGCCCGACCCGAAGTGGGTGATCTCGATGGGGGCGTGCTCGTCAGTGGGCGGCCCGTTCAATACATATGCGGTGTTGCAGGGTGTGGACAAGATCGTCCCGACCGATGTTTACGTCACGGGATGCCCGCCGCGTCCGGAGAATCTTTTCTACGCGCTGCTCAAGCTGCAGGACAAGATCGACACCATGACGCTGGCGAAGAAGCCGACCGCTGTGCGGCTCGATCCGAATATGGTGGAGAATTTCAAGCGCCAGGTAATGATCGCGCAAACCATGCAGCCGAAGTAAGCTGTCAGCCGTCAGCTATCAGCTGTCAGTGAAAGAATCACGTAGGGCCGGACGCATTCGTCCGGCCGGTCGAGCGGGGCTCCGCGGCTCTCACCACAAAGACGAAATCGAATGCCCTTTACAAAACTCACGACGCAAGCCGACCTTCCCACCGCCGACGAAGCCAAAGAATTTCCCTGCGGCGAAAAGACCATCTGTATCGCCAACGTGAACGGCACCTACAGCGCCATGGACAACGTCTGCCTGCATCGCGGCGGGCCGCTCGGTCAAGGCGTGATCGAGAACGGCAAGGTCGTCTGCCCGTGGCACGGGTGGCAGTGGGATCCGAAGACCGGCGAGGCGGCGCATAACGCGAGCGCGAAGGTTGCGGTCTATCCCTTGAAGATTGAAAACGGCGACGTGCTGGTCGAAATTTAGCCGACAGGCCGAACGCTCATGAGCCCGGTTACACATTTCTTCAGCGGATGGGTGCTGGCGAACTGCGCAAGATTAGATCGTAGGGATCGGGCTCTCGTTACGTTCGCTTGCGTGATTCCAGACATCGATGGTCTGGGAATCGTTCCTGAGCTTCTCACGCGCAACTCCGCGCATCCGCTGCTGTGGTTCTCACGCTACCATCACACGCTTCACACCCTGGCATTCGCATTGGTGGTTACGGCGTTGGGGTTCGCTCTGGCAACACGAAAATGGACTACTGCACTACTCGTCCTGTTGAGCTTTCACCTTCATCTTCTCGAAGATTTGCTTGGATCGCGCGGCCCGGACGGTGACCAGTGGCCAATCCCTTACCTGGCGCCGTTTTCGTCGGCGGTGCAGTTGACGTGGAGCGGGCAGTGGGGACTCAACGCGTGGCCCAACGTGGTCCTAACCATCGTTTTGCTGCTGATCACTTTTTGGCTGGCGTGGAGGCGAGGATTCTCGCCGCTGGAAATGATCTCGGCGAGGGCAGACGCGGCTTTCGTACGTGTGCTGCGGCAGCGGTTCCCGAGAGCAGACGAGATTGCATAGGTCGTGGCTGACCGCGTGACGGCCGCGAACGGTCCCAGAGGGACCGGCGATAATAGCCCGCCAGTTTCACTGGCGGGTCGGACGACAGAACCTTCCGTCTCGTGCCGTAGGCACGATTGAACGTCCTATTTTGATTGTGGGTTCAGGCGTCCCTAGTGGGACGCAGGCATTCTTGCGCAACGAGTCCCGGCGCTGGAAGCGCCGGGCTATTATCGGATGTCCTACTGGACATGCTGTCGAAGCGCGGGCAGCCCAAGGCTAGCCGAGATAGCGCAGAAATTTTCCCGGCTGATTCTCGAAGCCTGGGAATACATTCGCCAAGTTTTTGTTGCCCAGATGCCGCGCGACGGCTTCGCCGATCACCTGGCGGAAATCGGTGGTGAGAGCGAGGTCTCGCTGTTCGTAGAGCTGCGATTGGTCGAGGCCGGGCCAGCGGCCGTAAACCTTGCCACCCTTGACTGGGCCGCCGAGAACGAACATCACATTCGCGTGGCCGTGATCGGTGCCGCGGTTGCCGTTTTCGCGTGCGGTGCGGCCGAATTCCGACATAGTGACGACGACCGTGTCTTCGCCGAGATCGCCGAGATCGGTCCAGAATGCGGCCAGCGATTGCGAGAATTCGCCGAGCACATTTGCCAACTGGCCTTCGGTCGAGCCTTCGTTGACGTGGTGGTCCCAGCCGCCGATGTCGGCGAACGCGACCTGCACGCCGAGATTGGCTTTGATCAGTTGCGCAAGTTGGCGCAGGCTGTCACCGAACCTTCCCTTGGGATAATTCGCGCCTGCGGCGGGCGTGTATTTTCCGGGATCGGCGGTCTTCAGCATTCTCACGGCATCGAACGTCTCTTCGCCCGTGCCGTGAAGTACGCTGTCGGAGGAGTGGTCGTACATCGCTTCAAACGCGGTCGCGGCAGGCGAAGCCTTGGGATTCTTCCCGCCGACTGAGAAGTCGTTGATGTTATTCATCGCGACTGCAGGCTCGGCGCCGCTGAGGATCCGCGGCAGCGACGGGCCCAACGCAATCGCGCGAAACGCCGATGCCTTCTGCGCTGCCGGCGGAAGGTCGTGGAGCGAACGGTTGAGCCAGCCATCGTCCGTGGCTTTCACTCCGGGCGTGCCAGTTTCCATAAAATCCTGCGCATCGAAGTGAGAGCGCGTGGTGTCGGGGGATCCGGCGGCGTGAACGATGGCGAGATGACCCTGCTGCCACAGCGGCTGAAAGGCCGAGAGCGATGGATGCAGCCCGAAGAAGCCGTTGAGATCGATCACTTTCTGGCGTGGGATGTTGATGCTCGGCCGCATCGCGTAATACTGCGCTTCGCCGTGCGGGACCACGATGTTCAGGCCATCGGCCGCGCCGCGCTGAAAGATGACGACCAGCCGCTTGTTGGCGAGGCCGCCCTCTACCGTGCCAAAAGCCGCGCGCGTAAGGAAGCTCGGCACCGCCGCCGTTCCGACGACGGCCAGTGCGCTATTGCGAAGGAAAATGCGACGAGTGATGGACATAAGAAACGCTCCGTAGAGACGTAGCTTGCTACGTCTCTCTTTCCACGCGCGAAGAAGGCGTAGCAAGCTACGTCTCTACGAATTGCCTATCTTCTCTGAAACTCTGGCGAACCCAGCAGCAGGCCGGCGATCGTGCTCGCGTCCGGTGGACGCGGCACATCGGCAGGCTTGCGCTGCGGATTCTTCTTGCCCGGCGCATCTTTATTCGGCGGAGCGGGCGCGGCATTCGGCGGAGCAACCGCAGCGTTATTGGGCGCTTCGATCTGCGCCACGATTGAATCGTGCGTCTGCCTCGACACGTCCGCTGCGAGCAGCTTCGTTTCCATGGTTGAGAGCGCCAGCGTCGCGTCCGGCACGGGAGGTCCGCCGGCCAATTGTGTGGCATCCACTTTCACGCCTTTGACCTTGCCAGCGGTCAGCGCCAGTGCGAAATTCATGCGATTCAGCAGAGCCGACGAACTCACCCACGTTTCCGCCTTCATCGAATAACCCGTGGGCGGTTGCGCTCCGTAGAGCGGCATGCCCATGTTGTTGAGTTGGCGCGCTAATGGTGTGGCGTCGTCGACGTCGGCGCCGGTAGCACGTACGGCTGAAGCGACGAACTCGAGCGGCGTTTTCACTTTCGCGCGATATGTACCGTCAGCCCAGAACTCGGGAGAATGGAAGAGCGTGCTCAGAACTTCGCGGATCTCGCCTTTCTTCTTCTCGAAAGTCTTTGCCATGCGATCAACGAGCGCGGGCGGCGGGTCGTCGGAGACGAATCGTTGGGCGAGTTTCAAAGAGATGAAGTGCGCCGTTTGCGGGCTGGTGGCCAGGCGGTGCAGCACTTCCCTGCCCTCGTCTTCGCCTTTGGGTTTGATGCGATGTCCGAGTACGAACTTGGGCCCGGGTTCATGCATGCGCGGATCGAATTTGAAAGTGCCGCCGTCGTTGGGCTTGTCGATGGTCCATCCGGTAAAAACTTTGGCGACTTCGGTCACGTCACGCTGCGAGTAGCCGCCGTTCACACTGAGGGTGTGCAGTTCGAGCAGTTCGCGGCCGTAGTTCTCGTTCAGGCCACTGTTCTGCTTACCTTTTCCCTTCGGCTTCTGCCCTGGCGGCGGATAGCGAAACGGGTTACCGGGATGGCTGGGAATGCCGAGACCTTGCATGGAGTTCGGGCCCACACTCAGCCAGTTGTCAAGGTAGAACAACATGGCCGGACTTTTGGCGGTCGCGACCAGCAAATCTTCGAACTTGCCGAGCGCGCGCGGACGGATCACGTCCTGCTCGTAGTTGGTGAGCAGGATGCGGTCTGCGCCTTTGTTGACAAACACGTTGAAATGGTTGAACCAGAAATCGGTCATGACTTCGTCAAGCTGCCGTTCGCTGTAAATGGCGCGCAGCAACTTGGCCTGCACCAGTTCGTCGGCGATTACACTTTGTGGATTGTTCATCGCCTGCAGCGTTTCCTTCTGTTTCGGATCAAGGCCCGTGAGGAAGTCCTGGCCCTTGCCTCCGCGCAGCGCCTCGGCGAAAGCAACCTGCTCGTCGGCCGACATCGCCATAACTTTCTTGAAGCGCTCGGCGGGAGGAAGATCGATCAGGGCTTGAACCTTCAAGTCAGCATAGAGACGATCTTCGCGGCGGCGAGCCTCGGCATCGTCGACGGGAGTAGGCTTGGCCTTCGTCGGCGGCGTCATCGCCATGTCGTTGGCCGTTCCGCTGTTCGCGGTAACTTTGTTTGCGGGGATGTTGTTCGACTTTGCTGTGGCGCTCAAAGCGCTCGTTGCATTCATCCCGCTGGCATCGGCGAGATTGTTCGGAGCGCTCCCGGTCGCGTCTCCACTGGCGGCCGCTGCCGCTGTGAGTTCTTCTTGTGTCTTGGCTGAATCAGCCGCAGGCGCAGAACCGGCGACGGGAACAGGCGCGGACGGCGGAGCCATCATGGGTGTGGCAGTTGGCGCAGGAGCGGCTGCGGCTTCTTTTTTCTCCGCCTGCTTCTGTTCTTCCTTCTCTTCCAACCGTGCGATCTGCACGCGATACACGGCCCGCTTGGCGGCGTCGGAGGGCATGGGCTTCTTGCCGTCCATGACCTGCCGGATCATCTGATTGTCGGGGAACTCTTCAGCGATCTCCCCTGAACTCATGCGCAACGTGCGGAACGCGGCCACGCGCGACTCCACGGCGCTGTCTGAAATCTTTTCCGGATGCAGTTGCAGGTCAATCCAGTTGTCGACACCCATGGCCATCACCTGCTGAACGTCTCCGGGCCGCGGGCCGAAGGTGAGGCGATTGAGCGCATGCACGGCGCGCTTCTGTTCAGCGGGGCCGGCATCGGCAGGCTTGTCTTTTTTTCTGGCGAGTAATTGCGGAACCACGCAAGCAAGGCTTACCACTAAAAGAAACAGCGCGAACTTGCGGAGGCTGGATGCCATGCAGGGACGGACTCTCCTACAGTATGAACCCTGGGAGGGGGAAAAGTTGCTGCTTCGGCTGATTCCTGCAGGTCTTGGAAGTCACTGTAGGACAGGGGCTTAGCGTGACGAAAATCAGTTTCCCGTCAGTAGTTGGGCTTGGAGGCGCTCTCGGCGGTCAGATACATCTTGCCGCGCGAGACTTTGTGCTGCAAAGTGGCGGCCAGCTGATCGATGTCTCCCGCCGCAATGTTCACCGAAACACCTTCCAGCATAGGAGCCCGGTTGCTGCCCACCGCGTCGCGACGCACCTGGATCAGCAGCGCCTGCACCACATTCGGGTCGAACTTGAGCGGGGCCAGGCGCACCAGATCGCTCAGTGCGCTGCCCACCGACATCGGAGCGCGATAGGGACGAACGCTGGTCATGGCGTCGAAAGAATCGGCCAGACCGACGATGCGGACCGCCATGGGCACGTCGTCCTGCGTGAGCTTGTCGGGATAGCCGGAGCCGTCGCTGCGCTCGTGGTGCCAGCG
>Ga0070733_10001390_pt1 | contig 18103 bp, 14 predicted proteins | sample Coa_R1_9_FD_66450 | JGI IMG/M metagenome (GOLD analysis project Ga0070733, IMG submission 66450) | Surface soil microbial communities from Centralia Pennsylvania, which are recovering from an underground coalmine fire - Coalmine... | ecosystem: Environmental > Terrestrial > Soil > Unclassified ... | reverse complement strand
TTGGCCCGTGCGCTGACCTATGCGCAGCTGGCGCGGATGGTGGCGCGGTTCGCGGGGGCGCTGGCCGGGCTTGGTGTGGGCCGGGGGGATGTGGTGGTGCTCTACCTGCCGCCTGCCACGATCACCTTGATGGAGGTCGTCCAGCGGGTCGCTCCGGCCTCAGCGATCACCGAGGCGGTCTCCTGGGCCGGGTCAGGCGTTGTCCTCGGGATGACGGCAGGCAGCCTGGCCGGCGGCTGGGGAGTCCAGCACCTGGGCATCGGCCACATCTATGCCGTGCCCGCGGCATTCGGCGCGCTCGCCCTGCTCGTGACCGGGGTGGGCTACCGCATCCTGCGGCCGGCCTGCCAGGCCGGCGCCGGCCCGCCGAGCACGGCGGTCAGCGGTGGATGACCTGTTCGGCTACCGAATCGATGGTGCGCAGGATCCGGTCTGCTGGGACCGGGGCGTGCCGTTGCGAGGGGCCGGCGTCGGGTTGCGGAAGCAGCACCAGGCGGTCGACCCCGAGTTCGGCGTACTGATCGGCCACCGCCTTGTTCATTGGCCCGGCCGGGGTGACGGTGATCTCGAGCTGGCCGGCACGTTCGTGCTGGCTGGCTAGCTGCCGCAACGTCCGCACATGGCGCCTGGTCTGGTCTGGGTCCAGGTAGAACCCGTACCAGCCATCGGCCATGGTCACCGCGCGGCGCAGCGCGGCCGGTGCCTCGCCGCCGATCACGATCGGCGGTGCCGGGCGTTGCCGGGGCCGGGGGTGGGCGTCGATCCCGCTGAAGGACACGAACCGGCCGTGGTAGCTGGGCCGGTCCATGGACCACAGCGCGCGCAGCGCGCCGATGTAGTCCTCGAGCCGCGCGCCCCGGCCGGCCATCGGCACACCGGCGGCGGCGAACTCGGCCCGGACGTAGCCGGCCGCGAACCCCGCGATCAGCCGCCCGCCGGAGACCACGTCCACGCTGGCCAGCTCCTTGGCCACGACCACCGGGTTACGCAGCGGCAGCACGATGATCCCGCTCGCCACCTTGATGGTGCTGGTGTGGGCGGCCACCAGCGTCAGTGCCACGATCGTGTCCAGAAGTGGCAGCGTGGGCGGGATCGAAAAGCCGGGCGGCGCGGGATCGGGAAGCGCCACATGCTCGCCGGTCCACACCGACTCAAAACCAGCCGCCTCGGCATACTGGGCGACCTGTACCGCCAGTTCTGGATCCGCGCACGTCCCGTAATTGATCGCGAACAGGCCGATCTTCACCACCGCGACGCTACCAGCCCACCCGGCCCAGCCGCGATCGCATATCAGGCCACCACACCCCGGCCCGCATCGCGCCCGGATGCCCAGCCGTGGCTGAAACACCTCGCCTCGGTGGCACCGTTGGGACGCACCGGCGTTCTGCCAGGATGGCGATGTGGAAGTACTGAGCAGCCGGATCCTGTTGCGTCCGGCCGACCTGGGGCGAAGCCGCCGGTTCTACCGGGATGTGCTGGGCTTGGCGATCTACCGGGAGTTCGGCGCGCCGGCTGACCCCGCAGTGGTCTTCTTTCTCGGCTCCGGGTTTCTGGAACTGTCTGGGCATTCCACCGGCGGTGCCGGGCGTGTGGTCATGATCTGGCTCCAGGTGCGGGATATCAACGCCGAGTATGAGCGGCTGGCCGCAGCCGGCGTTCGTATTGTGCGCGAGCCGGTAACCGAGCCCTGGGGGCTGACCGAGATGTGGATCGAGGACCCCGACGGTGTCCAGATCGTCCTGGTCGAGGTCCCTGCCGATCATCCGCTGCGCCGCGACCCGCGATCCCCACCGGCCACCTGACCGGAGCAGTGGCATCGGTGATCATGTCCTCCCTTTCCGGTTCCCGCCGTACTTCCGGCACCGGCCTTAACTGATCGATAGCCGCGGAGCCATCGGCGCCAAGGCTCATCGCCCCTTGAGGCTGCCGATGTTGAGCGATCCGGTGACGGCCTGCTGCGGATCGTGCTCCGCCTGACGGACGTAGCTTTCCGGATCCTTATCGATAGCCGGGACGCCGGCGAAGTTCCGCGCCTGGAAGACGGTGAAGGCGACGGCCAGGTCATGGCGCTGCTCCAGCCCGGCCAGGCGGCGGAAATCGGTCAGGCCCTCGCGTTCTTCCTCGGCCATATGATCGCTGTTGGCCAGGTTCGCCGAGGCAACGGCGGCGAACCAGCCGTCGCTGCCAACTTGGTGCCGGGCGACCGCTGTGACCGCGTCCCTGATTTCGTTGTGGTCGCGGATGGCGTCCAGGGTCTCCCCCTCCGTCCCAGCCTTCCGGCCTGCGGCCAGGCCTGCTTGCAGCAGCGCGGGATAGAAGATCGCTTCCTCCGCCGCCGCGTGCAGTTCCAGGAACGTGCCCAGCCGCGCCCACACCACCGATAGCGCCTCGGTGTCCGAGCGCCCGATCTGCTCCAGGATCGCGAACAGCCGCCGCTGCTCGTGGTGATCATCAAGGATCAGCTGGGTGATGTCCACGAACCCTCCCTAGCCTTGTGCCGCCGATCACCAGCAGGATCGCTACAAGCCAGCCATACCATCGCCACCGGCGGAGCTTCCAGCCATGCTGCCACGGCCAGGCTTGGCCGGCGTCGCGTGAGTCCTGCGGCCGGGCACCGCGTGTCGCTCACGAAAGTCTCGCTCGTATGTCTCGTCGCCAGCGTGCCGGTGGCGTGCCGTAGCGGCGCTTGAACGCACGGCTGAATGCAGCCTCCGACACATAGCCGACGTTCGCCGCGATGAGCGTGACCGGAAGGGCGGTGTCGCGGAGCAGATCGGTGGCGGTGTCGAGGCGCACGTGGGTGAGATAAGTGGCTGGCGGCATTCCGACCCGGGCGGCGAACCGCGCCGCGAACGCCGACCGGGAAAGGCAGCACGCTTGGGCCAGTTCCTCGACTGTCCAGTCGTGGCCGGGGTCTTGATGGACAGCGCTCAAGGCCAGGCCGATCTGGGGATCGAGCGCACCGGCGAGCCAGTTCGGTTCGGCGTCCGGGCCAGCGGCCCAGGCGCGCAGGATCTGGATGAACAGCAGATCGAGGATGCGGGCGATCATCACCGCCGATCCCTGAGAGGGCGATTCCATCTCGTAGATGAGCATCCTGCGGGCCACTTCGAGCCCTTCGAGTGCTGGGCCGCGGTCGCCGCGAAGGATGATCGCGGCCGGGAGGCTCGCGAGCAGGTGGCTCGCCTGCGGGTCGCCGATCGTGAAGGTTCCGCAGAGCCAGCGGGCCGGCTGCGGTGCGTCGTCCCCGGATGCGCCGTCCCCGGATGCGCCGGCCCGCACCGTCGCGTGCGCCCGCTGGCCCGCGTCGCTGATGTGGTGCGGATCGCCGCGCGGAAGCAGGATGACATCGCCGTGACTCGCGCGCTCGGCGTGCGGGACGCCCTCGATCCGAAGCACGACCTCGCCCTCATCAACGATGTGCAGGGTGCCGGTACCGGCGAAGCCGGCCGAGAACGTCCGCAGCGGCCCGTACGCAACGATCCGTTCTCCACTCAGACGCACGCTCCGGAGCAACTCCGACAGCAGGTCGCGCGGCTGGCGATTCGCGCCCGGGCCGGGCGCCGCGTCCCCGGGCGCAGGATGATCGGCAAACTCTTGCGGCGGCCGGAGCAAATCGCCGGGCGGCGCTGGACGATCGGCAAGGTATTCCGGTGGAGGCGCCGCGGCATCCGGCGCCTTCGCTGTTCTTCGGGGTGGGGCCGGCGCGCTGGGCCGTTTGGCGGTTGTCCCAGGGCCTGGATCCGGAGTCCTGCCCAGGTGGCGTGGGTGGTGGGTGTGGATGCATGCCGGGTTCCGTGAGGTTCTGACTGCAACCGGCCGGTCATCCCGAGCGTCCAGGAGGGAGAGACTTCTCGGGCTGGGGCCTGTCCCAGGGGCGGGCTTTCGGGGAGCGAACCGGCGGTGGCCCGGCTGCTGCCTGCGGGTGAGGGCGACAACGGAGGCAACGATGATCCATGCTGGTCACGCGAAGCTCGGCAGCCAGGGCTGGCCTGGCGGGGCTCGGGCTGGCCAAGGCGGCGCGCGGTGGCAACGACGCGGAAGTCGCATGGCCGCACTGGCTGTTCGCGGCGCCGGGATAACACTCGGCCTGGCGGGCGTCTTGTTCAGCGGCACCGCGGCGCATGGAGCCGTTGTCCCCGCGGCCGCCGCAGAGCAGCGGACCGGGTGGGGCATCGTGCCCAGCCCCAATGGGCCTGGGGCAACGGGCAACACGCTGGTGCAGGTGTCGGCCAGCTCGGCTGCGGATGCCTGGGCGGTCGGGTATGACTACAACGCGGTGGCCGGTGCGTTCCGCACCATGATCCAGCGCTGGGACGGCTCGGCGTGGACGCTGGTCCGCAGCCCCGATCCAAGCGCGTCCGACGACGTGCTGTACGGGGTGGACTCGCTGTCTGCCAGCGACGCGTGGGCGGTCGGCTACGACCTGGCCGGCGGGTATCACCAGGCCCTGATCGAGCACTGGGACGGCGCCGCGTGGCGGGTGGTGCCCGCGCCGCGGCCCGGCACCAGGGACAGCGACCTGTGGGGGGTGACCGCGCTCGGCCCGGCCGACGTGTGGGCCGTCGGCAACGAGCGAACCGGTGCCGGCAGCTTCCGGTTCCGGCCCTTGGTGGAGCACTGGAACGGGGCGGCGTGGACGCTGGTGCGGGTGCCCAGCCCCCCGCTCACCGGCGTCGGGGCCAGCCTGAGCGGTATTGCCGCCACCTCGCCTCGTGACATCTGGGCGGTGGGCAACTACGACACGGGGGCCCGGTTCCAGCCGCTGATCGAGCACTGGAACGGGATTCGCTGGAGCCTCATCCCCGCCCCCGCTCCCGGTTCTGCCTTGCTCAGCCGGATCTCCTTGTCCGCACCCGGCAACGGCTGGGCGGTTGGCATCCGGGAGGGGCGGGGCTCAGCCAGCCAGGCCCTCATCGAGCACTGGAACGGCCAGCACTGGACCGTGGCCGGCTCACCCATGGTCAACGGCAGCGCGTTGGCCGACGTGCTCGCGCTGACCCCGCACCTGGCCTGGACGGTGGGCAGTTATGCACTGCCTCATGGCCGAACCCACACCCTGATCGAACGATGGGACGGACGGGCCTGGACGGTAACGCCCAGCCCCAACCGCGGCCACGCAAGCGGGCTGCTGGGGATCGCCGGTACCCAGCGGAACCTCTGGTCGGCCGGCTACACGCCTACCTCGACTCTCATCCTCCGTTATTCGTAACGGCCCGGCGGGCGGGACCGCTTTGTCATTGTCATGCACTTCCGTTGGAGTCCAGTTGGTCCCACGGAGGCTGCGGCCAGCGGTGTAGCCCTCCGGGCACGAACCGGGTGAGGAAGGAAAGTGAGGCAAATGCCGCGCCGCCTTCCGGGTTTCCGCATCGTCACCGCGTTGAGCGCGATCGCCCTCGCCGCCGTCGGCACCGGCACCGCCGGTGCCCCGGCGGCCGCCGCGCCAGCGGCGAGCTACCAGGTTGGCCCGATCACCGACGTCAGCGGCTGCGGTGGCCAGAACGCCGAGGTGGAGCAGGCGGCCGACCCGAAGCTGGGTTATGTCTATGCGGAATGGATGGGCTGCAAGGGCATCGCCGTCGCCCGGTCGGCCGACGGCGGGCGCACCTGGGACCCACCGGTCAGCCTGCCCGGCACCGTCGGCTCCAACGTCAACACCTGGGACCCGGCCATCGCAGTGGCGCCAGATGGCACCGTCTACGCCTCGTTCATGCTGGCCCGCCACAGTCAGTACTACCCGGTGGTAGACGCTTCGTTTGACCATGGGGCCACGTTCCCCCAGTCGTCGGCGCTGATCCCGCCCGACCGCAAGAACTGGGGAGACCGTGATTTCATCGCGGTCGGCCCGGCCGGCACAGTCTACGTAACTTGGGACTACGGCCCGGAGCGCACCTCGATCAGTTACATCTGCGCTCGCAACGGCAGTTGCGCGTTTGCTACCGGCGACCTCAACGTGGTGATGCAGAAGTCCACCGACGGCGGCAAGACCTGGAGCAAGATGTCGCACATCAGCCCCGGCTTCCCGGCCAGCGGCGGGGACAGCGCGCCACTGATGGTGGAACCGGACGGCCGCATCGACGTGCTCTACCAGGGTTACCAGATCACCAACACCACGACCTATGCGATGAACCCGGCTTACAGCTACTTCACCTCCTCCACCGACGGCGGTGCGACGTGGTCCCCACCGGTGAGGGTTGGCGCACAGGCCGGGACGATGTCGCTGGCCGAGTGGTGGATCGACGGCGACATCGGGATCGATGCCGCCGGCAACCTCTACGCCACCTGGGACACTCAGCGCACCAACCGCGGCGGGGCCGCCAGCGACACCGGCTGGCTGTCCTATTCCACCGACCACGGCGCGCACTGGTCAGCACCCATTCAGGTCCCTTCCGACCGGCTCAGCGTGCCGCACATCATGGAGGTGACCGGCGGCGGTGCTGGCATCGCCTACCTGAGCTGGCTGTCTGACAGCCACCCGGCTGGCTACGCCCTGTACCTGCGTGCCTACTCCCTCGCCCAGGGCTGGCTGTCCGGCCCGGCCCAGATCAGCACCCGTTACGGCGACCGCGCCGTCTGGCCCGGCGACACCACCGGCCTGTCCGCCCTCTCACCCACCGACATCGTGGCCAGTTGGGGTAGCGACTATCCGGCCCTGAGCGGAAACAAGGCCGAGATCTACGCGGCGAACATCACGGCCACCCTGCCCTAAGCCGGGACCTCGGCTACGACGCAGAAGAAAGTGGCGGTGGCCAGGAACCGGGCCTGCCTCAGCGAGGTGAGCCAGCGAGCAGCACGATCTTCCTCCAGGTACCCGGCAGCGATCGCGCGGATGCTGACGCGGGTCAGGCCGAGTATCCGGTCAGCCTGATCGAAGTCGGTGAACAGCGGGGCCAGAGCCTGGACCGAGCGGACCGTAAAACCGGCCGCGGTAACCAGCCGGGCAAGCTGGCGCCCGACCGAAGCGTTGCGGACCACCTCCGAGCAGATGTACCGGGCGTAGTCCGCGCTGGTTCGCAGGTCGTCAGAGTCCACGGCCAGGGTGGCCCAATCCGGCTCGCCTAAAGCAACCAGGCTCCCTGGCCGGGTGACCCGCCGCAGTTCCGAGATGACCCGGGCCGGGCTGGCCACATGCTGCAGCGCCCGGTCCACCCTGGCGCGGTCCACGCATCCGTCCCGGATCGGCAGCTTGTGACCGTCCGCCCGCAGGATCTCCACGCCGCGATGGCCCGTCATCCGGCGCTTGGCCTCCCCGGCCATCGCCGGGTCCAGGTCCACTCCGATGACCCTTCCCGTACCGGTCACCCTGGTGATGAGCTCCGTAAGGTTGGTTCCCGGGCCGCAGCCGACGTCAAGCGCTGTCTGCCCTGGGCGCAGGTCGAGCGCTGCCGTCAGATGCTCGCGGTATTCACGCCCTTGGGACGACGCCGCGAGTTCGGTCATGTAGGCAGCGCGATCAGGCCGTGGCGCACCCACTGGCAGGCTCATCAAGCCACCTTATCTATGACGGAAAGGCGGGCCACATTTCGGTCCGGCTATCCGCATGGTGCCACCATGATTTGATAACCGCGCAGAACGGCCGACCGGTCAGCCCCGTTCTACCGCCAGGCAGCCGCCGACGAAGGCGCCACCGTCGCGGGTGATCAGGCTCGCCTGGCCGTCAGCCGGAACGGCCCGGGCGTAGAGGCCACCATGATCGCAGCCGGTTCCCTTGGCGGCGACGGTGAACGCGCCCCAGAGGACGATCCACGGGACCTGCTCCCCGTTCTCATCCGGGAAGAGTTCGGGAATGGGGTGGATCCGGCGCTGGATCACGTGGTCTGCATCGCTGGCGGCCGCCACTACGTGATCACGCCACACCTGCGGGGTCGTGTCCGGCTGCCATCCCAGCAGCACGCCTCTGCCACCGTGCAGCATGGCCGGCTTGAGAACCAGGCCCTCCTGGTTGTCGAGTGCGTATCGCATGATGCCTGGCTGGATCAGACGGGTCCACGGCAGGACGGAAGCGATGCTCGCCCGCTCGGCGGCGGTAAACAGATGGGCGTTGCGGTCGTCGGAGACCATCGCCAGCGCGCTCTTGCTGCCGAACATCTCCGATGCCAGCGGCGTGAAGAGCACCACTTCACCGCGTTCGGCGGCGCCGAGAAGCGGAGCCATCAAGGCGGACGCGTCCGGCTGGAGAAGCTGGGCCGTAGGGAACATCCGGTAGATGATGTCGACCGCCCGGGTGCCCAGCCAGACGCGACCATTGCGGACGGAAAGCTCGCCGACATGGCACGGGTGGGTGTCAAGCCCGAGACCACGCCAGCGCTCCGCCAGGGATCGCATGTACCTGACCATGTGCGGGCGCCGGCTCGGCCAGTTGGCCAGCGCCACCACCGGGAAGGAGCCGCGCTCCAGACCGGTCTCGGCGAAGATCGTGTCGATCAGCCCGCTGGTGGTGTCGGTGAACCCCAGCCCGTGCTCGGCGGCGAAGGCGGCCAGGACAGGATGCTGGAGCAGCGCGCGGCAGATGTCGGGGTTGTCCATGCCGCCGATCGCGCTGCCCATGTTGAATTCGAGCACGTGAAAGCCGGTCTCGTCGGCGTACATGTCGACCCTGGCCAGGCGGCTGGCGACGGCTGCCGCCGGACGTCCCCCCGCCTGGACTTCACGCACGATGGCTTCCCGCTGGTAGCCGGCCATTCCGGTGGCGGAGGCGAAGGCAGCCAGATCGCCACCGAACAGCCGATCGGGCAGGCTGATCAGCGCGCCGCGCAGGTTCTCCAGGTCCGCGTGCAGCCGGGCTCGTTCCCCGTGCCCGATGAACACCGGCCGGGACAGGTACCGCCCCTGGTACAGAGCGTTGAGCAGTTCGGACTGGGCCAGCGGGCCGATGAGCTGGCTGGCCGGAATCCCAGCCTGGCCGATGCGATCGAGGTAACGCGATGCCAGCGTGGTACGTGCGGGAGCGGCCGGCATGCTCACGAAACGGGCTGCCCTGCCGCGATCTGCTGGCGCAACTCGGCCCGGATCACCTTGCCCAGCGGGTTCTTCGGCAGCGCGGCGACAATCTTCACCCGGTCCGGCCAGTAGGCGGTGGACGCTCCCTCGGCCGCAAGATGGTCCCTGACCTCCTGCAGCGAGGGCGGCTCGCGGTCGGCGACGATCACCGCGCAGACCAGTTCGGCACCGGGGAAGGCAGGATCGGGGTAACCGATCAGGGCTATCTCGGATATCGCCGGATGGCGGGCTAGGATCGCCTCCATCTCGGATGTGGATACCTTGGCTCCGGTGGCCCTGGTGATCAGATCGGCCCGCCGGCCAGTGATCCGGATGCCGTCCCTGCCGTCGTCGCGGGCCATGTCACCGGTGTCGAACCAGCCGTCGTCGTCCAGGGAGGCCGCGAAGGCCTCGGGCTGGTTCAGGTACCCCAGGCAGAGCGAGGCTCCACGGATCAGGAGCCGGCCGATCTCGGACCCGGCCTCGGCGTCGATGCGAGCCTGCATCCACGGCATCGGCCTTCCGTCACTGTGTGCCGCCCAGTCCGGCGGGTCCTCAGGCCGGGTCGTCGTGCACCCGCCGGTCTCGGTCATGCCCCAGCAGGCATACAGCGGGATGCCGAACAGCTCCCATACCCCGGCGACCATAGCGGGCGGGATCGGTGCCGAACTCGAGCTCGCCACCCGCAGGCTGCCGTGTGGCCGTGGATTGGCGCGCTGCCCCTCAAGCAGCCCACCAAGAAAGGCAGGGGCTGCGTGAATGTAGGTGATCTGGTGCGTGCCGATCAGGTCGAGCAGCAGTTCCATGTCTGAGGTCTTGTCCTGCATGACGCAGGTGGCCCCCAGCGTGACGGGAGCGAATACGGCGTGCATGGCTCCGGCCACGTGGGTCAGTGACTGCGGGATCGACACAACGTCGTCCGCAGTGAGCTGGAATGGGACCGACAGCGAGCGGCTGGCCGCGTAGATGGTGTTCTGGCTGTGCACCACACCCTTGGGCTGGCCGGTCGTGCCGGAGGTGAACACCAGGAGCGACGGGTCGTCGGGACTGTCACGGCGGGCTGGCACGGAGCCCCGTTCCTCCCACGGCGTCGCCACGAAGAACTCGTCGAAATCGATAGCGCCGGAACGTGCCGCGTCGCCGGCCACGACCCGGTGCAGCGTTTGCGATCCAAGCTCCGCCAGGCGGGCGGCGTAGTCGACCCCGTTGAACTCTCCGACCGTCACACAGACCTTCGCCCTGGCCGTCGTGATCACGTTGCCGAACTCGCGTGTCCCCATGAGTGGCTGAGCAGGCGCCGCGACGGCTCCCAGACGGCAGCAAGCCAGGTACAGCGGGGTGAGGAACCAGCGGTTCGGCATGTAGGGCACCACAACATCCCCGGGCCCGATGCCAAGTTCGGCCAGCGCTCCGGCGAATCGCGCCACCATGGTGGCCAGCTCCGCATAAGTCAGGGTCCGTTCCAGCCGCCGGCCCTGGTAGCCGATGACCGCCGGGTGATCGGGGCGGACCTGTGCCCAGTGCGCCAGATCGTCCAGGTAGGTTTCCCGGCGCCACCAGCCTTCGGCCCGGTAGCGTGCCGCAACCTCAGGCCCTGGGGCCATGAGGGTGTCCCACATCGCCGCCCTCACCTCCGCGCAGGGCCCCCCGGCCGCAGGTCACAGGCCATAGCTGGCCAGCCCGCTTTGAATTGCCCGCCCCGCGTCAGCACAATCTATACCCAGAACATATCTCATCCGAAAACTGGTTATACCGGATGGAATGCACGGCCAAGGGAGTCGTCATGCCGGTGAAGGACCCGGCTCTGCCCGGTTCACTGCGGCGGCACGCGGACTTCAACCGGCTCTGGCTCAGCCAGGCGGTCTCCGATGCGGGCAGCCAGGTGACCAGGCTCGCGCTGCCGCTGACTGCCGTGCTGTACCTGAAGGCCACCCCAGCCCAGATCGGGCTGATGAACGGTGCCACGCAGCTCGCATTTCTCGGTCCCATGCTGGTCTTTGGCGCGCTGATGGAAACCACCCGCAAGCGGCCCCTGATGATCGGTGCGGATTTGAGCCGGGCTGTCATTCTCACCCTCATCCCGGTCCTGGCGTGGGCGGGCGACCTGAGTATGCCCGTGCTGTACGCCGTCGCGTTTGTCCAGGGCTGCCTGTCGGTCGCCTTCGACCTCGCCTACCGGTCGTATCTGCCGGTCATGATCAGCCCCGATCTGCTGCTCGCGGGCAACAGCCGGCTGCAGACGACCGACTCACTCTCGCAGACGGCCGGCCCGGCCCTGGGCGGCGGCCTGGTTCAGTTGCTGCGCGCACCGTTCGCCCTGCTGGCCGACGCCGCATCGTTCGTGTTCTCCGCCGCTTCCCTGATCTCGATCCGTGGCCGCGAGCCTGCACCTTCCGGCCGGGGTGACCCGGTGGGGAAAGGCAGCACGACGGGGCCGCGCCGTGTGGCCAGGGATATCTGGTCCGGGCTGGTCTTTATCCGGAACCATCCGGTGCTCCGGTCGCTAGCAGTGGCCGGCGGCATCTTCAACTTCTTCGCGCAGTTCCAGTTGACGATCTTCGTGCTGTACGCGGTGCGCATGATGCGCTTGTCGGGTGGCGAGGTCGGCCTGGTGTTCGCCGGATTCGGGGTGGGTGGAGTGCTCGCCGCCTTCATGCTGGGCCGTGGCGCGACCAGGATCGGCTACGGGTGGCTGCTGACGGCGGGGTTCGGCGTCGCCGGGCTGGCTGGCGCGACGGTCCCGTTCGTGCCAGCCTCCGGCGCCTTGCTGGTCACGGCCTCGTTCACCGGGCTGTTCCTGCTGGCCGGCTGGGGCATCATCGCGCTCAACGTCGTTTCGATGACCCTGCGGCAGGTTGCCACGCCAGCGTCGCTCCAGGCCCGCACCAACGCGAGCTTCGGGTTCGCGCTCAGCGCGGCCACACCGATCGCGGCGGTGCTCGGCGGCGTGGCAGCCGCGAGCCTCGGCCCTCGCGCCGCCCTGTTCATCACCTCGGGCGGCCTGCCGCTGCCTCTCCTGCTGATCGCGTTCTCGCCGGTGCTGGGCGTGCGGACGCTCGAGCAGCTCGCCGGGTCAGGCGCCAGCTCAGCGCCCGGCAGCCCGGCCCCGGACGGGCCGGATCAACACAGGTAAGAGAGGCCGTCGAGGTCAGTCATCGTACCGCTGCCCATTCCGCATCAGACGGGCACGGGACCTGGCCGCGCGGCGCACCCGGTACCCACGATTGGGCGTATAGCGTACGGCCCGTGCCGGGGCCTACGATCACCCCACGGCTGCACCTCGCAAAACGGGCCAAAAGGAGCGAGCGCGATGTCGACTTCGGATGAGCACACCCAGCTGGCGCCCGCTTCCGGCGCGGCCGCTGCGCTGGTGGTCCGGGAGGGCAGCTATGGCGAGAAGGTGGCCACCGTCGAGCCCGGTGGCGCGGAGTTCATCCCGCTGAACGAGCGGCATGGCAGGCCACTGCAGCTGTTCTGGACGTGGACCTCGCCAAACCTGGAGTTCGCCACGATCTTCGTGGGCGTCATTGCCATCGAGTTTTTCGGGCTCAACTTCTGGCAGTCGGTGCTGGCCATCGTCGTCGGGACGGCCGCCGGATCCATCACCCAGGGCCTGCTGTCGGCGCGCGGGCCCGCGCACGGCGTGCCGCAGATGGTGCTGAGCAGGCTCGGCTTCGGTTACTGGGGCAACGTGCTGCCCGCCGGGCTGAACGCGCTCACGGCCGGCATCGGCTGGTTCGCGGTCAACAGCGTCAGCGGCACGTTCGCACTGAACACGCTGCTGCACTGGCCGAAGCCACTCTGCCTGCTGATCATCGTGGTGGCCCAGGTGGTGGTCGCATTCTTCGGCCACAACCTGGTACACACCTTCGAGCGGTACGCCTTCCCCGTGCTCGGGATCATCTTCCTGATCACGACGGTGGTGATCCTCGCCAAAGCGCATCCCGGCCTGCACGTGTCACCGGGCCCGAGCGGCACGAGCGGGGGATTCCTGCTGGCGGCGGGCGCGGCGTTCGGATATGCGGTCGGCTGGAATCCCTACGCCGCCGACTACACGAGGTACTTCCGGCCGGACACCAGCAAGGCGGCCATCGCCTGGTGGTCGGGGTTCGGCGTCTTCCTCTCGTGTGTTCTGCTCGAGGTCGCCGGGGCCGCGTCCGCGACGCTGACCGGCAGCCCGAACGCCACGCCCACCGGCGCCTTCACCAGCCACCTGCCCACCGCGCTCGCCGACGCGACCCTGCTCGCCATCGCGCTCGGGGCAGTCGCGGCGAACGTCCTGAACATCTACTCGGGCGCGCTGTCGTTCACCGCGCTCGGCATCAGGCTGCCGCTGCGGCTGCGCCGCGCCATCGTGGCCCTGACCTTCGGGGTCATCGGCTTCATCGTGGCACTGACCGGCCTGCACGACGCCGCGACCAAGTACGAGAACTTCCTGCTGATCATCGCCTACTGGATCGCTCCCTGGCTCGCCGTCGTGTTCTGCGACCAATGGATCCGCCGTGGTCGCGTCGAGGACCTGCTGTTCGACCGCGGGCACACCGACTGGGCGGGCCCGGTCGCCATGCTGGTGGGCATGGGCGTGTCGATCCTGCTGTTCTCCAACCAGAGCGAATACGTCGGCGTGGTGCCCAAGCACTTCCCGGCAGTCGGGGATCTGACGTTCGAGGTCGGCTTCGTCCTGACCGCGCTGATCTACCTGGGCTGGCACGCGGTCGAGCGGCTCCGCTTCAGGCGGTGGCGGGCGGCCGGGTAACCGATAGTTCCGGCGGAGTCCCGCGATATGCCTCCACCTCCACGAGTGCCAACTGCCCCGTACATCCCTGGCTGAGGCTTGAGGACGGAAGGTCGGCAGTAAGCACGTTGGGATTGCCATGCCGGCAAAACCGCGGATCGGCCGGGTCCGGGTCGTACCAGGCCCCGGTGGACAGCTGGATGACCCCGGGACGCACCGCACCGTCTACAGAAAGCCCGGCCAGGCACGCACCCCGGTCGTTGAAGATCCGCACGAGGTCACCGTCGCGCAGCCCGCGCGCCTGCGCGTCGGAAGGGTGCATCCGCACCGGCTCACGCCCGGCGATCTTGACCGACTGGCTGTGCGCGCCGACATCCAGCTGGCTGTGCAGTCGCGACCGCGGCTGGTTGGCGACCAGTTGCAGGCCGAAGCGCTCGGCAGCGGGGGAGCCGAGCCATTCGCCCGGTTCGCGCCAGACCGGGTGGCCAGGACAGTCTGGGTACCGGTAGCCGTCAATGGTCGCAGAGAAGATTTCGATCTTCCCGGTCGGCGTGGTGAGCGGGTGCCCCTCCGGGTCGGCGCGGAAATCGGCGAACGCCACCTGCGGTTCGCTGGCCACCGGCAGTTCGAGGCCATCGCTTGCCCAGAACTCCTCAAAACCCGGGACCGCCCGCCCCTGCTCAGCCAGTTCGCCCAGCCACTGTTCATACAGGTAGCGCAGCCAGTCCATCGCAGTGCGGCCCTCGGTGAAATCCTTGCCGACGCCGAGCCTTTCCGCTAGATCGGCGAAAATGGTGTAGTCGTCGCGGGCTTCGCCGTGCGGCCGGGTCAGCGCCCGCATCGGGAAGAACATCCGGTCGTTCTGCCCGGCGCCGTAGTCGTCGCGTTCGATGGTCATGGTGACCGGCAGCACGATGTCGGCATGCCGGGCCGTCGCCGTCCAGAACGGGTCATGCACCACTACCGTCTGCGGGCGGGTGAACGCCTCGCGCAGCCGGGCCAGGTCCTGGTGGTGATGGAACGGGTTACCGCCGCACCAGTACACCAGCCGGATGTCCGGGTAGGTCAGCCGCTGGCCGTTGTAGTCATAGCCGGCCCCCGGATTCAGCAGCATGTCGGCTATCCGGGCCACCGGGATGTACGTGGAGACGGCGTTGCGGCCCTGCGGCAGCCGCGGCAATCCCACCTGGGGCTCCGGCTCACCGACCAGGGCCGCCGACCCGTAACCGTGGCCGAAGCCGCCGCCCGGCAGCCCGATCTGGCCGAGCATGGCCGCGAGCACCACACCGAGCCACAGCGGCTGCTCCCCGTGCCGGGCACGCTGCAGCGACCAGCTGACGGTCACCAGCGTGCGCGCCGCGGCCATCTCGTGCGCGAGTTCCCGGATGCGCGCCGCCGGCACCCCGGTGATCGCCTCAGCCCACGGGGGATCCTTAACGACGCCATCCGCATCGCCGCGAAGGTAACGGGCGAACCGCGGGTAACCGACCGTGTAACGGTCCAGAAAGCCGGTGTCGGCCAGGCCGTCAGCGTCGAGCACCTGCGCCAGCGCGAGCATCAGCGCGGCGTCGGTGCCAGGCCGCGGCGCGATCCACTCGGCCTGCGCCTCGGCAGGCGTGTCGTCGCGTATCGGGCTCACCGAGACGAACCGGCAGCCCCGGGCCCGGGCGGCGCTCATCCAGCCGCGGGCATTGTGCCGGGACACCCCGCCCGGTGACACCGCCGCGTTCTTCGGTGACAGCCCGCCGAAGGCGACCACCAGCTCGCTGTGCCCTGCGACCACGGACTTGGCTGTGGCCTGGGTGAGCAGCACGTTCACGTCGGCGATCACATAGGGCAGCAGCACGGTGGAGGTGCCGAGGCTGTAGCTGTTGACGTGCCGCACGTAGCCGCCGAGGCAGTTCAGAAACCGGTGAACCTGGCTCTGCGCGTGGTGGAACCGGCCCGCGCTGGCCCAGCCGTAGGAGCCGCCGTACACCGCTTCGGCCCCGTAGTCGCGGTAGACCCGCCGCAGTTCCCCGGACAGCAGGTCGAGCGCGGTGTCCCACGTCACCGGCACGAACGGCTCGCCGCCACGGCCCTTTGCAGCACGGTCCGGCGCACCCGGCCCGTGATCCAGCCAGCCCTTGCGCACGTGCGGCTGCGCGATGCGGGCGGGATGATGCTGCGCGGAGGCGACGTTGCCGATCAGCGGCAGCGGCTCCGGGTCCCCGCGCCACGGACGCACCTCAGTCAGCCGCTCACCATCGCTGACAGCCTCGAACGTCCCCCAGTGCGTCAGATGCACGGTCATGCCATCCAGCGTCCCCCGGCGCAGCAACAAAATTCAACAGATTTCCCGCCAACCGCCCCATGCCACCTGCACCCACGCCCTTCCACCTGCCTGGACTCACACCCGCCTGGCCCAAAACCTCCATCAGCGCCTTGCCGCACCCCTTGCATCCCATTCCACCGGCTGATGTCGACCGCCCTGTCACCGGCGTCGTGCCTGGCCGGACCGCTTTACCGGCTTGACGGGAGGGCGGGACCTCAGATGATCTTGCGGTGTTCAAGCCGTAGACCACGAAGGTGGCCGCGGGACGGGCTGGCCGGGCACCGGTTGACCGTGTCGCAGCGTCAAGGAGACCGCGTCCCGGCCCGCGCCACCGTGGCGGCCCGGTCGGCGAGGCCCCGGACCTCGGCGGCTGCCAGCATTCACCCGGCAGGTGAGGCCAGAGATCTTGACGGACCCCATGTCTTCATACCTGCACATCGGCGGTGCGATACGGCTCTGACGCCCGTCAAGAGATAAAAAGGTTCTGACATGGACTCATTGCACGGTACCCGGGTCGTCGTTACGGGCGCGAGCAGCGGTCTGGGATGGGCGATGGCGCAGGCGCTCGCGTCCGCCGGTGCGCGGGTTGGGGTGACCAGCCGCAGTCCACAGCGTGCTGAGGCGACCGCCCGCGAGCTGGGCCCGCTGGCCGCCGGTTTCAGGCTGGATGTCCGCGACGAACAATCCGTGGCAGTTTTCGTCGAGCAGGCTCGCGAGCGTCTGGGCGGCATCGACATGCTGGTCAACAACGCCGGGATCGGGATGCTGACCGTGAACCCGAAGTTCCCGGCCTATGTGCAGCCGTTCTGGGAAGTATCACCAGGTGGCTTTCGTGACGTGTTCGAAACGAAGGTCACCGGTGCGTTCCTCGTTTCCCGCGCCGTCGCACCCCTGATGCTCCAAGCCCGGTCGGGGCGGATCGTCAACATCTCGATGAGCGAGCAAACAATGACCAGACGCGGGTTCGTTCCCTACGGCCCCTCCGGCGCTGCCGTCGAGGCGCTCTCCCGGATCATGGCCGCCGAACTGGCGGGGACGCCCGTCACCGTCAACATGCTCTTGCCCGGTGGGCCGACCGCGACTGGGATGGTGCCCAGCGAGATACCCGCCGAATTCCGCGACCGGCTGCTCGATCCCGCGATCATGGGCCCGCCGATCGTCTGGCTCGCCTCCAAACAGGCCGAAGGTGTCCACAACGAACGCATCATCGCTGCCCAGTTCAAGGACTGGCTCGCGCAGCGCACCTCAACCCAGGCCTAGCCAGCGGGCCGCACGCGCTGGTCCCTGAAGCAGTCTCAGGTACGTCCTCTCTCGCGGCGGGGACTACGCGCAGCAGCGGGCCCGAGATCTGCGGCCGCGTCAGCTCATCCAGCCGAGCACGTGCCGCTGTGGCCGCAGGACCAGCTACCCGCGCAGAACCATCCCAACGCATACGCGCCCGTGCGGGCCGGCCCAGATACGCCGCGCTGCGGGGGTGTGGGAGGGCGCCGCGCTGCGGGGGTGTGGGAGGGCGCCGCGCTGCGGGGGGTGTGGGAGGGCGCCGCGCCGGCGCCGGGCCGGTTGGGCATTTTTGACGGAGGCCGCGGCGTATCTGGCAGCCGATGGCCGCGGGGCTGCTGGCCGGATGCGCTGGTGCCGGCCCGCGGCCTGATCAGTTAGTCATAGCCAGGGTCGCCTGGGGGATCGGCCCTCCGGCCCAGGCGCCGACCGCGGTACACCGCGCCGCAGCGCATGACATGCCGAGCAGAGTGCCGGACACGAAACCGGCGGGGACGGGCGCGGTCACCAGCCGCCAGTTCTTGCCGTGCCAGGCCTCCAGGAAATAGGCTGCCACGCCGTTCGGGCTGTATTCCCCGCTCGCGGTGCAGGCCGTGGCGGAGGTGCACGACACCCCGTCCAGCGCGACCTCCCCGAAGCTCTTGCGGTAGCTGGCCGGGTTGGGGGTGGGCTGAATGCGCCAGTGCTTGCCGTTCCACCGTTCCGCCAGCGTTGGGGCGCTGGCGTCAAAGCTGGTACCGGTCGCCGTGCACGCGCCCGGCGACCTGCAGGACACCGCGCTCAAGGCGCCGCCGGGG
>Ga0070733_10001389_pt1 | contig 18115 bp, 17 predicted proteins | sample Coa_R1_9_FD_66450 | JGI IMG/M metagenome (GOLD analysis project Ga0070733, IMG submission 66450) | Surface soil microbial communities from Centralia Pennsylvania, which are recovering from an underground coalmine fire - Coalmine... | ecosystem: Environmental > Terrestrial > Soil > Unclassified ... | reverse complement strand
TCGACATCCGGCCCAGCGGTTCGTGTCCCCGTTCCGGTCAGCGTCACGTCGTTGACCTGAGTGGTGCCGGTCAAGGCCGTGAGGGCTTGAGTGGCCAACGTGACCGCCTGGGGGGTGCTTGTGGTTGGGGTGCTTTGTGGGAACGCCGCAGGAGCCACGAGAAGGAAGCCGATCAGCAGGTATCGCATAGCGCCTCCCAAAATGGGGAAATTGGACGCTATATAAGCTTATTGTACATACTTGTCAAATGAATAATTTCCTACTTATGCGCCCGGTACAGGATGACGCGGACTTTTTCGAGCGTGATCACGCCGCGAGTTCGGTAGAAGCTCACCCATTCAGCGCATGTCGTCAGAGGCAATTACCCCTGCGCTGATATGGTCGTCGTGGAGCACGGTGAGGGCAAGAGCTTCCGCTGCGGACTTTGTCTCAGCGAGAATGCGGACTCGGTAAAAGGTCCGGCTGCCGACTTGCGTGGGGGTAGTTAGCACAGGCCGGTGATATCGCTCGGAGAACCGGAGTGCTAAGCGGCTAGCCTCCGCTTTGTCGAATGAGCCGACTTCTACGGCAAAGGGGAGAGGGGCTGCAAGAGTTGTAGTGGCGCCCACGGGCTCCGCGGGTTTGGCTATCGAAGCTGCTGTTGCCCGTCCGGACTCGACGAATCTAAGAATCGAAGGGAACAACGAGAGGGCCAGCAACAAGAGGCCGCTAGCGAGCGCGGCTATGCGAAAGACCCAAGGCGTCCGCTGCGATTGTGCAAGTGGTCTGCGGGTGAGTTGAGGGTGGCCGCTCGCTCTGCTCCAAGCGCTGATCGCCAAATTACGGCCCAACGGCCCTGGAACGGTGCGAAGGCTCAACTTGGCTACGGCTGTCCGCACAGTTTCAGGAGCGATTACTTTGCGCCCTTCAGCGTAGCCGAGAGACAAAGCATTGAAGCAGATGTTGTTGATGCTCCGCGGAATGCCGCCACTCGATTCCGCAATTGCAGCCACCGCCTCGGGCGTGAAAAGCGGCTCACCACGATAGCCGGCTACCCTGAGCCGATGACTGATATAGCGAGCTGTTTCCTCGGGTGAAAGCGCTTCGAGATGGCTTAGGACCGTAATTCGCTGACGCAATTGTGCCAAGCGCGGCTGCGCTAGTTTTTCCGCTAATTGAGGCTGGCCGGCCAGAACAATTTGCAGCAGTTTTGTGTGGGACGTCTCGAAATCCGATAGCAAACGGACCGTTTCAAGGACGGAGTCTGAGAGGTTCTGCGCTTCGTCCACCACCAGAACGAAACGCTTCCCGGCGAGCATCTCGGAAAAGAACATCTCATTCAACTTATTGTGCATGTCAACCAGGCCCATTCCTCGCGTATCGACGCCCAGCTCGCTCAGAAGATACTCAAAGAATTCACGTGAATAGCACTGAGTCTGGAACAGGTAAACGGTGCGCGCCCTACCGCGCAGTCCCTCGAGCACTTGATACAGGAGCGTCGTCTTGCCCATGCCCGGATCCGCGATCAGCGCCAGAAATCCTCGGCCGCCCAAGATTCCATCTGTGAGCGAGTCGAGCGCCTCGCAGTGCGTCCGGCTCGGGTACAAAAAAGCAGGGTCGGGAGTGACCCCGAACGGTTGCTGGTGCAGCCGGTAGAAATCCAAGAACATGGGCAGGGCCTCCTCTCTGTTCTGTGGGCGCTCTGGGGGAAACACCTGGAGGACTCCCAAAATTGGGGAGCCGGCATTGCGCACCACGCGACCAGTGCGTTCGCAGGGAGTGTTCGAAAAGCGGGGCTGGGCAGTCCTTGCGCCTGTCTTCAATCGTCTGCGCCGCAGGAGAGAGTTTGCTACAACCAGACGGCAGCATGCAAGGCGGCGTGAAGGTAGAATGACGTGGACACCAATCAAACCGCCGATGCGATGCAAGGTGTACAACGTCTCGCGCCCGTCAAGGTTCGCCGCGCACTGCCTGCGCGATTGACCCGTCGTGGTGGGAGCCGGTACTCATGCGAGAAAATCCGCCGACCCTTGAAAGCCAAAGGGTCGGCTAGCCGTTCCCCATACCCTTCTGAGGAAGGAGGTCTGTCATAGCAAGCCTTTGTCTGCTCGGCACACCGCAAACCGATCCATGTTTATCCGGATGAGCCGACCTTTAGGTCACCGCAACCCACCGATCAGGTACACGAGCAATACAATCAGCACAACCGTCCCGACGATTCCAAGGCCCCCGCGTGTCCCCCACCTGGAATACCCGTAATAGCCGCCACCGCCGCCGAACAACAACAGCAGAACTATAAGTAGTAGTAACATCGAAATTCTCCTTTAACCTCTAATGGCTCCGCCTACTGGATTTTTGCGCCAGTTACCCCGGCTGAGCCGTTGCGACTCCGTCACACAGGCATTTATCGCGCTAATCTATATCGACTTGGAACGTCAAGGAAGGGTTATCATATGCAACTGCATACCATAGCCCATCGGCTCCCATAATGAAGTACACGTCTTGCCCGTAAAACCACGCCGGATAGGCTCCAGCATAGAACCAGTATCCGCCGTAAGAGAACTCCCGACGCCCGTTGTAAAAGCGGCCACCATTTTCTTCAAAGCGGGCATGATGATCACGGCCAAACCTGCTTTCGTTGTACTCGTGGCCGCGACTATCTTTCTGACCATTGCGGGCCCACTGCCCTTGTGCTTGCTCGCGCTGCTGACCCTGCTGACCCTTGACTTGCTGCACGTGCTCTTGTCTTGTGGAGTTGGCCTGCTGCTGTTTCTGTTGCTGTCCTTGCTGGCCCTTGGTTTGCTGTTGCTGTTCTTGTTTTGAGGACTTGGCCTGTTGCTGTTGTTTCTGTTGCCCTTGCTGCTGCTTGGCTTGCTGCTGTTCCTGTTTTGCGGGCTTGGCCTGTTGCTGTTGCTTTTCAGGCTTAGCCTGCTCCTGTTTCTGGGGCTTAGCCTCTTGTTCGTGTTTATCTTCCTGAGCGTACATGGGAGGAACGGCTCCGAGAAGAAGGAGCAGAACTCCCGCGCTGATAAGTCCAACTGGTTTCATGATTGTTACCTCCTACGTGCTAGTCCGGCAGGGTGCCTGCCGCCACTTAATGCCATACGTTACACATTCATTCGGATATGAACTGTGCAAAAAGAGACAGTTAGCAACTCCCTGTATAAAAGCAGTTTCGCAACGCTGACGTCTCGCGCCCGTCATAAAGTTTGCCGCGCGCTGCCTGCGCGGTTGACCCGTCGTGGCGGGAGCCGGTAAAATCGCATGGTGGTAGTTATTCGCTAGGTCCTTTGCCCAAGTGGCGGAATTGGCAGACGCGCTAGCTTCAGGAGCTAGTTCTCGCAAGGGAGTGGAGGTTCGAGTCCTCTCTTGGGCACCAAACATTCAAGGATTCGGCTGCCTACTTGTGTGCGCGGTAGAGGATGACGCGGACTTTTTCGAGCGTGATCAGGCCGCCGCCAATCATTTCGTCGAGCTTGGGCAGAATTCGCTCGATGCGCTCCGAGTCGTCAACAAGCTCGACAACAATGGGCAGATCCTGAGAGAGCCTGAGAATTTTGTCCGTATGGTAGCGGCTGGTGGAACCATAGCCGCCGACTCCGCGCAACACGGTGGCGCCGCTGAATCCCTCGCGGCGGAAAAGCTCCACAATCGCTTCGTAGAGCAGCTTGCCGTGCCACTTATCGGATTCACCGATATGGATGCGCATCAACGTGCGCTCACCTTCAAATCGCTCGTGTTCCACAGGCCCTCCTATAAAGCATTACCGAGGCGCATTCCCACCATCATCGCAAGAATGCCGCCCACAACGCTTGCGCCAATGTAAAGCAGCGCCTTGGTCCACTCACCATCTTGCAGCATGCGCAGGGAATCCCAGCCGAAGGTGGAAAACGTGGTAAAACCGCCCATCAATCCGATGGTCAGACCGATGCGCCAATCGGCGGGAACGGAAATGTGGTTCAGGCTGAACTCCGCGATCGTGCCCAACAGCAGGCACCCAAGCAGGTTCACAGTGAGGGTTCCGGCGGGGAAGGCAGAGCCGACGCGATATTGAATCCAGCCGTCCAATCCATAGCGGGCCAACGTTCCCGCTGCGCCAAACACAATGAGAAGCACGATGCGCACGGCCGCTCACTTTCTGTGCGGTGACGCGGCCAATAAGAAACTTCCGGCCGCCGCACGGCACCGAGGAAAATTCGTGAGGGACTCGTTGCTAAGGAAGACCAGAATAGAAACAGATAACTCCCTAGCAGGATCGAACCCTCGTAGGAGTCATCTGCCTCTTCTAGAGGCGGTTTAGGGCGAACTCCAACGCCCACAACGAAATTATTATCGGTTCGGAAAGCGGCGCAAGTCAACCGCTGGTTACGCGCCGATGGAAGCCTGGAGAGCGGAGGCGAGGGAAGAGGTCCAGCGGTTGACGTCGTCTTCGCGCTCGGCTTCGACCATCACGCGCGCGACCGGCTCCGTGCCCGAGTAACGCACGATGACGCGGCCGGAATTTCCGAGCGCCTTTTCTGCTTCGGCCACGAGTTTCGCGACTTCGGGCAGCAAACTTATCGGCGGCTTCTGCCGCACACGCACGTTGACGATGGCTTGCGGAAAAGTCTTCAGGTCTTCCACCAGGGAATCGAGCGAACCCGCGATCGAGACGATGGAAGCTATCTTGACGGCCGTGAGCATGCCGTCTCCGGTGGTGGCGTCGTCGAGAAACAGGATGTGTCCCGATTGCTCGCCGCCCAGGTTGGCGCCAATCTTTTGCATCTCTCCGAGCACGTAGCGGTCGCCCACGGCCGTGCGCACCAGCCTCAGGCCTGATTTTTCGAGCGCGTGCTCCAGTCCCAGGTTCGCCATCATGGTACCGACGATCGCGTCACCTTTCAATTTACCGGCGGATTTCAGATAGCGCCCGGCGACGAGGAGTATGCCGTCGCCATCCACAAGCCTTCCCGAGGCGCTCGAAAAAATCGAGCGATCCGCATCGCCGTCGAACGCAACCCCAAACGCCGCGCGGACCCCGACCACGCGCTTGCGCATGGCCTCGGGATGCAGCGAGCCGCATCCGGCGTTGATGTTTCGCCCGTCCGGCGCGTCATTCATCGCAACTACCTCAGCGCCCAGGGAACGGAACAGTTCCGGAGCGAGCCGGCTTGCCGCGCCGTTCGCGCAATCGAGAACGACCTTCATTCCCTCAAACTTCGCGCCCTCGAGAGCGCTCGCACGAAGCCCCGCGAGGTAATCCTGATGCAATTTCTCGTCGAGTCCCGGATGGCTCGCGCTGGCGGAACTCGCGCCAGTGGGACCCTCGGAAGATAGAATAAAATCTTCGAGCTCGGCTTCCACGTCATCCGGAAATTTCATGCCCGAAGCGGAGATCAGCTTTACGCCGTTGTCGTGATACGGATTGTGCGACGCGGAAATCACGACGCCGGCGGCAAATCCCTCGCGGTTCACAAGCCAAGCCACGCCCGGCGTCGTCAGAACGCCAGCCAGAATGGGATCCGCCCCGGACGCTGCAAGCCCCTCGGCAATTCGATCGGCAATATGCGGGCCGGACTCGCGCGTGTCGCGTCCGATCAGGACGCGAGGGCGGCTCTGGAGCGAACGAAGATATTCTCCCAGCGCCAGGCCGGCGCGAGAAAGGGTGGCGTCATCCAGCGGATATTCGCCAGGGATACCGCGGATGCCATCGGTGCCGAAAAGCTCTTTTGCCATGCAGCCAAAGCCTCACTCTGCTTCGAGGAAGGGCAAGCAAGCGATTCTACCATCCATCCGGAGGCGCCTTGGATGAACTGCGCGGCGGCTCCCCCAAATCGTCACTCCGGCTCGAGCTTTCGGAGGTTGCGCAGGTGAGCACGACGGTACTCCACCGGAGCTTTGCTGTGCTATCGTACAGAACGCAATGCCTGTTGATGAAACGAAGGAAACCAGAATTGTCTCGCCGAGCTCCGTGAGTGCGCGGATCATTGCTGCGGGAATCGTGATTGCCTTCTGCTATTGGGCGGCGGATGTGCTGGTGACGCTGCTGGTCGCGGTCCTCACCGCGTACTTTCTCGATCCTGTGGTCACATGGATGGAGAGGTTGCACATTCCGCGCGCGCTGGGTTCGCTCCTGGTCGTTTTCGCAACGCTCGCGCTGATGATGGTTCTCACGTTGTCGCTGGTCGAACGCGTGGACCAGTTCGGCGCCGACTGGCCTAACTACCGCAAGCCGCTTAAGGCCGCCGTGTCTGCCGTCCAGAAAAAGCTCGAGACCTTCGAGGCGCATGTTTCCGAAATCGAGCCGGCCGAGAAATCCACCGAGCGAATTGTGGAGGTTGCGGAATCGCACCCGTTTCGCGGCGCGGTGCTCGCGCGGCTCTCTTCGCTGGCGGGAGTTTTGCTCGGAGCCACGTTCGTTCCCTTCCTTGTTTTCTTCATGCTCGCCGCGAAGCGCCAGGTCTGGCACGCGACGATGCAATTGTTTCCGACCAACGAGCGCACAGGGGTAAAGAACGCGCTCTCGGACGTCACCCAGGTGCTGCGGAGCTATGTGGTGGGAACAGCGTTGGTGGGACTGGTTCTCGTTATTTCGAGCTGGCTGTTTTTCTGGTTCATGGGACTGGAATTTCCGTTCCTGGCGGCGCTCGTCTCCGGCTTGCTCAACCTGATTCCCTATCTGGGAGTGGTTCTCTCGTGGGTTCCACCGCTATTGATCGGGCTGAAGAAATTCCACACGGTAACTCCGTTTCTGATTATCTTTGCCGTGCTCGCGGTCTTGCATTTCATCGCGGCCAACTTCCTCGTCCCCGCGCTGGTGGGCTGGCGCGTGCGATTGAACGCACTCGCCGTGACGCTCTCTCTTTTGTTCTGGGGCTGGCTGTGGGGACCGATGGGATTGATCCTCGCGATTCCCATCACGGCGGTGATCAAGGTGGTCTGCGATCACGTGGAAAGCCTCCAGCCTGTGGGCCGCTGGCTCAGCGCGTAGGATTTGAATTCAGAGGGCCGAGTAATCAACCGGCGTGGTGCAATCGTGTGACAATTTCCTCGAGTGTGGCGGCGTCAACGGCTTCCTGGAACAATCGAATCGCCGCGATTCCCGCTGCGCCCGCACGGACACATTCCACTGCGTTTCGCTCGCCGATACCTCCGATCGCGATCACCGGAATCCGCGACGCGCGGCAAACTTCTGCCAACCGCGTGATTCCCTGCGGTGCTCCGAAACGCTGCTTCGAAGGCGTTTCGAAGACCGGCCCGAGGAAAATATAGTCTGCGTCCGCTTTTTGCGTCTCGTCCACATCTTCGAGGCTGTGGCAGGAAACGCCAACGAGGAATTCCCTGGGAGCATTTCCGTCGCGGCACCAGCGAACCACGGCGTCAACAGGCGCGGATTCGTGGCCGAGATGCACGCCCGCCGCGCCGGCAGCCAGCGCGACGTCGAGGCGGTCGTTCACCAGGATGCGCGCCTTGCCGATGGCCACTACTTGACGTGAAAGACCAAGCAGGTCGCGCGCGTTCATATCTTTCTCTCGAATTTGTACCCAATCCACTCCCGCTTCGGCAGCCGCGCGAATCCTTTCGAGCACGCCGTTCACCTGATTGGTTGGCGGATCAGCGGATGCCAATGCCTGCCGGTCAGTGACGTAGCAGATCAGCGGCAGGCGCCTTCCGGTTTGATTAGCGATGGCCATTTTCGGCGCTAGCTGCGGCTGGCAACGGCGGAGCCGCTGCGGCGGAATGCATCGAGGACCAAAAACACATTCATCAGTCCCAGCCCGGAGATTGCGCCGCGGACAAACGGATTGTTCGCAAAAAGTCCCAGCGCTGGGTATTGGTAGACGAAAAAATTGATGTCCCACACCTCGGACCACGGCACGAGGATCAGCGCAAGTCCGGCCTCGAGCCAAATAAGCAGCAGCACAACACGCAGGAGCCGGCTCACCATGGGGCTAGGATTATGGGAGATTCTCGGTGGAGTGGCAACCGTCAGTCTCTTGAGGACTGAAATTCTCGCGGAACAGGCCGTGTCGAGCAGGACTAATGTTTCTGGATCGTTGCAATGCGGTCGGCCACGTCGCGGTAGTCAATATTCATCGCGTAGACTTGCCGGAAGCTGTCGAGCGCAGCATCGGATTCCCCCGCCGTTTCGAGTGCGATGGCAAGATCGTAGCGCAAAGCAAGGATCGTCTCCTGCTCGAGCGCGGGAACTTCCAGTGCCCGCTTGTACCACAGCGATGCGATCTTCGGCTCGCCCTTGTCCATGAACGAAAGCGCGAGCAGCGTGGAGCAGTTCATCGCGTAGCGGAACGGTTTTCCCTTCTGAATTTCTTTTGCAACCTTCTGAAATTCTCCGATAGCCTCGTCGAGCAGGCCCATCTCGCGGTAGGCGATGCCCAGGTTGTAGTGCGTTTCCAGATCTTCGTCATCGTCGCCGAGTTCGCCAAGCTCCTCGCGGAACTCCTGGAACACTTCGGCAAGCTGGTTCAGGGTTTCGGCGGCAGGCTCGGGAACGGGAGCGGAGGAAGCCGACTTGCCGTTTCCGGATGCCATGGGCATCGTAGTCAACGATTCGTGCGCTGGCTCCAGTATCGGAGCAACGTCGGGCACTGGCGCTTCCATATCATCCACTTCAGCCACAAGTTCGGTGATGAAGTCTTCAGTTGTGGCGGCTCCGGCCTTCGTCTCCGGCGCTGCCGGCTCAGGCGTCAACTCCAGTTCGAATTCACCGCTCCCCGATGCTGCTGGCTCCGCAGATTCTTCGACAATCTCAAACGCCGGTTCGGCTTCAGGTTCGCTCGCAGCCTCGTCAACGGACTCGCCCCGCAATTCGCTCTTCAATTCAACAGTCGCGTGCTCCGCAGCCGCAGGAGCTTCTTCCACGATTTCGATTTCCGGCGCAGGCTCTTCGATGGGCGCGGCCTCAGTCTCTTCTTGAATCACAATTGGTTCAGGCTCGGCCTCCAGGCCAGCTTCGGAAACTGCTTCGGGAATTTCCTCAGGAACCGCTTCGATTTCCTCGGCAGCAACTTCTTGACCCTCAGCCGCAGAAGCTTTGCTCTCCGCCGGTTCGGCGACCTCCTGTGAAATGGCTTCCCATTCATCGGAAAGGTCCACTTCCTCGCCGATGACGCCTGACTGAGGTTGCGCCGGTTCCGGCTCGACTTCCGCCAGCGGAACTTCAAATTCAGCAGGCCGGGCAGGAACGCTGCTCGCCTCGGTTTTGGCGGGGGCGGACGCAACTTCAGCAGCCGGAGCCTCGTCGCCAACCGGGCTATCGATGGTTACCTGCGCCTCGGACACCGCGACTGGCGCGGACGGCACTGCGGGTGGAGGAGGCGGCAATTCCTCCGTCGTCAGCCCGGCCGCTTTCTGGAATCTCTGCCGCAATTCGCCAAACCGCTCGGCATTGACCGTATCGTGCCGCTCGATGTGAATTTGTTCCAACTGCGACGCCAGTTCGGCTGTGCGACGGTCGTTGCCCGCGCCGAGATGCAGGTCGAGAAGCCTCTCGAGTGTCGGTGTGTGCCGTGGCGCGCGCCCGAGGACGCTCTCAAGCAGATGTGTTGCCTTCTGCGTCAGACCATAGCTTGAGAATAGGTCCACATCCGTGAGCGCTTGGGCCACGTACCGCTGCGTTTCCTCATCGAGAGTTTCCTCGAGAATAGCCGGTGGCGGCGTGGACGCTTCCTCTTCCATCAGTTCTTCCGGCACTTCGGCAACGGGTTCCGGCGTCTCCGCTTCTTCCACGGACGCTGCTGGTTCGGGTTCGGCATTTGGGGCCGTTCCGCCGCTGCGCGCCCGAAGCCGCTTGAGCCGTTCCACCGCCCGATCATCGTTCTTGTTTCGGTCCACCAGTTCCTGAACGAGCTCTTCGGCGCGGCCATATTCGCCCTTGGCCTCAAACGCATCCGCGAGCTTGCCGATGGCGTCGTTCAGCCGGAAGGGATCGCTCGTGGTCCGGCAGAAGTCCACCAGCATTTCGAGCGACGCGATGTTTCCAGGCAGCTTTTCCGTGGCGCGCGTAAGCGACTGCAGGAATCTGTCCTGCTCGGTCGCCTCGATCATGGAGCCGCGCAGTTCGGCGAGGAGCGGGAGGGCCTCTTCCGCCTGGTCAACGTCAATCAAATTTTCGGCTACTTTGTAGAGCGGCGCAAAATGGGTGTGCCCGCGCGCCAATTGCTTGCGGGCACGGTCTGCCGCCTTCTGGTTTTGCCCGGACTTGAGTTCGAGATCCACCAGCAGATTCGTGACCTCGCCGCCCGCGTTGGCTTCGGGATGCGTTTCGAGAATTTTGATGGCTTCCGCGTCTTTGTTGGCCCCCGCAAGAACTCGCGCTTTCAACAGCAACGCCGGAGCATTGCTGGAATCGACTTCCAGGGCCCGGTCGATCAACTTCTGGGATTCGTCGAATTCGCCGGCGTCGAAAAGCCGCTGCGCATAGGCCAGGTACGTATGCGCCGCCTCTTTCTTCTGGCCCATCACGTTGTAGAGTTCGGCGAGCCGCATCTGCACCCGCAGGTTTTCCGGCTCCACATCGAGCAGGCGGTGCAGCACTTCCACGGCTTTCGGCGCACGATTCGCTTTCAGGTGGGCTTCCGCGATTTGCAGGAACAGCGGCCGCGCCTCGCTCAGCACTCCCTGCTGAACGTACAGATCGGCGAGCCGTTCGAGCGGCGCCAGCTCATTCGGTGCCAGCTTGGCAATCTTCTTATATATGGCGATGGCTTTGCTGTTGAAGCCGTCATTCAGATAGACCTGCGCGAGGCGCTCGAAATACTGAATTGCCTGCGTCATGTCTCCCTGGCGAGCGAAGAGATCGCCCACCGTCATCAGCGTGGCTTGATCCTTTGGGTCGCTGCGGAGGATCTGCTGATACTCGACAATCGCCTGGGCGACCTTGCCCTGGCTGAGGAACTTCAGCGCATTTTCGAGCGCTTTGCTTTTGTTGAACGCCATCGATGATTGCCTGTCCCGAACACGCACCTGTCGGGATTCACGTCTCTGGCCCGAATGCGGCTCAGACGTGAAGGTTAGCACGTGGGAAAAACAGGGGTCTATGCACCGCAGCGGTCGTGGTGCCGAAGGGGATAACAGGGTCTCTCAGGCGGTCCGTCGGAGGCCGGAACCTACATCTTTACTTCGCTCACCTGAAAGAACGGCTGGATCTTCGTGTAATTCGGGATGTCCGCCAGAATCGCCTCGGCGTGCGGCGCCCACGCCGCTCGAAATGCTTCGACAGAATCAAACAATACATGGCCCATGGCGACATAGGTCGGCGGTGCACCGGGCGTCGCGCCACCGACCCCGTGTTCCACGGCAATCCCTTTGCATGCCGCGCCAAGCTTTTGCCGCACCATGGGCATGTGCTTCTCCACGTAATAAGCCATGTCGAATTTGCTTCCCCCGCTGTGCGGATAAAAGACGCTGACTTTGATCATTGACGTTCCTCCTGTGCCCCAGCGCCTATACGTGTGCCGGGTACATTGCCCGGGAATCCACTCAGCTCCTGAGGATCTCTGCTGCCGGGTCGAGCGGCAGCGGACTCTGCGTTGCTCCCGCAGCCCAGCAGCGCGCCTCTCGCACCGGGGCATACGAAAACCTGTGCAGTGCCGTTGGCCCATGTTGGCGCAGCGCTTCAAGATGGTCCGGCGTGGCGTAGCCCTTGTTGTGCGCCAGGCCGTATTGCGGATAGAGCTGGTCGAACTCCTCCATCCGATGGTCGCGTTCCACCTTCGCCACAATCGATGCTGCCGCGATCGAAACCGACCGCGCATCCCCGTGAATCAGCGCCTTCTGGTCTATGGGGAGATCAATTTCCATCGCGTCGAGCAGGAGGTAATCCGGGAGAGGGAAAAGCTGCGACACCGCCGCCACCATCGCCTGGCGGCTGGCCTGGTAGATGTTCCACGCGTCAATCCGGCTCGAATCAATTTCCGCCGTGGCCCATGCCAGCGCGTGCTCGCGGATTCGTTCCGAGAGTTCGACGCGGCGCTCGTGCGTTAGCTTCTTCGAATCGTCCAGCCCGACGATTCGCCGCTTCGGATTGAGGACGACTGCGCACGCCACCACCGGCCCGAACAACGACCCGCGGCCCACTTCGTCGAGTCCTGCGATGCGCAGCCAGCCGTGCCGGCGAGCCTCGCGCTCGTAGCGTGCGGAGCAGAGCCTTCCCATCGGCCGGGAATCTTAGCACACGCCTCGCTCGCCGTTGCGCCCTCCCTGTGGATTCGTTTCGCAATCCCGCAACGCTTGTCCGGCTCTCGCGCGAGGCATCGGTCGCACCCGCCGCCGTAACGGTCCCAGTACAATGACGTGGACCTTGTAGGGCAACTAACATTCTAGTAAGCTAAGCCACTTTCTTTCTGACCTTGCCACGAGAGGTTCGCGAATGAAACTGCCAGTCGCGTTGAGAATCGCCGCCACGCTATTCGCCTCAGCGATGGTTCCGTTCGTGGTTTCGGCTCAGAAACCGGAGACGCCGCCATCGCAGTCGGCGGGAGGCGTGCAAGCCTCGAAGCCTCGTTATCACGTGATTCGCTCTGTCTCGGGGTCCGAAGGATCCACGCAGAACGGAGCCTATTTAATCCGCGATCCGCGAACTACGTTTTATCTACCACAAGATCATCACGTCGTGGTGTATTTCGAATGGGAAGGCCCCATAGGATTGCATCATTGCGAAGGCGTGTGGCGAAGCCCCGAAGGAAAAACGACCTCCATCTCCGACTTCGACTACGACGCCAAGCAAATCCGCTTCGGCGGTTATTGGGAAATGTTAATCGGAGATACTACGCAAACAGGCCTTTGGACTTTCGAAGCGCGTGTCGATGGCGAAGTGACGGGAGCGCACACATTCCAGATCATTGCGGGCAACGTTCCCGTTCCCGTTTCGGCGCAGCCGCCGCGTCTCGCGCTGAGTTCCGCCGAAATCTACCAGCAGGCGATCGCCGCCACTGTCTCCATCGACTCGCTCGATGGCGAACACCACGAGCTGAATACAGGTTCCGGATTTCTGGTCGGGAACGGCCTTGTATTGACCGCGTTCCAAGTCATCGATGGTGCCGCCTCTCTGCGGGTGGTTTTGCCGGACCTCCATCCGGTCGAAGTTCGGGATGTGCTCACGTGGAATCGGCGGCAGGATTGGGCCATCCTGAGGGTACCGGGAGTCGGTGATTCGAAACTGCCATTGGCCAAGACCGACTCGTGGGCCATCGGCGACCACTGTTATTTTCTCGATACGGCGGCCTCCGGAGGCCGCGTCATCGTGAGCGCCAACATAGTCGGCTACAACAACTACCCGGGAGCGGGCGAGAGACTCAATCTCGCTCATGCCGCGACGGCTCCGGGAATCGGAACGGCGCTGCTGAACGACTACGGCGAAGTGCTTGGCATCGTGGGAGGAGGCTTGATCCCGGGCGTGCAGTCGATAAAAAGCCTCCGCTACAGCTACTCCTGGAATATCCTGTCAACCACAGCAACCTCTGGCAGAACACTGGCCACTCCCCTGGCGCTCGTGCCGATGCCCGCTCCGGATGCGCGGCCCACTTCGTTGGCGGACATGGTGCGAACGGGTCAGTTTCTTCCGCCCTTGGTCGGCAGGGAAGACATCATCTCAGCAGACATGGCCCGCGACATCCGCCGCCAATCCGGAATGCCTTCGGTGGTGGATCAAAAGTTTGAATTCGCCCACAGCGATGGCCACGCGGTGATTCTTGTGACTCTTAGCCCTCAGCAAAAACAGAAGCACAAGGGAACCGCGACTTTACGGATCTACAATCTGGATAATCAGCTGCTGACAGAAAGCCCGCCGGCGAAGGTCGATTTGACTCCGGCAAAACTTGTGTTTTGGACCGGGCAAATTGAGATCAGCAAACTACCCTCGGCGATCTATCGTCTCGACGTTGTCACTGACGGCGTCCCTATCTGGAGGACCTTCTTTCAGGTCACCGAATAAAGTGAAAGCACCGTCCAGAGCGTTAAGTGATTGGGACGCGATCGCTCGTGGATGCGTCGCCGGCTTTTCCGGCGCCGTCCAGATAGAGAACAGCGTTGAGATCTTCCACATAGACTGCTTCCAACTTGTGCGCTCGTCCGGCCCGCCGTACCAGTAAGGCGCTCTGGCCATTCGCGGATGATTGCGAAGCTTCCCGGGCCACAACGCTCACCACTTGTCCATTTCGTCGGATACTGACCAGCCTGTTGGTTCCGTCCGTTTTGACCGACACCGAGTATTGGCCCGGGGCCAGGCTCTTGCCGCTGCACTCGATCGCGTAGGGCAGCGAAACCTTGCCCTGGAACTCGGCCGCTTGCTGCTGATGCTTGGCAGACGATTCCTGCTGTGCCGTCATAGTTGCTTCCGTGTTGCTCAGTTCGTAAAAGTCCGGAGCCACCTCGGCCTGGGCATGACAGGGAGCAGGGAACAACCCCACAAGTGCAACACCGGCGATCAGAGTCACATTGCGCATTACTTTTTCTTTTTTCATCGTAGCCTCCTTTGGCTTGCGATCCGTGCGCAGTTTCGGCCAGTTCGGGAAACCATTCAATGCACGGAAGGTAATCTGTGGGTGAAAACTGGGTGTTCTGCCCACTCGCAGAATCCATTGGGCTTAGAAGAGCTTTTCTCCCCGCCCGCTGAATAAAGCGGACGCACCTCGGTCAGTCTGTCTGCCCCGATGGCGGCACCGTACTCAGCAGGATGGCTTGTCAAGCTGGTCGTCGCAGCGCTGCCCGTTGCGCTGATTTCTGGCTGGTTAAGTTTCGTCCGAGGAATAGACTGAGGAGATTGTTATTCGGTTTTGCTGGCGGCGCCGGCGGTCTCGAATTTCTCGACGCGCTTGATGCGCGCGGCCTTGCCCTTGCGTTTGCGCAGGTAATTCAGCTTCGCGCGGCGGACGCGGCCCTGCTGCACCACTTCGATCGAGCTGATCATCGGCGAATGGACGGGGAAGATGCGTTCGACGCCGATTCCGAAGCTCACACGCCGCACCGTAAACGATTCGCCCGAAAGCTCGCCTCGCCGGCTCATTACCACGCCTTCGAATGCCTGCAGCCGTTCCTTTTCCTTCTCGCCTTCGCCTTCTCTAAGCCGCACGTGGACGCGGATCGTGTCGCCCGGACGAAATACGGGATGATCCTTGCGAAGTTGCGACTCCTGCACCTTGGCGACAATCGGTTCCATGACTGTTTTTCCCGGCAGACCCGCTCAGGTGGGGCCAGCACACAACGCACAATCTCTAATTATACCCAATTTTCCATTTCAATCCAGCGAAAGTGACTACCGGTGTCCCCCGCCGCCCAGTTCGCGCACGATGTCTCCCACAAAGGATTTGGCATCGCCGAAGAGCATGAGCGTCTTGTCGAGATAGTAGAGCGGGTTATCAATCCCCGCGAAACCGGGGCTCATGCTGCGCTTGATCACCATGACGGTGCGCGCCTTGTCCACATCCAGAATCGGCATGCCATAGATGGGACTTGCCGTGTCCGTGCGCGCGGCGGGATTCGTCACGTCGTTCGCACCGATCACCAGCGCGACGTCGGTCTGCGGAAAATCGGAGTTGATCTCGTCCATGTCCAGCAGCTTGTCGTAGGGTATGTCCGCCTCGGCCAGGAGCACGTTCATGTGCCCGGGCATCCGGCCCGCTACGGGATGAATCCCGAATTTCACGTCCACGCCACGCTTGGTCAGGGCATCGAAGAGTTCGCGCACTTTGTGCTGGGCCTGCGCCACCGCCATGCCGTAGCCGGGAACGATCACGACTTTGTTCGCCGCGGAAAGGATCGCGGCAGCCTCTTCGGGCGTCGCGCTGCGGACAGGCCGCTGCTGTTTTTGAGCGGTGCCGGAGGCCTGTTCTTGCCCGAAGGCACCGAAGAGAACATTGGAAAAAGAACGGTTCATGGCTTTCGACATATTCACGGAGAGAATGAATCCCGATGCGCCGTCGAGCGCGCCGGCGATGATCAGAAGTTTGCTGTCCAACACAAACCCCATCGCGGCGGCGGAAAGGCCCGCGTAAGAATTCAGCAGGGAAATCACCGTCGGCATGTCGGCCCCGCCGATCGGGACGATCATCATCACGCCGAACAGGAGCGCGATTCCCAGCACGACCGGAAACATATGCACGTGGCCCGGATGAATCACCAGATCGCCCGCCAACCCGATCGCAATTGCCAGCAGCGAAAGATTCACGATGTTCTGCCCCTTGTACGTGATGGGGCGCTGGGGCAGGACCTCCTGAAGCTTGCCGGCGGCCATGAGGCTTCCGGTGAACGTCAGGGAGCCGAGAATCACTTCCATCGAAAGCACGGACATGAGCATCCGGGGAATGGCAGGCGTGCGCAGATAGAACTCCGCCGTGCCCACCAGCGTGACGCAAAACGCGCCGAAGGCGTGGCTGAGAGCGGTTCGCTGCGGGACGGCCGTCATCTGCACCATGCCGAGAGGAACGCCGATGATCGAGCCCAGGACGAGGGCGATGGCGATCCATTTGTAATCCACGATGCTGTGATGAAGCAGGGTTCCCGCGATGGCGAGAAACATTCCAATTTCACCGGCTCGGACGCCGCGCCGGGCCGTGCTGGGCGAGCTCAGCCATTTGAGCGAGAGGATAAAAAGAGCGGTGGCGATCAGGTACGCAAGCTCGATGATGTGCTCGGTGGAGGGCATCAGGGTCGCGGTTTTTGAGTGCGGCTCGCCTTGAACATCCCGAGCATGCGGTCCGTAATCAAGAATCCGCCGACCACGTTGCTTGTGGCGGCAACAATCGCGAGCGTCCCGAGCACAGTCGAAAGAGTCGTCTTGTGTTCTCCTGCGAGGATAATCGCGCCCACCACGGCAATGGCGTCGAGGGCGTTCGTGAGCGACATCAGCGGCGTGTGCAGCAGCGGCGACACGCGCCGGATCACTTCAAATCCGATGAACGCAGCCAGCATGAAGACATAGAGGCTGGTGAACAGGTCCGAACTCATTTGGATCTCTCCTCCTTACTTCGGCGCATTCGCCAGGGCCGGCAGCGAAAAGAACTCCCGCGCGCGAGCGTTGACGACCTCTCCACCCCGCGTCAACAACGTGCTGCGGACGATCTCGTCTTCTAAATCAAGCCGGAGCTTTCCCTCCACGAATAAGTGCTGAAGAAAAGCGCTGATGTTGCGCCCGTACATTTGGCTGGCGTGGTAGGGCAAGCTGCTTGCGAGGTTGAACCAGCCGATAATCGTGACGCCGTGCTCGACGATTTTTTCGCCCGTCTTTGTCAGCTCGCAGTTTCCTCCGCGCTCAGCGGCCAAATCGACGATTACCGATCCCGGCATCATTTTCGCCACCATATCGCCCGTTACGAGCACCGGCGATTTTTTCCCTGGGATAACTGCAGCCGTGATGACCACATCGCTTTCAGCCACCACCTGGCTCAGCAGATCGCGCTGCTTCCGGTAAAACGTTTCATCTTGTGCGCGCGCGTAGCCCCCTCCGTCCTGCGCGTCTTGCGCTTCGATCGGAAGTTCTACAAAACGTCCTCCCAGGCTTTGCACCTGCTCTTTGACCGCCGGGCGCATATCGTAGGCGGAGGTGACCGCCCCCAATCGGCGTGCCGTGGCGATCGCCTGAAGTCCGGCGACCCCCGCGCCGATCACGAGAACACGGGCGGGAGTGATAGTTCCCGCCGCCGTCGTCATCATGGGAAAAAGCCGCGGCAGCGTGTCCGCAGCGATTAACACCGCTTTGTAACCGCAGAGCGTTCCCATCGATGATAGCGGGTCCATGCTCTGCGCCCGCGTGCTCCGCGGCATCAGCTCGACCGCGAATGAGGTCACCCCGGTCGCCGCGACTTCTTGAATGCTGTTCAGGGATCCGAGAGGCCGCAGAAAACCGATCAAGATTTGGTCGCGGCGAAGCAGGGGAAGGTCGGCCTTGCCCGTCTGGTCGTTCGATCCGTGGCAGAGCACCTGTACGATAATGTCCGTGGTGCGGAAAACTTCGGCTCGCCCGGGGAGAACCTTCGCGCCCGTGACGACATAGTTGGCGTCACGGTAACCGGCCTCGGCGCCTGCACCCGCTTCCACCACCACCTCGAAACCGGCCTTCACGAGGCCCGGAATCACCAAAGGTACCAGCGCGACGCGCCGTTCCCCAGGAAAGCTTTCTCGAGGAACCCCGACGATCATG
>Ga0070733_10001388_pt1 | contig 18118 bp, 16 predicted proteins | sample Coa_R1_9_FD_66450 | JGI IMG/M metagenome (GOLD analysis project Ga0070733, IMG submission 66450) | Surface soil microbial communities from Centralia Pennsylvania, which are recovering from an underground coalmine fire - Coalmine... | ecosystem: Environmental > Terrestrial > Soil > Unclassified ... | reverse complement strand
CACACCGTTCGGCCAACGGCGCACAGCCAAGTAATTCAGGCAGTTATCAGGGTTGGAGAAGTAGATAACCGCGTCTTTAAGATTGGTGGGTTCGTTCGCCATGAAAAAAGAACTATAGAGGATTTAGTCTGATGAGTCAAGTATGTTCTTCCCAATCCAATTGATCGGGCGCGTGACGGCAGCCATCACGGAGTTGGCGACCTCGACGAGATTCGCCGCGTCAGCCGGCTGCTTGAAGTGCTGATGACCATAGTCGCCGTAACAAAGATGATAGCCCAGCTCGACACCGGCCGGGATGCGCTCGCCGAGCCGCGCGAGCCGTTCGACGACACCGCGCTTGAGGTCGGCAAAGTGCACCGGAAAGACCTGCTCCCAGATGGCCATCTCGATCGCGACGTCCCATTGGATCGCGAGCGACTGCGGCGGAATCGCCGCACAAATCTCGTCGAGCTCAGCGAGCAGACGCGTTTCATAGGCCGGTTCGACGCGCGCCTGGTCTTCGATCACGACGAAGGAGGTGATCGGCGCCAGTGGCGTCGGCAAGCTGACTTGGAAACGGGTCGCCGCCGGAATCACGCCTTCGCGCTGGAGCCGCACAAAGTCCGTCCACGAAGCGCCGGCGGCCGCGGCATAGCCGAGCCGTCCGAAGCTCACATCCACCGACCGATCGGCGCTCCGCAGGCGCACATGCGGGATCGTCGTGTAGCCGCCCGGTTCGGGTGGGATTACCTCGAAGCGCGGATGACTGCCGAACACCTTGAACTGCCATCCGATCCAGCCCAGACGGTCGCCGGTCTCGCCGTCGGGAATTCGCCGCAGATGTGATCCGAGGAGCGACGCCGCGGTGCGGAAAACCTGTTCCGCATTTTCGAGCGGAACGCTGCCGACGAGCAAAACACCGCGCGAAGCTGGTGTGGTTTCCATCGAATCAAACCCTCCTGGCGCGGCTTCGAGCCGGTGAGGCGCGTAAAAAACCTCGACGATGCGATTCGGCTGCGGGGGATAATTTCATATTCGGGTAACCCATCGTTAACGCCGCGTCTTTGGCCGTCGCGTATTCTCCTGCGTTCTCATCACGGAAAACGACAGGAGAATGTTGATGGTTTCGATGGTTTCACGAATTTGCAGCGCTAAACGATTGCTGGTTGGCGGATTTGCGCTTTCCGTCGCTTTCATGCTGGCGGTGAGAGGCGCACAGGCGCAGCCGGTCGCTGCATCGCCTTATACCCTCACGACCTTTCCCGGAGTGCCGCCCAACCAAGGGACGCCGCCATCTCCTGCAACCAAGCCCGATGATCTGGCGATCTCAGCCGATGGTGCGGACCTTTGGGTCGCGTACCAAAACAATGCCGCTCCGGACGGCACGAGCGGCACGAGCAATATCGTCGAGTACGAGATCAGCACCGGTAAGGTGCTGCAAAACGTCATCATCGCCGGCCACACAGACGGACTCAAGATTAATCCGAAAACCAACGAGGTTTGGACGACGCAGAATGAGGACGCTAGTCCGACGCTGGCGGAGATCAATCCGAAGAACGGCAAATTCAAAACCTTCGGATTCGTAAACCCGACCGCTCATGGCGGCGGTTTCGATGACTTCGTCTTTGCCGGAAAAAACTCCCAAGACGTTTTTATTTCTGCGTCGAATCCGGCAGGGCCGCCCTTCACCAGTCAGGCGATCGTGCAGATTAGCGGGAAGCCCGCGAAAGTTACGAAGGTCACTCAAACGCTCGCGGGCAATGCAACCGCTTTCAACGTCGTGACCGGCGCGGATGAGACGTTGGCCATCAGCGATGCGGATTCGATGACGCTGGATCCGGCCGGCGAACTGGTGCTGGACAGCCAGGGCGACGATGAGCTCATCGTCGTGCGCTCCGCTACCGCAACGAATCCGGTGCTCAACGTTCCGCTGACGATGAGCGGCGTCCCGACCGAGGTCAACGACACGATCTTTGTCGGTTCGACCTCTGGGATGATCTCCACCGCGGGAACCCTGTTCATCACCGATACCGGCGGCAATGCAATCTACACGCTGACGAAGCCCTACTTTCCGCCGAGTGAAGTCTATACCGTCGCGGACGCGGTCGGTGACATCGGTTTGCTCGACATGAACACGGGCATTATCACGCCCGTCGTCACCGGACTGGTCCATCCCAACGGAATTGCATTTTCGCCGGCCGCGGTTGCACTGGTCACCCTGCCGATACCGAAGAAATAGCTATTTCCGCTGATGGGTGTGCGAGCCGTCGGGCTCGCGCGCCCACCGCCGGACTATCTACTGAGATGTTCCACTAGCCAATCGCGGGCGGCGCTGCTGGAAGCCTCGAAGTCCTTGACGTAGGCGTCGAAGTGGCCGCCCTTGAGCACGAGCAGCTTTTTGGGCTCAAGCGCGCGATGGTAGGCGGCGAAAGCTTCGTCGGCGACGGCCAGATGGTCGCCGTCGGCAATGATCATCAGCAGCGGCGTCGGGCTGATGCGCTCGACGTACGAGCCGGGTTCGTACTCGCCGAGCATCTCGACGGTGCGCAGGGTGACCTCGTTGCGCCACGACGGCGCGCGGCTCTTGCCGGTCGCGGTGAACCAGCTCCAGGAGTCAGCGGTCGGCAGGGCCGCCGGACCCATGGGGTCTTCGCTGACGACCGGGATCATCATGGGTGCGGCGCCGCCGAGACGGGCTTCGCGATCGGCGTCGAACTGCTCGCGCAGACTCGCGAACATGTCGGCGCGCACCAAACGCTTCAAATTGCGCGAGCCGCTGACGAGCGCGACTTGCGAGACCACGCACTTGACGCGCCGGTCGATCGCGCCCAGCACCAGGACGTGGCCGCCGCTGTAGCTCGATCCCCAGACGCCGACGCGCTCGCGATCGATCCCGGGTTGCGTCCGCACCCAGGTGATCGCGTGGCGATAATCGCGCACCTGCTGCCACGGGTCGATTTCATATCGGGGCTCGCTGCTGCTCGCGCCAAAATTGCGATTGTCGAAGACCAGTGCGGCGATTCCGGCAGTGCTGAAAACCTCGGCGTAGCGATCCAGATACATCTCCTTGACGGCCGAGAAGCCGTGCGCCATCACGACGACGGGCGCCGGCCCGGCGCTGCGCTCGGGAGTAAACAGCCATCCGCGGAGCGTGGCTCCTTCCGCCTGAATCTCGATATCGCGCCGCATAATGAGGTCCTCCGCTTCGGCTAATCGCACGGCGCTCCGCAGCAGGTCAAGCGCCCTAGTGATGGCGGTCCCGTGTTTCAGATAGAACCGTGATGGCTTGGTGCTGGTTCAGTTTGTGACTTATGGTAATTTATCGGCAAAGCTGATTGCGTCGGCGCTGGCGCGGGGAGGACTCAATTCGTGGCGATCAAAATTGGCATCAACGGCTTCGGCCGGATCGGCCGTATGTTCTATCGGGCGGCCTTGGAAAAGAAAGACCTCGAGGTCGTCGCGGTCAACGACATTACCGACGCGCCAACCCTCGCCCATCTGCTCAAATACGATTCGATCCACGGTCCGCTGCCCCATCAGGTTAAGGTCGAAGGCGGGCAGATCATGCTGGACGGCCACGCACTGCGCGTCATCGCCGAGCGCGATCCCGCGAAGCTGCCGTGGAAGGAGCTCGGGGTGCAGGTGGTGGTGGAATCCACCGGGCTCTTCACGGCGCGCGACAAGGCGGCACTCCATCTGAGCGCCGGGGCGCGCAAGGTGGTGATCAGCGCGCCGGCCGATGGCGTCGACGTCACGCTCTGCCTCGGCGTCAACCAGGAGGCCTACGACGTCAAGAAGCACGACGTCATCTCGAATGCGTCGTGTACGACTAACTGCCTCGCGCCGATCGCCAAGGTGCTGCACGAAAACTACGGCATCGTGAACGGCCTGATGACCACCGTGCACAGCTATACATCGGATCAGATGCTGCAGGACGGTCCGCATAAAGATCTGCGGCGGGCGCGCGCGGCCGGGCTCTCGATGATCCCGACGTCGACCGGGGCGGCCAAGGCGATCGGGCTGGTGCTGCCCGCGCTCAACGGCAAACTCGACGGCATCGCGATCCGCGTACCGACGGCGAATGTTTCGGTGGTTGATCTGACGGCCGCGGTTGAGCGCGACTGCGACGACAAGAGCGTTAACGCCGCGATGAAGAAAGCCGCTGAGGGCGAGCTCAAGGGGATTCTGCAGTACAGCGAGGAGCCGTTGGTGTCGCTCGATTTCAACAACAACCCGCACTCGTCGATCTTTGACGCGCCCCTGACCAAGGTGCTGGGCAAGCGGCTGGTCAAGATTTTCTCCTGGTACGACAACGAATGGGGCTACTCGAACCGGCTCGCGGACATCACGGCGTTCGTCGCCGCGCGACTCTGATCCGCCAACTTTGATCCGCGTGGAGCGATCGGTGACAGACAATTTCGGACGACGACAATGGCCGCCACTCCGCTGACGAGTCTGAAGCTCGACGGGCGCAAGGTCCTGGTGCGATGCGATTTCAATGTGCCCCTCGAAGGCGGACGCATCACCGATCCCGCGCGCATCGATGCGAGCCTGGCGACCATTCGTTATGTTCTGGAGCAGGGCGGAGCGGCCGTGCTCTGCTCGCATCTGGGGCGTCCGAAGGAACGGACACCTGAGTTGAGTCTCAAGCCGGTTGCCGAGTATCTGAGCGGCGCGCTCGGGAAAAAGGTCGCGCTGGCGCCGGACTGTATCGGCGAGATTACCGGGCGGATGATCGCGGATCTCACCGGAGGCAGCGCGTTGCTGCTCGAGAACCTGCGGTTCCATCCTGAGGAGGAGGCCAACGATCGCGACTTCTCTCACGAACTCGCGCGGGGCAAGAGCGTGTATATCGATGACGCTTTTGGCGCGGCGCATCGCGCCCACGCCTCGACGGTGGGCGTAGCCCGGTTTATCCGCGAGCGCGCGGCGGGCTTCCTGATGATCCGCGAGCTCGAGGCGTTGCGCGCGGTCACGGAAAATCCGGCGCGTCCTTATATCGCGATTCTCGGCGGGGCGAAGGTCTCGGACAAAATCGCGGTAATCCGCACTCTACTGACCAAGGTTGACGCTCTCCTTATCGGCGGCGCGATGGCCTATACGTTCCTCCAGGCGCAGGGTCTGCCGATCGGCAAGTCGCGGGTCGAAGAGGACAAGCTCGAGCTCGCGCGCGAGTTGCTGGCGCTGGCAGAGAAAAGTGGGGTGGCGTTGGTGCTGCCGTCGGATCACATCGTAGCGGAGGCTCCGGACGCTGCCGCGAGCGCGGAAATCGTCGAACAAATCCCCGGCGATCGAATGGGTTTGGATATCGGTCCGCGCACAATCGCGGAGTTCGTCGAGCGCCTGCGCGGGGCGCACACGATCGTCTGGAACGGGCCGCTCGGCTTCTTCGAGATTCCCGCCTTTGCCGCCGGCACGCTCGCGGTCGGCGAGGCGATCGCCGGGATGACCGGGGCGACGAGCCTGATCGGCGGCGGCGACACCGCGGCGGCGGTTGCCGGACAGCCGTGGGCCGCGAACTTCACCCATATCTCGACCGGCGGCGGCGCGACCCTTGAATACCTCGAAGGCCGCGAACTCCCGGGCGTCAAGGCGCTCGAAGCCTGAAGACAGGCAGGAACCTATGCGCAAGAAACTCATTGCGGGTAACTGGAAGATGAATCTCGGCCCGACCGAGGGGCGCGCGCTGATTGCGGAGCTGCGCGCCGAAATCGACCGCGACGCCGCGAACCTTGCGCGCGATCGTGAAGTGCTGGTCGCGCCGCCCTTTCTGACGATTCCGGCGGTCGCGCAAGCGCTGGCCGGATCGTCAATACTCCTCGGCGCGCAGAACGCGCACTTCGAGAATAAGGGCGCGTTCACCGGCGAAGTCGCGCCCGCGATGCTCAAGGCGTTTGGCGTCACGCACGTAATCCTGGGTCACTCGGAGCGCCGGCATATCTTTGCCGAGAGCGACGAGCTGGTGGGCAAGCGGGTCGCGGGCGCGATTGCGAACCGCTTCACGGCGATTCTTTGCGTCGGTGAGACGCTGGAAGAGCGCGACGGCGGCCGCACGCTCGAGGTGGTGTTGCGGCAGATGCAAGCCGGCCTGGCCGGGTTGAAAGCCGAGAGCGCCGAGCGCGTGGTCGTCGCCTACGAGCCGGTCTGGGCGATCGGGACCGGACGCACCGCAACCCCCGAGCAGGCTCAACTGGTGCATGCCGCGATCCGCGAAGCGCTGGCCGACCACTTCTCGCGGCCAGCCGCGGACACGATCCGGATCCTCTACGGCGGCAGCGTCACCGCGGAGAATGTTGACTCTCTCATGGCAAAGCCCGATATTGACGGGGCTTTGGTCGGCGGGGCAAGCTTGAAGGCCGGGTCGTTCGCCCAGATTGTAAGAGGCGGGTCGTCAGCGGCAGGGTGATGCCAGCCGCGAACTGACCGGCAGAATAATTAAATGATCGCTCTTGTAGTCGTGATCCATATTTTCGTGTGTCTGACGTTGGTGACCGTCGTGCTGCTCCAGCAGGGCAAGGGCGCCGACGTCGGTGCGGTTTTCGGCGGGTCGAGTCAGACGGTTTTTGGCGCGAGTGGCGCAGGTAACCTGCTCACCAAGATTACGTGGGGATGCGCAATCATCTTTTTCGCGACTTCGCTCGTCCTCGCGTACGCCTCGACGCGGCGGGCCACCGGCAGTATCTTCGAGGGCGGCCACGTGACGCTGCCGGCCGCGCCGGCTACCAAGGCGGCAGCCCCTGCGCAGCCGCCGGTTAGCGGCGCCCCGGCCGCGAATCATCCGGCGGCGCCCTCGACACCGAGCGGACATAAATAGCGGAGCGGGCGAGACCAGGCCGCAGATCGCATCCTCGGCGATCTTTCGTTGTTATTTCTGCTGTGTGCGCGGGTGGTGGAATGGCAGACACGCGAGTTTGAGGGGCTCGTGGTAGAAATACCGTGCGGGTTCAAGTCCCGCTCCGCGCACCATCGCTTTTTTCAGCGTCAGAGCAGACTCTTCGCCTCGAAGACTGGCTCAGGATCGCTGAGCAGAGCTTGTGCAGCTGCGTTAACTGACGAAAAAGCGGCGGACATCGCAAGATGCCCGCCGCCTGTTTTCACAGCCTGTAAGATCGAACGATTACAGCTTCATCCAGACCGATTTGATCTGCGTGTAGAGATCGATCGCGTAGCGGCCGAGTTCGCGGCCGAAGCCCGACTGCTTGTAGCCGCCGAAGGGCGAGATCGGATCGAGCTGGTTGTAGCAGTTCACCCAAACCGTGCCGGCCTTGAGCGAGCGTGCGACCTTGTGCGCGCGGCTGATGTCGCGCGTCCAGACCGCGGCAGAGAGGCCGTACTCGGTGTCGTTGCCCTGAAAGACCGCGTCGTTTTCGTCTTTGAAGGGAATCGCCGATGCGACCGGTCCGAAGATCTCCTCGCGCGCGATCCGCATGTCGTTGTTGACGCCGCTGAAGAGCGTGGGCTGGACGAAGTAGCCTTTGCCCGCAGGCGTCTCGCCGCCCGACGAGACCTTGGCGCCTTCTTTTTTGCCGACCGCGAGATAGCCCTTGACCCGCTCGAACTGCTCCTGCGAGACCACCGGACCCATCATCGTGCCCTGATTGAAGGGGTCGCCGGCGGTGACGCTCTTGCTGAAGGCCGTGAGCTGATCGACGACCTCGTCATATTTGTCGCGCTGCACAAAGATGCGGGTGCCGGCGCAGCAGACCTGGCCCGAGTTGAAGTACACACCCATCATCGAGGTCGGCACCGCCTGCGACAGGTCGGCGTCGGGGAAGATGATATTCGGGGCTTTGCCGCCGAGTTCGAGCGAGACTTTCTTGAGATTGCCGGCGGAGGCTTTGAGGATGATCTTGCCGACTTCGGTCGAACCGGTGAAGGCGACTTTGTCCACGTTCGGATGCTCGGCGATCGAGCTGCCGGCGCCGGGGCCGAAGCCGGTGACGATATTGAGGACGCCGTCGGGCAGTCCGGCCTCGGTGATCAGCTCGCCCAATCGGAGCGCGGTGAGCGGGGTCTGCTCGGCCGGTTTGAGGATTACCGTGTTGCCGCAGGCGAGCGCCGGGCCGAGCTTCCACGCGGCCATCAGCAGCGGAAAGTTCCACGGGATGATCTGCCCGCAGACGCCGACCGGTTCGCGCAGCGTATAGTTGAAGAAGGCCGGATCGGAGGGGTTGGTCTCGCCGTAGAGTTTGGTCACCCAGCCGCCATAGTAGCGGAAGGTCTCCGCCGCGGCCGGAACGTCGAAGGCGCGCGCGAAGGTCAGCGGCTTGCCATTGTCGAGGGTTTCGAGTTCGGCGAGCTCCTCGGCGTGCTCGTCGATCAGCTCGGCGATTTTGAACATCAGGCGGGCGCGCTGATGGGGTCCCATCGCGGGCCAGGCGCCCTCGTCGAAGGCCTTGCGCGCGGCCTTGACGGCCTCGTCAACGTCGGCCTTGTCGCCCTCGGCGATCAACGCGAGGACTTCTTCGTTGGCCGGATTGACGGTCTCGAAGGTCTTGCCGGATTTGGCCGGCCGCCATTTGCCGCCGATCAGCAGTTGCTTGGGTCCGCGCAAAAAGGCCAGCGCGGCGGAATTTTTGGCGCCCTTTGCGGCGCTCTCAACCTGGGGTGCTGCAGCCATTGGAATTACCCTCCTGTCTGGATCTCACGGTTATGAGCGGAAACTTTCGACTAACTACCATATCGGCGGGCCTACGCGAAGGGCGCGTCGACGCGGCCCATCTGCGACGTGTCGTAGGCGCACAGCGCAGTTATCTCGCGTGCGAGCCGGGCCGAATTGAGCGCGTCGAGCAGGCCGCGCACCGGCGCGGAGTCGAATTCGGCCGCGGGGATAATCAAATCATAGCGCTCCTCGCGCCAGGGTTGAAAGGCGAGGCCGAGGACCTCGGCAGCGAAGCGCAGGGTCACGCCGGCGTCAGCGGAGCCCTCAGCGATGGCGGCGGCGACTTCGAGATGGCCTGCGGCAAACCGATCATAGCCGGTGATATCAGCGGGTTTGAGGCCGTCGCCCGCCAGCGCCTCGTCGAGCGCTGCACGTGCGCCGGCGCCACGCTCGCGATTGATCAGCCGCGTCCCCTTGTGAGTGAGCTGCTCGAGGCGGTCGATGCGCGGACCCGACGGCCGCGACGCCAGCCCGAGCTCCCAGCGGGCGAAGTTGACGACGCGAAAGGGCTTGGCGGCGAAGGCTCGGCGCGCCGCGGCGATATTGTAGTCATCGGATCCGGGGTCGCGCAGATGAACCCCGGCGGCGTGCGCGCCGCCGCTCGCCGCAGTCGTCAACGCGTCGCGGCTCGATTGCGCGAGCGCGGCGACCTCGATTCGTGGTTGGCGGCGCGCAAGATAATCGCCCAGCAGGGCGACGGCCGGGTCGCAGCCGGCGATCACCACGGTCAAATCGATCTCCGCCGAGGAGCGCAGGGCCGCGACTTCGACGCGCTTGCCGCGCAGACTCTGCGTCACGAGACCGCCGGCGGGATGGAGCGCGAGCGCGCTCGCGGGCACCGCCATCGCGACGAGGCGGCCGCCCAGACGGGCCAGCGCGACGCGCGTATGCGGGGCGCGGGCTTCGGCTGCCGCGCACTGGGCAATTAGCGGACGGTTGTCGTCGGCGTCGCCGAACAGGCTCTCGACCGACTCGCCAAGCTCCTGCGCCAGCCGGATCGCGACGGCGACTCCGGGCTGATAGAGACCGCTTTCAATTGCGCCCAGCGCCTGGCGCGAAATCCGCACGCGGCGCGCTAGTTCGACCTGGCTCAGTTTGCGCGCGTTCCGCAGCGCACGCAGTCTCTCCTCGATTTGTCCGGCCATCATACTTGTCAGATATATTACAGCATGGCATAGAAGGCCGAGTCGTTTAAGTCTAATAACTTGGCGCTCCAACGGAGTCTTTGCGATGGCAAAAAGGGAACAGGTTCGCGGCGCGACGAAAATCGGGCTACTGGCCGCGGCCGCTGTCGCCGCGCTGATGCTCGTGCCGGCAGGCGAGACGGGCAGCGCGCTCGCTGCCGATGCCCCGACTATCCGTGTCGCCTACGCCGGTTCGATGGGCGCGGTGATGGATCAAAAGATCGGCCCCGAATTCGCCATGGTGCACGCCGCGGACTACCAAGGGATCGGCCAGGCGGCTTACGCGCTGGCGCATCTGCTCGAGGCCAAGCAACTGCGCGCCGACGTCTTCGTTTCGATCACGCCGGGCCCGATGCGCATCCTGCTCAAGAACGGCCTGATCAAGGAAGCGATTCCCGTCGCCAGCACCCAGATGGTGCTGGCATACGGACCAAAGAGCCAGTTTGCCAACGCCTTCGCCGCGGCCGGATCGGCCTCAGGCCAACCCTGGTACAAGGTCCTTGGGTCAACCGGTTTGCGTTTCGGCCGGACCGATCCTGCAACCGACCCGCAGGGGCGCAACGTTATCTTCACCTTCAAGCTTGCCGAGAAATATTATTCAGCCGCCGGCCTCGAAAAACAGATTCTCGGCGAGCCGCGCAACCCGGCGCAGATCTTCACCGAGCCGTCAATCCTGACGCGGCTGGCAAGCGGGCAGATCGACGCCACCGTCGGCTATCTCTCGGCGATCAAGTCGCAGCATCTCCCCTACATCGCGTTGCCGCGCGAAATTAATCTCGCTGATCCGGCCTTCTTCGATAGTTGGTACAGCAAGGCGGGCTTCGCGATCACCGGGCCGGACGGTAAACCGATCACGGCCAAGCCTGAGCCGCTGGTTTTTTACGCGGCGGTTCTGACCAACGCGGAGCATCCGGAGCTGGCCGCAGCTTTCGTCGATTTCATGCACGGCCCGCGCGGTCAGCAGATGCTGGGCGGGAGCGGTTATGACGCGACCGCTGCCGCCACGCTCAAATGAGACGCGAGTTGCTCGCCGCCGCGGCGATCGGCGTGCTCGCGCTCCTGACGGCGCCGTTCATTGCCTTTGCCTGGATGACGCCGTGGCTCCATCTGCGTCCCGCGGCCGGCGACCTCGACGCCCTGCGGGTCTCGGTGACTTACACGCTCGCGGCGCTGGTACTAATCGTCATCGGCGGTACGCCGCTCGCCTATTGGATGGCGCGTCATGACTTCCGTGGCAAGTGGATCGGCGAGGCGCTCATCCTGCTGCCACTGCTGACGCCGCCGCTCGCGATGGGTATTCTGCTCGCGCTCTTCTACGGCCCATACGGATGGGCGGGCGACGCCGCGCATCAGTTGGGGGTTGAGCTGACCAACACGCCGGCGGCCTTCGTGCTGGCCCAGGTGTATGCGGCCGCGCCCTACTTCATAATCGCAGCACGCGCGGCCTTCGAGAGCGTCGATCCGAATCTCGAGCAGCTGTCGCTGACGCTGGGGCGGACGCCGTGGCAGACTTTTTGGCGCGTGACGATGCCGTTGGCGCGGCTCGGGGTCGGCGTCGGGATCGCGATCGCGTGGGTACGCGCGCTCGGTGAGTTCGGCATAGTGCTGATAATCGCCTATTTTCCCCAGGGCATCCCGGTCAAGCTGTGGGTGAACCTGCAGGACCTTGGACTGAGCGCCGTCTACCCCCTGCTCTGGTTGTTCTTCATGGTGGCGCTGCCACTGCCGCTGATTCTCGGGATTGCCTCGCGGCGCAATCTCGCCAGAATCGAAGCGGCGCTATGAAGGTCGATTACCGGATCGAAAAACCGCTCGCGATTGAAGCCGCGCTCGAAGTCACCGGGTTTACGGTGCTGCTCGGCTCCAGTGGCGCGGGCAAGACCACGTTGCTGAAGGCGCTCGCGGGCTTGATCGCAGCCGAAGGGATGCCGTATGGCGGGCTGCCGGCGCATCGGCGGCCCATCGGCTACCTCCCGCAAGGCTACGCGCTCTTTCCGCATCTGCCGGTTTGGGGCAACGTCGCCTTCGCGATCGATGGCCGCCGCAAGGCCCGGCGCAGCCGCGCTCTTCAGCTACTGGAGCTCGTGGGCCTCGCCGATCTTGCCGAACGCGATCCGCGCAGCCTGTCGGGCGGACAGATGCAGCGGGTCGCGTTGGCGCGCGTGCTGGCGCGAGGACCCGAGCTGCTGCTGCTCGACGAGCCCACCAATGCGCTCGACCCGGCGACGCGCGATCGCGTGCTCGAAGAGCTGCGCGCACTGATCGGCCGCCTCGGCCTGCCCGCGCTGGTCGCGACCCATGATCCGCATCTGGCCGCGATTGGTGACCGCGTCGCCGTGTTGGCTCACGGAAAAATAATTCAGGCGGGTGAGCCCGCCAAGGTTTTCGATCATCCGGCGACCGCGCACGTTGCGCGGCTGGTCGGTTTTCAGAATCTTTTTCGCGTCCGTGTCGTCGAGCGCAGCGAACGCTGGACGATCATCGACCGTGGCGGCCTCCAACTCGAGGTCTTTGCCCGCGCGCCGCTCAGCGCGGACGTCGGAATCGCGATTCGTTCGCGCGACGTCATACTCAACCAAGAGGAGTTGCGGGTTCCTGGCAACCGCTTCCGCGCGCGGCTCACCGAAGTCCGCCACGAGGGTCTCGGCCCGCGCGTGGTCCTCGACGGTCCGCTGCCGCTGGAAGCCTGGCTGACCTCGTATCGCGAAGCCTCGCGGCTGCGCGCCGGCGACGAGGTCAACGTGCGCGTCCCGGCTGACCGCATTCGCTTGCTGGTGTGGGATCCGGACGGCTCTGCGCTATGATGCATTAGGCGGAGCGCAGCGGAGCCGCGCAGGCGAGTCTTTACTTTGGCCGCGCGTCGCAGACTCCGCCGCCCCCCGAGCTGCGTTAAGAATGTTGATCGACTTTCAGACCGACCCCGAGCGCTATCGTCATTGGCGGCTGAGCTGCAACGGCCGTGTCGCCACCCTCGCGCTGGCGGTTGACGAAGCCGGCGGCATTCATCCCGGTTATGAGCTGAAGCTGAACTCCTATGATCTCGGCGTCGATATCGAGCTCTACGACGCGAGCCAGCGGCTGCGCTTCGAGCATCCCGAGGTCGCCGCGGTGATCCTGACCTCGGCACGGGAGCGGATCTTCTGCGCCGGCGCGAACATCCGGATGCTCGCCCAGTCGGAGCATGGCTTCAAGGTGAACTTTTGCAAATTCACCAACGAGACGCGCAACGCGCTCGAAGATGCGAGCGCCAACTCGGGCCAGCGCTACCTTGCGCTGATCAATGGCCCGTGCGCCGGCGGCGGTTACGAGCTGGCGCTGGCGACCGATTACCTGATCATGGCCGACGACGGCTCGACCAGTGTCTCGCTGCCCGAAGTGCCGCTGCTGGCGGTCCTGCCCGGCACCGGCGGGCTGACGCGACTGGTGGACAAGCGCCGCGTCCGGCGCGATCGCGCGGACTTCTTCTGCACGACCGAAGAGGGCGTCCGTGGCGCGCGGGCGGTCGAGTGGAGGCTGGTGGATGAGGTCGCGCCGCGCACCCAACTGGCTGACGCGGCGGAGCGCAAGGCGCGCGAGTTTGCTGCGATGTCGCCCCGGCCGGCCGCTGCCACAGGCGTCAGGCTGTGTCCGCTGACGCGCAAAATCGAAGCGGAGGGCCTGACTTATTCGAACCTGATCGTCGAGATCGATCGGGATCGTGCAATCGCCACTCTGACGATTCGCGGACCTCGCGCCGCCGCGGGCACCGGCGCGACGGCGCTCGACGCGGTCGACGACACCTTCTGGCCGCTGGCGCTCGCGCGTGAGCTCGACGACGCGATGCTCCATCTGCGTTTCAACGAAACAGCGGTCGGGACGTGGCTCTTTCGCACGCAGGGCGACGGGCGACTGGTCGAAAGCTACGATCATCTGTTGTCAGAAAATCGCGGCCACTGGCTGGCGCGCGAAATCACGCTTTATCTCAAGCGCACGCTGAAACGGCTCGAAGTAAGCTCGCGTTCGATCTTTGCGCTGATCGAGCCAGGCTCCTGCTACGCCGGGAGTCTGTTCGAGATCGCGCTCGCGGCCGATCGCGCCTATATGCTGAGCGGCATCCGCGACGATGTCGAAGTGCCGGCGGCGCGCGTCCTGCTGACTCCGATGAATTTCGGGCCGCTCACCATGTGCAACGGTTTAACGCGGCTCGCCAGCCGTTTTCTCGATGACCCCGCGCGCGTCGCGGCGCTGCAGAAGCGTGTGGGCGAGGAGCTCGCGGCCGAACGTGCGCTGGAACTTGAGCTGATCGGTTTCGCTCCCGACGCCATCGATTGGGATGACGAGGTTCGCGTCGCGCTCGAGGAGCGCGCGGCCTTTTCGCCCGACGCGCTGACCGCGATGGAGGCGTCGCTGCGCTTCGCCGGCCCGGAGACCATGGAGAGTAAGATCTTCGCGCGGCTCTCGGCCTGGCAGAACTGGCTTTTTCAACGGCCGAATGCGGTCGGTGAAAACGGCGCGCTCAAGCGTTACGGCAGCGGCCGGCGCGCAACCTTCGACCCGCGGAGGGTCTGATGCAAATTGACTATTCCGAGCGCATCCCCAACAACGTCAATCTGGCGGGCAACCGCCGCCTGCAGCGCGCGCTCGAAGAGTGGCAGCCGCGTTTTCTGAATTGGTGGCGCGAGCTCGGTCCGCTCGGTTTTCAGGCGGCCGAGGTTTATTTGCGGACCGCAGTCTCGGCCAGCGCCGACGGCTGGGCAATTTTCGATCACGTGCGAATGCCTGATTATCGCTGGGGGATTTTTCTCGCCGACGCCGAACCCGGCCGCACGATCGGTTTTGGAGTCCATCGCGGCGCGCCGGTCTGGACCGATCTGCCGGGCGAGTATCGCGGGATGCTGCGGCGGCTGATCGTCACGCAGGGCGACACCGAGCCGGCCTCGGTCGAACAGCAGCGCCATCTCGGCGCGACCGCGCCGTCGCTCTATGATCTGCGCAACCTCTTTCAGATCAACGTCGAGGAGGCCCGCCACCTATGGGCGATGGTCTACCTGCTGCACGCCTATTTTGGGCGCGACGGCCGCGAGGAAGCTGACGCTCTGCTGCAACGCCATTCGGGCAGCGCCGAGCGCCCGCGCATCCTCGGCGCCTTCAACGAGCCGACCCCCGACTGGCTCGCCTTTTTCATGTTCACCTATTTCACCGATCGCGACGGCAAGTATCAGCTCGCCAGCCTGGCCGAGTCCGGCTTCGATCCGCTCGCGCGCACCTGCCGCTTTATGCTGACCGAGGAGGCGCATCACCTCTTCGTCGGCGAGATGGGGGTGGCGCGGGTCGTCGCGCGCACCTGCGAGCTGATGCGGCAGCATCGCACGGCCAACGTCGGCGAATACGGCGGCATCGAGCTGGCGCTGATTCAGAAGTACCTGAATTACCACTACGCGGTTTCACTTGACCTGTTTGGTTCCGAGCTTTCGACCAACGCCGCCAACTATTTTAATGCCGGACTCAAGGGGCGCTTCCGCGAGAGTGATCGCATCGACGATCATCAGCTCAGTGAACAGAAATACGAAGTCCTGCGCTACGTTGGCGGCATCCTGCTCAAAGAGGAGCAGCCGACGATCCTCGCCCTCAACGAGATTCTGCGCGACGATTACGTCGCCGACTCGGCGCGCGGGGTCGGGCGCTGGAACCGCATCATCAAAGATGCGGGATTCGATTTAGTGCTCACGCTGCCGCATCGCGGCTTTAATCGAAGAATCGGCGAATTCGCGAACCTGTCAGTAACCCCCGAGGGGCGGGTGGTCTCGCGCGAGGAGTGGGAAGCCGGTGTCGCAGAATGGCTGCCGACGCTCGCAGAACGCGACTTCGTCGCATCGTTGATGCGTCCGGCGGTCAAACCTGGAGAGTTTGCGAGCTGGATCGCGCCGCCCGCGCGCGGCATCAATCATCAGGCGCAGGATTTCGCGTACGTCCGGCCCGGCTAGATTCGGCTCGACGCGGATTAAGCCTCAGCGCGCTTGGTCACCGTGCCCTGCAAGACGTTTTCAAAGCCGTCGGTGGCCTTGCGCAAATAGAGGATGCCGCCGTCAACCTCGGCGTCGGTAAGCTGCTCGACCATCCGGCGAATCATGCGCCGCCCTTCTTCGATCATCAGCTCGACGAATTTTTCGCCCTTGGCGGTGAGCACCACCTGCTTCTCCCGCGCCGAATCGGGGTCCTCGACAATCTTCAGCAGGCTCAGCGGCGCTCGCGACATCCCGCGCAGCGCCTTCGTGATCGCCGAACTGCTGACCTCGAACCAGGTTTGGAGCGAGCGTTCGATCTCTTTGCGGCGCATCTGCCGCTGCTCCTTGCCTTCGGAGTGGATCAACCACAGGATCGCCGTCTGTTTGCGCGTTAGCTTGTCCCCGCGCATCGCGTCCTCGAAGGCGATTCCCGTTTTGTAATGCACGGGGTAGAACAGTTCGAGCAGCTCGGTTATCCGCCGCTCGGTCGGATTCTCTGCACTAGCCTGAAATTCCATGTTCCTTCCACCCGCCGCCATCGTACCGTCCAGTACCGGAAATAATTTCCAAATGACATTATTATCTGACCGTAGAGCCGCGCGAAAGACGCCGGTGCGAAGAACCTGTGACCAGCCGCACGAATCGTTCCGGTGAGGTGAGCTTTCTGCTGCGCTGCTGCGCGCCGAAGTCCACGCGCCCGGCCGCCCCGCCGGGCGTCGATTTCGATTGGTCATGGCTGGAACAGGCGGCGCGCGCGCAGGGCGTGCTCCCACTGGTGGCCCGCTCCCTCGCGACCCTCGATGACCCGCCGCATCCGATTCGCGATCGCATTCGCACGTCTGCCGTGGCGATTGAGCTGCGCAACGAGTATCTCGCGGCGCGGTTGATCGAGCTGATGGGCGAATTCGCACGCAACGCCATCGCACTGCTCGCGTTCAAAGGTCCTATACTTGCGCAATTGGCCTATGGCGACCCTGGTCTGCGGGTCTTCGCCGACCTCGATATCCTGGTGCGGAAGGCCGACGTGCCGCGCGCCGCGCACCTGCTCGAGCGCCTGGGCTTTGCCGGCGACTACTTTGATCACGTGGCGTTTCAATCGGATTTCTTTCATGCGGTCGAGATAAATTTCCGCGCCCGCGAGGGCGACCTCAACCTCGATCTCCATTGGGACCTCGCGCCGGGCTATTATCCCTTCGGTCCACGTGGCGACGCGGTCTGGCAGCGCGCATCGGTCGTCCCGCTCGGCGAAAGGCAGGTGCCGACGCTCGCCCCGGAAGACCATCTGCTCTTTCTCGCCGTTCACGCCTCGCGCCATGGGTGGCCGCTTCTCAGTCAGATTTGTGATGTCGCGTACTTCGCTAGCCGGGTTAAACTCGATTGGGCGACGCTCACCGAACGCGCCTCGCGCACCGGATGCGCACGAATGCTCAATCTGGGCCTGATGCTCGCCGCCGGTCTGCTTGCCGCGGAGCTTCCCGCGGGAGCGCTTCAGGGCGCAGACGCGGAAACCCGCTCATCGGTCGCGCGGCTCGCCGCACAGTTCTGCAGCGAAGCGTCACCGGCCGATTCCACGATCGGGTCAGTCACGCGCTCGCTGGTTGGCATCGAGCAGACCGGCGAGCGGGTCCGCTACCTGCTCCTGCATGCGCTCGCGCCAACGTTAATCGACGCGCACTATTGCCCACTCCCACGATGGCTCTACCCGGCATACTATCTCGTGCGCCCAATCCGGATCGGGTTGCGAGGGACGCGCAGCCTCGGCGCAGCAGCGCGCGCCCATATGCGAAGAGAGTCCTGAGACGGTGAAAACATTGGCCTGCAGCAAGTACCTGGGCGCGCTTATACCATCACCTCAGATGCTCGCGGTTATACCCTTTACAGCTTCTTTTATTTCTGCAGTGATTTGGGGCAAGTCACTTCGTATATACGAAGCGATCTCTTCTGCAACAGCTTCATTGAAATTGTCGTCGAACTCTGGTGGTACATGGATGTTTCTCGAGCGAAGAAACAGATACTCCTTTTTGGGCTGGGGTGCTTTCTCGATGCGCTTATAAATCGCGCGACCTAGTTTACGGAGAGGCTCAGGAACGCCCATGTACAGAACTGTATTCAGTTCCAGTTTGCGATCTTCTAGATATCGCGTACGTAGTTCGCACGTTATAAGACTTTTGCCTGAATCCCATTTCATTTTGGTAGTGTCGGGAAGTTGGTGGAAAAGTGAAAAGGCGTCAAGATCCGGCGAGTTGAGCCACAACTCACACCCGCTAGGCGGCGGGTGCCGGAGGATGACGCCATGGAAAGCGATAGCA
>Ga0070733_10001387_pt1 | contig 18118 bp, 16 predicted proteins | sample Coa_R1_9_FD_66450 | JGI IMG/M metagenome (GOLD analysis project Ga0070733, IMG submission 66450) | Surface soil microbial communities from Centralia Pennsylvania, which are recovering from an underground coalmine fire - Coalmine... | ecosystem: Environmental > Terrestrial > Soil > Unclassified ... | reverse complement strand
CCTGGGCGGGCCAGACGCTTGCTGATCTCGGCGCCGAGGTGATCAAAGTCGAGCGGCCGGGCAGCGGCGACGACACGCGCGGCTGGGGCCCGCCTTTCGTCGCCGCCGCCGATGGGGCACGCGGCGACGCCGCCTACTATCATTCCTGCAATCGCGGCAAGCAATCGGTCACGATCGATTTCGAGAAGGCGGAAGGCCAGCGCCTGGTTCGCGCTCTCGCTGCGAACGCCGATATCCTGATCGAGAATTTCAAAGCTGGCGGCCTCGCCAAATATGGCCTCGACTATCAGCGCCTCAGAAGCGTCAATCCGCGGCTGATCTATTGCTCGATCACCGGCTTTGGTCAGACCGGCCCTTACGCCAAGCGCGCCGGCTACGATTTCATTGTCCAGGGGATGGGCGGCATCATGGACTTGACGGGCGATCCAGATGGCGAGCCGCAAAAGCCAGGCATCGCCTATGCCGACATCATCGCAGGCCTCTATTCGGTCATCGCGATCGAGGCCGCGCTGGCGCGCCGCGCCGCGACCGGCGAGGGCGCCTATATCGACATGGCCTTGATGGATGCGCAGGTCGCGGTTCTCGCCAACCAAGCGCTGAACTATTTTGTCTCCGGCAGGCCGCCCCGACGGCTCGGCAACGCCCATCCCAATCTCGTGCCGTACCAAGTGTTCAAAGTCGCCGACGGCCATATCATCATCGCGGCAGGCAACGATCGCCAGACCCGCGACCTCTGCCGCGTTCTCGGCGTCGAAGAATTGGCGGACGATCCGCGCTTCTTGAGCAACGCCGATCGCATCGCCAACCGCGTGGCCTTTATCGCGCTCCTGCAAGAACGGACTGAGTGGTTCAAGGCCGCCGAGCTGCTGGCGGCGCTGGAAAAGGCGGTCGTGCCTGCCGGACCGATCAATTCGGTCGCGGAGGTCTTCGCCGACGTCCAGGTGAAGGCGCGTGCGATACGCGTCGACCTGCCCGCGACGGGCGCGGCGGCGGGTGCCCTCTCTTATGTGCGCGCGCCGATGCTGATCGACGGCGAAACGATGACCGCCTCGCGCGGCGCCCCGACGCTTGGCGAGGATAGCGACAAAGTGCTCGCCGGGCTGGGGTTAAGCGGCGGCGAAATCGCGGCGCTGCGCGAGAAGGGGATCGTGGCGTAACGTTGCCACCGTGTTGCGACGGAGCCGGGTCGTCCGGCTTGGCGCTAAAGCCCTCTACGCGCCGCGCACCGCGCCGCTCACATCGTCGAACGCGCCGGGAACGATCTCGCAGTAGAGAAGCCGCGCCGGATCGACGGGGCCCGGCAGCGCCACCCGCCCGGGCGGCGTGCGTTTAAAGCCCATGCGTTCATAGTACGGCTCGTCGCCAACCAGGATCGACAATTTCGCGCCCGCCGCCTTGGCCGCCTCGAGCGAGCGCGTGACCAGGGCCTCGCCGATTCCTTGCGCGCGAAACACCGGTTCAACGATCAGCGGGCCGAGCAGCAACGCCGGCGTCTCGCCAATGAAGATCGGCGTCATGCGATTGGCCCCGACCAGCAGCGTGCCGACCCGCGCCACAAAGGAAAGAGCGAGATCAGGGGGCGTCGTCTCCCGCAAACGATAGGCGGTGCGGGCGAAGCGGCCGGGGCCGAAGACGCGTTCGTTAAGCCGTTCAATCGCCTCGGCGTCGGAGGGCGTCTCGGCTTCGAGCACAAGCGGAATATCGGGCATGGCGGATAGACGATTCGACGTTAGGGCAAAGGAGGACGGCGGGCGCCGTTCATCGGTGCGTCACGGGAAAGAATCGTCGTCGCAAGGTCCGCATGGCGCCGCGCCTTAGCACGGCCGCCGCCGCAGCGCCAGATTCTCCACCCCAACGACACGCGCCCGGAGATGCCAATGGCGCGGAGCCGCATGAATTTGCCGCGAGCCAGCCCGCGCCTATACTCGGCTTCGCCTGCGTGGGGGGCTGGAACGAATATGCCGGCGCTGTCGGACTTGCCCGAGATCATCGGCTTTTTCAGCTATTCGCGCGACGACGACCGCGATTCCGACGGCGGCCTCTCGCAACTGCGCCGACGCATTCAGAACGAGCTCAGGGGGCAGCTCGGCCGGTCCGAGACGACGCTGCGCCTTTGGCAGGACGCCGAGGCGATCCCTCCCGGGACCTTATGGGAATCGCAGATTAGCGGGGCGGTCCAGCAAGCCTGCTTCTTCATTCCCATCATCAGCCCGAGGGTCATCAACAGCAAATTCTGCCAGATCGAGTTCCAGCGGTTCCTCGCGCGCGAAAAGGAGCTCGGCCGGACGGACCTCGTATTCCCAATCATCTATATCCGGGTTCCCCAGCTCAAGGACGAGGCGCGCTGGCGCGAGCATCCCGTCCTCAGCGTCATCGGCGTGCGCCAATATGTCGATTGGAGCGACTTCCGCTTTGATCTTGCCAACCCGCAGGTCGGGAGAGCTGTGGCGGATTTTTGCGGCAATATCATCGCCGCCTTAGAGCGCGACGCCCCCGACCCGAGAGCGGAGGAAGAAACCGCCCGAAAACGCGCGACGCGCGAGGCCGAGCGGCTCGCCGAAGAACGCGCGGCGGAGGACCGTAGACGTCGGGACGCCGAAGCCGAAGAAACAGCGCGCGCGGCCGAAGAGAAACGGCGGAGGGAACTCGCGGAAGCAGCGCTGAATCTGGCGAAAGAAAAGGAAGCCGCCGAGAACGAAGCGCAGCGGCGAGCGAAGCTCGACCAAGCGCCACCCCCAGCTCCTGGGCTCGTCACCAAGCCCCATCTCAAAGCGCGGCCCGCCGTCGCGGCCCTGATCCTGATCCAAGGGCTGACATGGGAGATCGGCTTGCTCAACGATCCACCCGACATGTCCGCAGTCAATCTTCTCATCCTGATCGCGCCGGGCGCGCTGATCGCCTATGTGGCTGGGTCGCTATTCATGCTTCGCTCGCCCTGGGTGATTACGCAGACGCTCGTCGCCGCAGCGGCGGCCTTCTTGGCGACCGGATGGATCGTGTTGATGGTGATGCCCGATGTCCTATCGCGCGACATCGCGCCGGGCAAGATGCTTCTGGTGTCGTCCGTGTTCACGGGATTCGCCGTCTCGCTTGTCGCCGGACTATGGTCCTTTCTCGCTTTGAAGAGCTTGCGGGAGAACGAGGGCGCGCCGGCGCAGGGATAGGAGCGGCGAACGCCGGCTTTTTCGCCGTTCCAGGGCTGCAACAAGCTACCGCATTATTCGCAGACGAGTCCGTACTGTTCCTTCATCTGGCGGCGCTCCTCCGTCGAGGCATGCGCCAGAGCGGGACAAGCCGTGGCGTTGCCGATGATCTTGCCGTTTTGGAAATACATCCAATCGCCGATGTCCTGCCTGGTGAAATGAATTGTCTGGCCCATCGACACATCGCGCAGGTCTTCGGGGGCATTGCCGAGTTCGGCGACAAAGCCGGCGCCGTCGGCGCGAAGATCACGCGTCCAGAACCATTCGACGAAGTTCGGCGGGAACGAGCCTGGCCGAACAATGGCGTAGCCCGGCGCGCCGACCGCGTCCATCAAGCCAATCTTGACGGAGAATCCTTCCGCGCCGGGCGGCGGATTCCGCCATTTGGCGAAAAACTCATCGAGGCTCACCGCCGCCTTGGCGAAGGCCGCGATCATGGCCGGATCGCCCTTCGGGACTTTGGGCGCGGGATTGGGGTCTTGGGCGAAGGCCAGCGTCGAAACGGCCGTCAATAGAATCGCCGCTGCGAACCGAACCTTGGCCGGCCTGCGAATGTCGAACAATTCTCGTAGGCAAACAGTCATGGCTTCCACCCGCTGCATTGGACTCGCTGCGACGCCTTACCGGATTGCGATCCGCCTCAAACTACGATTTCGGGCGTCGCGAATAGTGCGCCGATCACACGTGTTTGAAGCGCTGGTTGCTTGCCCGGTTCCGACGCGGGCGCGACCATTAAGCGCTAAGGCGAATGATCCAAGCTTGTGGAGAAAGCCTGATGACGAAACGTCTCACAACGACGCGTATCATGATGGCGGCGGTCGCGGGCTTTGCGTCAAGCCATGCCGAAAGCGCGCGAGCGGCCGATCCTTTTACGCTGACGTCGACGACATTCAGCGATGGCGCGCTGATGCCGAAGAAGGTCTCCAACAACCTGGCGAACAATCCAAATTGCGTCGGCGACAACATCTCGCCGCAGCTTTCCTGGTCCGGCGCGCCGGAAGGAACAAAGAGCTTCGCGCTCTCCATGGTCGATCCTGAAGGCCGCGCTGGCCTCGGCGTCTATCACTGGGTCGCCTATGGCATAGCGCCGAGCGTAACCTCCTTTGCCGAGGGCGAGGTCGCCAAGCCCTCGGACAAATTCATCGGCGGCAAGAGCACGCAAGGCGTCGCGACCTATTCCGGCCCTTGCACGCCGAAGGGCGCGACGCATCACTACACGTTCGTCGTCATCGCAACCGACCTTGATCCGGGCGAGCTGCCGCCTGGACTGACGCTGCCAGAACTTTGGGCGAAATTGGCGGGCCACGCCAAAGCGTCCGCCGGACTTATCGGCGTCTTCCGCAATCCCTATTGATCTTGAAGCCCTCGTCTTCGCCGCAAGGCTCGTCACAGGCCGCGATCGCAAGCCTCGATCACCCTCTGGCCGAGATAGCGGCCGTTTCGTCCATAGATCAGACGGTGGATCTGGCAATCGCCACGATACCCACGGGCGGAACCGGCGTCGCCGCCGTAGCCGCCGGCCGTCAGGCCCACGGCCGTGGGCTCGCCCGCGTCAAGCTCGCCCGGCCCATAGAAGGCCGGATAGGCTGACCCGGGCGCAAAATACCCGACGTCGCCGAGGCCGAACGCCCCGAGGGGGCCAAAGAACCGACCTGTCCCGTGATGATGGAAGCCGTCGAAAGCGAAGCGGCCGCCCGGCGCAAATCGAAAGCCCGGCGCGCCATGGATCATCCCATGCGCGAAGCGGACGCCGCCAAAGGCTCCAGGATGAACAGCCAGCGACGAAGCTTGGGACGTTGTGGCGATTATAGCCAAGGCCACAGTCAGGGCGAGCGACAACCGGCCCGCGTGGCCACGACTGACGATGAGCATATGCTTCCTCCCGGCCTCGCGCGGGCGCCGCATCCTGCCGCGGCGACAATCTAGCGCAGAGCTGGCGAGGCCGAAAGAGCGCGCGGGCTCGCCCCTGTGCCGTCATTCGCGGGAAAGCTTAGAATCCAGGCTGAGGCGCCGCGGTTCTGGATTCTAAGCCTTCGCGGGAATGACAGCTCTGCGCTCCTCACCAAGTCTTCGCCGCCGGCGTCCCTTCCGAAATCTCTTTGAGCCTGGCGCGCGTCGCCTGGCTTGTTCCCTCCGGCAGCGCGTCGAGGGAAAAAAATCTTGCTTCGGCGATTTCGTGGTTCGGCTTCTGCGGGCCGCTTTGCGCGAAGCGGCGCACGACATAGAAGGCGACATGATCGCGCGGCGAGACGGCGTTGTTGAAGTAAAAGCCGAAGAGCGCCGCCTCGTCTTGGAGAACGATGTTCCCCTCCTCGGCAAGCTCGCGCGCCAGCGCGTCATGCGCCGTCTCGCCGCGTTCGACGCCGCCGCCGGGGAAGTGCCAGCCAGGCACGTAGGTGTGCCGGAGCAAGAAAACGCGGCCCTCGGCGTCGAAGACCGCCGCGCGGACGCCAAGGGTCATGGGCCGCGTGGCGACAAAATAGAGGTGAAAGAGGCGCGACCTTAAGCGCGCGGCAAGGGATTTCGGACGGTCGCTCACGAAGTCGCTTCCGAGGCGCCCGCCTTCATGCCGCTTCTCCGTCAGCGCCGGCCGGCTGCGCCATAATGACGTCCATGGCGATGACAAACGCGAAGGCGATCGTGAAGAAATTGATAGTCAAAGCCGTGATGTAAGTCGCCGCGCTATATTCGAAACCCGCCCAAACGCTAATCATCATCGCTATGAGCGCCGCGGCGCCCAACACAACGAAGACGGCGAAGACCGCCGGCGGCGGCGCGTTGCCGACCGCCTTGCGGCGCCGATGCCGATAGGTGGCGAGGAACAGCAGCATCGGCAGTCCAAAGAGGAGCGCGGCGCCGCGCCAAATCCAGGCTTCCGGGGCGCCATAGAGCGCGAGCAACGGCGGCATGAGAGCGCCCGCGGTCAACAGGAACAGATGGGTCAGGACCGTTTTCGCCAAATATCGATCGAGCGCCGACAAGCGCGCGCCGGCCGCTTGTCGGATCGCCAAAAGCAGCGCCGAGAAGCCGGCGAATGTGATTGATAGACCGGCCAGCGTGTACAGAAGCGTTGCGCCTTTGATCTCCACTCCTCCTCCTTCCTTAAGAGCGCTTTTCGTCGCCCGCTCGCTTCAATGTCCAGCGCCCATATTGCGTCGCTTGGCGTCGCTCTCACGCGCTTCTCGCCATTGCGCGCGCAGGTCAAGAGCGCGCGTATGGAATCGGATCGCTTCAAACGCCGCCCCCCGCCGCCCGGCCGCACCACCAGGAGCAAAGGAGCGCTTGAACGAGGCGCTCGCCAACCTTAGAATAATTATAAACTTTAATCTGGAAATCTCATGAAAGCCTTCGCCGATCTTTCGGAACGCGAAATCCTCGCCATTGGGGTCGCCGCCGAGGAGGAGGACGCGCGCATTTATTTCGCCTTCGCCGAAGATCTCGCCGGGCGCTACCCGGACACGGCGAAAATCTTCGAGGAGATGGCGGAAGAGGAAAAGGGCCATCGGGGGCGCCTGCTTCAGATGTACGAAGAGCGCTTCGGCAAGAACCTGCCGCCGATCCGTCGCGAGGACGTCAAGGGCTTCCTCAAGCGCCGCCCGATTTGGTTGACCAAGAACCTTTCCCTCGACACGATCCGCAAGCAGGCTGAGACCATGGAGTTCCAGGCCGCGCGCTTCTATTCGAAGGCGGCCGAACAAGCGACCGACGTCGGCGTCAAGCGCCTGCTCGGCGATTTGGCGATCATCGAGCAAGGCCATGAGGATCTCGCGCACAAGCTCACGGAATCCAAACTCACGCCGGACGCCCGCAAGAAGGAAGACGACACGGCGCGGCGGATGTTCGTGCTGCAATATGTCCAACCGGGCCTTGCCGGGCTGATGGATGGTTCCGTATCGACGCTTGCGCCGCTCTTCGCCGCCGCCTTCGCCACGCATGCCAATTGGAGCACGTTCCTGGTCGGCCTCGCCGCGGCGATTGGCGCTGGCATCAGCATGGCCTTCGCCGAAGCGCTCTCTGATGACGGCTCGCTGACCGGGCGCGGCGCGCCGGTGATCCGCGGCGCCGTCTGCGGCCTGATGACGGCGCTCGGCGGCCTCGGCCACGCCCTGCCCTATCTCGTGCCCGACGCTTGGGCCAACGCCTTCTGGATCGCCACGACAATTGCTTGCGTCGTCGTCTTCTTCGAGCTTTGGGCGATCGCCTATATCCGCGCGCGCTTCATGGATACGCCCTTTCTGCAGGCGGCGTTCCAAGTTGTCATCGGCGGCGTTCTCGTGCTGATCGCCGGCATATTGATCGGCGGGGCGTGAGGGCGCAGAAGGGCGAAGTCTTCCGGCTCTATGGCGGGTTCGCCAGTTGCCTCACAGAGCGTCGCACGCAATCAAAGTCGTCGCCTTAAGGAGCGCATAGGGCATCGTAGACGCCCGTCGTAAACGACGGGCTATGACGTCCTGTCCTAACTCGAATACATGTGAGACTGGCAGGGTTGGGCGCTGCGTTCAGCGTCAGAACTCCATTGATTGCTTGGCGAGCATTTTGCGCGAGAATTTGAACTCAAGGACGCGAAGCGCCGCCCGGGGGCGACCGCTACGCGGTCGTCCTTGACTTCAAATTCATCTCGCGCTTTCGCTCCGCCATGCAAACAATGGCGGAATCCGCCTCCGTCGCAATCTCTTATGTGCTGAGCCAGCACACGATCCTTGAGTTCGAATTCACCTCGCGCAAAATGCTCGCCGGGCAATCTATGAAGAGCTGACGCTGAAGCCAGCGCCAGTCTCGGAGTCAGGACCTCGCGGGCCCATAGCGCGCCCACGTCTCGCGATAGGCGATCGTACCAATGACCTTCACCCTCGCGCATCTCTCGGACGCGCATATCGGCCCGCTGCCGAAACCCTCGCTCGCGGAGCTGATGAGCAAGCGCGGCCTCGGCTATATCAATTGGCGCCGCGGCCGCGATCGCGCCCATGACATGGATCTGCTGAGCCGCCTCGTCGGCGACATCCTGCGGCATCGGCCCGATCACATCGCCATGACCGGCGACATCCTCAACATCGGCCTGCCCGCCGAATATCCCGCGGCCGCGGCCTGGCTCAGGACGCTCGGCGATCCCGTCGACGTGAGCTTCACGCCGGGCAATCACGACGCCTACGTCCGCGATTCGATGCCGCATCTCGCCGCGGCGTTCGCGCCCTGGACAACAAGCGATGGCGACGTCGGCGCCGGGCCGACGTTTCCCTATCTGCGCTTGCGCACGGATGTCGCGCTGATCGGCCTCTCATCGGGCGCGCCGAGCGGGCCTTTGATGGCCACGGGGCGCCTTGGCGACGAGCAGCTCAATCGTCTCGAACAGATTCTCGGTGAGACCGGCGCTCGCGGCTTCGCCCGCGTCATCATGATCCATCATCCGGCGCTTTATGCGGGCGCCTCCGCGCTGCGCCGCTTGACCGACGCGCGCGCGCTGGAAGCGATCGTCGCGCGGGCCGGCGCCGAGTTGATCGTGCACGGCCACAATCACGTTCGCTCGGTCGCCTATCTCGCTTCGCCGGCGAGCAGGACGCTCGGCGGCCGCATCCCGGTCGTCGGCGCGCCTTCCGCCTCGTCAGCCTCGCTGACGCCGCGGCTCCGCGCCGGCTATCACCTCATGCGGTTGGAGCGCCAAGGCGCCGCCTGGCGCGTCTCGGCGCGCGCGCGAGGGCCGCTCGCCGATTCGAAGGAGATCGGCGAGCAGCGGGAGATTGATCTTTAGAGACGCGCTTTTGGCCGAATCGACTGGGCGCGGCGCGCAACGCGCTGGGCCACATCGGCCCGGCGTCGTCAAGCGCCTTCGGCGCTCGGTAGTGTCTCGAGACACTACCCGGCGCTCCTTCGCTCCGCCGCTTCGCGATGACAACGCCGGTCCGATGCGGCTTTTTGCTTTTCAGGGTCTTTGCTGCGCAAAGACGGCCGTTAAGGCCGGCTTTCGTCAGCAAAAATCATGGAAACCAAAAGCCTGAGCCGCGCGGAGGGGTCAAGGCCCGCGAGCTAAAAGCGAGCGGCCCGCGTCAGCGGGCTTGGCCTTGACGCCGAGCACGGCTCAGGCACGCCCAGCGACGAGATTTGTTAAATCAATCGTACTCTAATTTAGAACGGCGGCGGCCCGACATAGAGGCTCCACAGCGCCCGCCCATGCGCGAGCCAATAGGCCCAGGCGCCATAGGCCGCCGCGCCGACGAGCGCCAAGGCGCCGATCATCGCGAGGAAAGTACGGATCGCCTCGCCCGCGCGGCCCGGCTTGCGCGCGTCGATCGCGGCGGGCTGAGCCTTGCTCAAAGCGCCGCCGCTCGCCGCGGACGCCGTCTCGACGCGGCCTGCCGCGGCGGCGGGCTCCTCGCGGCTTCGCCAATCGGAGGCGAGAGCGCGCTCGCGCTCGACGAGCCGGCGCGCGATATAGTTGGTGATCGCCGCCACCATCCGATCGACGCGCTCGCTCTCGGCGATGATCGCCCGTCCATGCCGGGTGTCTTGCAGGAAACGATAGACGCGCCGGTCATGCGCCATTTCGACAAAGCCGATCATGTCGATGAACAGGCGCGGCCGCTCGCCATGGGCGAGGCCGACGTCGAAGAGATCGGTGTCGCCGGGCGTCTGCTCGACGATCGGCCGGATCGCCTCTTCGAGAATCTCGAGGCGCGCGATTTCCGCCTCGCGCAATTCGGCGATCGCCTCGCTTTGCTCGGCGCCCTCGACGCGGGCGCGGCGTAGCGCCGTCTTCAGGCTGAGCGGAACGCTTTTGAGATGATCGGGCTTCTTTTCGTCGGCCAACGGGACCTCTTAAAGAATCGCCTGCCGCGGCTGGAACAATTGGTTAACACGCGCGGGAGGAGACGCCAATTGCGGCGAAGGCCGGGCGCTTAAGCGCCCTGTGGAGAAGCCGCTCGCGCCTCGCCGGCGAAGCGGCGAGCGGCGAAGCTCGCCAAGGCGACGCCGCAGGCCGAGAGCGCCAGCGTCGGGACCATCAGCCCGACGGGCCCAAATGCGGCGAGGCTCGCCGCGAAAATGGGCGGCCCAAGAAGCGTGCCGACATTGCCGAGCTGGGCGATCGCGCCATAGGCGCGCGCCTGTAAGGGCGCGCCTGCGCAAAGAAGCGGGATCATTGGGTAGATCGCGCCCGGCAGCAGGCTGACAAAAGCCATCCGCGCGAGGCCCGCGGAGACAACGCCGACGCCGAGGCTCGCCGCAAGGTGAAGCGCGGCGCTGGAGAGGACGACCGCGGCGAAAGCCAAAGCCGTGAGGCGAAACGGCGTCAGCCAATATTGCACGAGGACGCCGGCCAGCAACGTCGAGCCGATGCTGATCAGCGGCATGCCGATCACCAACCAAGGCCGGTCCTCGAGCGCAGCGAGCGCCGGCGTCAACGTCTGCAGCGCCAGGAACAGGCCGGTGTAGCAAAGGAAGCACAGAGAGGGGATCGCGCTTCGCGGATTGGCGTAGACGTCGATGTGACTATGAACGATGTCCTGAAAGGAGGCGCGCCGCCCGCGGCCGTCCTTCTCGCGCTTCTCGTCTGGATGGACGAATAGAAAGGCCAGCAGCAAAAGCGCGGCCATCGCTGCGCCATGCGCGATGAAAAGACCGCCCAGGCCGAAGGCGTCGAGAAGCGGCGGGCCGACGACGCCGGCCAGAAGAAAGGCGACGCTGAAGAACGTTCCCCAGAAGGCCAAGACGATCGCGCGATGGCGCGGCGCGGTGAGCTCGGGCAGAGAGATCGGCGCGGCGACAATGATGGCGAGCTGCGATACGCCTTCGAGGATCCGCGTCGCGAGGAAAAGAGAGACGGGCGGCAGCGCGGCCTGGATGAGCGACAATGCGCTGGCCGCGGCGAGCGCGGCGATGAGGCTGCGCCGCCGCCCTACTCGGCCGACGATCAGGCCGGCGGTTGCGCCGAAGACGACGCTGACGGCGCCGACGGCCGAAAGCAGCCAGCCGGCGAGGGCAGGCCCTGCCTGGTAGGCGGCGGCAAGCGCGTCAAAAGCGACGGAAGCTTTGGCGAACTGCAAGGCCGCGCCCATGCCGCAGAGCCACAGCAGCGCGATCCTCGTCCAATCCGTGTTCTGCGGCGCCTCTATCTGGGCGTCTGTCACGTCGCCATCCGAAGCCGTAGGATCGGCGCGTTCTAGCCCGCGCTGGCTTTCGCAGTCCAATCGCCGCCAAGAATTGCTCGGGCCGACGGGAAGCTGGTAACGTCGCTTGATGCTCACGATTGTCTTGAAATCTCGTCTGGCCGCGCGATGACGATGTCCCACCTCGACATCGGCGCGGACGCGGCGGCCGCGCTGCAAGCGCATCATCCGGTCGTCGCGCTAGAATCGACGATCATCACGCATGGCATGCCTTTTCCGCAGAATCTCGAGACGGCGTTGACGCTGGAGGAGGCGGTGCGCGCGCAGGGCGCGACGCCGGCGACCATCGCCGTCATAGACGGCCGGCTTGTCGCCGGCCTCGACAAGCCGACGCTCGAGAAGCTGGCGCGTCTCTCAGGCGGCGTCGCCAAGACTTCGCGCCGCGATCTCGCCGCGGTGCTGGCCCGGGGCGGAACCGGCGGCACGACCGTCGCGGCGACCATGTATGTCGCCGCGCTTGCCGGCATCGAAATATTCGCGACCGGCGGCATCGGCGGCGTGCATCGCGGCGCCGAAGAGACATTCGACATTTCCGCCGATCTTGTCGAACTCTCGCGCAGCAAAGTCGCGGTGGTCTGCGCCGGCGCGAAGTCCATCCTCGACATACCGAAGACGCTCGAATTCCTCGAGTCGCAAGGCGTGCCAGTGATCGGCTATCGCTGCGACGAGTTCCCGGCCTTCTATGCGCGATCGAGCGGCGTCAAGCTCGACCACCGCTGCGACGGCCTGCATGATCTTGCCCGCATGATCCGGTTGCAGCGGGAGATCGGCCCAGGCGGCGTGTTGATCGCCAATCCTATCCCGGAGGCTCATGCGCTCGACGCCGGCCATATCGAGGCGCATATCGCCGAGGCGGTGCAAGAGGCCAAGGCGAAAGGCGTCGGCCAGAAAGAGGTGACGCCGTTCCTGCTTCGCAGGCTGGTCGAGATGACGGGCGGGCGAAGCCTCGCGGCGAATATGGCGCTGGTCGAGAACAATGCGATCGTCGCGGCGCAAGCGGCGGTCGAGCTGGCGCGATTGTCGACTTAAAACGATGCGCGCGCTCGTCGTCGGCGACGTGATGACCGACATCATCGTCAGGCAGGAAGGACCGCTCGCCATCGGCGCCGACCGACGAGCCAAAATCGTGGCGCGGCCCGGCGGCTCCGGCGCCAATCAGGCGGCCTGGCTCGCCCATTTCGGCGTAAAGGCGCGCTTCATCGGCCGCGTCGGCGCGGCCAACTACGAAGAGGAGACGGCTGTCCTCGCCAAAGCCGGCGTCGAGGCTCATCTTACTGCCGACGCCATGCGCGAGACCGGGCGTCTGATCGCGCTCATCGATCGCGCGGGCGAACGAAGTTTTTTCACCGACCGCGGCGCCAATGACGGGCTTGCTCCGAGCGATATTCCGGACGCGCTGATCGACGACGTCGATCATGTTCATGTCTCCGGCTATTGCTTTGTGGCTGAAGGGCCACGCCAGACGGCCATTGACCTCATCGCGCGGGCCAAGACGCGCAATGTCCCGACTTCCGTCGATCCCGCCTCGACCGAATTCCTGCGCGAGATCGGCCCGTCGAATTTTCTTCTCTGGACCGCCGGCGTCGACATTTTCTTTCCTAACGAAGACGAGGCTCGCGTCCTGACCCGCGCCGGCGATTCCAACGAGGCGCTGGCGCGCCTTGCGACACGCTATCCTCTGGTGGCGCTCAAGCGCGGCGCAGCGGGCGCTCTGGCGGCGGAAGGCGCGAAACGCTGGCGCGCCGACCCGCCGAAAGTCGGAGCGATCGACACGACCGGCGCAGGCGACGCCTTTCTCGCCGGCTTCCTGGCGGCTCGTCTCGGCGGGTCGTCAATAGAGGCGTGCCTTCAAAGGGCCAATGAAGCGGGCGCGGCCGCGACCTTGGTTCTCGGCGGGCGGCCTTAAGGCAAGACCGGTTGACGCTAGACGCCGAGGCTCTCGCGCGGCGCAAAAGCCCCGATAAGTCGCGTTAGGCTCTGCGCGCTCTCCTCCAGGGTTCGCCCCGATGTATCAAGCACCGCTCTCGCCCGCGCATAGAGCGGCTCGCGACTCGAAAGAATGGCGACGAGCTCGTTCATCGCGTCGCTCTCGTTCGACATCGGGCGGAGATCGCCCTGTTCGCGCACCCGCGCCATATGTTCGCCCGGCCGCGCCTTGACCCAAATCGTATCAAAAGCGTTCAGCAACAGATCGAAGGTGAGCGCCTCGGCGACGATCCCGCCGCCGGTCGCCAGGATCAGCGGCGGCGGGCTCTTGGCGGTCGCCTGCAGCGCCCGCTGCTCGAGCTTGCGATACCCCTCCTGACCATAGAGCTTGAAAATCTCCGTCACCGAGAAGCCGGCCAGCCGCTCGATCTCATGATTGAGCTCGACAAAGCGCCAGCCCAATCGCTCGGCGGCGATGCGGCCGAGCGTGGTTTTGCCGGCGCCGCGGAGCCCGATCAGGGCGACGCGCGGTACCGCCTCGCTGTTCGGCGCCGGTTGCAGAACGGCCGCGCCATGCCCACGCAAAATCGCCTTGGCGGCTTCGATCGATTCCGGGCTCGCGTGAGCGAGAAGATCGCGCATCAGCGGCCACTGCGGCGAAGCGGGCTGATCGCTGACCAAATCCTCGATCGGCGCGCCGGTCGCCCGCGCGATGCGCCTTAACAGCATGATTGAGAGATTGCCCTCGCCTGCTTCGAGCTGCGCGAGATAGCGTTCCGACACGCCCGAAGCGGCGGCCAGCGCCTTCCGCGACATGCCGCGCAACGCCCTGATCTTTCGGACGCGCTGGCCAAGCTCGTTCAAGAAGGCGCGATCTGGCGCGCCGTCGGCCGGCGTCCCCGCCCGCGCTTCTGATACAATCGGCCCCACGTTGGAACTCCGGCGATGCGACATAATACAGTTCTTTCTTGACAGGAACAGGCGAGGGGGCAATTCATGTATTTTAGTGCATGGCGCGCCGCAGTTCCGGCAATGTGAGCGCAGAGGGAGGCTACATGGGCGAGTCTTCGGTCGCCAATGCTTGCGCCGATCTCGTCGACCGCAATATTGCGCAAGGCCGCGCCGACAAGCCAGCCTTCCTCTCCGCCGACCGCACGCTGACCTATGGCGCGCTGCAGGCGGAAACCTGCCGCTTCGCGCGCTTGCTGAACCGCCTCGATCTTCGCCGCGAGGACCGCATCGCCCTGGCGATGCTCGACACCGTCGATTTTCCGATCGCCTTTTTGGGCGCGATCCGCTTTGGCGTCGTACCCATCCCGCTGAACACGCTGCTCGTCGCCGAGCAATACGCCTATATGCTTGCCGATTCGCGGGCCAAGGCGCTTGTCGTCTCCTCAGCGCTCTGGCCGACGCTCGAGCCCGTTCTCGCCAAGGCCCCTGACCTCCGGCACGTGATCTTCGCCGACGGCGCCGCGCCCAAGGGCGCGATCGCGCTCCGCGAGGCGCTCGCGGCCGAGTCCGACGCGATGATCCTCGCGCGAACTCATCCCGACGAACCCTGCTTTTGGCTCTACTCGTCAGGCTCAACCGGCGCGCCCAAGGGCGTGCGCCATATCCATTCGAGCATGAGCGTCACCGCGGCGACATTCGCGCGTCAGGTGCTGCAGATTCGAGAGAGCGACGTGGTCTATTCGGCCGCCAAGCTCTTCTTCGCCTACGGCCTCGGCAACTCCTTGTCCTTCCCTTTAAGCGTCGGCGCGAGCGCCTATCTCCTCGCCGGCAGGCCGACGCCCGCTGCGGTCTTCGACACGCTCGAAAAATCCGAGGCGACGATTTTCTGCGGCGTGCCGACGCTCTTCGCCGCCATGCTGCACGATCGCGCTCATGCCGAGCGGCGCGGCTCGCCGCGCCTGCGCATCTGCACCTCGGCTGGCGAAGCCCTTCCGGAACATATCGGCAAGGCTTGGCGCGCGCGCTTCGGCGTCGACATTCTCGACGGCGTCGGCACCACGGAAATGCTGCATATCTTCCTCGCCAACGCCCCGGACGACATCGTCTATGGAACATCCGGCAAAGCCGTGCCCGGCTACGACCTTCGCCTGCTCGACGAGAACATGCAGCCGACGCCTGTCGGCGAGATCGGCGAACTCTATGTGCGCGGCGAATCGGCCGGCGACGGCTATTGGAATCAGCGCGCGAAAAGCCGCGCGACCTTCCTGGGCGAGTGGACGCGGACCGGCGACAAGTTCATCTGCGACGCCGACGGCCGCTTCACGTATTGCGGCCGCGCCGACGACATGTTCAAGGTCGGCGGGGTCTGGGTCTCGCCTTTCGAGGTCGAGGCGTCGCTCGCCGGCCATGCCGCAGTGCTCGAGGCGGCCGTGGTGCCCGCCGAGGACGCCGACAAATTGCTCAAGCCAAAGGCCTATGTGGTGCTCAAGGACGGCGCAACCCGCGAAGGTCTCGACGAGACCTTGAAGGCCCATGTCAAGGCCAATATCGGCGTCTGGAAATACCCGCGTTGGATCGAGATCGTCGATTCGCTGCCGAAGACCGCGACGGGGAAGATCCAGAGGTTCAAGTTGCGCGAGCGCGGGTGAGCGGAAGCCTCCCGACGTCCGGCTTTCTCGCCCTCGACGACGCGCGCCTCGAATATCGCCTCAGGCCCGGCGCTTCTGACGACGCGCCGATGCTCGTGCTGCTGCATGAAGGCCTCGGTTGCGTCGGGCTGTGGGGCGACTTTCCCGAAAAGCTCGCCGCTGCGACGGGCGCCTGCGTCTTCGTCTATTCGCGCGGAGGCTACGGCGCTTCAAGCCCTGTCGATCTGCCGCGGCCGCTCGATTATATGCAGCGCGAGGCTTTGGAAACGCTGCCGCGCGTGCTGGGCGAGATCGCTTTTAAGCGCGGCGCGCTGATCGGCCATTCCGACGGCGCCTCGATCGCCGCCGTCTATGCCGGCGCGTACAATGATCCGCGCCTCGCGGCGGTCACGCTGATTGCGCCGCATTTCGTCGTCGAGGATGTGACGATCGAGGCGATCGAGCGCGCCAGGAAAGCGTACGAGACGGGCGATCTCGAGGCCAAGCTCGCGCGTTGGCACCAACGCTCCGACGTCGCCTTTCGCGGCTGGAACGACGCTTGGCTCGATCCGGAATTCCGCGCGTGGGACATCAGCGCATATCTCGAGACCATCGCCGCGCCGGTCCAGGTCATTCAAGGCTATCGCGACCCTTACGGCAGCGTTCGGCAGATCGAGATCGCCCGTGAGCGCCTGCCGGCCGCGCCGGACGTGACCCTTCTTCCTGGCATTGGCCATTCGCCTCACCGCGAGGCGGGCGAGGCGACCCTAGAAAGCATAAGGCGGTTCTTGGCGCCCCTGCTCTCCGTTTGACGGGCGCGAGACCAATCTCCATGCATTAAACTGCATAAAACCTCATGCAGAGCCTTTACTGCGCCGCTTTATGCATTATTATGCATGACGCTGAGGGAGAGCGTGCTCTTAAATGGCAGGTCAACCGACAAAGCTCGCCAATGGAGCCGCCAGGATCGATTTTCAGACCGAGCCGGCGCGTTATCGCCACTGGCGGCTGAGCGTCGAGGGTCAAGTCGCGACGCTGGCCATGGACGTCGACGAGGCGGGAGGGCTCTTCGAAGGCTACGCCCTGAAGCTCAATTCCTATGACCTCGGCGTCGATATCGAGCTTGCCGACGCGCTGCAGCGTCTCCGCTTCGAACATCCGGCGGTCAAGGTCCTCGTGCTGCGCTCAGCCAAGCCGCGTGTTTTTTGCGCCGGCGCCAACATCCGCATGCTCGCCGGCGCCGAGCACGCCCACAAGGTGAACTTCTGCAAATTCACCAACGAGACGCGAAACGCGATCGAGGAGGCCGCGCAATGCTCCGGCCTGCGCTCACTCTGCGTCATCAACGGCAGCGCCGCCGGCGGCGGCTACGAACTCGCTCTCGCCGCCGACCACATCATCCTCGTCGACGACGGATCGGCCGCGGTCTCCCTCCCCGAATTGCCCTTGCTCGCGGTCCTGCCGGGCACCGGCGGCCTCACCCGCGTCGTCGATAAGCGGAAAGTTCGCCGCGACCTGGCGGACGTCTTCTGCACCGTCGAAGAAGGGGTGAAGGGCAAGCGCGCGCTCGACTGGCGATTGATCGATGAACTTGCGCCACAATCGAAGCTCGATCAGCGGGTCGCGGCGCGAGCCGCCGCGCTCGCCGAGACGTCGCGACGCGCCGGCCCGGAGAGAGGCGTAGCGCTGACGCCGCTCGAGCGAACGTTCGAAGCTGATGGCGTCAGCTACCGCTTTGTCGCCGTCGACATCGATCGCTTGGGGCGCATCGCGACGATCGCGGTGCATGGGCCTGAGACGCCGCCGCCTACGAGCGTCGAAGCGATGGCCGCCGAAGGCGCCGCATTCTGGCCCTTGCAGCTCGCGCGCGAGCTCGACGACGCCATTCTCCATCTGCGCAACAATGAGTACGAGATCGGCGCGCTGATTTTCAAATCCTCGGGCGACGGCGCGCTCGTCGCCGCCTACGACGCGTTTCTGGAGGCCCACAAAGACCATTGGCTCGCCCACGAAATCCGCTGCTATTGGAAGCGGGTCCTCAAGCGCGTCGACGTGACCTCGCGTAGCCTGGTCGCTCTGATCGAGCCGGGCTCGTGCTTCGCCGGTTTCCTCGCCGAAATCGCTTTCGCCGCGGATCGATCGTACATGCTGATCGGCCAATTCGACGGCGACAATCGCCCCGCCGCGACGCTGCGCCTCGCAGCGAGCAATTTCGGCGCGTTCCCAATGGCCAACGGCCTTAGCCGTCTCG